>Ga0326727_10008358_pt1 | contig 26356 bp, 16 predicted proteins | sample MB2enrmetagenome_FD_207643 | JGI IMG/M metagenome (GOLD analysis project Ga0326727, IMG submission 207643) | Lab enriched peat soil microbial communities from McLean, Ithaca, NY, United States - MB29MY | ecosystem: Environmental > Terrestrial > Soil > Wetlands > Peat | place: USA: New York...
GCCTAAACCTTACCCACTGCTCAATCAACCGCGCCGCCGCTTCGTAGAGATCTCCCACCGCAGCCGCTACTGGAAAGGCCGCCCCCGTAATTATCGAAGCCTTAACTAAGGGCCATTCGTGTCAGTCAATGATAATGTCATATCCCGCTGTTGACATTAGGGTTGCGAATGGCTTGTCTGGATCCCGGGTCTATGGCCCGGAAGCTGCGGATCCAATACCCTGGGGCGATTTACCACGTGATGAATCGCGGAGATCACCGAGAAGTGATCTTCTGCGACGACGACGACCGGGGTCTGTTCCTTGCCACACTGGGGGAAAGCTGCCAGAAGACGGCTTGGCAGGTGCACAGCTTCTGTTTGATGTCGAATCACTTTCATCAAGGGGGAAAGGGCATTACGGGGCCGAGCTTTCGGAATCGGGCGCGGCTAAGGCCAAACGCCTCATCGCCGAGGCTCTGCGAACCGAAGGGATGATGGAGGCCCGGATCGCAAGCTGGCGCAAGAGGCATCCGTTCAAGGCGAAGTTGGCGGCCCAGCTCCAAGCCGAAACAACGGTCACTGTCAGTTGGATTGCACAACGGCTGGCGATGGGAACCCGAGGGCACTTGGCGCACTTGCTCTATCGCCCCGAGCGAACTCGGCCTGAGCCGCCACAGTCCGATCAACCAAGGCTGTGGGAGATCGGTCCTTTGCAGAGATGAGGCCTGTGCCCGTTACTCGACCCGCAGCCATACGGTCTTAAGATAGGCCGGCTCGGCTCGTAAGACGGGGAAATCCGGTGGCTGGGGAACATAGTGGCGCTGAAGGACTCTGCGGCCCGCGGCGTGGATGGCCTTGTCCACAGCAGCCAGAAACCATTCCGGCGCCCAATCCGCCGCGTTAGTCGAAGCGAACAGCACACCGCCGGCCTTGAGCAGCGGCAGAGCCGCCGCCACCAGCCGGCCATAGTCCTTTTGCGCCTGGAACACGCCGGATTCCCTCGACTGCGAGAACGTGGGCGGGTCCAGCACGATCACGTCGAAGCGCCGTGCCTTCTTTGCCAGCCGGCGCAGCCAATCAAACGCCTCCCCGTAGATGAACTCGTGCTGGTCCGGCTCAAGGTGGTTGAGCGCGAAATTGCGCCTTCCCCAGTCGAGCCATCTCCGCGAGAGGTCGAGGCTGCTGGTTCGCGCCCCCGCCTTCGCCGCGCACACCGAAAAGCCGCACGTGTAGGCGAAGACGTTGAGTAGTTCCCATTGCCCATTCCCCGTCGCCGCAGGGAGCAAAGGGAAAGCCGCGGCAACATGGCGCGCGAGCAAGCGGCGGCGATTGTCGCGCTGATCCAGGAACAGGCCCGTCGAGTAGCCTTCCGTGAAGCTAAGCTCGAACTGCAACCCGTTTTCTCGAACCTCGAACCGTTCCGGCGCCGCCTCGCCCAGAACCAGTTGAGGTGATGCCTCGGCCCGCGCCACGCGGCGCACCTGGCGCGTCAGGATTTTGTGATAAATCCCGCGCGCCGAGAACAGCATGGCGAGACGCGCCAATTCCTCACGTTGACCCGCGCTGAGGGCCTGCGGGCTCTGCGATAGCAGGTATTCTCCAAGGCGCTCGACATACCACCCTGGCCAGCCGTCGCTCGCGCCGTGAATAAGTCGGTAGGCATTTGTCGAGTGCGGCTCAATCAGCGCTTCGCGCAGAGCCAGGCAGGGCAGGGGACACGCTGGCCCGCCGCGAGCTTCGTGACCCTCCGCATGAACCTCCGTTCCTGTGTGGTAGGGACGCGTTCCACCGTGTCCCTGTTTAGGAGGAATGGGGACGCGGTGGAATGCGTCCCTACCACGTCCGGGGTGCCCGGGCGCCGGAATCCCGGCCCAGTCCTGCCCAGTCGGGGCGCGGAACGTGAGCTCCTCACCGGAAGCGGGATGCTTCAGCGTCAACTCCGCTGCGTGCAGATAAACACGTGGCGCCGCCGTGCCGCCGTAAAGAATATCGCCGAGAATCGGAAAACCGCTCTCCGCCGCGTGGACCCGAATCTGGTGCGTCCGCCCAGTCAACGGCTCGGCTTCAACCTCCTGGCACCAATCGCCGCTTCTGTATTCTGCATTCTCCCTCCTGCCTTCCCTAAAAACTGTCTCCGCCGTCTCGCCTCCGCTGTGAACGGGCCGGCTCACGTACCTTTCGCCGGCGCGAACGAGCGCGCCCCTGACCGTAAGGGGGCCCTCGCGCACCGGGCGATCCGTCAGCAGGAGATACCTCTTGCAGACGCTGCGCGCCGTGAACTGCGCGGTAAGCGAGCGATTGGCCAGCGGCGTTTTCGCAAAGACCATTACGCCGGAGGTCTCCTTGTCGAGCCGGTGAATGATTGCCAGGCGGGCCCACCGGGCTTGCCGATGCCGCAGCCAGTCGTAGAGTCCCTCACCGGCGTAGGGGCTCGGCGCGTGCGTGTTCAGGCCGGGAGGCTTGTTCACTACCAGCAGATGCTCATCCTCGAAGATCAGGCACGGAAACACTGGCAGGCTGGTTAACAGGGTTACTCGGATCTACCAGAAGCTCCAGGCGCCCTTCCAGACCACCCAGAGGCCCAGCAGAAAGTTAGTGATGGCGTGGGCGGTCATCGCATCGCCGAGGCGGTTTTTGCGAATCACTAGCCATTGATAGGCCAAGCCGCACAGAATGCCTGCGAGCCACCGGTCCGGGTGCATCAAGCCGAAGAGGGCGGACGTGACCACGAATGACAGCGCGTGGAATTGGCCGAGCGGCATCGCTCGGAAATCAGTCTTCACGAGCATCCGATAGAGGAAGGAACGGTAGAATACCTCCTCCAGCGGCGGCACCACGATTGACGACCCCACAATGCGCACCGCGACGTAGGACCACGCCAGGGCCGAACCTTCCCCGAACCGCTTGCCCGGATTCCATACCGCCTCGGCTTCGCTGAGCCGCGGATAAAGGCCATCCAGGCCGATCCAGATGACGCAAACGCCTACGCCCACCACCACCGCCTCCCAACTGACCTTCCAGCGCATCTCCTCCACGTACGGCCGCATCTCCCAGATCAGCCAGGCGCCGACCAGCGTCTTGAGCAGGTAAAGCCAGTAGCGTGAATCCTCACCCAGTTGGCCTTGGAGTGCGGTAAGGGCGACGAAGATGACGAAAGGCGCGACGCGCGCGTATTCCGGCGAGCCTGCGAACTTGCGGCGAAGGAAATGCATTGGCGGGCCATCATTCCCGTGCCCGCCACTCGCGCCAAGCCAAAAGTGGCTGGGGCTACTCCCCCAAGGTCAGGACAGTCGTCTTGCCACCACCCACGAGCGTGGCGCTCTCCTGGTCAATGGCCACCACTCGCGCATCGCCCAGCTTCTCACCGACAAACAGTGTCTTGCCGTTGATCAAAACCGAGGGCCGCTTGGGATTGAACACGATGGCTTGCAGCCGGAGCGGTGTCGGCTTGGGCAACGGAGGCGAAGCGGTTGCCGCCGAGCTGGTGTCGCTGCTTTCCTGCTCCTGCACGAGCGGCGGGCTGGCCGGTGTGGTTGGAGCAGCCACCGGTATTAGATTCGCGACCTCAGTGACCGCGTCCGGGCGGGGCGATGGCTCTGTGGGCGAGCTTGCTTGGGCCGCCTCGGCGACCGCCGCCGATGAAGGGGCAACGGGTGGGGAGGGAGTTGCCGCCGGCGCCGCTCGCGGGGTACGTGCCCTGGCCTCTCGCGGTTCTGCCGACGTGCGCTCCTGGGCCCACTGCCAGACGCAGAAGAGCGCGAGAACCGCCGCGAAGGCCAGTGCGGCAGGCAGGAGCAGCCCAAGCCCATGCCGCGCTCGCTGGGCGGGTTCGACAGGCCGGAACTGCATTTGCGTTGAAGGCGGAGCGGGCGCTCGCCCCTGGGCCTCTTTGGCTCGCTTTAAGGCATCATTGATTAGGCTCATGCGTTGATCTCTCCTTCCAGTTCGCGAACAGCCTGGCCGACCATCCGAAAGTCAATCCGCTCGCGACGCTGCACGAACCCGGCCAGCAGGGCCTTGTCGCATACCGCGTTCACCAGCCGCGGGATGCCTTGGCTGTAGTGATAGACCCGCCACATGGCCGGACGCGTGAAGTACGGCGTGCCGTTCCCGCCGGAAACATGGAGCCGGTGCTGCACGTACTGCAAAACCTCGTAGCGGCTCAACGGCGACAAGTGGTAGCGGACCGTGATGCGCTGGCGCAGTTGGCGGAGACGGGGATTGTTCAACCGCGCGCGCAGTTCCGGCTGGCCGAACAGAATGATCTGCAAGAGCTTGCGGTTGTCGGTCTCCAGGTTCGAGAGCAGGCGCACCTGTTCCAGCAACTCGTCCGTCAGGTCCTGCGCCTCGTCAATGATCAGCACCGTTTCCTTGCCGTGCTCGACTTGTTGGAGCAGAAACCGGTTAATGACGGCCAGGGTATCCAGCCGGTCCTTACCTTTAACCGGGAGGCCGTATTCCTGCGCAATAGCCTTCACCAGCTCGCCGGCGCTCATAACCGGGTTGAGGATCAAGGCGGTGGCGTAATGATCGTCAAGCTGCTCGAGTATTGCCCGGCAGAGGGTAGTCTTGCCCGCGCCCACCTCGCCGGTCATCTGGACAAAGCCCTTACGTTCCCGAATCCCGTAAAGCAAGTGATTGAATGCTTCCCGGTGCTTGGCGCTGTAAAAGAGGAACCGCGGGTTCGGCGTGATGTCGAACGGCGGCTCGGTCAGGCCATAGTATTCCAGGTACACGCCATCCTAGCAGCAAAAAGGGTGCCTTAGAGTAACCGGTCAGCGACGGCGGTAGGGCGCGTCACTAAGGCATTACGCCTTGGAGTCGCGCTGGCCCGCCGCCAATGGCAAAGTCACCCCCTAGCGCGGCCAAAGCGGGGTCGGAGCGTCGGCATGTTGCCGGCTTTAGCGGTTCCGAAGGTCTGAGCCGGCAACATGCCGGCGCTCCAACCCAGGCCGCCCGACTTTGTCAATGGCCGTGCTCAGTAGAGGGGGTCTTTGGGTGCCCGTGGACGCGAGTGTCTCAAATGAGGGCAGCGGAGCGCCACATCGCAGGCACCTGGTGGCGCAGACGCCAAACCTTGAATGCCTGGAGCAGCGGAGCAAGTTCCATCGCCGCCGCCCGCACTTCCTGCTGGTCATCTGAAAGCCCGGCCGGCAGGTAGTCGGGGATGGCGTCATCCTCCTTCCGCACGTAGGCCAGCACGCGCAGGAGGCGCTCGCGATCCGAGGGTGTGGCACGGACGAAAGAACTCTCCGCGGCGGCGAGGAGCAGCGCAAAGAACAGGCGGCTGTTCTGCTCCAGGTAGCGCTCGACAAGGCTGCCTTCACCCAACCGGCTCAACTTGGCTTCGAAGTCCGGCGGCAGCCCGCCTTTGGCCAGGGCCAGGCGCAGCTCCTGTGCCTCATCCGCCGTCACCAAGTTCAACAGACCTTGACGTACGGGTGCCATGTGTGCCGCCAACCGAACCTGGCTGTTGGCACAATCCTCTAAGACACTGCTCCTCCAGCTTCTCATACGAGGAGCACGATAACGCATGAAGCGGAGCCTGCGAATTACAATTTGGCGCCAGGTTTATCATCGGCTTTGCCTCGGTTCCCGGCGTCGCTCTGTCCTTCAAGCGGGCCGAGGCCCTGCGCGGAGTCGGCGCTGGCGCTTTCGGCGATTTCGGTGTATGATGAGGAAAGTTCCCCAGCCTGATATTTGGAGCGCAGCGTTCCGCAGGGTAAGGCCGGGAGGCTGATACATGGGCGATTCAACGGAACCGGTGACGCAAGTCCTCGAAGCGGTCAGCGCCGGGGAGGAGCACGCGGCGGAGAAGCTCTTGCCGCTGGTTTACGAGGAGTTGCGCAAACTCGCCGCGCAGAAGATGGCCAACGAAGCGCCGGGCCAGACCCTGCAACCCACCGCGCTGGTCCACGAGGCCTGGCTGCGGCTGGTCGGGGCGGAGGACCGGGGATTTCAGAACCGCGCCCACTTCTTTGGCGCGGCAGCCGAGGCGATGCGGCGCATCCTGGTGGAGAACGCCCGCCGCAAGCAGCGCCTCAAACACGGCGGCGGCCAGCGCCGGATTGACTTCAGCCAGGTGGACGTGGCCGCCGCCAGCGATGATGAGACCCTGCTCGCCGTCAGTGACGCGCTCGACAAGCTGGCGTCCCACGACCCGCCGGGGGCCGAGCTGATCCGGCTGCGCTTCTTTGCCGGCCTCTCCAACGCCGAAGCCGGTGAGCTGCTCGGCCTGCCAGAGCGCACCGCCAAGCGCACCTGGGCCTATGCCCGCGCCTGGCTGCACGAGGAGTTGAAGAAAACATTCTGACAGATTTCTGGCCCAAAACCGCCCGGAACGGCGCATTGGAAGATAGAAACGACACTCGACACTATGGACGCGGCTGACCAGATCCCTCGCGAAAAGGCGCTCTTCGAGCAGGCGCTCGATGTGGCGTCGTCCGCGGAAAGATTCGCGTTCCTGCGCGGCGCCTGCGGGGAGGACGCCGCCTTGCTGGCGCGGGTGCAAGCCTTGCTCCAAGCCCACGAAGCCGCCGAGGGCTTTCTGCCCGGGCAGCCGGCTGGCCCAGCGAGCTTCGTGCCAGTCAGCGAAAAGCCCGGCGACCGGATTGGCCGTTACAAGCTGCGCGAGAGAATCGGCGAGGGCGGCTGCGGCGTGGTGTATGTGGCCGAGCAGGAGGAGCCCGTGCACAGGAAGGTCGCCCTGAAGGTCATCAAACTGGGTATGGACACCAGGAACGTCGTCGCGCGCTTCCAGGCCGAACGCCAGGCGCTGGCCCTGATGGACCATCCCAACATCGCCCAGGTTCACGACGCGGGGGCGACCGAGACAGGCCGGCCCTACTTCGTCATGGAACTGGTGCGCGGCGTCAAGATCACCGACTACTGCGACCAGCATCGGCTCTCCACCCGCGAGCGGCTCGAGTTGTTCATCAAAGTCTGCCAGGCCGTCCAGCACGCGCACCAGAAAGGCGTTATCCACCGGGATCTCAAGCCGTCGAACATCCTGGTCACCGTCAACGACCCCGGCTCGCCGGGAGTGCCCAAGGTGATTGATTTCGGCATCGCCAAAGCGACCACGGGCAGACTGACGGACCTGACGGTCTATACCGACCTGCACCAGTTCATCGGGACGCCCGCTTACATGAGTCCGGAGCAAGCGACCATGACGAGCCTGGACATTGACACACGGAGCGACATCTACAGCCTGGGGGTCTTGCTCTACGAGCTTCTGACCGGCCACACACCTTTCGACACCAAAGAGCTGATGGCGCTGGAGGTGGACGCTCTGCGCCGCACGATTCGCGAAAAGGAACCGATGCGGCCTTCGACGCGGCTGAGCACGATGATCGAAGGCGAGCTGGCCACCACCGCCAAACATCGGGCGTCAGCGCCCCCCAGCCTCATTCACTTGGTGCGTGGCGACCTGGACTGGATCGTGATGAAGTGCCTGGAGAAGGACCGGACCCGGCGTTACGAGACGGCCAATGGGCTGGCCTTCGATCTCAAGAGGCACCTGAACAACGAACCGGTCCTCGCCCGACCGCCGAGCACGGTTTACCGAATCCAGAAGGCCATCCGCCGAAACAAACTCGCCTTCATGGCCGGGGTCGCCGTCGCGGTGGCGCTTGTGCTTGGTATTGGGATCAGCACCTGGCAGGCGATGGTGGCGCAACAGGCACGGCGGGAGGCCGAACACCAACTCTATGCGGCGAAAATGAACCTGGCCCAGCAAGCCTGGGACCAGAACAACATCGGTCAGTTGCGGCAACTGCTGGAAGACACCCAAGACTCTCCGTATCGGGGTTTTGAATGGTATTACTGGGATCGGCTAACTCACTTGGCCCTCAAGACGCTCCGAGGCCATCTGGATGCGGTGAAATCTGTGGCCTTTTCTCCGGACGGCCAGCGGATTGTGACCGGCAGTGAGGATCACACGGCCAAGGTGTGGGACGTGGCAAGTGGTCGGGAACTACTCACGCTCAAGGGGCACAACGGCAGAATTTGGTCTGTGGCCTTCTCCCCGGACGGCCAGCGGATTGTCACCGGCAGTGGAGATAACACGGCCAAGGTGTGGGACGCGGCCAGCGGCAAGGAACTGCTCACGCTTAAGGGGCACACCGGTGAGGTTTGGTCTGTGGCCTTTTCCCCGGACGGCCAGCGGATTGTTACTGGCAGTGGGGATAATACGGCCAAGGTCTGGGAGGCGGCCAGCGGCGCGACACTGCTCACGCTTAAGGGGCACAAGGGCAAGATTTGGTCTGTGGCCTTTTCCCCGGACGGCCAGCGGATTGTCACCGGCGGTGAGGATCAGACGGCCGAGGTGTGGGATGCGGCCAGCGGCAACCCACTACTTCCGCTCAGGGTGCACAACGGTTGGATTCTTTCTGTGGCCTTCTCCCCGGATGGCCAGCGGATTGTAACCGGCTGTGACGATCAGACGGCCAAGGTGTGGGATGCGGCCAGCGGCAAGGAGTTGCTTACGCTCAGGGGGCACAGCAGTTGGATTCCTTCTGTGGCCTTCTCCCCGGACGGCCAACGGATTGTCACCGGCGGTTGGGATCATGTGGCCAAGGTGTGGGAGGCGGCCAGCGGCAAGCCACTACTTACGCTCAAGGGGCACAGCGGCGGGATCTGGCGTGTGGCCTTTTCCCCGGACGGCCAGCGGATTGTCACCGGCAGTGAGGATCAGACGGCCAAGATTTGGGAGGCGGCCAGCAGCGAGGAACTGCTAACGCTCAAGGGGCACACCAATGAGATTATGTCTGTGGCCTTTTCTCCGGACGGCCAGCGGATTGTCACCGGCAGTTTTGATGAGACGGCCAAGGTCTGGGAGGTGGCCAGCGGCAAGGAACTACTTATGCTCAAGGGGCACAGCGATCGGATTTGGTCTGTGGCGTTTTCCCCGGACGGCCAGCGGATTGTGACTGGAAGTTATGATCAGACCGCCAAGGTCTGGGAGGCGGCCAGCGGCACGAACCTCTTTACGCTCAAGGGGCACAGCGCTCCGATTTGGTCTGTGGCCTTTTCCCCGGACGGCCAGCGGATTGTGACTGGTAGTGTGGATCAGACGGCCAAGGTGTGGGAGGCAGCCAGCGGGCGGCCGCTGCTCACTCTCACGGGGCACAGTGACGAAGTTGGTTCTGTCGCCTTTTCCCCGGACGGCCAGCGGATCGCCACCGGCAGTTTGGATAAGACGGCCAAGGTGTGGGATGCGGCCAGCGGCCGGGAACTGCTCACGCTCAGAGGGCACGGCGCGGCGATTTGGCCGGTGGCCTTCTCCCCGGACGGCAAGAAGATCGTCACCGGGAGTCATGATGAGACTGCCAAAGTGTGGGATGCGGCCAGTGGCCGGGAACTGCTCACGCTCAAGGGGCACAGCAATTGGGTTCTTGGTGCGGCCTTTTCCCCGGACGGGCAGCGGATTGTTACTGGCAGTGATGATAACACAGCCAAGGTGTGGGAGGCGGCTACTGGCCGGGAACTGCTGACCCTCAAGGGGCATAGCGGTGGGGTTATGTCTGTGGCCTTCTCCCCGGACGGCCAGCGGATTGTTGCTGGCAGTCGGGACCACACGGCCAGAGTGTGGGAGGCGGCTACAGGCCAGCAGGTCGCTGCCTGGCAGGAAGAAGAACGGGCGGCGGCTCAGTATCTTGCCGCCCTGGAGCGCGAGCGGACCGCCGAGCAGGAACGCCAAACGGCCGAGCAGGAGCGCCAAAGGCTTGCTCGCGCCCGCAATTCTATCAAGCAGTGGCTGATCCTGGCGCCGATTGCCTTGGCCGCCGGCCAGAGCGGGGCCGAGGGATTAGACATCGAGCAGATTGAGGGCGAAGGCCAACTCAGGCCCAAGGCGGGAGAGGCGAGGTCCGTTGGGGGTGGTGAGTTGAAGTGGCGGGAGGTGGCCTTGACGAACGAGGTCGTTGATTTCAACGCACTCCTGGGGCAGGAGACAACTCAGAGCGTGGCCTATGCGGTCTGCTACCTCCGGTCGGAAGCTGAGCAGCGTGGGCTTCAGATGCTGGTGGGCAGCGATGATGAGGCGAAAGTATATCTGAATGGGAAGCAAGTTTACAAATCTCCCATCCCGCGTCCCTTTGTTGCCGAGGAGGGTAAAGTGCCCGACATCGCGCTGAACGTGGGACTGAACGTGCTCGTGTTCAAAGTAGTGAATGAAGCCCTCGATTGGAAGGGGTCCATCCGGCTCACCGATGCCCAAGGCAATCCAGTCAAGGGGATTAAGGCGACGCTGGACCGGGAGGCGAAGGACGCACCATAACGGTCCTTCGCTGTTCTCAGTGGAAGGCTTCGAGAAAGCTCCGTTAGGAGCGCCATGTCTATAGGTGACGAGCCCCACCACATCAAACAAGTCAGGAGCGGCATGTGTGTGGCTCAATGCGTGGCCACGGCTGGGCTTGTCGTTTTCATGTTCATGCCGCTCCTGACGGAGCTTGGTTCAAGCGAGGACGGTTTCTGCTATAGAAATGGCACTCCTAACGGAGTTGTCCGCCCAAGCCAGCACTCCATTCCACCGAAAACAGCGAAGAAGCAACGCGATGCGCGATGAAGTGCCACCCAAAAGATTCTTGGCCCAAAACGAACCGAAACGTCGCATTGGAGTGTAGAAAGACAACCGTGGGCGCAAACAGGCCCATAAAACAAAACACGAGAATGAAAGGACAGAAAATGGAAAACATGAAAATGACGAATCCAATGCGAATGAAACTGTTCTGCCTCGCGACCTTTGCGATGGTGATAACGGCAGCGAATCTGACGGCGCAAACCTTCACGACCCTGCATAGTTTCACTAGCGGCAGCGACGGAGCTAATCCAGACACCTCGATTTTATCGGGCAACACCCTGTATGGGATAACGTATTATGGCGGCCCTTCAGGCTATGGCACGGTGTTCAAGGTCAACACTGATCGTACGGGTTATACAACCCTCTATAGGTTTACTGGCGTGAACAACGAAGCTTACCCAGACAACGGCTTGCTCTTATCAGGCAACACCCTGTATGGGGCCTCGGGTGGTCCCGGCACGACCACTGGCACGCTGTTTGCCATCAACACCAACGGCACGGGTTTTACGACCCTGCATATTTTCACCGAACCTTCCGGTTCTTCTTACACAAACAGCGACGGAGCTTGGGTGTATGGCGCATTGATTTTATCGGGCAACACCCTGTATGGGACCGCGAATCTAGGCGGCGGTGGGGGCAGTGGCACGGTATTTGCTGTCAACACCAATGGCACGGGTTTTACGACCCTGCATAGTTTCACGGCAACCTCTGTCCCTCGTAATCCGTATGGCACTTTCAACCCCCCTTATTTCAACAGCGACGGAGCTTTGCCGGTTGGCGGACTGATTTTATCGGGCAACACCCTGTACGGGACGACGAGTTGTGGCGGCAGTGGGGGCAGTGGCACGCTGTTCGCCGTCAACACCGACGGCACGGGGTTCACGAACCTTTATAGTTTCACGGCAACCTCTGGATCTGAAGGCCCTTATGGTACCAACAGCGACGGCTTTTTTCCGGTTGGCGGACTGATTTTATCGGGCAACACCCTGTATGGGACGGCGAATAGCGGCGGCAGTTCGGGCAATGGCACGGTGTTTGCCGTCAACGCCGATGGCACGGGTTTTACGACCCTGCATAGTTTCTCGGCAACCTCTGGGACTAGCGGTGTTTATCAAAATGGTACCAACAGCGACGGAGTTCATTCGTTCGGCGGATTGATTTTATCGGGCAACACCCTGTATGGGACGGCGAGTGGTGCCGGGACAAATGGCAATGGCACGGTGTTTGCCGTCAACACCAATGGCACGGGTTTCACAGTTCTACATAGTTTCACGGCAGCCTTGGGTGCTAATGCCAGCAACAGCGACGGAGCTTCACCGCAGGCCGGATTGATTTTATCGGGCAACACCCTGTATGGGACGGCGTATGAAGGCGGCAGTTCGGGCGATGGTACGGTGTTCAGTCTTTCGTTCCCGCCGCCGCAACTGACCCTCATTCCTTCCGGGCCATACGTGATTTTGACGTGGCCGACCAATTACGCCGGGTTCAGTTACTCCGGGTATACTTTGGAATCCACCACGAGCCTTGGTCCATCGGCGGTCTGGGCCACCAATTCTCCGCCCCCCGTCGTCGTCAACGGGCAGAACACCGTGACCAATCCCATCTCCGGCACTCAGCAGTTTTTTCGGCTGAGTCAGTAATCAAAACACCATTAACTCAAAAGGAAATCGCGATGCTGATAATCCTCCCGGAGCGAACGGTCAGAGGAGTCGGGCGCCGCGCCGTCCAGTTCGGTTTTGGAATTACCGGAACTCCCGGCGTGGCGGTGAACATCGAGTCTTCGGGTGATCTGTCCCAGTTCTACCGTGGCCACGTGCGCTGACCCGCTGGAGCTTCGCCCGAACCTCAATGCAAGTGGCCCTATATCGGCTTGGTTCCACTTCACAAATACGCGGTGAAGAACAAAGAGAGCCGGCCGAGGCGTGCCGAGAGTCACCGCGACTCGGTTTCAAGCTTGACTAATATCAACGATGAGAGAGAGTGGAGGGGTATGCAAGGCGCGGATGCGACAATGTCCAGAAGTGCAGGCGCTAAACCAGAAGCGGGGTCCAGCCTGACGAGGGCCCCGCTGATGGAGGCCGAGTACTCGGGGTGGCTATCGCGATACTCACCCAAACGGCGCAGGTCTCTGGGATTCACTCTGATCGAACTGCTGGTCGTCATCGCGATCATCGCCATCCTCGCCGCGCTGCTCCTGCCGGCGTTGAACAAGGGCAAGCAGAAGGCCCAGGGCATCCAGTGCATGAACAACCACCGCCAATTGGCCCTCGGCTGGCGCATGTACGCCGACGACAGCAATGACACCCTGACCTATGCCAGCGGCGACGTGGCGGCATTAACTGCCGCGGATGAAACCGCCGACACCGCGCCCGGCAACCTGAACCGATACGCGTGGACGCTTTCACAGATGGACTTTAATCCCGCCAACATAGCCGCCTGGGATCCGACGGTTGACATCCAGACCCGTCCGCTCTGGCCCTACATCAAGACCGCGGCAGTGTATAAGTGCCCGGCGGATCGCTCGTACATCACGGTCAACGGAGTGAACCATCCCCGCGTGCGGACCATCTCGATGAACTTTTACCTGGGAGGGTTTAAAGGCACCGACGGCGGCGGGAGCTGGGCGGCTCCCTACATGATTTACCTCAAGATGTCGGACGTGACCGGGGGCAAATCGCCCGGGCCTTCCAAGCTCTGGATTTTTCTCGACGAGCGGGAGGATTGCGTCAATTGGGGCAACTTCGCGACGGACATGGCCGGATACCCCGGGATTCCGACTTCGCTCCAAAGCCAATACGAGTTCTCCGAGGACATGCCGGGGTGTTACCACGGCCTTGCGGCGGGTTTTTCATTTGCCGACGGTCATTCAGAAGAGCACCGGTGGCTGGACGGGCGCACCATGCCTCCGATGCATTACGAGCAGGCCTGGTGGGCGGGTGCGAATGATACAATCCTCTGCCCGTATGACAAGGATGTCGCTTGGCTGCAGGACCGCAGCACGCGTCCCAAGTGAACTCCGCAAATCCTGCCCAGCAAAGGTGGGCAGGGTTCATTTATACAAGGTGCCAAACGAACCGCCGGGCGAGACCCTGCAACCCACCGTGCTCGTGCACGAGGCTTGAATGCAGTTGGTCGGAGCGGCGGGGATTTGAGAATAGCGCGCGCTGCTCGTCCGGGGCAGCGGAGGCGTTGCGGCGGAACCTGGTGGAAAACACCCGCGGCAAGCCGCGTCTCAAACACGGCGGTGGCCACCCTCAGCCTGATAAACTGAATTCCCTCACGACTGCTTACGAGCGCTTTTGGAGGTTTGGGTGATCCTTTTCGTTGTGAAACCGGGCACTATATGATAGAATGACCATGAATTCCCCGACATGAACGAGGCGAAGCCCAGCGAAGAAACGCTGTTTGAAGCGGTGTCGCAATTGCCCGCGGAAAAACGGGGTGCTTACCTCGCGGGGGCCTGTGGCGGGGATGCAGCCTTGCGCGAGCGCCTGGAAATTCTGCTCCGGGCGCATGACCGAGCCAGCAGTTTTATGGCCGAGCCGGCGGCTCCGGCAGTTCCCAGGCAGGCAGGGCTGCACATCCCCTTGAGCGAACGGCTCGGCGACCATATCGGCCCTTACAAACTCCTGCAGCAGTTGGGCGAGGGCGGCTGCGGGGTGGTCTATATGGCGCAACAGGAGGAGCCGGTGCGGCGGCTGGTAGCCCTCAAGGTCATCAAACTGGGGATGGATACCAAGAGCGTCATTGCCCGGTTCGAGGCGGAGCGGCGGGCCTTGGCTATGATGGACCATCCCAATATCGCCAAAGTGCTGGACGCCGGCACCACCGAGACCGGGCGACCTTTCTTTGTGATGGAATTGATGCGGGGCATCCGCATCACCGATTACTGCGACCAGAATAATCTGACTACCCATCAGCGATTGGAGTTGTTCATCCAGGTCTGCCGCGCCGTCCAGCACGCGCACCAGAAGGGGATCATTCACCGGGACCTCAAGCCCTCGAACATTCTGGTGACGGTGGACGACCCCGGGTCGCCGGGAGTGCCCAAGGTGATTGATTTCGGCATTGCGAAGGCCACGCAGGGAAGGTTGACCGACCAAACGGTTTTTACCGCTTTCGAGCAGTTCCTCGGGACGCCGGCCTACATGAGCCCGGAACAGGCCATGATGACCAACCTGGACATTGATACCCGGAGTGACATTTACAGTCTGGGAGTGCTGCTCTACGAACTGCTGACGGGCAAGACGCCCTTCGAGACGCAGGAGCTATTGGCCGCCGGTTTGGAGGCAATGCGCCGCACGATTTGCGAGAAGGAACCGTTGCGGCCTTCGACGCGGCTGAGCACCATGCTGAACGGCGAGCTGGCGGCCACGGCCAAAGCGCACCAGGCCGAAGCGCCCAGGCTGATCCGCCTCGTCCGAGGGGACCTGGACTGGATCGTGATGAAGTGCCTGGAGAAGGACCGGACGCGGCGTTACGAGACGGTGAACGGCCTGGCCGCCGATCTCAAACGGCACCTGACCAATGAACCAGTCGTTGCCCGGCCGCCGAGCACGGCTTACAGACTCCAGAAGGCCATCCGCCGGAACAAACTCGCCTTCGTGGCCGGGGTCGCCGTAGCGGCGTCCCTGTTGGTTGGCATTGGGATCAGCACCTGGCAGGCGAAGGAGGCGCAACGGGCACGGCTGGAGGCCGAACAGCAACTGTATGCGGCGAAAATGAACCTGGCCCAGCAAGCCTGGGACCAGAACAATATCGGGCAGCTCCGGCAATTGCTGGCAGACACTCAAGACTCTCAGTATCGCGGTTTTGAATGGTATTATTGGCAAGCAAGAACTCACTTGGCCTTGAAGACGTTGCGCGGCCATCTGGATAAAGTGACCTCTGTGGCCTTTCCCCCGGACGGCCAGCGGATTGTGACTGGCAGTTGGGACCACACGGCGAAGGTGTGGGAGGCCGCCAGCGGGCGGGAACTGCTCACGCTCAGGCGGCACGAAGATACGATTTGGTCTGTGGCCTTCTCCCCGGATGGCCGGCGGATTGTCACCGGCAGTGCGGATCGGACGGCCAAGGTGTGGGAGGCAGCCAGCGGGCGCGAACTTTTCACGCTCACGGGCCACAATGATCAGATTTGCTTTGTGGCCTTTTCCCCGGACGGCCAGCGGATTGTCACGGGCAGTTATGATTATACGGCCAAGGTGTGGGAGGCGGCCAGCGGCACGGAACTGGTCACGCTCACGGGGCACAACGGTTGGATTGCCTCCGCAGCCTTTTCCCCGGATGGCCAGCGGATTGTGACGGGCAGTTGGGATAAAACGGCCAAGGTGTGGGACGCGGCCAGCGGGCGGAAACTGGTTACGTTCACGGGGCACAGCAACATCGTTCATTCTGTAGCCTTCTCGCCGGACGGCCAGCGGATTGTCACCGGCAGTTATGATCAGACCGCCAAGGTGTGGGACGCAGCCAGCGGGCGGGAACTGGTTACGTTCAAGGGACACAGCAACATGATTCTTTCTGTGGCCTTCTCGCCGGACGGCCAGCGGATTGTCACGGGCAGTTATGATCAGACGGCCAAGGTGTGGGAGGCGGACAGTGGCCAGGAACTGCTCACGCTCAAGGGGCACAGCGCTCGGGTTCATTCTGTGGCCTTCTCGCCGGAGGGCCAGTGGATTGTCACGGGCAGTTATGATCAGACGGCCAAGGTGTGGGAGGCGGCCAAGGGCAGCGAACCGCTCACGCTCGAGGGGCATAGCGATGAGATTATGTCTGTGGCCTTCTCCCCGGACGGCCAGCGGATTCTCACCGCGAGTTGGGATGGGACTGCCAAGCTGTGGGAGGCGGCCAAGGGGGAGGAAGTGCTCACGCTCAACCGGCACGGCAATGAGATTACGGCTGCTCTTTCTTCCCAGACCGCCAAGGGGCGCAGCGCTCGGGTTTTTTCTGCGGCCTTCTCCCCGGACGGCCGGAGGATTGTCACCGGCAGTACGGAGGGGACCGCCAAAGTGTGGGAAGCAGCCAGTGGCCGGGAACTGCTTACGCTCAAGGGGCATAACGATTGGGTTCTTTGGGCGGCCTTCTCCCCGGACGGCCAGCGGATTGTCACGGCCAGTGAGGATCAGACGGCCAAGGTGTGGGATGCGGCCAGCGGCACGAATCTGCTCACGCTCAGAGGGCACGCCAATGAGATTACGTCTGTTGCCTTCTCCCCGGACGGCCAGCGGATTGTCACCGGCAGTACGGATGAGACGGCTCGGGTGTGGGATGCGGCCAGCGGCAAGCAACTCCATAAGCTCACGGGGCACAGCGATGGGGTTTGGCCGGTGGCCTTCTCCCCGGACGGCCAACGGATTGTCATTGGCAGCCGGGACACAACGGCCACGGTGTGGGAGACGGCCAGTGGCACGAGACTACTTACACTCAAGGGACACAGCGGGACGGTTGATTCTGTGGCCTTTTCCCCGAACGGCCAGCGGATTGTCACTGGCAGTGATGACGGTACAGCCAAGCTGTGGGAGGCGGCTACTGGCCGGGAACTACTTATACTCAAGGGGCACAAAGGCGGGGTTACGTCTATGGCCTTTTCCCCGGACGGCCAGCGGATTGTCAGTGGCAGTCGCGACCACACGGCCTTAGTGTGGCAGGCGGCGCGACCTGAGCAGCTCGCTGCCTGGCAGGCAGAAGACGAGCGGGCGAGAATCTACGACCAGCTCAAGGAGGCGTCTGCCTTGGCGGGTGACGGCAAGCTGGCAGAGGCTGGACAACTTCTGACTCGCTTGCTGACCCAAGCGGATAACTCTGCGGCCTTCACAGTCCAAATCCTAACCGATCGCGCCGGCGTCCGTGCCCGAAGTGGTCGCTGGGAGGAAGCCGCCGCTGACCTGGCCCGGGCCATCGAAAACGACCCCACCGACCGCCAGTTGTGGTTTGGCCTAGCCGTGATTCAGGTGCAGACCGGCCAACTCGACGCTTACCGCGAGCATTGCCGCAAGAGCCTCGAACGGTTCGGAAAGACCACGAACCCCTACACGGCTGACCGCATCGCCAAGGGCTGCCTGATTCTGCCTGGCTCGGGAGCCAACCTCGCTACGGTGGCCACCATGGCTGATACCGCCGTGACCGAAGGGCAGCATTCTGTACACTTGCCCTATTTTCAATTCTGCAAGGGTTTAGCCGAGTATCGCCAAAGCCGCTTCGCCAGCGCCGCGGATTGGATGGGAATGGTTTTGACCAACCGTCTGTCCTACTTGCCGATCGATACGGCAGCCTATGTGGTTTTGGCTATGGCGCAGTACCAGTTGCAACAAGTCGAGCCAGCCCGCGCCTCCCTGGCCAAAGGAGCCGAGATCGAACAAGAATCACCCAAGCTCGATAGCGGCGATCTTGGTGAGCGGTGGATCGACTGGATCATCGCTCACGCGCTTATGAGCGAAGCCAAGGCATTGATCGGGGGCCTGCCCGCTACGGCCAAGCAGAACTCGCCTGCGCGGCGGAAATGAGGGAGCGGCATCTACAGGGCCAACCAAATGAGCGAGGTCACGCGCATCCTCAACGCCATCGAGCATGGCGATCCCAGAGCCGCCGACGAGTTGCTTCCCCTGGTCTATGAGCAACTGCGCCATCTGGCTGCCCATCGGCTGGCCCAGGAAGCCCCGGGGCAGACGCTCCAGCCCACGGCACTGGTGCATGAGGCCTGGCTGCGCCTGATCGGCAACCAAGACGTCCAGTGGAATGGCCGCGCTCATTTCTTTGCCGCGGCCGCTGAATCCATGCGCCGCATTTTGCTGAACAATGCCCGGCGCAAGCGCGCCGTCCGCCACGGGGGCGGCCAGCAGCGGGTGGACATCCAGGACTTGGAAATCGCCACTGCCGCCAAAGACGATGAGCTGCTGGCGGTGGATGAGGCGCTGGAAAAGCTGGCCGCTCACGACAAGACCAAGGCGGAGCTGGTCAAGCTCCTCTATTTCGTTGGCCTGACTATTCCCGAGGCGGCCTCCATTCTCGGGCTTTCTGAACCCACCGCCAAACGCTATTGGTCCTACTCCCGCGCATGGCTTTTTGCCGCGATTGAGGCGGCGCGGTGAGCCGGAGGGAGCAGGATGGGAATCTTCGGAACGCGTGGTTTCGGGAAGGCCATGTCTTCAGGCCAAAGGCCTGAGGTCATACCAGCCCAGGTAAACGCCCCTGGGCCTGGAGTTTGGAGATTTTCCGCGTTGCTCAATCCTGAAAGGATGAGATCACTGAGCCCAGGGTTGCGCGCGGCGCGCTACCCTGGGTGGGCAATGGGTTGGGGCGTCAACCCTGAAAGGGTTGCATCGTTCGTTCCCTCCACGGGAGTCAATCCCACACATACCGTTCGTCGTAAGCGAGCTCGTACCGCCTCAGCAAGAGCCGGAACTCATCTTGAAATGAGAGCTTGCGGTGGTGCTGCTCCTGCTCGGCGATGTAATGTCGCACCTCCTCAATCTGCGAGGCGCCAATCGAGAACATTCCGTAGCCGTTCTGCCAGCCGAAGTCCTGCATCAAGGCATCTCGTTCCTTGGCCCAGAGCGACGAACCCCGCTTGACCTCTTTGACCATTTCCGCCGCCGTGCACGTGCGCGACAGGCTGGCCAGGAGGTGAACATGGTCTTCCACGCCGCCAACGATGATGGGCTGGCAATCCAGGTGCTTGAGAATGCCTCCGAGATAATGGTGCATTTCCTCCCGTAGCGCGGTGTCCCGCAGCAAACGACGGCGGTCTTTGGTGGAGAAGACGGTATGCACGAGAATCCTGGCCAATGATTGCGGCATGGGGGCGAGAATGGACCGGTCGGGGCGCTGAGGCAACCCTTTCAGGGTTGGGGTTTATTGGGCGCACACACCCAGGGTAGCGCGCCGCGCGCAACCCTGCGCTGAGGGATAAAAACCCCTTCGGGGTTGCCCCTTTTCACTCTGCAAAATGTCCAAACTCCAGACCCGTTGCCCTGGGCTGGTATGAATGACGCCGTTGGCGTCTCGGCAGGCCAGCAGCGACGCTTTCATCAGGAGCATTGAAGAATTCTGCCCTGCGCCCTAACCCGAAGCCTACCGTCGGGAAGCAGTTGCAAGGACGAGCGCGTCCCAGGCCACGCAGGACCGGAGCAGTTCGATTCTGACCTCCAGGTGGGTATTTCGGGCCTCACCAAGGCTCTAAACATTTCCCCTCCCCTCGGTTTCTGAAGAAAAATGAGTTTCGGTGATCCTTTTGATTACAAAACCGGGCATTAAGTAGTGAGGGTTCGACCGGAGCCTTAGAAACCCCCGGTGCGGAACCCCAGAGCATGATGACCCAGTTCAGCACACTCGTGAGCTGGGGTCGCCAGCCCAATGAAGAATAACAATGCATCAAACAACAAGACTATGAAACAGAGAAACTGCACATTATCAGCGGTCGCACTGCTCGCGGCTGCGTTGACGGCCACCCACTCCCACGGCCAAGCGACTTACACACCATACACCTTCACCACACTCGCCGGGAACAACGGCAATGGCAGCGCGGACGGAACGAACAGCGCCGCGCGGTTCGCGCAGCCTAAGGGCGCGGCGGTGGACCCCAATGGCAACGTCTATGTGGCGGATACGGTCAACCACACGATCCGGGAAATGAGGCCGGTCGGAACGAATTGGGTGGTGACGACGCTAGCGGGACTGGCGGGCAGTCTTGGCAGCGCGGACGGGACGGGGAGCGCCGCGCGGTTTAATAATCCGGGCGGTGTGGCGGTGGACAGCTCGGGAAACCTCTATGTGGCGGACGCGGGCAACAGCACGATCCGGGAAATCACGCCGGTCGGAACGAATTGGGTGGTGACGACGCTGGCCGGACTGGCGGGCAGTCCTGGCAGTGCGGACGGGACGAATAGTGCCGCACAGTTTAATCAACCTTACGGCCTGGAGGTGGACAGCGCGGGCAACGTCTATGTGGCGGATACTTACAACGATACGATCCGTAAAGTGACGCTGGTCGGAACGAATTGGGTAGTGACGACCCTGGCCGGACTGGGCAGTGTTACTGGCAGCGCGGACGGGACGGGGAGCGCCGCGCGGTTTAATCACCCTTTTGGCGTGGCGGTGGACAGCGCGGGCAACCTCTATGTGGCGGATAGCTGGAACAGCACGATCCGTAAAGTGACGCTGGTCGGAACGAATTGGGTAGTGACGACCCTGGCCGGACTGGCGGGCAGTTTCGGCAGCAATGACGGGACTGGGAGTGCCGCGCGGTTTGATTATCCTATCGAAGTGGCGGTGGACAGCGCGACCAACCTCTATGTGGGGGACTGGGGCAACTCCACGATCCGGAAAGTGACGCCAGTCGGCGCCAGTTGGGAGGTGACGACCCTGGCCGGATCGGCGGGAACTTATGGCAGCGCAGACGGGACGAACAGCGCCGCGCAGTTTAATCACCCTTGGGGAGTGGCGGTGGACAGCGCGACCAACCTCTATGTGGGGGACTGGGGCAACGACACGATCCGGAAAGTGACGCCGGTCGGAGCAAATTGGGTAGTGACGACCCTGGCCGGACGGGCGACAGGCAGTGTTGGCAGTGCGGACGGGACGGGGAGCGCCGCGCGGTTTGATTATCCTGCCGGCGTGGCGGTGGACAGCGCGGGCAACGTCTATGTGGCGGACGACTACAACTCGACGATCCGGAAAGTGACATCGGCGGGCGTGGTGACGACCCTGGCCACGGGGTTTCACTATCCTTGGGGCGTGGCGGTGGACACCAATGGCAACGTCTATGTGGGGGACCAGCTCAACGACGCGATCCGGAAAGTGACGCCGGCGGGCGAGGTGACAACCCTGGCCACGGGGTTTAATGATCCTAGCGGTGTGGCGGTGGACAGCGCGGGCAACGTCTATGTGGCAGATTCTTACAACGACACGGTCCGGAAAGTGACGCCGGCTGGCGTGGTGACGACCCTGGCCGGACTGGCGGGCAATGCTGGCAGTGCGGACGGGACGGGGAGCGCCGCGCGGTTTGATAATCCTACCGGCGTGGCGGTGGACAGCGCGGGCAACGTCTATGTGGCGGACGAGGGCAACTCCACGATCCGGAAAGTGACGCCGGTCGGCGCGAGTTGGGAGGTGACGACCCTGGTCGGATCGGCGAGCACTTATGGCGACGCAGACGGGACGAACAGCGCCGCGCGGTTTAAGGATCCTTACTTCGTGGCGGTGGACACCAATGGCAACGTCTATGCGACGGACTCTGCCAACGACACGATCCGGAAAATAACGCCGGTCGGAACGAATTGGGTGGTGACGACGCTGGCCGGATTGGCGGGAACTTATGGCAGCGCAGACGGGACGGGGAGCGCCGCGCAGTTCGATGAACCTTTCGGTGTAGCGGTGGACAGCGCGGGCAACCTCTATGTGGCGGACGCCTCCAACAACACCATCCGGAAAGGATTTCCCGCCAGTTCCGTACCTGCGCCGGTTTTACGGCCGCCGAGCCTGAGCGCCGGCCAGTTCGGTTTTGGCATCACCGGTCTTCCCGGTCTGGCGGTAAACATCGAGTCTTCGGGCGATTTATCCCAGTGGCAGGTCATCGGCACCGTTATCCTCGAGGGCGGGACCAACTCCTTTGTCAGCCCCAACCCATCCCTGGGCGCCCAGTTCTACCGCGGCCATGTGCGCTAACCATTATGACCGACATCATCACTGCTGCAAAGCAAAGAGAATAATCGCAGGCTGCTCCTTATGACGGAACGTTGGAGGCCAACTGCCTGTTCAGAACGGGAAGCGACTTGCCACACCACGAGCGGTACTGATGTCCTGGAGGCGATCTTCCGGGAAAGCAAGGATCCGGGGCCGTGCCTGGCGGCTCAAACCTCGCCGATCAGGACGGTCGGAAGAACACCTCAAGGTCTAGCGTCTGGCGCGACGGCCTCAGGCGCACGAGGTCGCGGGCTTTGTCGAAGTCGGGGTGCCTCTTGCCGTTCACGCGGACAGAGTGGATCTGACTGCCTTCCGGGGTTCGCAGGCGAAGCACAATTCGGCTCGGTGCCCGGCGCACGGGCGGTTGGATGGTCGCCCGGATATAGCCCTCCGCCAGGTGCGATTCGATCTGGTAGCTCACCGGGCCGAAGCGGGTCGGTGCGTTGCTAACCATCAGCCTTTGGCCGTCCTTCAGCCAGTTGCTCGTGATGAAGGGCGCCAGCCAGAGTTGGTCGCCACGTTCCATGACGAGCATCGTTCGTGTCTGGTGAAGGAAGTAGCCGGTCTCATGCGTTTTGTCCCACGCGCCGGAATGGTCGAAATGTTCCCAGAAGGTGAGCGCCTCGGGATTAAGCATGGCGGCGATGGTATTGAAGTAGGAGCGCACGAAAGGCTTCACGTCGTCACGCAGGGCGTACACTTCGCAGTTGCGCGTATAGTACGGCTGCACCTTGGAGAAGCCGCCAAGGTTGAACCAGTCTTTCTCATTCATGGCGGCCGGGTAGTCGAACCAGCCATCGGCAAGGAACTGCACATCTTCCATGTGATCCAGCATCCGCTCGACTTCCCGGTCGCGCGGGTCGAAGACACCCGTGGGCACGAGTTGGTGGGCGCCGAGTTCGACGTCGTAGCACCAACTGCGGCCGGCATCCTGACCGGGGAAGAAGTCGGCGAGTTTGCCCGGGCTGTGCACCTGAGACGGATAGTGAGGAATCCAGGTGCCGTTGCGCAAGGGCAGGGCAGGGGACTGGGCTTGGGTCCAACGGTAGGCGCGGAGGATATTCGTGCGAAGCGCCGCGGCGTGGCCAAGTGCGAGGTGCGAGGTGCGAGGTGCGAGGTCTTGAGTCAGAGCCTCCTCACGTCGGTCGCTACGGGGAGTGGATAGGTCGGATAGGGCAGTGCCCACTTCGCGGAGCGCCGCGTAGTAGTAGGCGCTCAAGGTGTAGTGGTAGGCGAAGGAATTCCAATCCGCTAGAACGCCGGGCGGCATGAGGCCGTATTCCGGGCTGGCCGGTCGCCTCGTCTTCTCCATCTGACGGACGGTCCACTCGGGGACGCGCTGGACTTCGGGCGCTACCTGACGCAGCCAGTTGGTGTCGCGATAGAGCTGGTAATGCTCGCCCAGCGTCCAGAGGTGCCAGGCAGTTCCGAAGGTGGTGTAGCCGGTGGTGAGGAAGCCGTTCGTGTTGTAGCGGTGGATGAAATAGTCCAGCCCGCGCCGGGCGAACTCGCCGTGGCCCATGAAATCCATGCCGCGGATGACCGAGTTCGCCTCGCTTTCCAGCGGGCCGTAGCTCATCGCCGCTATCCAGGGCGCGACTCGCTCGCCGTCGGCTTCATTGCGCGCGGCGATAATGCAGCGCACCTGGGAGGAACGAATCACGTTGTTGAGCAGCGGGTCGGGCGTCTCCACCTGCATCGCTGGCGCGAGCACTGCGCGCCAGTAGGCTGCGGTGTCCGCGCGCAGCCGGGCAGGCTCGGGAAGCTCCGAGAGGTCGGCGCGTTGGGCTGGGAGCAACACCGCAAAGGCGGTGGATGTGTGCGGGGCCAGCAATCCGCTCAGCTTCAGTTCGTTTCCTTGCACCGAGGCTCGGAGCGAGGTCGCGGTATCCCTGGCAACCAGGGCGAACGGACCGGCTTCGTCCGCCGCGCAGTAGCCGCCGGCGTAGCGCGTCAGGACCGCAGGCTTGTTTGGCCGGCTACCCACCTGAAAACGGAGCGAGAGTGCCACGTCCCCCGACTGGCTGAGTGTGTTGGTTAGGGTGAACTCGGCGACGCACACGGAGCGGCGGTTAAGCCGAGTTGGATCGCTCCCCGCCTCGTCGCACGGCGCAACGAACGTGCGCTGAGAGTAGCACAGGCCATCCCGTTCGGTGGTGATAACGGGAATCGGCAGCCAGCCACCATCCAGCGAGCGCGTGAGCAGGCCGGGCTCAGTGCCGCCAAACTGCGGCTGCATTTCCCCGGCGGTTGCAAACCAATCGTCCGTCAGGTTCGTCTTGGTTTGGAACCGCACCGTTCCGTCGCGTGCGACGACAAACTTGTGGTTGTCGCATGCCAGCGAGAGCATGACGGGACCCTCGCGCTGGGCGTCGTGATGGGTGCGCGCCATGGCCTGCTCCAACGTCTGGTCAGGCAGTTCGCGCACCTGCTGGAGGACGGTCTTGCGGCCGGCGATCTTTCGCTTGTAGTCCGCCAGCGTAATCGGGGCCGGGTCGCGTGTGACGAATACACCGTAGTCGGGCAGATAAACACACTCGTTGCTGAGCACATCCTCGACCGCCACGCCGAACGAGCCTGTGGGCAGGCGGAACTGGAGCACCGTGGGGTCGGACTTGAGCGAAGAAGGGCGGCTGCACCGAACAGTTAGGTCAACAGGGACGGCGAGGTCCCAAATGAGCGCATCAGATCTCTTTCCTGACTCTCCACGCACATTCATGACGCGGGAAAGCAGTTCGCCATTACAAATAATAATCTCTGCTCTGGCGTCCTTGGCGGGCTTCTCGGCTTCCACGCGCAGCTTGGCAATCTGCCAACGCGAACGGGTGAAGGCAGAGAGGCCGCGTACCACGGTTTGTCCAGTGGCGGGGAAAACCCAGCGGATCTTCTGCGTCTGCACGACGCCAGCTTTAGGTGACAGGCGGAAGACCAACCCGTTGTCGGCAACCTGCATCTCGCCCGCAAGCGGCTTCCAACCGCCCTGCCACGCCGATTCGCCGAACCAGCCTTGGACCTGGACAGCGTTAGTGCTCGGGATTGCCGTGGCAGCCGGGAATTCGAGCGTCAGTTCCTTAAGCGCGCGGCGGTTCAGCCACTGGAGACCGATGCACGCCAACCCGTTACTGCTCATCGGCAGCCGGTAAGTTCCATCCGGTTGCACGGGCACATCTGATTCAAGAAAGACGTCCTCAGCACGGAACTCCTCGATGCGGCTGGCCCGCGCGCCATCGCTCCGGTTCGGGTCCCAGGTCACCACGCGCCCAAAGCGGGCAATGTCCACCCGCGGCTCCGTTTCCCGCCGGGCTGTCCCGGCCGCACGCGTCAGCCGCGCATTGGCCCAGTTGGCCATGTCACAGGTGATGCCGTCGCCGGCATCGTTCGCCTCGAGGCGCAACTCCTGCGCGCTGGTGAGCTCAACGTGAACGGGATTCGGCCCGTTGGTCGCCCGCAGGATGCCACTGTCGAAACGCGGCTCGCCGTCCACGAAGATGCGAAAGATCACGCTGCCGCCATTCCCGCACGGCTGAAGCCCCACTTCGGCGTTGAAGCCGGCGTATTCGCCATCGAGCAGCACGTTGATTGAGCCGTTGGCGTGGTGGCCGAGACCTCTGGCGTAGGTCTTGTCGCCAATCTGCAGCGGCGTGCCCGCCTGCCCTGACGGGTGCGCGGCGACATTCCAGCCGAGTTCGCCCCAACCCTGGCTCGCCGAAAGGATCAGCTCCGGATGGTCCCCCAGGTATTCAGCCGATGCAACTTCGGGCGGGACGGCAGGCGCAGAAGCCTGCGCGGCGGCAGGGACGCTCCAGCAGATTGGGAGGAGAGCGGCGGCGAGGAGTATCAATGGTGTCCGCGGCAACTTGCGCATAAGGCTTCCTTTAAACCCTCCGCCCGCCGCCGTGCGAGACAATTCTCGGCGGAGATCCCGAGGGAGAGCGTCCTCGCCCCACTGCCAGTGAAGTTGGGTGACATAGTATTTGCCTACATTCATAACATGCTGATAATCAATGATTTGGGTTGTACTTTTTCGTTAGCACCCCCATTAACCTGGGGATGCAAACGATTATCCACGACATTCCCGATTATCTCACCACGCTCATCGAAGCTCTGCGCGCTAAGCTG
>Ga0326727_10008359_pt1 | contig 26356 bp, 20 predicted proteins | sample MB2enrmetagenome_FD_207643 | JGI IMG/M metagenome (GOLD analysis project Ga0326727, IMG submission 207643) | Lab enriched peat soil microbial communities from McLean, Ithaca, NY, United States - MB29MY | ecosystem: Environmental > Terrestrial > Soil > Wetlands > Peat | place: USA: New York...
CATGTTCTGGACCGTCCGTGGCGCCAACGCCATCGTCGCTCTGCGATGCTGCCAGCTTAACGCTCGATTCGAAGACTACTGGGAGGCGCGCCGGGCGGCGTAATCTGCACTTCTATGTCGCGCACCCATCTGCCGTTGAAACGCCTGCACTCAGCGGAGAGGCAGGTAGCGGACCTGACCTTCCCATTCACCCGCGTTGCTGCACTCGGTCAGCAGAACAATGTCTTCGACGGCCGTGCGAATCGAAACGGAGCGAGGGACCTCAGACTCCTGGCATCCGCTCACCCTTCATCACCCGGGCGCCAGGCGCAGGCGGTCATGGTCGACACATCGTGCGTCAGGAGGACTCGCTCTTGTTCAGCCGCCCAAGCCAGAAGGGCGTCGTCGTCGATCCCGATCAGGCCGGCATCCTGTGTGCGGATTATGTCGATGCGGGGGTCTTTGCGCCACAATGCGCGGACAATATCGTTGTTGAAATTCTCGTCCGCCAGCCAGCGCAAAATCACCTTTGGCGCCGGGCAAGCAGGCGGTCCCGTATGCCTTCCGGCGGCCAGTTCGCCTCGTTTGCGCGCCTGGTCTCGGCGATGTCCCCCCGCCGCCGCGTCAGGTAGGATTCGAATTCGCTCGAATGGCGTAGGTAATACCCAATCGCCTGGTAGATGTCGGCAAGCGAAGCCGACGGATATTGCTGGGCGATTTCCTCGGCAGTCGCGCCCTCGGCGAGAGCATCCATGATCGTCTCCAGCGTGATGCGGGTGCCGTGCAGGCGCTCAACGCCGTCAGCTCCGGTTACCAGCGGGATGGACTCGGTTCTCAGCGCTTCCGCCATACGTTCAGCCTAACGCGGCCGGGCATTCGAGGCAACACCCGGCGCTGCGTGCGCTACAGGTTGACGCTGAACCGATGAATCCTGAACTGCGGCTGCGCGTGTCAGGCATGTCAAAACCTTCCCTGGAGCGGGCGCGCGCGTTGCTATGATCGGGGCGAGCACTCCAATGCGCTTTGACCGGATTACTATTGACCCCGCGGTTGCCACCGGGAAGCCGTGCATCCGCAATCTGCGGTTCCCGGTCTCTCGCCTGCTCGGATTACTTGCGGCAGGAGAAACCAGGGAATCGATCCTGAAGGCATATCCCTACCTTGAATCCGCGGATGTCGACGAGGCTCTGTTGTATGCGGCATATCTGTCCGAAGACGAGACCATTGAACTGAGTCGATGAGGTTCCTCGTGGACATGCCGCTGTCGCCGGAACTGGCCCGGTGGCTGCGAGCACAACACATGGGCATGATGCCGTCCACGCCAACGACCTCGCGATGCACCAATGCCCCGATTCGGAACTCCTTCGTTTTACCGCAAACGACAACCGTGTGACCGTCAGGGCTGATCTGGACTTTCCCAGGCTTCTCGCGGGGATGGGCGTCGCCGGGCCGGCGATCATCCTATTACGAGGGGGAAACTACAGTGAGGCGGAAAGCCTGGACTGCCTGCGGCGTGTGTTGAAGTCGATTCCGCCCGCTGATCTGCCTGAGTCTATTGTTGTGGTCGACCGGGTGCGAATCCGACGGCGGCGGTTGGCTGTCCAGTGAGCCGGAGGGCCGCGGCAACTTCGCACTGTTGAGGTCCGCGTCCGCGAGGAAACGAGCGGATCACGCGGGCCGAACTGATACCCTATTAGCTTCGTTCTGCTATGAAGAACAAGCCTCCCACAGGGAGCACGGCGCCTTCGGCCTTCGACCCGGCGCGGCCGGCGCCAAAGAAACGAAAACGCGAGAAGCGAAACCGCCGCCGGCAGGGTCGGACACCCGAAGCCGGGGGCCGGGTCGCGAATTCCGGGGCAAACGTTCTTTATCTTCGCACCCTCCGCCCCTGGTTCTTCCTCATGGGCGCCACCCTGATTGCGTACCTGCCGGCGCTCAACGGGGATTTCATCTGGGACGACGATAACCACATCACCGGGCCGGCCCTGCAGTCCCTCGACGGCCTCGCCAGGATCTGGTTCCAGCTCGGCGCCACCGCGCAGTACTATCCGCTGTTGCACAGCGCGTTCTGGTTCGAGCACCAGCTTTGGGGGAACGCGGTACTCGGCTATCATCTGACCAACGTCATCCTGCACGCGGTTGCCGCCTGCCTTGTGGTGATGATTGCGCGGCGCCTCTCGCTGGCGGGCGCCTGGCTGGCGGGTTTCGTCTTCGCCCTGCACCCGGTCTGCGTGGAAGCCGTGGCCTGGATCTCGGAGCAGAAGAGCACGCTGTCGGCGGTCTTCTACCTGAGCTCGGCACTGGCGTATCTGCACTTCGACCAGACGCGGCGCAGGTCGCGGTACTTCCTCGCATTGGGACTCTTCGTCCTGGCATTGCTCAGCAAGACGGTGACGGCGACACTTCCGGCGGTGCTGCTGGTGGTGCTCTGGTGGCAGCGGGGCCGGCGGCTCGCCTGGAAGCGCGATGTCCTGCCATTACTGGCGTGGTTCCCGCTGGGTGCGGCCGCCGGTCTGCTCACCGCGTGGGTGGAGAGGAAGTTCATCGGCGCGGAAGGCGCGCATTACACGCTGACGGCGATCCAGCGGCTGCTGCTGGCGGGCCGGGTGATCTGGTTCTACGCGGGCAAGCTGTTGTGGCCGGCGGACCTGATGTTCACATATCCGCGCTGGACTATCGACCCCGGCCAGTGGTGGCAGTGGCTGTTCCCGGCGGGCGTGCTGGCGGTGCTCATAGTCCTGTGCCTGGTGGCCCGCCGCCACCGCGGACCGCTGGCCGGTTTTCTGGTCTTCGCCGGGACCCTTTTCCCGGTACTCGGCTTTCTGAATGTGTATCCTTTCCGCTTCTCCTGGGTGGCCGACCACTTCCAGTACCTGGCCAGCCTGGGAGTGATCGTGCCTTTAACGTCCGGGCTCATGCTGGCAGCGCAACGGTGGTCACTCGGCAAGAGGGGCACGGTGGCCCTGGCCTCCACGCTGGTGGCGATTCTGGGCGTGCTGACGTGGCGGCAGAGCGGGACATACCGGAATGCCGAGACGCTATACCGGAAGACGCTGGAGCGCAATCCCGCCAGCTACATGGCCCACACCAATCTCGGCAACATCCTGATGTTCCAGCCCGGCCGGCTGGCGGAGGCAATCGCCGAGTTTGAGGCGGCACTGCGGACCGAGCCGGATGACGCGGACACGCACAACAACCTGGGAATCGCCCTGGAACACAGCAACCGTAAAACGGACGCAATCGCGGAGTACGCAACGGCCGTGCGCCTGGAACCCACGAATGCCACAGCGCGCTACGACCTGGGGAGCGCCTTGACGGAAACCCCGGGCCGCCTGCAGGACGGGATTGCCCAGCTCCAGGAAGCGCTCCGGAACCGGCCCGACTTCGAGGCCGCGCACCTGAGCCTGGCAGCAGCCTTGTCACGTATGCCCGACCGGCTCCCCGAGGCCGCCGCCGAGTACTGGGCGGCCTTGCAGATCCAGCCCGGAAACGCCAACGCGCACCTCGAGCTGGGGGACATCCTTACGCAGATGCCCGGCCGGACGCGCGATGCGATGATCCAATACGAGGCGGCGCTGCGGATTCGGCCGGGCTGGGAACCGGCGCGCGAGCGGTTGCAGCGGCTGCGAACAAAGACAGAATAGAGCGCCGCCTACTTCCCGCCGTCCACCAGCGCGTGCAACTCCCGTACCACGTCGCGCATGGTGGTGGCCTGTCCGCGCATCTCTTCGCTGGCCGAGGCGCTCTCTTCGGCGTTGGCGGCGGTGCTCTGGGTGATCTGTTCCATCTGGGACAGGGCTTTGGCTATCTCCTCGATGCCTCGAAACTGTTCGTCGCTGGCATCGCGGATTCCGGTTACCAGACGGTTTACGCTCCCCGTGCCCGCGGTGATCGATGCGAAGACCCGGCTGACCTCATTCAGTTCGTCGGTTCCGGCGCGTGCACTGGCGAGCGCCTCTTCAATCAGCCCCGAGGTGTCCTGGGCCGCGGCGGTACACCGCTGGGCCAGATTGCGAACCTCGTCGGCCACCACGGCGAAGCCCAGGCCGGCCTGTCCCGCGCGGGCCGCTTCGACGGCGGCGTTGAGGGCGAGAATGTTCGTCTGGAACGCGATTTCGTCGATCAGAGTCATGATTTTGGCGATCTTTTGGCTGGAGCCGTTGATCGCCTTCATGCCCTCTGACAGCCGTCCGAGGGTTTCATTGGCCTCCCCCACCTGCTGGCTCACCTCGCTGGTCACCCGGGCGGCCTCGCGCGAGCTTTCCGCGTTCTGCCGTGACATGGAGCCGACTTCGTTGCTGGACGAAGACGTCTCTTCCAGCGCCGCCGCCTCCTGGCCGGCGCCCTCGGCCAGTTGCTGGCTGGAGGCGGATACCTGCGCGGCGGAGGCCATCACCTGATCCGCGCTGCCGCTGAGTTTCCCGACCGCGCTCCGCAGGTGCCTGTTGAGATCGCGCGTCATCGCGAACACGAACACGACACAGCCGACGGTGAGCAATGACAGGACCGCGGCCACCCAGAGACCTCTGACGTAGTCGGCGTTCTCCTGCGCGCGGTCTCCGTCGAGGACACCCTTCACCAACACCATAAACTGATCGCCCGCCTGGCCCAACTCGTCGTAAATGGGTGCGATTCTCGCCAGCGAATGCTTCTGTGCCGAGTACGGATCGCCCGCGTTCACCAGCCGTTCCACCTCGGCGAACTCGCGGGTCCACTCATCCACCTTTTGCCCCATCGTTGCAATCACCCTTTTGCCGTCCTCGGTCACCAGAAGCCGCCTCATCTCCTCCAGCGTCCGCCGGAACAGCGCCGCCTGTTTCTCGAACCGGGCCTGCTCGTCCTGCATGCGCGCGCTGTCTCCCAGAAATGCCCCCAGCACGAACCCGCGCTGCGCCACGTACATGTCGCTCTTGATGGCGCCCAGATCGACGCTCATTTGAACTTTCCGCATGGTCACGTCCGCGGTGCGGTCAAGACTGGACTTCATCCCGCGAATGGCGATAACGTAAGCGCCGCTCAGCAGCATGGTCAGAACCAGAACGGCCGTCATCGCCAGGGCCAGGCGCTTTCCGATGGAATAGGATTTCATGTTCGATGCTCTCCGGTCGCGCGGGGTGCGCTCGGTTCCCTTATCGGCGCGGACGGGCAAAGTACACTGAGGATTGCCGCTGGACCTCGCCACACCGTTGAAGTACCTGAAGGGAGTGGGACCCGCGCGCGCCGAGGTCCTTGAATCGAAGGGGCTTTTCACGGTCGAGGATCTCCTCTCCTACGCCCCGTTCCGCTACGAAGACCGCAGCAACGTCAAGCGCATCGCCGATCTGGCGCCCGGCGAGATGGCCACCGTGATGGCCGAGGTGGAGACCGCGAAACTGGCCGGGTTTCGCCGCCGCAACCTGGGCCTGTTCGAGGCCATCTTCACCGACGGCTCCGGCCAGCGCCTGCTGGGCAAGTGGTTCCACGGCGGCTATCTGGCCGACAAGCTGCAGCCGGGTCTGCGCCTCGCGCTGTACGGCAAAGTCGAACTCGACACCTACACCGGCGACCTGCTCATGATGCACCCGGAATTCGAGGTGATCTCCGCCGAGGACGACCCTGACGCGGCGCTGCACACCGGACGCGTGGTCCCGGTATACGAGGCCGCCGGGAAAATCACCGCGCGCACGTTTCGCACCCTGCTGGCACGCGCGCTTGACGGCCTTGAGCCGGTGGCGGACTGCCTCCCCGCCTTTCTGCGCGACCGCCTGCGCCTGCCCGACCGCTGGACTGCGCTGCGCCATCTCCACTTCCCGCCCGAAGGCGAGGACCTGCGCCTGCTGAACTCCTTCCGCTCGCCGGCCCAGTTCCGCCTGATCCTCGAAGAGTTTTTCTGGCTGGAGTGCGGCCTCGAGCTCAAGCGGGCGAAAGCGCGGCTGGAGGAGGGCATCGCCTTCGAGCTGAACGACCGCGTGCGCTCGCGCATCCGCGAGATGCTGCCGTTCAAGCCCACCGGCGCGCAGAAGCGCGTGCTGGCCGAGATCGCCGCCGACATGAACGCCCCTCATCCCATGCACCGCCTGCTGCAGGGCGACGTGGGCAGCGGCAAGACGCTGGTGGCCGCCGAAGCGGCAATCATTGCCATCGAGAACGGGTACCAGGTGGCCGTGCTGGCGCCCACCGAAATCCTGGCCAGCCAGCATCATATTTACTTTCGCAACCTGTTCCAGAAACTCGGATACACGGTGGTGCTGCTCACCGGCTCGAACACGGCTCGCGAAAAGACGCAACTCAAGAAGCTGCTGGCGGAGGGGCTGGTGCAGGTTGCCGTGGGCACGCACGCGCTGCTCGAAGAGGACGTCGAGTTTGCACGGCTCGGCCTCGCCATCGTGGACGAGCAGCACCGCTTCGGCGTGATGCAGCGCCTCGGGCTCATGCGCAAAGGGCGCACCCCCGACGTGCTGGTGATGACCGCCACGCCCATCCCGCGCACGCTGGCGCTCACGCTCTACGGCGACCTCGACGTCTCCGTCATCGACGAGCTGCCGCCCGGCCGCCGCCCCATCGTCACGAAGCACGTGAACGCGGACCGCATCGAGGGCGTGTACAGCTTCCTGAAGAAGCAGGTGGACGCCGGCCGCCAGGCCTATGTGGTGTACCCCGTGATCGAGGAATCGGAGGCCCTGAAAGCGGCCGAGAAGATGCACGATCACTTGTCGCGCGTGGTTTTCCCGACCGTGGCCGTCGGTCTGCTGCACGGCCGCATGAAGGCGGACGACAAGGAAGACGCCATGCTCCGCTTCCAGCGGGGCGAAGTGAAGATCCTGGTGTCCACCACGGTGATCGAGGTGGGTGTGGACGTGGCCAACGCCACAGTCATGGTGATCGAGCAGGCCGAGCGCTTCGGTCTGGCCCAACTGCACCAGCTTCGTGGCCGCGTGGGCCGCGGCGCGGAGCAGAGTTACTGCGTGCTGGTGACGGACAAGCTGAACGAAGCCGCCCGCGACCGCATCCGCACCCTGGTGGATTCCACCGACGGGTTTCACATCGCCGAGATGGACCTGAAGCTGCGCGGCCCCGGCGAGTTTTTCGGCACAAAGCAATCGGGGTTGCCGGCACTGCGCATCGCCAGCATCATCCGCGACCAGGAAATCCTGGAGCTGGCGCGGCGGGAGGCGGCGGCGTTCATCGCGCATCCTCTCTCCGAGGAAGAACTGCGCCGCGCGGTGGCCTATGTGCGCGAGCACTGGCAGCGGCGCTACGGTCTGGTGCAGGTGGGATGAGACTGCGGGTCATCGCCGGGGAGTTTCGCAGCCGGCTGCTGAAGAGCGTGCCGGGCCTGGACACGCGTCCCACGCCGGACCGGCTGCGCGAAGCGCTGTTCAACGTGCTCACGCCGGTGATCGAAGGCGCGGTTTTCCTGGACGCTTACGCGGGCACGGGAGCGGTGGGCATCGAAGCGCTGAGCCGCGGCGCGAAGCGCGCCATTTTCGTCGAGCGCAACCGCAGCGCCGTGGAAGTGATTCGCGACAATCTCGCCGCGCTGGGCATCGCCGGCCGCGCCGAGGTCTACGGCGGGAAGGCCGCGCCGGTGCTGGAGCGCGTCACCGCGGACATCGTCTTCCTGGACCCGCCGTACGCGCTGGTGACGGAGTACAAAGATTCGCTGAACCTGCTCGGCAATTCGGTGACAGTCACCGACATTCCGCACCGCAAATCCACCGGGAACCATCCGCCGGCCCCTGCGGAATCTCGGTGCCTGTCACCGAATTGGCCGCTGGTAATCGTCCAGCACGCGCACCGTCAACCGCTCGACGAAACCTACGGTCTCCTGCACCGCATGCGAATCCTGCGCCAGGGCGACAACGCCCTGAGCTTCTTCACGCGTTCGTCTTCCTGACCTCGTTTCTGAGCGATCGCGGTCTACGCCGACACCTTTTTGCGTCTACTGAATCGTCACGTGCACTGGATTGGCGGCGATGCCATTGGCGGTGAGCTGTACGACCACGTCGCCACTGCCCGCCAGACTCGAGGGCAGCGCCACGTTGACCTGGTCCAATCCCTCATAGCTACCCTGCGCCCCCGCATAGCTCACTGTGACGTTCGTCGTCCCGATTACCACGGACACGTTGCTCTGCCCCGCAGCCCGAAGCCCCGTGCCGAACAGTTCCAGAAAAACGTTATCCGAAGCCGGGAGGCTGATCGGATTGGGAACGATCTGCCCTCCGCTGACCTGATAGACGTTGCTCAGGGTGTTTGTGGTCGCGTCAAACACGAATGCCGCAGCCAGCCCACTGGAGTTGAGCTCGAACATTCCGGGAGAAACGGGCACGATGTTCGTGGACCCCTGAGATACCGTTCCGTCCTGTGCTGTGACGATAACGGTGGCCGGGCCCGATGCCATGTCTGACGGGACCAGGAAGTTCACCTGATCCGGCGCGCCGCCCGATACGAAGAAAAGGGGCGCCAGCTCCTGCTTGCCGGTGGGGTCGACAAGGGCCAGTGTCGTACCTTGCACCACCGTGGGCAGCGGGAGCGTCGTGACATTTTGTGTAGCCGTGGCCAGATTGTTTCCGTAGGCTGCGGCGATTGAATTCGGAGCAACGGTTGCAATGAACCCGTCCGCGCCGGAGCCAACGTTCTTCAACGAATTTGCAAACGGCTGAGTCTGGGTGGTGAATGACTGCACTGCCGAAGGCACGAGGCCGGAGGCGCCTTTGGGAACCACCTGCCAATAGTAAGTCGTGTTGTTGGCAAGCGCCTGCGGACTGTAACTGGTGCAGGTGGCGTTACCGGCAAGCGGCGGCGGATTCGAGGCACCGAGATACACGTCGTACGAAGCCGCTCCGCTTACGGTGGTCCACGTCAGGATCGGATTGGGAACGATACCCGTCGCACCGTTTGCTGGCGATAAGGCAAGGGGCCCAGGATTCTGGCCACCTATTGAGCAGAAGGAGTAGCCGGGTGCCAGCTGCCAGACGTGAACGATATCCGAAACGTATATGTCGCCCGTATCGGCCGCAGCCACCCCGTCGAGTATATCCTCCGCGGTCGATCCGTTGACCGGAGTGAAGGTGATGCCGCCAGTCCCGCCGGTGAGCTTTGTGATCTGCGGAGTGGAAAGAGCCGATTGATTCCAGCTAATCACCCTCCACACATCTGGGCCATCCGTGAAGTATAGGTTGCCGACTGGGTCCAAAGCCAACTGGTATGGATTGCGGAGGGCCACGGAGGTGGCGGGCTGGTACGTACCCGTGTCTGGGGCGCTCTCCGAACCGCCCCCGGCGAAAGTCGTGATAGTCCCATCGGCAGCGATCATGCGAACACGGCCGTTACCGTCGTCGGCAACAAAAAGGCTGTGGTCTGGTCCGAAGGCGAGTCCTGCAGGCGCACACAAGCCCGCAGCCGAAGCCGGGCCGTTATCGCCAGTGAACGCGCAGGATCCAGTGCCCGCAACCGTAGCGATTGTTCCGCCGCTGACTTCGCGGATGCGATTATTGCTCGTGTCGGCTATGAAGACATTTCCATCGGCGTCGACGGCTACGCCACGTGGGTTGGAGAGAAGATCGTCGAGGCCGTTAGTGCGACCGCCGGCAACAGCACTGGCCGTGCCGTTTGATATCTTCCAGACGAATCCGTCCGGCAGGGTCCCCGGAAGCTCGGCGGTAGAATCTGTCACATACATCGTTCCATCTGCTGCGAAGGCCAGCGCCTGCGGGAGCCCGGACGGTACGCCTGCCTCATCGCTGAATGTGTTCATCAACCCATCCGGCGTGACCACACGAACGCGACTGTATATCTGATCGGCAATGTAGAGGTTCCCGTTTCGCCAGGCGAGCCCCGCAGGGTCTGGAAGAGGCACGGATGTAGCGGGCCAGCCCTCACCCATCCCCATGTAGACGCCCACGCCATCACCGGCGAAAATCGAGGCTGTGTAAAAATCCGGCCGGTTGCCAAACGGACCGGCGTCCTGATTGACGGTGACGGCCTGGCCGGCGATGTCCAGCGTGGCGCTGCGCGGAATCGATGTAGCATTCGGCGCGGCTACAAACCCGAGAGTCGCGCTGCCCTGTCCCGTCGGAGAGACCATGTTGATCTGCATCCACGCGGGCACGTTAGACACTGCCCACTGGCACGAAGGAGCGCTGGTAGCGATCTGGAATGTGCCAGTGACGCCGGACGGTGGCAAGGAGGCTGCCGGCCCCACCACGCTCGCCGAGCACACGCCGGCGTCCTCGTTCACCGTGATCGTCTTCCCGGCAATAGTCACCGTCCCGGAACGCTGCGCGAAGCTGTTTGGCGCGACGAAGATCACCACGCCCCCGGAGCCGAAAGCGTTGCCCCCGGAAACGACCTGGATCCACCCATCGGAAACCGACGCGTTGAGAGGACACTGAGACGGCAGCCCCACGGTGACGGTGCCAAAACCGCCGGTATCGCCGAAGGCGAGCGAGGCCGGACTGAACCCTGGGTCCCCACATGACCCTGAGTCCTGTTTGATGGTGTACGTATCGGGCCCGACATAGATGTGCCCGGTTGCGCTCGAAATAGTGTTGTAGTTGGCACCGACCGTGAACGATACCGTCCCGGAGCTGGTTCCATGGCTGGTTGGGCTAATGATCCCGAGATCGGCGACAGCCTCCCAGGGGCAGCCTGTTGGGAGCGTCACGTTGAACGAGCCGGAGCCGCCATGGCCGGAGATCTCCGTGCCGTAGGACGACAGGCTGACCGTACATAGTGTTGGCGAAGTCATGTCAACCTTCGTTACGTATCCCCATGAAAGGCCCCACGAGCGGTTCGGCGGCGGTGCGGTGGTCTCATAAGCCCCGGGAGTGGTGGGGTAGTTCACGCTGGCAGTATTTCCCGTGATGTACAAGGAGCCGGCTGCGCTTCGTGCCATAGCCGTTGCCTGGTTATTTGCGGTGCTGCCCATTCTCCCGGAGTAGTCGAGAACGGAGCCATCGGCGCCCAGTTGTGTCACAAAAACGTCGTCATTGAAACCAACCAGTTGCACCGATGAGAATATGGCTCCGGGCGTAGTTGGGAAACTCGCAGACCACGTGGTACCGGCTACATAAGCGTTTCCCGAGCTATCGACTGCAATGGCCTGGACACTGCTGTTATAGCTCCCGCCCAAGTACGTCGACCATGCCAGCGCCGTGCCCGCAGGATTCAGCTTTGTAACAAAGCCCGAAGAGTTCCCGGGCAATGTGGGATCGGTGGGATCGAACGCTCCCGGTGTGACCGGAAAGTCCGTCGAGCTGGTGGCGCCTCCTACGTAAGCGTTCCCGGCGGCATCAACCGCAAGAGATGTCGGGAAAACGCCGCCATTCGTCCCGTCGAGATACGTCAGGTAAGAGATCGAGCCGGACGTCAGCTTTGCCACGGCAGCGGACCCATTGGTCGCGTTCGGCTGAGGCGATCCCTGGAACGCACCTGGCGTGGTTGGCAGGTTCGTAGTCTGCGTGCTTCCGAGCACATAGATGTTCGATTGCGGGTCCAGTCCAATTGCGACGCCGAGGAACCCGGCAATGCATGTCGCATTCAGCAGCGTGCTGCCCGACGGGTTGAGGGTGGCGGCGATTGCGTAGTCGTTGCTTGCGCACGTGCCGGATGCCGCAGGAAAGTTGGTCAGGGCGAAGGCGCCGGCTACGTAGGCGTTGCCGGCCTCATCCACTGTGATCGCGTTGGCAATGCTGTCGCTGCCACCGAGGTATGTCCCCCACACAACCTGGCCGCCGGGACCGAGTCTCAGTACGAAACCGGCATCGTTATACCCGATCCTCGTGGGCTCCAGTGTGCCGGGCGTCACCGGGAACGTCGAGCTGTCGGTCGCACCCGTGACATAAGCGTTCCCAGAGCCGTCAAGGGCGATGCCGCTGGTGTTTTCATGAGGCGGTTCCAAAGGGTTGTTGGCGCTACCAAAGTAAGTGATGTAAACGATGCCGGTTCCGGCAGGGTTGAGTTCTGCGACGAACAGATCGCCTGTTCCGGAGGTGCCCGGGAAGTCGTTCGTAGTTGTAGAGCCGGTCACATAGGCATCGCCGCTAGAATCGAGTGTGATCGCCGTTGGATTAGTTTGTCCCGACCCGCCGAGGAACGTCGAGTAACTCAGCACCGGGTCGATTGCCAGCGGCGCCGAGCGATCATACCTCGCCACGCGTACACCTACCTCGCCCGTGGCGAGTTGCACATAGTCGGCGTCGACGCGGACGCGCTCGCTCTACGCTGCTGCCAAACGGCGGGCTTCCGCTGGCGCAATGCATCCCCGCCCACGTTTACAACAATGTCGCCGTTGCTTGCAATGGATACTGAACCCGCGCCGGAGAAACGAAGCCGGATGCGCGACGGGTCCACACCCGGCTGTAGGACCAAGTCGTACTCGAGCTGTTGCCCGTTCCCATACCAGACCAGATCGACGCCGGGATAGAGTCCGCGATAGCGCACCCGGCTGAACTGCGGCACGTTCTCCACCCAACGGCGAGGGTCGTTGCCGAAATAGTAATTGCTGTGGCCCGCCAGCGGTTCCTCGGGCGTGACCACGGCCCGGGCACTGGCGCCGATGAAGTCGAGGGTGACCTGCTTGTGCGACACGGACAAACGTGCGCCCTTGCGAGTGAGCGCCACTGAGCAGCCGGCTCCATGCGAGGTATACAGAGCGGTTGTATCCGCCTGCCCGAGGTTTTTCTCGAAGTAAACCGGAATCTGTCCGTATGCGACGAGCGTCTTTCTGGAAAAACCGACGCCTGCGTGTACCGGCGGAACGACCACCACGAACAGGCAGGCACAGTGTAGAAAACAGCGACAGTGAAAAGTCATGTCCCTAAACGCCAGGAATCCACTCGTGTTCCACAGCCGGTACACCATCGCGCTGGTCGTTTGACCCGCCAGCACCACTCAGATATCCTGGTGGCTGGATTATATCATCGCTGAGCGCCTGCCCTATTACCGTTTTTCTTTGACAGGGTTTTGAGATTCAACACGCTTCGGCCACCACCTTTTTCAACAGCCACGCCATATTCCGTCCCAGCGTCTTCATCGTCCGGATGCCTTCCTCGTCCTTCTCCACCTCGCCCGGCTCGCGGCCGATGCCGATATTCCAATACGACGACCCCGGTATGATCATCTCCGTGATCAGGAAGAAGTGGTTGATGGCGTCGAAAGCGTGAATCGCCCCCGCCCGGCGCACCGCGATCACGGCCGCCCCCACCTTGCGGCGGAACATGCCTCCGTTGGCCCCGGACACCATGCAGGCGCGGTCGATGAGCGCCTTGATCTGGGGCGAGATGTCGGCCACATACGTCGGCGACCCCAGCAGAATCCCGTCCGCCGCGTCCATCTTCTCGATGCACGCGTTGCCCACGTCGCCGATCTGCGAACAGCGGCGGTTCCTTTTCACCGAGCACTTGTGGCATGCCCGGCACCCGTTGATCTCTGCGTCGGCCAGCTCCACCAGTTCGGTTTCAATCCCTTCCTTTTCCAGCTCGCCAAGCACGTGGCCAAGCAGAATCGCCGTGTTCGCGCCGCGGCGGGCGCTGCCGTTGAATGCGACAACTTTCATAGGAGTCCCTCTCCACCATACCGGACGCGGCGGTAGAATGGGCCGAGTTGTCAATCATTCACATGAGGTGTTCTATGACGAGCCTTCGGCTCCTTACCCCGCTGGCGACTGCGGCGATTCTTCTCGGCCTGACCGCCGGGAACGCCGCCGCCCAGCATCCGTTCGAATTGGTAACAGGAAAGGCGTTCGATTCCGCGCTGCCCACAAATTTCTATCTCGAGGGCAACGCCATCCCCACGGCAAAACGCAACGCGGTGATGGTGCATACGCCATCCGGCGCGCGGGCTCTGTTTTCGCTGCTCGACACCACCGGTTATGCCTCGAACGTCATCGAGAAGTACGTTGGGATGCTCATCACCGAGGGCGATCTTTCCATCTGCGGCCAGAAAATCACGGTGGGAAGCTACGGTTTTGGCTGGGTCGAGTCGCCCCGAGGCGTGGATCAACCCGGCAAGTTTTCGCTCTACGACCAGGCGGGCGGCAAGCTGGCGGAATGCGCCACTCCGCGTGACGCCGATCTGAAAGGCCCGCGGCCGCTGCAGGTGGTGGTGAAGGCGGATGGAACGGCCAGCTTGTACCACGGCCGCAACAGCGTAGCACTGCAGTAAGGACACGCGGCGACAGCCGCGTTGCGGGCGACAACAAGCTATGCACTATTTCAACGCGGACCTCGCCGCCGAGACGTCCATCCCCGCGAAGGGCATCCTCAGCCAGACCCTGCACAACGACGATCTGGTGAAAGTGGTGCTCTTCGCCTTCGCGCCGGGAGAGGAGCTGACGGCGCACACCGCCCCCATGCCGGCCACGCTGCACTTTCTCGAGGGCAGCGGCACCCTCACTCTGGGGGACGAGACCAGCGCGGTGCAGCGAGGCTCGTTTGCGTACATGCCGCCCAACCTGCCCCACGCCATCGTGGCCGAGACCGGGCTGATCATGCTGCTGGTGATGATCAAAGGCCTCAAACAGCCGGCGTGGCAGCTAATTCGGTGACGGGCACCGAATTCCCGCACCGCGAACCCGTTGAAAACACGCCACTGGTTGCTGCGGAGTTTCGGTGCCCGTCACCGAATCAGCTCCCTGGGAACCGAATCCCCTGCGCCAGCGGCAGCTCCGCGGACCAGTTGATAGTGACGGTCTGCCGCCGCATGTAAGCCTTCCACGCATCGCTCCCGGATTCGCGTCCTCCGCCGGTGTCCTTTTCGCCGCCAAACGCTCCGCCGATCTCCGCGCCGCTGGTGCCGATGTTCACGTTGGCGATCCCGCAGTCGCTGCCGCGATGGCTCAGGAACGTCTCCGCCGAGGTCAGATTCGTGGTGAAGATGGCCGACGACAAACCCTGCGGCACGTCATTGTGCCAGCGAATCGCCTCATCCAGCTCGCCGTACTCGATCAGATACAGGATGGGCGCGAACACCTCTTCCTGGAGGATGGGCATGTCCGGCCGCGCCCGCACCAGAGCGGGCTCCACGTAGCAGCCGCCCAGTTCGCGCCCGCCGTACAGCACTTCCCCGCCCTGCTGGCGGATGCGATCGAGCGCGCGCGTCATCGTATCGACGGCATCGCGATCCACCAGCGGCCCCATGATGACCTCGCCGTCGAGCGGATCCCCGATGTGCACCTGCTTCCACGCGGCAATCAGCCGCTCGGTCATCGCCGCCGCGACTCGCCGGTCGAGGAACAGGCGCCGCAGCGTGGTGCAGCGCTGGCCGGCCGTCCCCACCGCCCCGAACAACGCGGCCCGCAGCACCAGATCGGGATTCGCGTCGGCGGTGACGATGACGCCGTTGTTGCCGCCCAGCTCGAGCAGCGTGCGTCCCAGCCGCCGTCCCACGGTCTCGGCCACCACGCGGCCCATGCGCGTGGACCCGGTGGCGCTCACCAGCGGCACGCGCCGGTCGTTCAACAGGCGGTCGCCCAGTTCCCGGCTCTCGCCCATCAGCAGCGTGAACACGCCCTTCCAGCCGTGGCGCTCCAGCACCCGGTTGCAGATGTTGTGTACCGCGATGGCCGTGAGCGGCGTCTTGTGCGACGGCTTCCAGAGGACGCAATCCCCGCACACCGCCGCGATCAGCGCGTTCCACGACCATACCGCCACGGGGAAGTTGAAGGCGCTGATCACGCCCACCAAGCCCAGCGGGTGCCACTGCTCGTACATGCGATGGCCCGGCCGCTCGCTGTGCATGGTCAGCCCGTGGAGCTGGCGCGAGAGCCCCACGGCGAAATCGGCCACGTCGATCATCTCCTGCACTTCGCCGAGCCCCTCGGCCAGGATCTTGCCCATCTCCAGCGTGACCAGCGCGCCGAGGTCGTCCTTCGCCTTACGCAGCTCGTCGCCAATCTCGCGGACAATGAGACCGCGCTTCGGAGCGGGTTCCATCCGCCAGCGCTCGAAGGTCTCAACCGATTTCGTGACGACCCGTTCGTACGCCGCGACGCCGGCCAGCCGCACCCGCGCAATCTCCCCGCCGTCAATGGGCGAGTACGATATCAGCTCCTTCGCTCCATCCGTCTCGATCCACTCGCCATCCGAAGCGCCTGCATTCACGGCAGCGATACCGAGGCGATCCAAAACCTGCCGGACACCAGCAGCCATGGGAGATTCCTCCGACGACAGGATCGCACACCGAGGGACATGCGGCGATAGCCACGTTCCTGCGGTACCGGACGAGTGCCCGGCGGCCGTGACTTGTCCGCTCCTGGAGCGATTTCACCCACCGCCTGGCAGCCGCGCTTCGGCAAGCTGGTGCAAATGCCCCAGGAAGCCGCCCCGTAAGGCTGCGCAAGTCCCCTGATTGCCTTTAGTTCCGGCTGGCAGAACGATTGCACTTCGTGAGTCCGCCACACCGGAAACGCGGCTGCGTTTATGTGGTGAAGTTCCACACTCAAAAGGAGTTTTCCGATGGCTACAGTGGCTGCCGAGAAGAGCACGGAGTTCCTGCGCACGCTCCCGACCGATGACATTCGCCAGATCATGTGGGGTTTTTCGGACCGGCTCGACCTGCAGATGGCGGTGCAGTCGGCACGCTCCGTTGCACGTGGAACAGTGGCCCGGCTGGTGGCGAGCGGGGCGCGCAACACCCACGAGTGGACCGCGGAGAAGGCCGCCATGCTGAAGGAGTTCGACGCCGCCGGGATAACCTCGGCGTTTGCGGACCCCGAGCACGGCGGATACATCGAGGGCCCCAAGAACCTCGCGCTGGCGCTGATTGCTTTCGAGCTCGCCTGGGTGGATGGAGGGGCCGCGACGGGCAGTCTGGCCACCGGCCTGGCACTGGGTCCCGTCCACGAGCGCGGCACGCCCGAACAGTACGCCGAGTACATGGCAAAGTGCGTACCCCCGGTGCCCGGCGAAGACCGGCAACAATGGCGGGGCGCCTTCGCGCTCACGGAGCCGCTGCCGTTTGTCGGCGTGGAGACCGGACTGCTCTCCGGGCGGGTCAGCATCGCCGAGTGGGAGGAGGGCAGAGAGCCCATTCTCAACGTGGAGAAGCGCGGGCGGTTCATCACCAACATGGGGTTCGCCAACTTTGTCGCCGCCGCGGTGGACTCGGGCGACCCGCGCATCAAGGGCAGTTGTTTCGTGATCCTGGAAGAGGGCGACCCCGGCCTGTTCGACCGCGGAGTGCCCTCGCGAAAGATGGTCCACCAGCTCTCCTCCACCAGCGATCCGGTGTTCCGCCTGAAGGTCCCGGCCAGCCGCATCGTGGGCGGTTATAGCGTTAAGGACGGGGTCATCGTCCCGCGCTACGGGCACGGCGAGATCATCGAGGCGGTGTTCAAGCGCACCCGCGTCACCGTGGGTCTGATGACCGCCGCCAAGCTGCTCTCGGCCGTGGAGCCGCTCATCCGCTATCAGCGCGACCGTTTCCGCGGCAGCGACGCGGTGAGCCCGGGCACGCCCCGCTATGAACTGGGACTGCAGCAGAAACAGGATGCGCTGCACCGGCTGCTGGATGTGTGGGCCACCGGAGAAGCGGCCGCCGCGCTGGGCTTCGCCACCGCCCGCCTGTTTGACCAGTTGGACCCGCTCGAAAAGGAGAAGGACGCCGTTCTGGCCTCCCGCGGCATCAATGGCGGCATGTCCGCGTTCAAGGCCATGCGCGCGGTGGAGAAGAGGGCGCTGGAGTTTCTGGATCTGCAGCGCCAGCCCGAATCCGTCCGCGACGCGGCGCGCTGGGAGGACCTGAACACCGATCCGCTGGTCCGCTACGCGCTGCTCGATTCCCTGGCCGGCGTCTACTGCCCCGCCACCAAGCTCTGGAATACCGGGCACGGCGCCAACGTGATGCGGGAAGCGGTGAGCCTGATGGGCGGCTACGGCATGACCGAGGACTGCCCCGGCTTCCTCTTTCACAAGTGGATGGACGCGCAACTGGAGGCCACCTACGAAGGGCCCGAGGTGGTGCAGCGCCGGCAGCTCTCCCTCACCATGATCAATCCGCTTTTCCTCGCCCAGTTGCGTGGCATGGTCACGGAGTTGCGCGCCATCGCCGCGCTGCGTCCGGGCACGGGAGCCTGCGCCCTCGCCACGGCCATGCAGATGTGGCTGTGGACGGTGGCCCATTTGCAGGTGGCGAAGGATGCCGATGGCGCGGGTCTGTATCACAGCACCCGGCAGGGCGTCACCTTCCCACTGGCCGATGCGCTCGGCTGGCTGGTGTCCGCCCACTCGCTCATCCGCGCCGTCATCGAGCTGGAAACGCGCGGGCCCCAGAACCCGGTGGTGGCCGAGGGTCTGGAGGGAACGCTGAACTTCTATCGCGACCTGTGCCACGCGCAGACCGCGCGGACCGCCGGGGAAGTGGGCCGCATCTGCGCGGAGCTCGTATTCGGGTACAACCGCCATCCCGCGTGGGACGACGCGGAGGCCTGCTACAAGGCCGACGAGCTGATCGCTCTGGAGTCGGTGATCGCGGGCATCACCAGCGTCCCCACCGACGTGGTGGACGAGGATGGAGGGCATCCGCTGAAGGCCGGGCCGTGCGCGAAGGCGCCGGGGCTGGAACCGTTCCAGCGCTTGCGGACGAAGCTGGATGGCTGCCTCACCGGTTCGGGTCTGGCGCGAGACCGGGCCGCCGAGGCGCTCACCAAGGTGATGATTCCCGCGGCGCTCGACTACCCGGCATGAGATTGACGCGCACATGTGTACTGTGGGGCAGGCCCCCGGCCTGCGCGGGGCTCTCAGCCCCGCGCGCTCCTGGATTGAGGCTCCGTCTTGTCGGACACGGCCGCGACGTAGCAACAGGGCGGCCTGAGAGGCCGCCGCAGGCTGTGAGCCTGCCCCACACTGGAACCCGGCATGAGTGACCGCCCCTCCATGGACGTCGACATCGTCTGCGTCGGCTTCGGGCCGGCCATGGGCGGCTTCCTGCACACCATCGCGCCGAAGCTGGCGGAGATGGAAACGCCGCCGACGGTGATCTGCTACGAGCGCGCCGACGGGCTTGGTTTCGGCGTTTCCGGCGTGGTCACCAAAGCGCGGGGGATTCGCGCTTCCTTCCCCGAACTCGATCCTTCGCAAATCCCCATGGCCGCGCCCGTGCGCAAAGAGAAGGTGCTGTACCTGCGGGACCCCCACGGCGCCAGCCGCCGTTCCGTCACGGTGCGCGCGCTGGACGGTATGGCCAGGCTCGTCGGCGCGGGCGCGAAACACGCCGTCGAGCTTCCCTGGACGCCCGGCTTCCTGCACAAGGAGGGCGGCCTGGTGCTCTCCATCGGCCAGTTCAATCAATGGGTGGGCGAGCAGTTGATGATGAGCGGCACGGTGCAGGTGTGGCCGGGCATGCCGGTGTCCGAGCCGCTGATAGAGCGCGGGGCGGTGACGGGCGTGCGCCTGGCCGATCAGGGCGGCGAGCCCGGCATGGACATTCGCGCGCCGCTCACGGTAGTCGCGGATGGTCCGGTGGGCCCCGTCGGACACCGCCTGGACGAGTACTTCGGCGTGCCACACGGCTTCGAGCGCAACGACTGGGCGCTGGGCTCGAAGATGGTGGTGGAGCTGCCCGCCAATTCCTGCCTCGATCCCGGCACGGTGTTCCACACCATCGGCTTCCCGGAGCCGGACATTTTTGGTTTTCTCTATGTGCATCCAGGCAATCTCGCCTCGGTGGGCATCTTCGTGCCGTCGTGGTTCGACAACCCGGCGCGCACGTCGTACCGCTATCTGCAGCACTACGTGATGCACCCGTTCCTGTGGCAGTACCTGAAGGGCGGGAAGCTGCGGTCGTGGGGCGCCAAGAGCCTGCAGGAGTCGGGCCGGCGCGGCGAGCCGTGGCTGGTGGGGAATGGCTACGCGCGCATCGGGGAAGGCTCCGGGACCACCAATGTGCTGACCGGCTCCGGCGTGGACGAGGCCTGGAGCACGGGTATCCAGCTTGGCGAGGGCGTTCTCGAGTTGATGCGCGAGAAAGCGCCGTACACCAGCGAGAATCTGCAGCGCGCCTACGTGAAGAGGCGGCGCGCGAGCTGGCTGGACCAGGAAAGCCGCGTGGCCGAGAACGCCCGGAACGGGTTCCAGCGAGGCTTCCTCACGGGCCTGGTGGGCATGGCGCTGGCGGGCATGACGCGCGGGAAGATCACGGTACACGCGCGGTCGCGGCCGTCGGCGGATCGCGTCCAGCCCATGGAGAAGTATTTTGGCGGGCGCATTCCGCTGGCGGAGATCGAGCGCATCGATGCGCAGTGCCGGTCCGACGGCGTGGCGCTGCACGACCGCCTGATGGACCGCGTGGGCTGGCCTGCCATTCCCTACGATGGCGAGCTGCTGATGTCGCATCAGGACGCGCTGCTGGTGGGCGGCAAGGTGCAGGGCGCGCCCGGATTCGGCGATCACGTCTCCTTCCTTAATCGCGAGTTGTGCGCGCTGTGCCACCGGCGGATTTGCCTGGAGATGTGCTCGGGCGAGGCCATCGCCGCGGATAAGGACGGCGGAGCGCCGACGTTCGATCGCGAAAAGTGCGTGCACTGCGGAGCGTGCCTGTGGAACTGCGATAATATCGAGTTCGCGGCGGGCGGCGGCGGCCTGCACTCGGCGGAGAACTAGCCACGAATTAACACGAATACACACGAATGCTGACAACGTCCGAAACGCGGCCCCGTGTCTGCGCGCCGTTACCGAGCCGCGACGGTGACGGAGCGGTTGGTTCTATCTGTGTTTATTCGTGTTCATTCGTGGCCCCAACAATACTCCAATGAATGACACATTCCACATCGTGGTCTGCGGCGGCATTGTGCCGGACCCTCTGCAGACGCTGGAGCCGATAATCGGCCCCAACGGTCCGGCGCTGAAGAACGAGCTGCTGCTCCCGCACGTGCTCGACCCGTGGGCCGGGCACGCGCTGTACGAGGCCGCGCATCTGGCGAAGACGCACGCCGGCAGCAGGGTCTGGCTGGTGAGTCTCGCGCTAAAAGCCAAGCTGCAACAGGTGATGATGACCGTGGCGCAGAGGGTTCCGTTAGAACTGGTGGCTATCGATGGCCCATCCGGCGGCTTCACCGACGCGTCCGAGGTCGCCGCCGCGCTGGCCGCCGCAATCGAAGCGATTCCCGGGCTCGACCGCGCGCGTCTGCTGCTGTTCGGGGGCTGGGAATCGGCCTCGCGCGCCGCCGGCGCCACCCTGCAGATGGTGGGCGAGCGGCTGGGCATCACCGAGCAGTTCCAGGGCGTCGACGAGCTGACCATCGGCGACGACAGCTCGCTGCGTATTCTGGAGCGGGTAGAAGGCGGCCAGCATCAGGTGTCGGTGTGCGCGGGCGCGCCTGCGGTGCTCGGTTGGGCCACCGGCAATCTGCCCGAGCCCCCGAACAGCCCGCAGATCGGCATGCAGAACATGCGCCTCATCCTGCCCGCGCTGCAGAAGGCGAAGGCCGCCCCCGTCGCGGCCGGATGCACTTTCGCGAGCGTCGCGCTGCCCAAACAACAGCGCCAGACCAGGGTGGTGAAGGACGCCGGGGTGGAAGAGATCGCGAGAGAGATTGTGGAGTGGATCACCGCGGAATAGCCATGGCAGACACAATTCTCGTTCTTGCACACACGGAAGCCGATGGCACACTCGGCCGTCCGGCGCTGGAAGCTCTGGCCGCGGCGAAATCGCTTGGCGGAAAGCTGCTGGCGGGTCTGATCGGCGGCGAGGTGCAGTCCGCGGCGGACAGCATAGCCAACTGCGGGGCGTCGCGAATATTGGGCGTGGCCGGCGAAGGTTTTGCCGAGTCGCGCTATGCGAGCGATGCGGCGGCGGCCGAGGCCATCGTGAAAGCCGCGCAGGCCAGCATCATCGTCGCTCCGCAGACGTCGCGTTTCGCGCGGTGTATGGCGGGTGTCGCGCAGCGCCGCGGTGGTCGTATCGACACGCACGTTACCGGCGTCGCCAGCGGGCCGCAAATCACGCGCTGGTATTACCGCCAGCGCATGGAGGCCGTGCTGGAGCGCGCGCAACGGCCGTGGATCATTCTTGTCGACGGCGGCGCGGCAGAAGCCTGGGAAGGCCCGCCGGGCGCGGCCAATGTCGAGCCCATCGCCGTCGAAGCCGCCACCAGAACCCGCGTCATCGGCCGTCGGTCGCCGCAGGCCGAACAGCAGACCATCCGTCCCGACGCGAAGCTGCTTTTCGTGGCGGGCGCGGGCTGGACGCGCAAGCAGGCCGACGGCAAGCCGCACATCGACGATGCCGCCCGGCTCATTCTCGGCTTCCTGCACGGGAGCGAGGCTTCGCTCGGCAGCAGCAAGTCGCTGGTGGACCTGAGCGGCGAAGGCCAGGCTGTGCTGCCATTCCTGTCGCACCTGAATCAGGTGGGCCAGACCGGCTCGACGCCGCGCCATCCCAAAGGACTGGCCACCTGCTGCCATGGCGAGGAGCCCCACGTGGTAGGCTGGCGGTTTATTCGCGAACGGCGCGCCGTCAACCTGGATGCCAACTGCGGATGGGCGCGCGGCAAGGCGGATGTGGTGTATGTCGCGGACGCCTTTGCGGTGATGGAGCGGGTCAACGCGCTGCTCGCCGAGAGAGCGGCGGCCCGCCAGGCAGAGGCGTAAACTGAGTTTTGTTCCACCCCTGGGAGGTAGCCATTGAGTATCACTGTGGGCGTTGTCAAAGAAATGTTCCCGGGCGAACGGCGCGTGGCCATGGCGCCGCGAGTGATGGACGTGCTCGCCAAGGCAGGCGCGCAGTTCATCGTCGAGCGCGGCGCCGGAACGGATGCCGGATTTCCCGACAAGGAATATGAGGCAAAGGGCACGCGGATGGCCGCAACCGCGGACGAAGTGCGCCAAGCCGCGCAAGTGCTCCTGCAGGTTCGCGTGGAGGATTCGCCGGCGCTGCGGAATGGCCAGATCGTCATCGGCATGTGCGATCCGCTGAGCGAGCCGCGGTTCATCGCGGAGATCGCGAAGCGCGGCATCACGCTGTTCTCCATGGAACTGATTCCGCGCATCACCCGCGCGCAGAGCATGGACGTGTTGTCCTCCATGGCCACCGTGGGCGGCTATAAGGCGGTGCTGCTGGCCGCCGTGGAGCTGCCGCGCATGTTCCCGCTGATGATGACCGCGGCCGGAACAATTCCGGCGGCCCGCGTTCTGGTGCTGGGGGCGGGCGTGGCCGGATTGCAGGCCATCTCCACGGCCCGCCGTCTGGGCGCGATAGTGAGCGGCTACGACGTGCGCGCGGCGGTGAAGGAGCAGATCGAAAGCCTCGGCGCGAAGTTCGTGGTGATCGACGTGGGAGAAAGCGGCGAGGGCACCGGCGGCTACGCGAAACAGATGAGCGCGGAGGCCATCCAGCGGCAGCGCGACGCTTTGGGCAACGTGATGCGGGAGATGGACGTGGTGGTCACCACCGCGGCTGTCCCTGGCAGGAAGGCCCCGCTGCTGATTACCGCCGACATGGCGCGCTGTATGGCGCCCGGTTCGGTGATTGTGGATCTGGCGGCCGAGCGCGGCGGAAACTGCGAGCTGACGAAGCCCGGCGAGAGGGTGGTGGACAGCGGCGTGACCATCCTGGGGCCGATGAACCTGCCCGCCACGATTCCCTATCACGCCAGCCAGATGTACGCGCGCAATATTTCGACGTTCCTGAAAAACATGATCAATAAGGAAGGCGAGATTAACATCGACCTTTCCGACGAGATCACGAAAGAGACGCTGGTGGCGCGCGACGGCAGGGTGGTGAACGCGCGCGTGGAAGCGCTGCTGGGGGTGAACGCATGAACCTGCATAATCCAACGGATGTTTTCGAGCTGGGAATTCTGAGCGTCTACGTATTTCTGCTGGCGGTGATCCTGGGCCTCGAGCTGGTGCGGCGCGTTTCGCCGCTGTTGCACACGCCACTAATGTCGCTGACCAACGCGATTTCGGCGATTTCGGTGGTGGGCGGCATTCTGATCGCTGGCGCCGCGGACGTGAAGACGCTGCCGAAGATTCTCGGCCTGGTGGCGGTGACCGCGGCCACGCTCAACATCGTGGCCGGCTTCATGATTACCGACCGCATGCTGAAAATGTTCAAGCGCGAGCCGGGCAAAGGAGGTAAGCAGTAATGGACACCTTCCTGCACAGCTTCTGGCAATACGCTTACCTGTTTGCCGCCTTCGCGACGGTATTCGCAATTAAGTGGCTGAATCACCCGTCCACGGCGCGGCGTGGCGTCATCACCGGCGAAATCGGTTTCGCGCTGGCCATCATCGGCACGCTGCTGCGCAAGCCGACTCCCTCAGACCCCTCGGGCGTGGTGCACTACACGGGCATCCTGATCGCCATCGTTATCGGCGCGATGATTGGCGCGCCCATGGCGCGGCTGATGCCCATGACGGCGGTTCCTCAGTTCACCGCCCTGTCGCACGCTTTCGGCGCGCTGGCTGCCGCTCTGGTGGGCACCGCCGAGTACTACTACGATTTCCCCGCTGCCCCCAGCGGTTTCAAGATGGTGGCCCTCACCATCGAGGTGTTGCTCGGCTTCCTCACGTTCACCGCCAGCCTGATGGCCTTCGGCAAGCTGCAGGGACTTGTGCCCTCGCCGCCCATCACGTATAAGGGCCAGAATTTCGTCAACCTGACGTTTCTCGCCGCGGGCGTCGTGTTTGGCGTTTGGCCCATCGTGACGGCGGCCCCGGTCTGGGTGTATCCGGCGTTCGTGCTGATCTCGCTACTGTTCGGCGTGATGTTCATTCTGCCGATCGGCGGCGGTGACATGCCCACCGTGATCGCGCTGTTAAACTCGTTCGCGGGCGCGGCGGCCTGCGCCATGGGCTTCGCGCTGCAGAACCGCCTGCTGATTATCGCCGGCGCGTTGAACGCGGCCTCGGGCTTCATTCTGTCGGTGATCATGTGCAAGGCCATGAACCGGTCCTTCACCAACGTGCTGTTTGGAGCGTTCGGCCAGGTGCAGGAGAAGGTGGCTGGGAAGCAGGCGGCGCGGCCCGTGCGCAGCGCCACCGCCGAGGACGCGGCCATGCTGTTGGTGAACGCGCAGAAGGTGATTATCGTGCCCGGCTACGGCATGGCCGTGGCCCAGGCGCAGCACAAGGTCCGCGAGCTGACCGACCAGCTTGTCAAGCGCGGCGTGGACGTACAGTTCGCCATTCATCCGGTGGCCGGCCGCATGCCCGGTCACATGAACGTGCTGCTGGCCGAGGCGGACATCCCCTACGACCGGCTGCATGAGATGGAGGACATCAACAACGAGTTCTCCGAGACCGACGTGGCCCTGGTGATCGGCGCCAACGACGTGGTGAATCCGGCGGCGCGGCACGACAAGACCAGCCCCATTTACGGGATGCCGATTCTGGACGTGGACAAGGCGCGCAACGTGATGGTGATCAAGCGCAGCATGAACCCCGGCTTCGCCGGCATCGAGAACGAGCTGTACTACGACCCGAAAACGCTGATGCTGTTCGGCGACGCCAAGAGCTTCCTGTCCGAGATCGTGAAGGAAGTGAACGCGCAGGCGCCGGTGCACGCGTAGAACAATTTGGCCACGAATGCACACGAATGCGAAAAGAATTGGGGACACTCTATTTGATTACAGGCTGGGCCGGTCCGTAGACCGGGTAGAGTGTCCCCCTGATTCTTTCGCATTCGTGTGCATTCGTGGCCCCGCGCCTACTTAACGTTAAGTTCGTTGCTCAGGGTCTCCAGATCCCCCCTTATGAGCACGCCATCTGGTCTGATGATCGCAGTCGTCGGGTACACCGATATGCCCCACGTCCTTATGACCTCGCCGGCGCGATCGAGGAGTACGGGGAAGGGCAACGCCTTGCCCCATTTCTGTTTTTCCAAACTCGCGAGTTTTTCTTTCAACTCGGCGACGGTAATTCGTCCGGCCACGCCGTTCTCGTGAACAGCCACCATCTCAAACCTGCCTTTGTTCTGTAGATTCTGTTCGTAGAAGTGCGCAAGCTTCGGCAGAGCTGCATTGATGCAGGGTGTGCACCAATGGCCCCAAAAATAAATGAGCACCCATTTGCCGCGCAACCCGTCGGCGGAAAATGCGCCAGCATTGACTGGCTCAACATCGCCCAGGGCAGGTGCGGCATGTCCGTAGTATTGAGCTATACCAGCGGCCAAATGGATCGCGTCAAGCTTCAGGTCGTGATTTGCGACCTCAAAACTCACCTCGGTCGGCTCGGTATCGGGGGAGGATATTGCGAGGGTGTACTTGCCGGGAGGCAGCAGGAGCACACCTTCGGTTGGTCCGGCGATCTGCGAGAACATCGGTCCCGTGGCCGGCCTTAGCCCGACTTTCGCAGTTGAGAGGGTGAGCGAGCCCGAACCCCTTTGTTTTCAGCAAAAGGGTTCCAAAGGTCTGCACTACATTTTCAGTGCGGGCGCGGCTTCAGCAGAGCGGGCGGCAA
>Ga0326727_10008360_pt1 | contig 26354 bp, 30 predicted proteins | sample MB2enrmetagenome_FD_207643 | JGI IMG/M metagenome (GOLD analysis project Ga0326727, IMG submission 207643) | Lab enriched peat soil microbial communities from McLean, Ithaca, NY, United States - MB29MY | ecosystem: Environmental > Terrestrial > Soil > Wetlands > Peat | place: USA: New York...
CATCCAGGGCGCGCTGACACCCTATGACGAAGTGGCCATCTTCTCCTATAACAACGGCGCGCAGAACCGCTCCGGGGGCTTCACGGGAGCGCAGAGCGCACGGGTTCCCTTCGTGCTCTCCATGACCAAGGTCGCCGGCGAGGAGATGCTGACACCATTCGCCGACGGTCCGCTGGCCGGCTGCAATATCCGCCAGAACGGCAACTGCGTAGATCCCAACCTGCAGCAAGGAAAATCGGCGGGCGGCAGCACGTTCATGACCATCCCCAAGGAGATTCACACCCTCAACGACGCCATTCTGGCTGCCGCCAAGGAGCTCTCTACCCGCCCCAAGGGCCGCCGCCGCATCATCTACGTCATCAGTGACGGCAAGGAGTACGGTTCCAAGGCCACCCTCAAAGAGGTGCTGAAGTACCTGGAGACCAACAAGACCGCCGTCTATGGCACGCTGGTGGGCGACTCGGCCCGCTGGGGCGAGGGCTACGTAAGCCGCTTCCATGTGCCCGGCATGATGACTGACAACATCCTGGTCAAGTACGCCCACGCCACCGGCGGCGTGCTGGACTCTGAAAAAGGCGTGGACGGCATAGAGAAGAGCTACGCCAGGATTGCCGAGGAGGCGCGCAACCAATACACGCTGGGCTACTACAGCCACCAGCCGATTCTCGACACCAGGTTCCGCAAGATCGATGTGCGCGTCGAGCGGCCCGGCATGGAGGTTATCGCCAAGACCGGATACTACACCTCGGGTCAGGATGCGCGGTAAGATTCCGGTACGGAATCATCCACGATAGTGCTTGATGTAATCGGGCGCCGCAATCCCCTCGGCCAGCCGCACATCCGGCTGCGGCGCGCCGGCCTTCAACGACAGAGGCAATACCCCGGCCCAGACCGGCAGGGCATAGTCCTGCTCATCGTCCATGGGCGGGCCCACGCGAGTCTTTGCCGAAGCTTCCTCGATGGTCAGCTCCAGCACGGTGGTCGCCTTCAGCTCCAGGCTGTTGGGCGCGCGAACTTCGTCCCACCGCCCGGCGATCAGATGCTCGGAGATCACCTGTAGAGCCTCGGTCTTAAGAGCCGGATCATCGATGGCGCGGGCGGTTCCAAAGAGCACCGCGGAGCGATAGTTCATGGAGTGGTGGAAGGCGGAGCGGGCCAGCACCAGCCCGTCGACCAGCGTGACGGTCACGCAGACCGGAGCGCCGGACTGCAGCGTGCGCATCATCCGGCTGGCCGCCGAACCGTGCAGGTAGAGCTTGTCTCCGGCGCGGCCGAAAAGTGTAGGAATTACATACGGCTGGCCATCGACGGCAAAGCCGACGTGCGCTACAAAGGCGGCATCCAGAATCGCATAAATGACCTCGAGTTCCCGCGAACCGCGGGCAGGCAGACGGCGAAGTGTACTTCGTTCGGTCATCTTGACTGTCCTGTGCAGAGAATGCGGCCGGCTGACGCCATGCTCCGCGAATCTGCCGCCGAAATGAGGATGGCCCACGTCCAGGTACGGTGATGCATGTGGGTTTTGGGGAAATACAAAGTGCTGAGCCGGAATGCGTCAACTCCCGAGATAAGCCGTGAGACCCCCCAGCACGGTGCGGCCGCGAAGGAGCGGCTGCGATTACTTGGTCTTTTTCCGCGTGGAGGGCGGCGCAGTGGGAGCCGCATTCTGCTGCACCGAATTCGCCGTGGGCGGCGCGGGAGGGGCAGACTCGGTCGTGCCCTTGAGACCTTCCCTGAAGCCCTTCAATCCCTCGCCTAATCCCTTGCCCAGCTCCGGCAGCTTCTTGCCGCCAAAGAGCACAAGTAGAACAATCGCAATGACCAGCAGATGCGTTGGCTGGAATAGGTCGCCCATGGTTTCATCCTCCGCGCGCCGCGCACTGGCCGCCGCGCTCTCTCAATGGTTATTGTCGCACAAAGCCGGATGCCCGCGCCGGGACCTAGTTCACCTGCGCCGGCTTGCCCAGCCGTTCGGTCACCATGGCGTAGAAAGCGCGCAGGTCTTCTTCGTCGCCCACGGTCAGCCGGCGGTAGACCTTCATCAGCGGAAAAAGTCGCGAGCCGCGCACCTCGATGGCCGGAACTGCCACTACGCCGCCGGGATACTGGCTCATCTCCCAGACGCCGGCGTAGCGGAGGCGCAGCACCTCGCCCAGGTAGCTGCCCCACAACCGCACCTCGAAGTCCAGGTCCAGCTCCGGGCTTTCGCCCACCACGACCAGAATCTCGTCCAACGCGTCGATGGATTCCGAGGTAAAATCCAGCTCTTGCTGGAATTCGCTCGCGGCCAGCTCCGCCGCCGCCCGCGCATAGCCCTCCATCATCGTCCCCAGGTCAGGGAAAACCGAGGCCTCCAGACGTTTGCGCAGATCGGTCGAGTTTCTCATCCAGTCAGAAAAGTATAAGCCCTCGCGCCAAAGCGGGAGCCGGCTCTGCGAAGCCGGGCAGGAAAATGGCGCTCATTCCGGGTTTGTGGCAGACTGAAAGCAGTTGTGGAGGGTTCCCCGTTGAAGACCACCAAAATTTTCGCTCTTGCCGCCGTGCTGGCCTTGAGCGCCGGCACCGCCCGCTCCGCAGGCCGCGACATCTATCCCGACCCTTCGCAGGCCAAGACCGACATAGCCGCAGCCTTGAAAACCGCCTCCACAACGCAGAAGCGCATCCTGCTGGACTTTGGCGGAAACTGGTGCCCCGACTGCATTGTGCTGGACATTTACTTGCAAGACCCGGCCAACCGGCGCATCCTGGAGGCAAATTTCGTGCTGGTTCACGTGAACATTGGGCACATGGACGCCAATCTGGACATCGCCCGGCAGTACGAGGTCCCTTTGCAAAGGGGCGTACCCGCGCTGGCCGTCCTCAGCGCCAACGGCAAGTTGCTCTATAGCCAAAAAAGCGGCGAGTTCGAGGCTATGCGCCGCATGGAATCCGCGGCAGTCACCAGATTTCTGGTTCAATGGGAGCCCGGGCAACCCTGCTCGGTGGTGATGGTGAATTGCTGAAGCAGGTCTTCCCGAGTCAGCCGCGGGGCCAGCTATTCAGTCCGCCGGCTTCATGTGCTTGGTGTTCTGGTAGGTGTAGACGATGCGATGGGCGACGGTGATGGTGGAGAGCGCGGCCAGAATCCACAGCACCGGGGCCATGGCGCCACACCAGTTGAAGAGGGCGCCGATAATGATGAGCACGATGCGCTCCGGGCGCTCCATAAAGCCCACCTTGCACTGGGGGATGAGGTTCTCGGCGCGGGCGCGCGTGTAGCTGACCATCAAGGACGTGACCATGACGAAGGCCACCAGCACTACGTAGCGGAAGCGATTGATACGGCCGTAGTAGACCAGCAAGCCGAAGAACAGCACCACGTCGGAGTAGCGGTCGATGACCGAGTCGAAAAACGAGCCGAAGACGGTAACTTTGTTGATGCGCCGCGCTACCCGGCCATCCACCATGTCAAAGAGGCCGGCGCAGAAGATCACCACGCCCGCATAGAAGAACATCCAGTCGGCATTGGCGGCGTTGGCGTGGCCAAAGAGGAACGCGGCCACGATGTTGATGCCCAGGCCGATGAGGGTGAGCGCGTTGGGCGAGATGCGGGTCAGCGACAGGCCATGCACAATCTTGTTAAGCAGCCATCCGCAAGCGCGGCCAAAAGCGCTGGTCCAGGTCATTTCGATTTCCCTTGCTGCCGTTCTTTGACGGCGTCGTCCGGGCTTTCGTCCTCGCCGGATTCATCGTGAATTGTGGTCAGTTTCAAAATTTCCAGCTCGCGCTTGCCATTGGGAGTGACTATGGTGGCCACGTCGCCTACCCGCTTGCCCACCAGGCCGCGGCCGATGGGCGAGGTTGTCGAGATCAGCCCCTTGGAGACATCGGACTCCTCGCTGGTTACCAGGCGGTAAACGATCTCCTCGTCCTTGGTTGAGTCGTAGACCACCACCGTGGAGCCAAAGCCTGCCTTGTCCTTGGGAATATTGGAGAGATTCACGAGGGAAAGCTCGGCCATGCGCCGGTTCAGTTGGCCCAGCCGGGCGTTCACAAAATCCTGGCGCTGCCTGGCCATGTGATACTCGGCATTCTCCGAGAGATCTCCCATGGCCACGGCCTTCTTGATCTCAGCGGGAAGCTCGTGCGAGAGCTCGTGCTCAAGAACTTTGATCTCGGCAAGAATCTGCTTTTTGATGTGTTCGGGCATTCATGGTCCGTGGCGGCGAGCGGGGTTTGCGCCTTCCGCAAGAGATAGAAGAACTTAACATTCCATTATACGCAAAACAGGGGTCAGAGATCCGGGGTCAGGGATCAGGGACCTGTTCTCTGTTTCTCCATAAACGATTGCAGAATCAGCGTGGCGGCTACCTGATCCACCACGCGGCGATGCTGCTGGCGGGCGTGGCCCGCTTCGTAAAGAATCTGGTGCGCCTCGCGGGTGGTCAGCCGCTCGTCCCACAGATGGATGGGCAGACCGGTCAGCGCGCCCAGTTCGGCGGCAAAGGCCTGGGTTTTGACTGCCTGTGAGCTGATGCCGCCTTCCAAATGCAGAGGGTTGCCCACCACGATTCCCGCGACGCCAAATCGGCGGCAGAGCCGTGCCAGCGAACGCAAGTCTTCCCGTTGATTGTGTTTCCGCTCTAGTGTCAACACCGGCTGCGCCGTCAGTCCCAGCTCGTCCGACACGGCCACGCCGATGCGGCGGTTGCCGACGTCGAGGCCAAGATAGCGGGGATGAGAGACGGCTTCCAGCTTTTAACTCCTGGCTTCTAGCTTATAGCTTCTATTGACCGGCTCGTTCATTGCGCGCGAACTTTCAATAAGCTCGAAACACTGATCACTGGCAACTGGCTACTGGTTGCTAAACCGCCTTAATCCCCCTACAATAGAGACATTGAAGGAAAGGTCAGTCGCGAGAGATGCCCAAGGAAAAAATTCATCCCAATTACGCCGCGGTGCGCGTGAAGTGCGCCTGCGGAAACAACTTTGAGACCCGTTCGACCCACAAGGGCGATATTCACGTGGAAATCTGCTCGGTTTGCCACCCGTTCTTTACCGGCAAGCAGCGCCTGGTGGACACGGCGGGCCGCGTGGAGCGCTTCCGCCGCAAGTTTGCCAAGTCCGACGGCGCCAAGGAAGCAGCAGCAGCCAAGTAACTGCGCTCTGGCAACCGGAAGGTACGATTGGGCCTCCGCCATGGCGGAGGCCCAACTTCGTTTTAGCAAATAGCAGGTGTTATGGCTGGCAAAGGTTTTACCGTAAAGAAGAATTGGGACAATCCCAGGGAGCACGCCATGCCCGACGAGGCGCGCGTGCCTGCCGAGGTTCGCCTGGGAACGGTGGTGGTAGCTCCGGCCACGGTGCTGGCTCCCATGGCGGGGGTCACGGACACGGTCTTTCGCCGCTTCATTCGCCATGCCAGTTTGTTTAGCAGAGATCAGAGCTCAGAGAACAGAGATCAAATGTGCGTCGACACGGCGCTCACCAACGAGCAATGCGGCTGCGGATTGCTGATGACCGAGTTCACCTCCGCCGACGGCCTCGCTCGAATGCGCGAGACCAAGCGCCGGCGCTATCTGACCTTTTACGACGACGAGCATCCCATCGGCGCGCAACTCTTCGGGGCCAATCCGGAGACGCTGGCCGAGGCGGCGCGCATTGTCGAGGAGACCGGCTTCGACCTGGTGGATTTGAACCTGGGCTGTCCGGCGAAGAAGGTGGTCGGCTCCAACGGCGGCTCGGGCCTGCTGCGCGATCTGCCGCGCATCGGCGAAATCTTCCGCGCCGTGCGCGAGGCAGTGGCGATTCCCTTTACAGTGAAGTTTCGTTTGGGCTGGAATGACAACGAGATTGTCTGCCTGGAGTTGGCGCGGATGGCCGAGGCCGAGGGGCTGAATGCCGTGGCTGTGCATGCCCGGACACGCGAACAGGGCTACAGCGGCCAGGCGCGCTGGGAGTGGATTGCGCGTGTCAAGCAGGCGGTGAAGATTCCGGTGATTGGCAACGGCGATGTTCATAGCCCGGAAGCAGCGGTGGCCATGGTGGCCCAAACCGGTTGTGACGCGGTGATGATTGGCCGGGCAGCGCCGTCGAACCCCTGGATATTCCGGCAGATTGCTCAGTACACGGCCACCGGCAGCTATGAGCGGCCCGCAGTGGAAGACCGCTACCGCATGATCCGGGCATATTTCCAGATGCTGCTGGATGAGGCTGAAGCAACCAAGGATCTGCCCAAGGCCGCGCGGCTGGGGGAGACCTCCGGCAAGATGAAGCAGTTTGCCACCTGGTTTACGCATGGCGTGGCAGGCGGGGCCAAACTGAGGGCTGCCATCTACCAGGCGCGGACCGGAGCCGAGGTGCTGGCCCAGGTGGACGCCTTCTTCACGGCCCAGCTTGCGGCCCAAGCGGAGTCCGGAGCGGAGCCGGTGACAGAATACGCGCCGGCTGATTTTCCGATCGATATGACGGTCTGCGATTAGCCTCGCTCGACGGACCGCGCGCTGGTGTTGCCGCCCAGGCATAACCTGTCAGCGATGCCACAAGGCAAAGTAAGCGATCACGCAGAAGCCGGCGAAAGCCATCACAAACACCGTCAGAACCACCCAGAGCACGGTGTGGTGGCTGATGGTATGAGGGCCGTGCTGAGGAATCACAACTTTGGGAGGTCCCACCAAGCGCGCCATTTCGATGCTGATGTTGTCTTTGCCGCCTGCCATCAGGGCCAGCTCGAGCAGGCCATGGGCGGAAGATTCCAAGGTACGACCATGAGCGGCCACCATCTTCTCAATATCCAGATCGGGGACAAACCCCCACAGGCCGTCGGAACAGAGCAGCAGCGTGTCGCCGAAAGCCAGCGGGTGCTGCTCGATGTCGATCTCCACTTCCAGTTGATGGCCCAGGCTGCGGGTCAAGACCGAAGCATCGGGATGATGCAGAGCCTCTTGCGGCGTAATCATGTTGCGGCTGAGCATGACCTGCACGGCGGAGTGATCGATGGTGAGCTGGTGCAGGCGACCGGCGCGCAGCAGGTAGGCGCGGCTGTCGCCGATGTGGCCGATCCATACGCAGGTTCCGCTGGCTCGCTGTTGCACCACGGCCGCCACCACCGTGGAGCCCATGTGCGGGTTGGGCGAGCCGGTAGCGTTGGCCGCCGCCATGATCTGCGCATTGGCTCGCGCCGCGGCGCCGCGGAGGGCGTTGTCGACCGGGTAATCAGGCGGCAGGGACGCCAGGTGCGCGTAAAAATTCTCCACCACCAGCCGCGATGCGGTGGCTCCGCCGGTGTATCCGCCGATGCCGTCGGCGACTATCATCAGATCGCCCAGGGCAATGCGCACATGGAGAACGGAATCCTGATTCTCTTCGCGCAGAATTCCGCGGTCGCATTCCTCGGCAAACAGGATGATTGGCTGCCCAGTGACCGGTATCTCGCTCATACCTCAACCTCGCTAACAGGACCGAACCCGCGCTGAACAGAGCGGCGCGGACCTATGCAGAAACTATGCAGGCTGCAATGAAAGAGCTATCGCCACTCCGGCGCAAAGTTTGCCGCAATTAGCTGGCCTGGTTCATGCCACAAATGCTCACGCCGGACCATGAAGATCCTGGTCCGGCCAGCGTTGGGCTTCTTTCAACGAATGTTCACCAGCCAGCCGGCTACACTCTTTCTGGGGGGAGAAGGGAAAGAAATAGAAAGAGCTAACTCACTGTAACACGGAAATTTCCTTCCTGTGGAGGGTTGACCGGTCTCCTCCTGGGTTAGCCTCAGCGCCGCTGTGCTACCAAATTGGGACAGCCGGATTGCTTGCTTCACTTTTATCGCGAATAAAGTCGATAGAATAGAGGATCGATCAGGGATTGTGACCATGCGGCTGTTTTACAGGACTTTACCGCTGTTTCTGGCTCCGGGGCTGCTTGTGCTGGCAGGTTGCGGCAACGGGTCGGTCACGGCAAACTCCCTGAATACAGCCCTTTCCGTCACTCCCCGTATTGGTTCCATCGACACCAACTGCACCGGCTGCAACGCGGCCAATGCGCAGGGTGGCCCGGTATTGCAGTTCACGGCCACGCTGGCCGGTGGCGGCGCTATGAAGATCGTGTGGTCCGTTTCCGGTGGAGACGCAGTGAGCGGGCCGGGGAGCATCACCACCAACGGCCAGTACACGCCGCCACGTTATCTGACCGCCGACCACGCCGAGGTGGTAGTCACCGCGACCTTGGATGCAAATCCCGGCCTCCGGGCCAACTCCGTGCTGACCGTGACCCCCGGATTCCTGCAACCGCTGACGCCGGAGAATGCGGCGCTGGGCGCCAATGGCACGGTCACCGTCACTGGCGTTCTGGCCGAGGCGGGTGGCTCGACCGGCATCCGCTTCGAGCTGGATGGCTCGGCAACTGGCCAGGAGCCAGTCCAGTCAATTAATCAGGGTTCGCTCGGCGCGGTGAGTTGCCTGCGCGACAGCCAGATCTTCACCTCCTGCACGGTCACCTATTCGGCGCCATCTTCGGTGCAGGCTACCGGCGCAACGTATGTAGTGGCCACTGTGGGCGGGGCCTCATTTGGGCCAGGGTCCAGGGCTGCATCCGTGGTGCTGGTGAATTCCTCCGGAGTGACAAGCAACCCCGCAATGCATCAGACTGCGTCGCCGGCGGCAGTTTTGCTGGGCAGCTCGGGCGGCAATAACACGAACTATGACACGCGCGGCAACCAGATTGTGGACTGCTGCAGCGGCACGCTGGGCGCGCTCATCGAGGATGCGAACCAGCGCCAATACATCCTGAGCAACAATCACGTGTTGGCCAATAGCGATCACGCCGTCGCAGGCGACACCATCGTCCAGCCGGGACTGATCGACAACAATTGCACGCCGCTGGGCGACGGCGCGGGCGTTCAGCCGGTTGCTACTCTCACCAGCTGGCTTCCGCTCAACTCAAAGCAGACCAACGCGGACGCCGCGATTGCTCAAGTTACTTCGCGAGCCGTGGACCCCGGTGGCAACATTCTGGAGCTGGGCGGCAGGCAGTTCGATGGCACCCTGGCCGCCTCCCCTCCCGGCATCAGCTCCACCGGCGGATGGGGCGAGACGGCAACTCTCAATTTGCAGGTGGCCAAGAGCGGGCGAACCACTGGACTGACCTGCGGCGGCATATCGGCCATCGATCTTGACGTGACAGTGGATTATTACATGGACTGCGCGGAGACCCGGCCTTACCTGACCAAGACCTTCACTCATCAACTGGGGTTGAGCGGCAACCAGTTCAGCGACGCGGGCGATTCTGGCGCGCTGGTGGTGGATACGTCAAATGCCGAGCCGGTGGGACTTTACTTTGCGGGCGGGACAGACAGCCTGGGAGTCAGCCAGGGCGTGGCCAACCCGGCGGCAGAGGTGCTCGCCGAGTTAGGAGCGCAGACAGGCGGAAGTTTTACTTTCGTGGGCGCGGCCGACCATGAGGTCAGTTGCCTGAGCTATGGCGACAACACCATCCCCTCAGCGCAGAGCCGCGCACTCAGCGATATAGAGACGGCGCGCGCTCAACAGGCTCTGGGGCAGGTTCGCATGCTGGTAAGCTCGGCGGCTGGCATCCTCGGCGTAGCCATCGGCAAGAGCAGCGACCACCCAGGCGAGGCCGCGGTCATTCTGTATACCGACGAAAGCAGAACAGTGAACGTGCCTTCCACCGTGGACGGCGTGCGCACCGTAGTGATTCCCACCACGGCCCGCGCAGTGGCTTTCGGCCTGGCGCCACAGAGTCCGTTCGAGAGCAGCGTTCCATCACTCACTGCCACAGCACTCGCGCAAGCCGTGGCCATCAAGAATCAAGTAGCCGCCAACTTGATGCGGCAGAACCCGGCGTTTTTCGGCATAGGCGTGGGCCAGAGCCTGGACAACCCGCGCGAGGCGGCGCTGGTCATTTATGTGGACCGTAATCGCCTGCCCGCCCAACTGCCCGCGTCGGTGAACGGCCTGCGCGCTCGCTATGTGGTGATGGACCGGCTGCACGTGACGCGATCTTATGCGGCAGCGGCGCTTTCGGGGCTGCATTGCAGGGCTCATAAGCCAACCAGCCAGGCGGCTCGCTTTGATCTGCTGAATACGGCCAGGCGGTGGAGTCTGAAGTAAAACTAAACCAACAGCGCCCAGCACTCACTTGCGCACCAGCGCGGCAACAATCTGTTCGCCGTGGAAGCGGCCGTTCTCGATAAAAATCTCGTTAGTGCGAGAACCAGCAACGATTACTCCCGCCAGATAGATACCTGGCACGTTGCTTTCCAGGGTCTCGGGGTTGCAGATAGGGCGGCGCTCCTCTTTTTGCAATAGAATTCCCATGGACTCCAGGAACTGGAAGTCCGGATGGTAGCCGGTCATGGCGAAGACGAAGTCGTTCTTGATAATTATGCGTCCCTGGGGCGTTTCGATGACGACCGTGTCCGCCGTGATTTCAACCAGCTCGGAATTGAAGTACGCTAGAATCTGCTCATCCGCGATGCGTTTTTCGATGTCCGGCTTGATCCAGTACTTCACCTGGTAGTTGATCCCGGCCTCGCGATGGACCAGCGTGACCCGCGCGCCGCCGCGCCACAGCTCCAGCGCGGCGATAGCTGCCGAGTTCTTGCCACCGACAACCACCACATCCGTCTCGAAGAAAGGGTGTGGATCAAAGTAGTAGTGATGAACCTTGCTCAGGTTCTCGCCGGGAATGCGCAGGTAGTTGGGCAGGTCGTAGTAGCCGGTGGCAATCACCAATTTGCGGGCCTGAAGCGTGCCGGAGCGGCCAAAGCGGTCCACGGTGTGCACGGTGAAGGCGCCGTCGTGACCCCCAACTCGCTCCACGCGATGGTACTGGCGGATGTCCAATTGATAGAGCGCCGCCACGCGCCGGTAATACTGAAGCGCCTCGTTGCGATTGGGCTTGGTGTTAGTGCTGGGAAAGGGGATGCCGCCGATCTCCAGCAATTCGGGAGTGGTAAAGAAGGTCATGTGCGCGGGATAGTGAAAGAGCGAGTTGCAGACGCAGCCTTTGTCCACCACTATGGCGCGCAGGCCGGCCTTCTGCGCCTCGATTGCGCAGGCCAGGCCGGTGGGACCAGCGCCCACAACCAGGAGATCAAAGACTGTATCTTGTGTTGCCGGCGCTTCCAGCTTGGAGTCGCTCATAGCTTTAGATTAGGGCATGGCGGCGAGGATTTGGATAAGGAAACAAACACTTTCGGGCATGGCTAAGCTCATATGGTAGAATGGTGGAATGTAATGGTGGAAAGGTGGACAGCGATGGCTTTGAACATCAAAGACGAGGAAACAAGCCGCATGGTCCGAGAACTGGCCGCACTCAAAGGGGTCAGCCTGGTTGTTGCAGTATCCCAAGCCGTTCAGGAAAAGCTGGAAAGGGAAAAAGCGGAGCGGGAAAGGAGCAACGGAAAGAAGGGACTTGCCGCCTGGCTGATGGAAATAAGCCGAGAGACTGCGCCTCAGATGAACGATGGCCGCACTTCCAAGGAAGTGATGGACGAACTGTACGACGACGAAACGGGACTGCCAAAATGATTATCGATACTTCAGCACTGATTGCCATCATCAAAGGGGAGCCTGAAGCCGATTCTTTGGCTGCGACGATGGAAGCCGCTGATGTTCTTCGCATCTCCGCTGCTACGTATTTTGAGGCGTCTATCGTGACCGATGGGTATAGAAATCCCAGGCTAAGCGTCCGCTTCGATGAGATCGTAGAACACGCGAAGATGGTCATCGAGCCGGTTACCGTCGAACAGGCGAAGATCGCCCGGCAGGCCCATCGCGACTACGGCAAAGGCAGCGGCCACCCGGCCAACCTGAACTTCGGCGACTGCTTCACCTACGCTCTGGCGCGAGAGAAGCGCGAGCCGGTGCTGTGGAAGGGCGATGATTTTAGGCATACGGATTTGAGGGCGGCGTTGCAGCAACCGTAGGTGTTTTGCGTTATGCTTCATGGCATGAAGAAGCTCTTACTTGTCGCATCACTTTTTGTCGCCATTGATACGCGGCTCTTTGCGCAGCCAGATTGCAAGGAGTATCTCAAGACGCCGCTCCCGACCGAGGCGTCCTCAGTCACGGCTCCAACAATATGGCCGGACTGCGACTCTCCCAAGCTATACAGCGGTATCGGCGTCAAAGCGGATTATGCGGCTGCGCGTAAGTGCGCGTGGGCCGAGCGGATGGCGATTCAGGCGGATTTGCAGCCGAAATATACAGTTGCCAGCCTGTATGGCGGGTCAGCCATGCTGGCTGTTCTTTATACCAACGGCGAAGGAGTAGCGCAGAATAAGCCTCTTGCTCTTCGTTTTGGTTGCGAAGCAGGGCTAAATGAAGATGGACTGAAAGATATTTATGCTCTTACTGACAGTCCTGGCGGAATTGGTAAGAAATTCAACTATTGCGATTATGCTTTTAGCACATTTGAAATGAATTTCTGCGCGGCATACGAAGCGGAGATTGCAGAACAAAAACGTGATGATGTGTTCAACAGCATTTCTTCACACTGGCCCAAGGAGCTCCAAGCGGTATTCAAGTTGTTGCGGCAGGCCAACGAAGCCTATGTGTTATCACTCGGAATGGATGAGACATACATGGGCGGGACAATACGTAACCTGCGGTCAAGCGGCGTTGAAGAGGATCAGCGCAATAAGTTTCTGGCGGCGGTAAAAGAATTTGAGAACGGCCACCTGCCACAAGGCACCGCTAGCGATTTTTCCAAAGCCGATGCCGAACTTAATCGCTTATATCGCAAGGCGATCGCTGCCGCCAAAGCACCAAAAGAGCATGAGGATGATGGCGATATCAAGCCCGAGGGCATCCAACGGACTGAACGAGTCTGGCTCAAGTACCGCGACACATGGGTCGCTTTTGCCAAGGTACATTATCCTTCAACGGACTCGAACGCCTGGCTTACACTACTAACGAACGAGCGTGCAACAGGCCTTGCGATGATCATTTGTGATACAGATGAGCAGGATCCTGCCTGTACGCCTGAGATTAAGCGTGCACTCGAAGACCAGTACTAATCCTTTCAAAATAGGAGCTTCCCCATGACCATCATCCGGCAGGAAGATTTTATCGCCAGCATTGCGGCGGCGTTGCAGTACATCAGCTACTACCACCCGGTGGATTACATCACTAGTTTGGCGAAGGCCTACGAGCGCGAAGAGTCGCCGGCCGCCAAGGATGCGATGGCGCAGATTCTCATCAACAGCCGGATGTGCGCCGAGGGGCACAGGCCCATCTGCCAGGACACTGGGATCGTAAACGCGTTTCTCAAAGTTGGGATGGACGTGAACTTTGAGCCGGCGCCAGGCGAGGAGCGCAAAGACATTCAGACGATGGTCAACGAGGGTGTACGGCGCGCGTACCTCGACCCGGAGAACAAGCTGCGAGCCTCGATTCAGGCCGATCCGGCGGGCAAGCGGACCAACACCAAAGACAACACTCCGGCGGTGGTGAATGTGGAGCTGGTGAAGGGCGCGACGGTGGAGGTGACGGTGGCGGCCAAAGGCGGAGGGTCGGAGGCCAAGGCCAAGTTCGCGATGCTGGACCCCGGCGATTCCATAGTCGATTGGGTGCTGAAGACGGTGCCGGCGATGGGCGCCGGATGGTGTCCGCCGGGGATGCTGGGAATTGGAATAGGAGGGACAGCGGAGAAGGCAATGCTGCTGGCCAAAATCTCCCTCATGGAGCCGATCAACATACAGGAACTGAAAGCGCGCGGGGCGAAGACGCGCGCCGAGGAGTTGCGGTTGGAGCTTTATGACAAGGTGAACCGGCTGGGGATTGGCGCGCAGGGGCTTGGCGGACTGACGACGGTGCTGGACGTGAAGGTGCTGGATTATCCGGCGCATGCGGCGAACCTGCCAGTGGCGATGATTCCAAACTGCGCGGCAACGCGGCACGCGCATTTTGTACTGGACGGGAGCGGGCCGGTTTATCTGGACCCGCCGAATCTGGACGACTGGCCAAAGCTGACCTATGATGTGTCGGCGGCGCGGCATGTGAATCTGAACACAGTGACGCGAGAAGAGGCGGTGCGATGGAAGCCGGGCGAAGTGTTGCTGCTGACCGGCAAGCTGCTGACGGGACGTGACGCCGCCCATAAGAGATTGACGGAGATGCTCGATCGCGGCGAAAAGCTGCCGGTAAACTTCCGCGGGCGTTTCATCTACTACGTGGGGCCGGTGGACCCGGTGCGAGACGAGGTAGTGGGTCCGGCGGGACCGACAACGGCGACGCGTATGGACAAGTACACGCGGCAGATGCTGGCCGAGACGGGCTTGCTGGGGATGGTAGGCAAGAGCGAGCGCGGGCCGGCGGCGATTGAAGCAATTCGTGAATTCGGCGCGGTGTACCTGATAGCGATTGGCGGCGCCGCATATCTCGTGTCAAAAGCCATTCGCGGGGCGCGGGTTGTGGCCTTTGCCGATTTGGGGATGGAAGCAATTTACGAATTCGACGTGCGCGATATGCCGGTGACGGTTGCCGTGGATTCGAAGGGTACCAGCGTTCATCAGACAGGACCTGCGGAATGGCAGCGGCGGATTGCGGGAATTCCGATTTTACAGTGAACGAGTGACGAGTGAAAATGTGAATGAGTGAATGAGTGAAAAAGTGAATGAGTGATCAGCGGCTGGAGAGGCTGAGATCTTTGGTGACGGAGTCGTAACGCACCAGTCCGTATGCGCCGGCGGAGTTCATTTCTTCCCGCTTGGGAGGTAAGGGCTTCCAGGTTGTGCGCACGTACTCGGAGCGAGTGTTGCCGGCAGCGCGGTATCGCTCGGCGGTACGGCGAAGAGCGGCGAGTTGCTGATCATTGCTTGTGTCGGGAAACATCATGGCGGCCGACCTCCAGATACTCGATGGTCAACCGATAAGTCACCATGCGCAAGATTACGTAGGATTAGGTTTTCCACCGCTAATGCCGGAGGCGGACAGGATTTGATCCACGGCCTGTTCTGGGAAAAGCGTATCGACCGAAATCGATACATGTGCCATGCGATAGAGCGGCAAGCGGCGCTGATAGCGCGCGGCGAGGTTGGCGTGGTCGGCGAGAATGGGACGAGTCTGCTCGGTTCCCTGGCAGCGCTTGAGCGTGGTGGCCAACTCCACTTCGAGATGGACCAGCAGCGTGCCGGAAGTGGTGAGCAGCAGAGTGCGCGTGGCTTGGTGCTCGATGGCGCCGCCGCCGAGGGCCAGCACCAGAGAGTCTTCGGCGGCAAGGCGCGCGATGGCAGCGCGCTCGCGCTCGCGGAAGGCCGCTTCGCCGTGGCGGGCGAAGAGCTCTGCGATGGTCACGCCAGCCTCGGCCTCGATGACGTCGTCCACATCGATGAAGCTCCAACCCAGGCGCGCGGCGAGGATCGGGCCGAGAGTGGTTTTGCCGGAACCCATGAAGCCGGTGAGAACGATGCGGCGGAGCGGGGCGGTTTGAGGCGCGACGGATTGAACAGGCGCTTCCATTGCCCTAGTGTAACGTTCGACCGTATCGCATCCTGAGATTTGCACAGATGGGCAAATTTGACAGGTTTTGCGGGTTTTTGGAAAGGCTACGCGAGGAACATGTTGATATACAACAGGTTCAGTTCGGTAGAACTTCTGCGCCAATAAATACATGCAAGAAATGACCCCTGAAAAAAATATTGGAGGGGGGTAGGGGGGGTGCTCTTTTCCCGGGGACAGTGAGCAGTGGACAGTGGATAGGTACTGCCCGAGAATGTGGTGCTTATTCATGCTTTGATTGTGCGCCGGGAGAGGGTAATTATCTGCAAGGACCACCTGCGGTGGGGCCAACTGCCTCCGGCAGGCAGAGCGAAGTGGGGCGTGTTCGTTCATCCCATGGCGATGACGACGGCTCCGGCGGTGATGAGCAGGCCGCCGATGAGGGTGGGAGGGGTGAGCTTTTCGCCGAGCAGCAGCCAGGCGAAGAGGATGACGAGAGGGACGCTGAGCTTGTCGAGCGGGGCGACGCGGGAGGCGGGGCCGAGTTGGAGGGCGCGGAAGTAGCACAGCCAGGAGAGGCCGGTGGCCAGGCCGGAGAGCGCGAGAAAGAGCAGGGTGCGGCGGTCGAGGGAGCGAATCTCCGCCCATGCGCCGTGGGCGAAGCCGGTTGCGGCGGTTGCAGCTCCCGAGCTGATTGAGCCGGAGGGGGAACCAATCTCCGGATGTGCGAAGGCGAAGACGATGGCCCAGGCAAAGACCACGACCACGCTGGTGCGCAAGGCCATGGCCAGGTTTGAATCCACATGCGCCACGCCCACCTTGGCCAGAAGGGCGGTGGCGGCGGCAAAGACGGCAGAGAGTATTGCCCATCCAATCCAGCTCATGGGGAATATGGTACGCCACCTGCGGTGCGGGGACTGGCCCCTTCGACTACCCCACCCCAGCGAACAAAGATCGCTACCCTCACCCCAACGAGTAAAAATCGCTCGTTGGGGACCCCGAGTCGCCGGGGAATCCGCCAGTCCAGCGCATGAACGCCGTGGCGAGAATGCGGCCTGGCGGGCGATGGGGAGAACTCGTTCCTTTTGACTACTTCGGCTTAGCCGTACAACCTGGAACGGCAATCTCGACACGGCGATTCTTCGCTCTGCCCGCATCCGTCGCATTGTCGGCAATCGGCCGGGTCTTGCCGAAGCCCTTGGCCGTTAACCGGGCTGCGGCTACTCCATTCTGCGTGAGCCAGGTTACTACGGCTTTGGCGCGCGCTTCTGAGAGTGTCTGATTGTAGGCGTCGTTGCCCACATTATCCGTGTGTCCCTGAATCTCCAGCTTGAGCGCGGGAGTCTTCTTCAACAAATCGAGTATCTTCTGCAATACCGGATCGCTGGCCGGTTGCAGGGTGGACTTGTTGAAGTCAAACAGGACGCCATAGATTGCGACGTGACAGTTGGCCTCAAGATCTTTACCCAGATTATTGGACGCGGCGCCGGCGTCGGCAACACGAATATCGTACATATCGTTTTTGTGAAGAGAGGCCCAGAGGTTGCGGCCATTCCTGGTGAAGTGCGCCGAGATGATTACATCTGCGCCCATGCGCTCATCAACGATTGTCCAGCCAGCCGCGGTCAGCGCGTCGTGATAGGCGATGCGGAAGAGCGAATTCGAGAGTCCGTCCGGCGGTGCGTAGTATGCCTTGATGATCGAGCCGGAAGCCACCAGTTCCGGCTCATTGGCGCCCTTGATGGCGACGTAAAACGGTGCGGGGTCCGGCGCGCTGCTTCTGAACCTGGAGCCCGGCAACGGACCCAGCCAGGGAAAATCGCCCTTAGCAGGGTTAACCGGCTCAGGCGTTGCGGATGGCGGCGTGAGCGTGAACTTGAAAGGCATTGGCGCAATCTCGATCATGTCCACTCCGGCGCGTTCCGGATCGCCGGGGCCGGTTGTGGCCCATGCCTCGACCCCGTCTTTCTGGTAGTGAAGAAACAACTCGATTCCTCCCGTAGACCACTCATGCACGGGGGTCCAGCCATTGGCAAGGAAGGCCGGCTTGATAATGGCCCAAATCGCATTCTGCGTCATGGCGCCGGGAACGATGACGGGAAACTGCCAATGCTTTCCGCGCAGCACCTTGCCGATCCCGTTGCCTCCCCGGTCTCCATCGGGCATCTTCATTTCGGTCCACGGCTCATAAGTGATGCGGTACGGCTTGCCGACTTTGTTGAGGAAGCTGAGTTCGGCGGGGATGGGCTGCTCCTGCGCCATGAAGGGAAGGGCTGTGAAAACAAGCAACGCGGTGATGATCGCTAAGCGCAGACGGGACGCAACCGCCGGAAAGAGGGGAAGTGCAAGCTTGTGCATAGTCAACCTCACAGTCTTTGCAGGTTAGCACACTGCATCAGTAGCCGGCTTTTGTTTACCGGAATGCAGGAGGCTGAGATTTAGGGTTCAGCCGAGCGCGATGACGATGGCGCCGGCGGTGATGAGCAGGCCGCCTACCAGAGCGGGGGCAATACACTGAGATTCATGGAGACGGGCAAGGCAAGCAGGACGGCATTGGGCGTGGCTATACGGCGCGCGGCGCACCAACTGATCGACCAGCCCCCGGTGCTGGACGATCCGATTGCGGTGCGGCTGATCGGATCGGGGTATCCACGGCAGATGGAGCGGGCGATGCACCGCGTGGCGCGGGATTTTCGCGCCTTTATGGCGGTACGCAGCCGGTATGCGGAAGATCAACTGGCGGAGGCGGTGGCGCGGGGAGTGAGACAGTACGTGGTTCTGGGCGCGGGGCTGGACACCTTTGCCTATCGCAATCCGCACGGCGGGCTGCGTGTCTTTGAGGTGGATTTGCCGGCAACGCAGGAGTGGAAGCGGGGGCTGCTGGGGGAAGCGGGAATTGAGTTGCCGGATGGGCTGCGGTTCGTTCCGTTGGATTTTGAGCACCAGACGCTGGGAGAGGGGCTCAAGGAGGCGGGATTTGACAAGAGAGCGATGGCGTATTTCGGCTGGCTGGGGGTGGTTCCCTACCTGACGCTCACGGCCTTCAGGGCGACGCTGGGGGTGATTGCGCAACTGCCGGCGGGGAGCGGGGTGAGCTTCGATTACGCGGTTGCGCCGGAGACGCTCAGCGCGGTGGGCAGGAAGGCCTTCGACGCGCTGGCGGAGCGAGTGGCCGCGGCGGGAGAGCCATTTCAACTGTTTTTTACGCCAGAGGAGATGGAGGGGGAGCTGCGCCAAGCGGGATTCCAGCGCATAGAGCAGTTGGATTCCGACCAGCTGAACGAGATTTATTTCAAGGATCGGGCCGACGGACTGAAGCTGTCGGCGGTGAAGCTGGGGAGGCTGGCGACGGCGTGGGTGTAAATAAACAGGGAATAGCCACCCCAGCGACGAAGACCTGTCGCTGGGGACCCCGGCAGGGAATAGGGAATAGAAATGAACTATAAAAAGCTATAAAAACTGTAAATATCCCGCCCTGGATCACCCCAACGAGCAAAAATCGCTCGTTGGGGACCCCGAAGCCGCAAAAGCAAGAACGCGGCGAGGGTGGTGCACCAAGCGCGATAAGATGAGTCATGCGCAAGTTTGCTTCTTTGCTCATCGCATTTGCCCTGCTGGGGTTTTCCGGCTGCGGTTATCACACGCTGGGAGCGGCCAGCCATCTTCCGCCCGGCGTGGAAACGCTGGCCGTGCCGGTCTTTGCCACGCATACCGAGGCCTACCACACTGAAGTGGTGATAACCGAGGCAGTGATCCGCGAATTTGCCACGCGCACGCGGCTGCGGGTGACGCCAGACGCGACAGGTGACCCAGACGCGGTGCTGCACGGGACGATTCTGAAGGAGACGGTGCAACCGCTGACTTACGACTCTTCGACGCAGCAGTCGTCCAGCTTTCTGATTACCGTGGTAGCTTCGGTGACGCTCACCGGCCGGGACGGCAAAGTTCTTTTCGAGAACAACAACTACGTTTACCGCCAGCAATACCAATCGACGACCGACCTGTCCAGTTTCATCGAGGAGAACCCGGCGGCCATGGAACGGCTCTCGCGGGAGTTTGCGCGGCAGTTGGTGGCCGATATTCTGGAAGGGTTTTAGGACAGGGAATAGGGATTAGGGCGGATTTCGCTGGTACAGGCACGGCGGGAAGGGTATTCTGGAGGCGCATGAAGGACAGACTCATTGGCGGCGCTGAGCGGGGGCTGAGCTTATGAGCGGGGCGCGCTGGGGCGCGGGATTCGCCGCCGTGGGCCGCTTTGTGGCGGAGATAGAGGCCGCGGCTGCCGGCAAGGCGACGCTGAAGCCAGGTTACGTGCTGGCCGGCGACGAAACATTTCTTCTTGACCGCTGCCGCGCAGCCGTTCTCAAGGCTTTTGTGCCGCAGGATTTGAGGGATTTCTGCCTGTTAGATTTGGACCTGAGCGGAACCTCGATCTTCGAGGTACTGGACCGCGCACAGACCCCTTCGCTAATGGCGCCGTTCCAGGTGATTTTTGTGCGCAACGTGAAGCAGCTTTACACGCGCGGGGCCAAAAAGGATGAGTTTGCGGCGCTGGACCGCTATTTTCGCTCGCCCAATCCGCAGGCGCTGATTCTATTTATTGCAGACTTCATCAGCATTCCCTCTGACGCGCGGCGCATGGAGCTGGACGATAAGAATCGTTTCGAGCGGCTGACCGAGACGCTGGGCGAGCACTGCGGCATGGTGGAGCTGGCGCGAGTCAACGAGGAAGACGCGATGCGCTGGGTAGTGGCCACCGCGCAAGAGCAGGGCGTTCGCGTGGAGGCCGACGCGGCGCGCGAGCTGGTGGACGCGCTGGGCGCGGACATGATGCTGATCTCCTCGGAGCTGGAAAAGCTGTTGCTCTACACGCTGGGCAGGGGACGCATCACGCTGGGCGACGTGGAGACGATGGTTCTGGCCGCCAAGCAGCGCTCGCTCTACGAATTGACGGACGCCATCAGCGCGCGGGACCGGACGCGCGCGCTGGCGCTGCTGCAGGGCCTGCTGAACAGCTCGGACGCCGGCGAGGACGCAGCCATCGGCCACCTTTACATGCTGGCGCGAACCTTCCGGCAGATGCTGGTGATTCTGGAAAAGAACGTGCGCGATTCGAGGGCGATCTGGCAGGCGCTGTGGCAGGGATTCAGGATGCCGCCGTTTGCAGCCGATGACCTGATTCGCCAGGCGCGCCGCTACAAGAGCCGCCGCGAGCTGACGCGGGCGCTGAAGTTGATTGCCCGGGCTGATTTAGAATTGCGCTCTTCTCCGCCCGACAAGCGGCTGGTGCTGGAGCGGCTGGTCTACGAGCTGGCCTCAGAGCCGAAGCCGGCCGCGCCCATTTTTGCGACTGCCCAACTCTCCTTCGAGAGCTAGCCCTTTTCGATCGCATTCAGCCAAATGCCATAATGCAGGTCATCGCTCCGAACGTGGTTGGCGTGCAACTCGGAGAGGACGCTCAGCGAATCGCTGTCCAGGGGTAAGCCGCCCCGTTTGTAACGGGAGGCAAGCACCGTCACCTGCTCCGTGATCCGTTGGTGATGGAGGCGGTGAAGGTCCATGCCGGGAAATTTAGTGGCCGCCATCATTCCTTCTTCCAATGCGAAATGAGTCAGAGTGAAATCCGCCAGCTTGCGCAGAAGCGAACCGGTCCGGCGCGGATCCGCGTCTGTCACCGCCGCTGCCTGAAGTTCTTTGATGGTTTCGAAGAGCACCCGGTGATCGCAATCCAGGATTTTGACGCCCACACTTAATTCGCCTTTGCTTGTCGTTAAGTCCAAAGCCGACCTCCTTTTGAATTTTGGTTGGCGCAACAATCAGTACCGGAAAGTCAATAATCATGCTCGTCCGCGCGGGGAATCGCGCTGCACGGGCGACCAGTGGAGCAGGCAGGCTGCTCTAATGCGCGCCGTGCTTGATCAGGCAAGCGCTGTAGGCCATGTCTTCCTTTTGAATGTGGTTCGTAAGCCAGTCGCGCAGGAAGTCCATCAGCTTCATATTTAGCGTAACTACACCCTTGTCGTAGAGAAGGATGTAGTCCTCGACCTGTTTGACCAGATCGCGGTGCTTGACCTTGTGACCAGCCAGCCCAGGGTACTTGGCGGCCGCCATCATGACCTCTTCATCGGCGAAGTGGGTGTGCGTATAGTCCGCCAGCTTGTGCAACAGCGTGCCGGTCAGGCTCTGCGCCTGGCCTTTCATCATCGCTGCGTGCAGGTCGTTCAGGATAGTAAACAGGATGGTATGCTGACTGTCGATTTTCTGCACACCCACGGAGAAACTTTTGTTCCAAGTCATCAGCGCCATCTGCAATCTCCCGCCGGAGCTTGCCGGCAGGGAGATTATCGGCTGGCGGAGCGAAAAGGTTGAGCGGAATCGACAGGGAGGCACAACGGCGGCGGTTCAGTGGACGCCGTGATTGTTCATCCATGCGGTGTATTGCTTGTCCATGGTCAGCATATGCTCATGCAGCCAGTTGCCCACGAAACGCAGCAGTTCCGGGTACATGGTCTGGTCGCACTGCTTGTAACGGGCCACGAAATCTTCGACCTTAGCGGTCAAGGCACGGTGTAGGGCGCGATGCTCGGCCAGCCCCGGAAATTTTGTACTCTCCATCAGCCGTTCTTCGGTGGAAAAGTGTTCGCTCGATTCGTCTGTCATCTTGCGCAGCAGCGGTCCGGCCACGCTATGCCCCCGGCCCTTCAACATCGCGGCATGAAGCTCATTCAGCCTTTTGACAAGATTGACGTGCTGGTCGTCGAAGGCTTTAACGCCCACGGAATACTTCTTGGTCCACCTTAATAAGGCCATGGTTCCTTTTCTGCCACAAGGAGCTGGTAACAAGTTTATCGGCAGTGGATGCGGCTAGATTCAATGAAAATCTGATTAGATGAGACACGTGGCCTCTGTCCGCAAACGGGGCAGCGTGCGCAGGCTTCAGTCCACGCCGTGCTCATTGAGCCAGGGGCCATACTCCCGATCCATGCTCTCGATATGTTCGGAATAGGATTCGCGCAGGAAGCAGAGCAGGGGGCGCATCTGCATCTGCTCGCCGTGTTGCACGCGATGAGAGGTCTGGAGAATCTGAGCCAGGATGCGCTGGTGCTCGGTACGGTGCTCTTCCCGGCCGGGATAGAGATACTGATTCAAGAGTTTCTCTTCGCTGGAAAAGTGCATGCGTGTGAACTCGATCAGCCGGTCCAGCACCTCGCAGACCTGTTCCCGGCCTGAACCGCGAACCACCGCCAAGCGAAGCTCGTTCATGGTATCCATGAGGATACCGTGCTGGTCGTCCATGGATCTGACGCCGACGGTACAAGCATAGTTCCAGGTTAAAAGGGCCACACAAACCTCCAAGAATCACTATTGGAGGTATCGGTCAGATGGGGTCAGGTGTTACCGGTAATCGTTGTGCTCATGTGACCAAGGTTTGCCGGAGTTTTTTCGCGGATTGCTTTGTGGCCAAAAGTGGTGCATTTTTTCGTTCGTTGAACGGCCCGGTCGCCGGTGGATACTACATGATAAAGGAGCACCGTGGAACTGAGCGCGCTGATCACACCGGGAAACACGATTGCCGCGCTGCTTGCGCTGACGCCGTTTCTGACCGCGGCGTTCTTTCCGCGGTGGTCAGCTGGGCGGGCGCGCTCACTTCCGCTGTGGGCGCAACTGGCGTCTCCCGCAGTCTTGTGCGTGCCTTACCTGCTGGTTGCCGCCGAAGGCAGCGTCTTCCGCTGGGGCTGGTTGGCGCTGTACGCGCTGCTGCCGGTTGTGGTGGCAAGTTTGCTTTGGCAGGCGGGGCACGCCGATCCTAATCAGCACGGCAACTGGCGGGATTTTCTGGTGCTCGCGATGCTGGGCCTGGCGGTCGATCTGCGCTGGTTTGAGGGCGCGTGGCCGGCCCATTTGGCGATCTTCAACAAAGTTCTTCTGCTGGACGCGGGAATCTACGGCTTCATCGCGCTGCGGCAACTGGAGGGGACCGGCTTCGACCTGCGCCTGCGCTTCCGGGATGCAGCCATCGGCTTGCGGGAGCTGGCCTTGTATACGCCGCTTGCGCTGGCGCTGGGCCTGGGCCTTGGATTTCTGCATCTGCACGCAAGGTGGCCGGGATGGGCGATGATTGCCGGCGCATGGATTTTCACCTTCCTTTTCATCGCCGTGCCGGAAGAGTTATTTTTCCGCGGCTGGCTGCAAAACCTGCTGGAACGGCGCATGGGGCGTATCCCCGCGCTGATTGTGACGGCGATTCTCTTCGGCCTGGCGCACTTCAACAAGCGGGCGGCGCAGTTCAACTGGCGCTACGTGCTGCTGGCTGCCGTGGCGGGCGTCTTCTATGGGCGCGCATGGCGCAGCGAGCGCCGTGTGGGAGCCTCGGCCATCACCCATGCCTCGGTGGACGCGATCTGGTCGCTATGGCTGCGCTGAGGATGCAGGCATGTGAGTGCGCGCATAGGTTAAATAGCCCAGCCCCACGCGCATGTTATGGCTGACTGGTCCGGGGACCGTGATGGCGATGGTGATTCCCAGGATGGCGTGCGCCATGGCCAGAGAGTAGAGATTGCGGTAACGGAGAAAGAGCAGGCAGGAGGCCAGTCCCCAAAGCAACGTGACCGGCGCAAGAATGGGGCTGGGCAGATGCGCCGCAGCGAAGATAAACGCGGCTACGATGGCTGCGAGTTTTGCGTTGGGAAGCAAGCGCAGCAGGCGCGCGAGAAAGAAGCATTGCAACAGGAGTTGCTGCACGAAGGTCCAGATGATGTAGCCCACATAGGTTTCGATGAAGAGGAGAGGGGTGGCGGGGACGTGCAGCGTTCGCAGCCAGATTGCAAGAGCAACGGCTACAGCGGAGACCAGCAACGCAGCGCACACGATCCAGAGCGAGCGAAGAAAGTTTTCCCGGCGCAGTCCCATGGCCTGCAAGCCCTCGAAGGAGATTGAGGCAATGGCCACAACGGCCGCGGCAGCGAGCCACCAGAGAATTCTTTGCCAAGGCCGGGGCGTCCAGCAGACGAGCAGAATCATCCCGTAGACAATGGCCAGCTCGACGAAGTCGCGGCGGCGGCGGCGCGCGGCAACGGGGATTGTTCTGCTGGAAATGAAATACATGTTGTCTCCCATACAACCGATGTTATGGAACCACTGATTAAGACTAAATCCACGCCGGACTTTCCCTCAGGGGCTAAAGCCCGCGCTCATAATGCACAATTTGCGGCACGACTAAAGTCATGCCCTGACGCTTCTCGCAACTCCAAATGATTTTTTCCGCAAGCTGTAAAGCCACCCCATCGACGAAGACCTGTCCCCTTCACCCCAGCGAGCAAAAATCGCTCACTGGGGACCCCGAGTCGATGGAGACCCCGGCAAAGTCGTGCCCTGACACATAGCGGTTTCCATTTGCATTTACGCGGCCTGTGAATTCGTGCCCTGACACATACTGGCTATGAAACGCGCAATGGATTATTCCAGGATGATGTCCGGTTCCGGCTGGTGGCCACGGGTGGTGAGAGTTATGGCCGCGGCCAGGATGAGGCCGCCGCCAGCCCAGGCGTAGGGTCCGAGGTGCTCGCCAAGCAACTGGACACCAAGCCAGGCGCCCAAGGCCGGCTCGAGGTTGAGAAAGACACCGGCGCGGGAGGCGGGCACGTGGTGGATGCCCCAGTTCCACAGCAGCGTGGTGGTGGCGGTGCAGAACAGGCCGCTGATGGCCAGCGCTACCCAGGCGGTGGTGCTGACGTGAGCAAAGGGCGGCGGCGCGAGATTAGCGCGGGTTAGTGGGTTCAACAGCCAAGGCCCAAGCACCCGAACGGCCAGCATCACCGTCCCTGCAAGAATGGTGTAAGCGGTTACCAGAGGCGGACTGTGTGTCCGCATCAGTTTCTTGCTGAGCAGAATCCAGGCCAGCGCAATGAAGAGCGAGGCCACGACCATCAGGTCTCCGGCGAAGGAGGGCTGGCCGCGCGTGGCCGGAGCGCGGCTGCCGCCTGATGCGATCAGCACAGCACCTACCGTGGAAGCGACAAGGGCCAACCAGCCGAAACGGTCGAGGCGCTCCTCTTTGGACCCCTTGGGCGCAAAGAACGCGGCGGCGGCGGCCAGCAGAACCGGCATAGCGCCCACCATCAGCGATGCGTGGCTGACCGTGGTGCGCGCCAAGCCGTGAAACTGGAGCAGAAACTGGAGGGGCACGCCAAGAAAGGCGCAGAGCAGCAGCAGACGGGCCTCTTCGAAGGAGAGCCGGAAACGGCGGCGATGGATGAAAGCCACGGGCAACATGCCCATAGAGGCAAAGAGAAAGCGGTAAAGCACCATGTACTCGACGCTCATCTCGTTGAGCGCGAGGCGGCCCCAGTAGAAACCCGTGCCCCACAGGCAGCCAGCCACAAAGCAGGCGCCGTAACCAAGAAACGCGAGGCGGGGCGAGATTGTGGAGGGTTTATCCATCCTTCTTTTACTGTCGCACATGGGCGGACATTCCAAGATACAAGGTCAGAGAAACGGGATTTGGGACACCCGCCCGCTCATCACGATAATGCTGTGATGAACGGGGCACAGCTTTTTGTGTACAGCTTCTCATGGCTTAGGGTGATTCTTCGGGATCGTAGTCGTCGCATGAATCACGGCGATTGCAGGTTGCGCAATCGGCGGGTTCGCAGATTTCCTTTTCCGGGGCCAGTTCATCGCCTTCGTTGGTGACGGTCATGGAATGCACAATTTCGGAATTCTCACGTTCGGAATCGCGATCGATATTCTGCGAGGCGATCTGGACGGCGTAGAGGAGCAGCCCGGTGCGGCGCGCATCGATGCGGGAGCCGAGGAAGGCAGCCGTGATCTTGGAGATGGCTACCTGGATGGAGGCAGAATCCTCCAGCAGGGGGAGCTTGAGGTCATCAAATTTGATGTAGTTTGGTGCTGCCATCA
>Ga0326727_10008361_pt1 | contig 26352 bp, 26 predicted proteins | sample MB2enrmetagenome_FD_207643 | JGI IMG/M metagenome (GOLD analysis project Ga0326727, IMG submission 207643) | Lab enriched peat soil microbial communities from McLean, Ithaca, NY, United States - MB29MY | ecosystem: Environmental > Terrestrial > Soil > Wetlands > Peat | place: USA: New York...
TGCGCCTGCGCTTCTACATCCACGAGGAGGGCTCGCATCCTATAAAGATCGAGTTCGCGGGGGCCGACGGCTCCGAGGTCTTGCGACCCATCGAGGGCGAGCTTTCGGTCTTCGACTTCACGGGCTCCTCCCGCGTGGCGCACAACGTCTTTAACTTCGTGAGTACGCCGATCGAGCGCGAGGGCACTATCAGTATCACCCTTTCGGTAGACGGCCACGAGGCCCTCACCTCGCCGCTCTACGTGCGCAAGGCCTAGCCAGCAAAATCGGGCTAGCCCCCGATCGGGTCGCGGCGGAAGAACAGGGCGAGCTGCCGATAAACCTCGGGATACTCGCCACGCAGGAGGGCGGGCTTCTCGTAGAAGTACTCGCAGGCGACCGCGAAGAACTCGTCGGGCGACTCGGCTGCATAGGGGTCGATGCGACTTCCCCTCTTCGCGCGCGTCGCTCGGCCTCTCTTGGACGCGGGGCGCTCGAGGCTGGAGCGCAGCTCGTCATAGGCCTCGGCGAACGCGACGCGCCACGCGCCGTAGTCCATGTTCCTGTGGAGCGGGGGGCAGCCGTCGAAGTTTCCGTCGCGGCCGTCGAGCTTGTGGGCCATCTCGTGGATCACAACGTTATAGCCGTCGCCCCAGCCCGAGGCCTCCACGTCGACGCGCGAGAGGGCGACGGGGCCGAGATCGAAGGCCTCGCCCGAGAACTCGTCGTCGTACTCATGCACCACTCCGGCCTCGTCGACGTCGCGCTTCTTCACGTCGTATTCGCGGGGCGTGACGATGATCGTCGACCAATCCGAGTACCAGTCGATGCCTAGGCCGAGGAGGGGAAGGCAGGCCTGGGCGGCAATAGAGACCTTAAGTTCGTCACCCACGGCTACGCCGTCCACGGGATCGAAGAGCTTCTCCGCCAGGAAAATCGTGGAGAGATCGCGCAAGGCGCGCCGATCCTCGTCGCCCAGCCAGTGGAAGATCCTATGCTCCTTGAGTGCCCAGTCCCAGAGCTCATTGCTTATCGGTGAACGCTCGAGAATGCGTTTGCGCCTCGCGGTGCGGAAGGGCGAAAAGATTCCCATGACCGTCAGGATAGCCTCGGCTTTCCTCCGGGGTCGAGCCCTCGGCGTCGCGCGGCCGCTTTTTCGATGTTAACTCTAGACCGCTCGAAAGCCTGGTGCGCCCGCGGTATAATTAAGATTGCGCGGCGCCTCGACCGGCCCCGCCAAGGAGAAAATGACCATGAAACGCTTCGGCCTCAGCCTCCTACTCGCCGCCTCTTGCATCGCAGCGTCGGCTCTATCTGCTCCCAAGATCGGCAGCGTCGATTATATCGAAGGCTCTGTCTCGATAAACCGGAGCGGTAAAGTCCTCCCGGCCCCCGAGATCGGCGACAGCCTTTTCTCCGGCGACCTCATAAAAACACAGGCCGACGGGAAGCTCGTCGTGGCCCTGGATAAGAACACGGGCATGGACGGCACGCTCACCATCAAGGCCCGCTCGACCCTCTATCTGAACCTCGATGAGCTCAAGGGCCAGCCTCGAACGAACATCCAGGTCCTCACCGGCGCCATCGGTTCCAAGGTGAACAAGTTGGCCGGAAGCCCAACTGTCGAGGTGACCACGAGCAGCGCAACCATGGCCGTGCGCGGCACCGAGTTCGAGGTCGCGGTCTCGGTCAATGCCGACGACTCGAGCGGCTCTCAGCAGCCCGTTGTGGTCGTCTGCACCCAAAGCAAGGTGGCAGTCAACGATGGGCAAGGCGAGGTCGAGGTCGGCGAGGGCAAGGTCCTCGAGAAGCGGCCCGGCACGCGCGTCCGATTCATCCCGGTCGCCGTTTCCTCGGCCAAGGGCTACAGCGAGAAGTGGATAGCGGACGAGATCGTGGCCTTCAGGGCCGACGCGCCCCGCGCCCTTGCCGCCTACGCCAAACGCTATGCCGATCTCTCCACCAAATTTGAGGCGGCCTACGCACCTTTCCGGGACTCTCCCTTGCCCAAGAAGTGGGCGGAAGAGGACCGCGCGGGAACGAAGGTGAATCCCCTCGACCCGGAAGTCTTGCGCGAGAAGAAAGAGATGGCCGGTTACCTCCTCAATATCAGGAAAGTGCTCGCCATTTTCGAGCGTGTCTATTATCGGATAGACGAGCTCTCCGACATCGTAGCGGGCACTCCCGATGAGAAGGTCGCGATCGGCCCTGGCGTCACCGCCGGAAGCTTCCTCGCCTCCTGCTTCTCCGAGCGCGAAAAGCTCATAGGTGAGGTCGCCCGCTATCGCTATATCGAGGATCTGTACAAGGCGCGCAGTCCCGACGGCGGGGCCTTCGATAACGATGACGACTTCTTCGCCTCGTCCGACGATTTTTAAATGAGGCGGTCCCATAACTCGGTAAGTTACGGGACTGCTTCCCTAATGTCGCGTGCGGAACCATGCAATGAAGCCCCTCCTCGGTGGCGATCATCCGACGGATTCCCTTGTCGGGAGGCAGAAATGTCGTTACGCTTATGCGTTAGGCAAGGATAGAAAAACGGAGGATCGATGCCCGAGGGCGGCGCGAACCCTGGCCGCTGGCGATTCAATGCGGTGGTCACGGGGATTAGCTTAACTATCGTAATTCTCTTCAGCCTGGATCTTTCCGATTATCGCCGACAGGCAATCGAGAAGGCTCGCGCCGCATCCGATAACATGACTCGGCTCCTCTCCGAGCGTCTCGACGACTCGATACGCGAGGTCGATTATGTCCTTAGGGACGTAACCGACGAGGCCCGCTCGGGCGTCCGCGGGCCTGGGCTCAGGCGCGTAGTCGAGGCGAAGAGCCATACTCTTAAGCAATCTTCCTCGCTCTCGGTCCTCGATCCTTCGGGGCGCGAGTTCGCCTCGAGCCCCCCTGCCACGAATCTCGAGGCCGAGTGCAGCTGCGTCGCCGCCTTCGCGGCCGACGGGTCCCTCGACGCAACCACTCTTGCGGTTTTCGACAAGGGCTCAAGCCCGGGCTCGGGCCGTTCAGCCCTCGTCCGATCCAGGGCTATCAGGGACGCCGACGGGCGCTTGTCCGCGGTAGTCTCCTCCCGCATCGACATTTCCATCGTACAGGGCAAGCTCGCCGACCTCGACCTTGGCGAGCGCAGTATCATAGCCATTACCGACCCCTCCCTGAGGCTCGTCGCGCGCAGGCCGGGAATGCCCGACGCCGTCGGAGTCGAAGTGGCGGACGCGACCATGCGCGGACTCCTTCGCCAGCTGAAGGACTCGAGCCCGGCTCTCGTATCCATGCGCTCGGAAACCGGCCCCTATTACTACTTCGCCAGAGCCGGCGAGTTCCACTTCTTTGTCGTCATAGGCCAGGCAAAAACGGACGTCTTGGCCGATTGGTACAGGCGCTTCATCGTCTATGGAACGGCCCTCGCGGTCATCATCGGTCTCTTGCTTCTCCTCTCAAGGCTCCTATCCAAGAATTTCGCGCGGAACACCGAGTTCGCCGCCCGCCTCGTGGCCATGGAGTCGGCCTCCGACGTCATCGTCATCGCCGATCTCGAAGGCAAGGTCGAGTACGTGAACGCTTCCTACGAGCGAACCACGGGCGTGCCGAGGGCGGAGGCTCTCGGCTCCCGTCGCGCTATCTTCGGCCTCGAGGAAGCGGAGGCCGACGCTGCCCTCGCCGCCGCCAGGGCGGGGCAGCTCTGGCGAGGAGAGATCGACGAGGCTAGACCGGACGGCGGCCAGATCGTCGAGGAGGTAACGATAGCGCCCGTGCCAGGCCCCGGCGGAGAGCCAATGCGCATCGTCGCGGTGCTCAGGGACGTCACGGAGCGGCGCAGGCTCCAGGAAAAGCTCGAACGGCTCGCCCACTACGATTCCCTCACGACGCTTCCCAACCGCACTCTCTTCTTCGACCGGCTAGAGAACGCCGTCGCGCGTGCCCGCCGCGAGAATAGGCGCTTTGCCCTCCTCTTCATCGACCTGGATGGGTTCAAGGCGGTCAACGACCGCTTCGGCCACGACGCCGGCGACTTCCTCCTCTTCGAGATCGCCAAGCGCCTTCGCTCGGCGATCCGCGATTCCGACACCGCCGGACGCATGGGCGGTGACGAGTTCACCGTCCTTCTCGAGAACATCGCGAAGGTCGAGGACGCGGCTGCGGTGGCTGACAAGATCCGCGTCGCCCTCGTCGAGCCGCTGGCCGTCCCCACGGGCGAGAAGGTCACGGTGGGCGCGAGCATTGGCATCGCGGTTTTCCCCGATGACGGCGCGGACGGCGAGTCCATACTCAAGTCGGCCGATTCGGCAATGTACGCCATTAAGCTCGCGACCGGAGGCCGACGTTGACCGAGGCCTACGCGCCTATTGGCGACTTTACGCGAGCGCGCAATGCAGGTATCCTTGCGGCATGACTACAGTCCTTTCGCTGGGCGGCTCGGTTGTCGCCCCTGAAGGCCCCGATTCCGCATTCCTTGCGCAGTTCATGGCTCTCGTACGAGAGCATCTCGCCGTTTCGGATGAGCGAAGGCTCATCCTCGTCGTGGGCGGAGGCGGCCCCGCCCGCTCCTGGCAGCGCGCCTATCGAGATGTAGTCTCGATGCGCGAGGCGGGCGAAAGCGTCGGCAGCTCCGATGCCCAGGACTGGATCGGTATCATGGCCACGCGCCTCAATGCTCAACTTGTGAAAGCCCTGCTGGGCGAGCTCTGTCCCCAGGATGTCGTCACCGACCCGACTTCGCTCTCGCTCTTCATGGGCCGTGCCCTCGTCGCCGCGGGCTGGAAGCCCGGCTTCTCCACCGACTTCGACGCAGTTCTCCTCGCCGAGCGCTTCGGAGCCAATCGAGTGCTCAACCTTTCCAACATAGCCAAGGTCTATACCGACGATCCGCGCACAAACCCAGCGGCGAAGCCCATCGATTCGATTTCCTGGGCGGATTTTCGCGCGATAGTAGGCGAGGAGTGGAGCCCCGGCAAGAACACCCCCTTCGATCCCGTGGCCTCCCGCAAGGCCTCCGAGCTCGGCCTCGAGGTGATATGCGCGGCGGGCCGCGACCTCGACAACCTGAGAAAAATACTCGAGGGAGAGAGCTTCGTGGGGACGACGATCGGGCCGAGGTAGCGGGGCGAACCTCGTGCTTCGCTTACTCGCCCGTCTTCGCGCTTTTGAGCTTGTCTAGTTCCGTGGAGTAGCGCTTCCCGTCGGCGTCCTTCCCTAGCGCGTCCGCGAGCCGCACGAGGGCCGTCAGGGCTTTCCTCTCCGCGGCTGCATTTCCACCGGCTTCTGCGCCGTCGAACGATCGCCTCCAGTAGCTCCATGCTTCCGCGCTTTTACCGAGCGTCTCCGCAAGCGTGGCCAGCGCGGCGAGGTCGTCGGGGATAGAGGCTGCGTTCTCCGCTTTTTTGTCCGCCTCCAGGGCGCCGAGCGCTGCTTTCATCGCCTCCTCGCTCTTGCCCGAGCGCGCCAGGGCGGAGGCCAGGGCGTAGCGGTTCGCGCCGAGCTCGGCCCAGCGCTTCTCCTTGAGGTTAGAGGCCTCCGCGGCCCGGTAATCGGCTATGGCCTCGGCGAGCCTGCCTCTCGCCGCCTCGGCTACTCCGCGGTCGTGCAGCGCTACCGCAAGCGCCTTGCTCCCCGCTTCCGCAGAGGCGACCGCCTCTTCGAAGAGCGCTAGGGCACCTGCGAGGTCGCCTCGCGCGAATGCGACTTCGCCGAGTCCTGCCCGGGCCCGCGATAGCGCGGACGCCTCGCCCGACATCGTCGCGTAATCCTGCGACGCCTCGTACTCGGCCTGGGCTTCGTCGAAAGATCCCAAGGCGAGCAAGGCCCGCCCTTCCGAGGAGCTAGTAGCCGCGACAGCGCCTACATCATCTACGGAAGAGGAGGCGGCCCGCGCCTCCCGGTAATACTCGAGGGCTGCCGAGTACTGCCGCTTGGTCATGAAGCCGTCGCCGAGCTTCGACAGGGCAGCGGCCTTGTTTGCCGTGTCGAAGACCGCTTCCGGGGCCTTAGGCGCGGAAGAACAAGCGGCGAGCGAAAGCGCGGCAGCCGCGCAGAGCATGGCGAGCGAGAGGCCGCGCGATCCGGCGTACATCATTAAAACTGCCCTCCCCGCAGGCTCTGGTTCTGCCCGTCCTCTTCGAGGCGCGCAGGCACGCCCCCCTTGATCAGGGGATTGTTCTTCAGGCCGGTGAGCACGTCCTGGGCCTGCTTGAGCGCCGTGCGGCTTTCGTCGACTGCGATCGCGATGGAGGGCATCTCCCCGTTGAGCGCGGCCGAGATATCCTGTACGTTTTTAAGTGTCTTTTGGAGGTCGTTGACGCTGCCCTGGATCGAGTCGTAGAGCGCATTATGGTCGTCCAGGAGCGTCTTCACCGAGCCCTTCGCGTCGAGCAGCTTGGGGACGAGCCCCGTCGGGTCGCGGATCGCGGCGCTGGTCGCCTCCAGGTTATTGGCTATTGCGTTGGCCGATGCGAGCAGGTCGTCCGCCTTCTTGACCAGGCTCGAGGCCTGGCCCGACACGTCGGCCACGACAGCGTCCGCACGCGTCGCGGCGTCTGCCGCCGAGTTGACGATAGTCCCCAGGGGGCCATGGCTCTGACCCTCCAGCGCGCGATTGAGCTCGGCAAGGGTCTTATTGACGCTCACGACGGTCGTGTTGACGTTCTCGACAAGGGGATTCACGCTCGCGAGCAGGCGGCTTATCGTGTCGTCCTTGACGGGAATCTCGACGAGCCCTTCGGCGATGAGCCTTTTCCCCTCCTCGGAGTCCGCGAGCGGAATGAAGCTGCCTGGGGCGGCGGCGACCCCGCCCGTGCCGGGATGGAAAAGCAGTTGCGTCCCGAGGCCTATGGGCGAGGTCACCAGCTCGATGATCGAGTGCTCCTTCACCTTCGAGTAGTAGCTGTCGAAGATGACGAACTCCCCGTCCACCTCGTTGTTTTCGTTGAGCCTCAACTTGGTGACCTTGCCAACTTGGAAGCCTCTCATCATTATGGCCGTCCCCGGCGCCGCGCCGGTGGCCGACTGGAAGCGGGTAGTGAAGCGGACGTCCCTGGCGAACCATCGTTGATTGGCTCCGAGGAAGACAACGCCTCCGACTAAGAAGAGCGCCGCGATCAGCACGAAGAGCCCGACCAGGGTGTCGGCGTTGCGTATCCTGAATCTCATTCCTTCCCTCTTTTCTTTCTCGAGCCCTCATCGGCGTCCGCGGCGATCGCCGCGGCCCAATCGCCCGCCAGGCCCGTCGCCCATTCGGGCGCGGTCTCCCGCGGCTTGAGCCTTCCCGTGACCGCACGCAGGCGGTCCTCGTCCCAGGCCACGGCAGCGGAATAGGCGCCGCGCGCCGCGAGAACGCCGTTGATGAGCACGGCGACCGTGTCCGCGCAGCTCGAGACCAGATCTGAGGCCGCGCTCGATACGATGATGCTTCGCCCCCGCGCCTTCAGGCCCAGCAGTATTTCGGACACGCGTGTCGCCGAGGACTCGTCGATCCCCCAGGTCGGCTCGTCCATGAAAATCAATTCCGGATCGAGAATGAGAGCGCGGGCGATGCCTACGAGTTTGCGCTCGCCCAGCGACAGCTCCGCGGGCCTCTCTCGTGTGTTCCCCTTCCATCCGACGAGCTCGGTGGCCTTTTGCGCCGCCCGCTCGATCTCGGCCTCGCTCCATCCGCTCTCGTGGAGCCTGATCGGCAGGGCGAGGTTCTCGTAGATGCTCTGGTTGGCCCACAGGGCCGCGTCTTGAAAGGCGAATCCGGAAGCCTTCCTGAACGCCTCTTCTTCCCGCTTGCCCATGCGCGAGAGGGGCGTTCCGCGGAAGAGCACCTCTCCCCCCGCAGGCACGCATATCCCCGCCGCCGTCTTGAGCAAAGTCGACTTGCCCGATCCCGCATTGCCCATGCAGAAGAGCGTCTCTCCGCGCTCGAGCTCGAGGCTGACGTCGCGCAACGTCTCGTATCCGCCTCTCACCGAGCTTAGGCCGCGGATCTCGAGTTCAGGTATCGATTCCACGATTCACCTCACGTACTGAGCGGCCGTCATGGCGATGTCCGCGAGAATGCAGAGGATGAAACTCGAGCCTACCGCCTTGATGCCCGCGACCGGGACTTCCGTGACCGAGCGCTCGACCGCGAATCCGCGATAGAGGGAAACCACGGATATGATCACTCCGAACACGAATCCCTTGCCCACCCCCGAGAGTATGTCCCAAGGCTGCAGTATCGCGAACAGGTTGCGAAAATACTCGTCGAAGGCGATGGGCCTGACGAGCTGGACCACCGCGAAGGAACCCATGAGCCCGAAGACGCTGAAGTACAGGTCGAGCGCCATGTTCGATATTACTACCCCGAGGAATCGAGGGGCGGCGAGATAGGCCACGGGGTCGACGCCGACGGCGACGTAGGCCTCGATCTCGTGGTCCACGGCCATTCCTCCGAGCTCGGTCGCGATCGCTGTCCCCGAGCGGGCTATGATCACGAAGGCCGTGAGAAGGGGGCCGAGCTCCTTGGTGATCACGATTATAAGGACCGAGTACATGAGCTTGCCCTGGCCGAACTCCGTGAGGAGCGAGGAACCGATGATGATGATAGCCGCGCCTATGGACAGGGCCATAATCGCGGTGATGCCCAGGGCGTCGATCCCCGTGAAAAGAATCTGCATCACGAGCACCTTGAAGCCGACTTTCCGGCGCCTGAAGAAGAGGGCCGACTCCTTGAGGACCCGGGCGAAGAAGCCTATGCCGTAGAGGAATTCGTCCATCTTACCTAAGGCAGTCCGTCCCAGCTTCGATAGCATCGATTATATATCGGCGGAATAGGGCCGCTCCCTTACCCCTGGCCTGGGTCTTGCCTTCGCGGCCCTCAGCCCTGTAGTCTCGAGCGCACAATGCGATTACCGAAGTCAGCTCTTAAAGCCGACGGCCTACTGTTTCTCACCGCCGCCATCTGGGGTATGGCGTTTTCGGCCCAGCGCTCAGGAATGGAGAGCATCGGGCCTTTCGCCTATAATGCGGCGCGCTTCCTTCTCGGCGCGATCACCGTCCTGCCGATCCTCTTCTTCATGAAGCGCCGGCGCGGCCAGGCGGCCCCCGCCAACGCGCCCCGGCCGAGCCTTGGCCGCAAGGTCGCCTATTCGGCGATAGCCGGAACCGTGCTCTTCGGCGGCACGAGCTTCCAGCAGGCCGGCCTCGTCACGACAACCGCAGGCAACGCCAGCTTCATCACCGCCCTCTACGTGGTCCTCGTGCCCATAGTCGGCGTGGCTTTCGGGAAGAAATCCGGGCTGCTCATATGGATTGGCGCGCTGCTGGCGGTGGCCGGCCTCTACGCGCTCACGGTGAGCTCGGGCTTCACCGTCTCGAGCGGCGATCTCCTCGTGCTCGCCGGCACGCTCTTCTGGACCATGCACATCCTCGTCATCGGCCACTTCGGCTCGCTCATGGACGGCGTCGAGCTTGCGCTCGGGCAGTACCTGGTCTGCGCCGTGCTCTGCTTCGTCTTCGCCCTCGCCTTCGAGCCTGCGCCCTTCGCGGGTGTCATAGCGGCGGGCATCCCAATACTCTATGGCGGCATCTGTTCCGCAGGCATCGGCTTTACGCTCCAGATCATCGCGCAAAAGAACGCGCACCCTGCCCACGCTTCGATAATCATGTCGCTCGAGTCTCTATTCGGCGCGATAGGCGGCATCATCATCCTCGGGGAGCCGCTCACGGCTAGGCTGGCGATAGGCGGGGTTCTCATGCTGACAGGTACAATCATTTCGCAGCTTGAGCCGTCCTCTCAATCTGGCATTAGCTAAAGGCCGAGTGCATAAAATCAGGTGGGCCCTCCGGGGGAAGTCGGGCTCGCATTGTCCTTGCAATGGGGTCGAGCATGTTTGATACTTTCATACATGCTAAGGGAGCGAAGATTCGGAGTTGTCTCCGCTATACTCCTTTTCTGGATGCTCGCTTACGCGCGCGTATACGGAGAGTCGCGCGTAGTCAAAGTCGGCGTATTCCAGGCCTCGCCTTTAGTCCTCATCAAGGACGACAAGCCAGAGGGGCTCTTCATCGACCTGGTGGAGTACTTTTCCCACGCTCTGGATTGGAAGCTTCAGTATGTTCCCGGTGCATGGGGCGACTTGCTTGAACAATTGCGGAAGGGGGAGATCGATCTGCTGCCCGCCGTCGGTTATACCGAGGCGCGCACCAAGATCTACGATTTCAGCAAAAACCCCATATATATCGACAGCGGCGTGGTGTTCACGAGCCGCAAGGTCGTCATTCACACGATCTTCGACCTTGCCGGCAAGAAGATCGCCGCGCTCAGGGGCAGTACATTTACCTCGGCCTTCTCCAATTTTATCGCCTCCTTCGGCATCAAGTGCGAGATCGAGTTCACCGATGACAACATCGAAGTGATGCGAAAGATCGCGAGCGGCGAAGCCTACGCGGGCGTCTGCATCTATTCGCTCGGCGACGAACTCGCCAAGGAGTATCCGGTTGCTGTAACGCCGATCAGCTTCTCTCCGATAGCCCTGGAGTTCGCCGTTCCCAAGGGCAAGGACGGCGAACTCCTTGCGGGCATCGACAGGATCATGTCCGGCATGGTCGACGATCCGTCCTCGCTGTACAGCAGGTCCTTCGAGAAATGGACGGTCGCGAAGCAGCCTGCGCGGATTCCTAACTGGCTGTGGGCCGCCATCGGCCTGACCTTGGCGATCGGCCTGATGCTCGCCTGCCTCTCGTTGGTTCTGCGGCGCGAGGTACGGCGGAAAACCGAGTACCTCAGGACCGAGATCGCGCAACACGAAGAGTCCGAGGAGAGGCTGACGCGGGCACTCCGGGACAACGAGACTTTAGTACGGGAGCTCTATCATCGAACGAAGAATACCCTTCAGCTGATCCACAGTTTCATCGTTCTGGAAGCGCTCGAGCTTACGCCCTCGACCGAGATAGATCGGCTCGTCCAAAAGATGAAGGATCGCATTGACGCGATATCACTTGTCCATCAGATGCTCTATAGGTCGCGCGACCTGTCGCGTATTTCCATAAAGGAATACGTCAAGGAGATCGCGACGCTGATTCTCCGGAGCAACGATGTCGTCGAAGGGCGCATTTCCTTGGATCTCGCGATCGACGACCGCGAGCTCCTGCTCGATACCGCGATTCCTTTTGGGCTGATTCTCAACGAGCTCATTACTAATTCCATAAAGCACGCGTTTCCATGCGACAGGGCGGGGCGCATCATTATAGAAATGGTGAACGAAGGCGAGGACTGGATGCGCCTCGAGTATAGCGACGACGGCATCGGCGTTCCCGAGGGCTTCGATTTTCGCGCACAGAGGACCTTGGGGCTCAGGCTCCTCTTCAGTGTCGTAGAGACTCAACTAAAAGGGGCGATAGCGATCAAAAACGGCGAGGGAATTAGGTATTCGCTGAGAATACCGACGAACCTCTACGAAGCGAGGGTCTGAAGATGGGCAAAAGGATACTTATCGTGGAGGATGAGGTCATCTCGGCGATGGCCTTGGAGCGCATGCTCGCGGATATCGGTTATATAATCGTGGGCACGGTCGTTACGGGCGAGGACGCTGTCGAATGGACGAAGCGAGAGCGTCCCGATATCGTCGCGATGGACATACGCTTGGCGGGCAAGATGGACGGGATCGCCGCCGCCTCGAAAATAATGGCGGAATCGGGCACGCCCATCGTGTTCATGACGGGCTACGACGATAAGGAGACGAAGGATAGGGCCTTGAAACTCAAGCCCCTCGGCTTTATGACCAAACCGGTCGACAAGGCGAGGTTCGTCGGCTTCCTCAAGTAGGGGCATGCTGGAACAGATGAAAGAGCCTCCATTGACAAATTAAATTTCATCCATTGGGAAATTGGTTTCTGCGGCCTCTGAGCGGCTTAGGTCTCCTTTTCGAGTATAGAAACGATTTTCCGCATTTTTTTACGTGCGGTTTCAATCAAACCGGCTCGGCGTGTGCGTAATTAATATGCAGCGACCTAGTTGTTGCATATTTTTCTCTCAAGGAGTTCGCTATGCGCATCGCCTTCTGCAATTCTTCACTTGGCACCATCTAGGAATCGTATGCCAAAGTCGTCCAGACCAAGATCATCCCGGAGGAGACACTGTACGGTTACATGACCGAAACCTCCAAGCTCAAGCTGTCCGGTATCCACGAGGTCTTCGAGGAGTTCGAAAAGGCACTCCTCTACCATCTTCCCTCGGGCGATAGCGTGCAAACCTCCATCGGCACCTTCAATCTGCGCCCCTACTATCCGCAGTTGTCGGAAGAGGAGAAAAAGGACCCGCTCACCAGGCGGAGTGTAGACAAAGACCAGATGGCCATCAGATTTCGCCCCTCTAAAAGCTTTCTTGATCGGGCGCGGGCTACTTGTTCCATCCAGATCGTGGACGCTCCGGCCCTCCTGGTGCCTGTCATCAACATTCTGTACAACATCGAGGGAGGGGAAGGTCTAGAGGCCGCCAAGGCGGGGCAGCTTTTTGCGCTCAAGGGGGGCCGACTCAGCTTCGACAAGGATGACAAGGAGGCAGGAGTCTTCTTCATTGGCGGATCGGGCGCGCAAAGCGTCCGCGCAAGCGTCTATGGAAGCATCGGGAATACCAAAGTCATCTTCAAGCTCCCCGATCTAGTCCCCGGCGCATACGGGGTCGAAATACGGACGCGCCCCACGGACTAGGATGTGAGAGTAGGCGATTACGACGGGACCCTGACGATCGTGTCCTAAAAAGATTGCATGGTTGAATCGGCTCCTGCAAAATGCTTCCGCATTTTGCAGGAGCCTCACTTCATTAGATCTTATCGATCAGCATCGAACACTTGCCCGACGGGATCGGCAGCGTCTTCTTTTTCTTGCCGAGGACGTTGATCGTAAAGTAGTAGAGCTTCTCGCTTTCCATGTGGATCTCCCAGCCGCGGCCGGACTTGTTCGACAGGATGGTGACGAGGTTCCGCTTGAGACTGAGGTTTTCGATGCCCATGATCTCGAGGTTGGGGATGATCCAGTCGACGGTCTTGCGGGGCAGGGATATGTAGAGCCCGACGATGTTCTCTATCATGAGGGCGACGGTCGAGAGGCCCGTGTAGGCGAGGAACTGGGCGCGTGGCCAATCGGGCCGCTCGGGCCAGATGGCTGCGCCCTCATTCTGGGGCTGGTAGGCCTCCCAGACGGTCGCCTTTGCCTGCTCGGTAGAACCACGCTCTCCAAACTCGTCCTTCTCCTCGTCGTTCTGGTGCATGGAATCGAGGACGAAGTAGAGGTGACGGATAGCGCAGTCGCGGGCGAGCTCGTAATGGTTGTATTTTTCTAGGCCTTTGATGACCATGTAGGTGAAAGGCGGGACGACGGATCCGCGATAGCCCATGCCACGCTTGTCGTAGCCCTTCTGGTCGGCCGCGAGAGTAGGGAAGGGATGCTCGGTGCCGAAGACCGCGGGATCGGTGAGATGGGCGATGAGGCGCTCCGATCTCTCCTCGTTGGGGATCTCGGCGAGAAGTGGCCAGTAGCCGCCTATCGTCTTGTTGGGGACCTGCTTCTCGTTTTTGTCGAGATCATAATAGAAGCCGTCATCGGCGTTCCACATAAGGGAGTTGATGCGGGTCTTGAGGGAGAAGTAGGCGCGCTTGTACTGAAAGGATGCGTCCTTGTCGTTGAGGATATCGCCCAAGGCCGAGAGGTAGAGGGCGTTCATCGCCATAGCCGCGTTGAAGTCTGAGAGGTAGAGAGCGGTGCCACGGGGCGAGTTCTCCATGCCCGTAGCGGAGACGGGCACTCCATATAGGCCGTTCTCGCGCTTGAAGGTGGCTTCCAACCAGGCGAAGTTGCGCTGGAGGTAAGGCATCACTTCTTTGACGCGTTTTTTGTTCGCGCTCTTGTGATAAAGGTTGTATTCGGCCCAGCCGAAGAGCGGCAGCCCGAGTCCTTCTGGATTTTCCTTGGTGAATACGGGGAAGCCGGTCGTCGCGTCGTAGCGAGAACGGATGGCCCCATCGGGTTCCTGAAGGGCATAAAGCGTATCGAGTCCTGCCGAGGCGTTATAGATACGATTCGAGTAGACGAGAAAAAATGAGGAGAAGACTTGATCCATCATGTCTATGATGGGTTCGCCATTATATTGAAAGTACTTACACTTCTCAATCGAGGTGCCGGCTCCGCCGGAAGCCCAACAGTCGGCTATCCAGGCCCAGGTGCGGTCGTACATCTCGACGAAATCCTGGTCGTAGAAATGTACCCGCGGAAAATCCCTTTTATTCAAAGAAGAACCCCTTCTATTCCTTACTGCTGCCCCGGCACGAGGTACGCGAGGAACCGCAGGCTTTTCTACGTTTTTCAGTGAAAGGTCATTTTACGGTTAGAAAGTCAATATAGTGTCCTTTTTGCGCTTTGTCAAACTGAATGGAGATTCCAAAACAGCAGTATCCATGCCTATGGCTAGTGAAAAGGGTGTGAGAAATTGTGAAAAGTTGATCGTATTGCTCTTGCATTCCAAGACTAATAATAGCATGTTATTGGTAATGAAGGTTATTGAAAAGTTGCGAGTGTTTCAAAAACCTTCAATGGATTCAAGCCCGTGCAGCATGGCGGGCTTTGAATGGATGCCATGGTTCGGAAGAGGAGGGCCAGATATGTTAGTGCCGCCCGAGAGTTCCGAGCCGGCCCTGGTACGAAAGTAATCGTCCCAGGGAGGCCGGCCCCGATTGGTTGCCTACTTCGTATGCGGCATGCGTTTGACCTTCTTCGGGTCGCATTGACCGCGAAAGCGATGAGCGCGATCGCCGAAAAGGCGGCGGTTCGCGCAACGCGTTACGTGCCCCAATGGACGGCGCGTTGCTAGTAGTCCCAGGGCCGATTGGTGGCTTATTAATGCTTTTTTAAAGGCATTGCTCGCCGCGGATACATGGGTTTAAACCTTCGGGTTCCCGCGCGGCACAAGCGAAAAGTGGGGGCTAGAGCGACAAAGAACGCCAGCCCCCTTTCTTTTTATTCCTTTACCCCGTATCGTGCCTCGCCGATAGGATAGACACATGATTATCACCTTGTTTAAGGTCGGGAGAGACGGTAAGACCTACTACTACACAGTCCACGACCGCCAGCCCGTGCTGGACGCCCCCTATGCGATTTGCGCATCGTGGCGCGTAGGTTCGGGCAAAGAGCGAGAGAAGCTCCACCGATTCGAGACTCTCCTCGATCGGGACAAGATGATCAGGCGTATCATCGCACAGCGCGTAAAGGGCGGTTACAAGATTCTGTACACGTTCACCCGCGGTGGCGTTTCTATTGGTGCGGACCCTGCCAGCGCTTCCGCCTCTCCGGCCATCACTGAACGGATTAAAACAACCGGCTCGAGCCGATAGGGCATCTCACCTGTCCAGCCCGGGGGGCCGTATCTCTTCGAGGGCCATGAGTTCCTTGGCAAGTGCGCGTACTTTGTCGCGCAACTTGAAAACGCAGTCCGACTCCACCGCCGTCCCACGGACTATGTCCTCAGCCAGGGCTCGGCAGCTCGGGGCGCCGCATGATCCGCAGTCGAGGCCCGGCAAGCCCTCGGCCCTCATCTCGATCTCTTCCATCATAACCATGGCCTTGAGCATGTCCGGATCGAGTACGAGCGCGTTGCGCGATCTCACCGGTTCGGTCCAGCGCAGCTCCTCGAACGAGGGCGGCTCGTAGCCCCGCGGGGCCGCGAGCGCTTCGGCGGCGCTCTCCTCGCGGTTCCGAAGCCTGGTCTTGGCGATGTAAGGATTCTCCACCGTCAGAGGACCCCCGAGGCATCCCGCGGGACAGGCGAGGGCCTCGATGTACTCGAGCTCGCCTATCTTGCCGTTCTCGAGGGACTCGAGGACGCCGATGACGTTCGAGATGCCGTCTACCGAGATCGAGCGGCGTTCGCCTAACGCATCGCACTCTCCCTCGGCGCGGGCCCACCCGAGGCCCTTGCGGCCCGCTCGGGCGAGCTTGCGCTCGGGAGCCTTGCCCATCGCGGCGCGGAGCGGCAGGTAGATATCCCGGAGGCCGATCACCCCGTCCAAGGCCGAGCGCCCGTAGCCTAGAGGCTCCCTCGTGACGGTGACCTTGCCCGCGCAAGGCGTGATGAAGAAGGCGCCGACGCCCTCCTCTCCCGCGTGGATTTTGTCTTTCGCGATACGGGCGGCCACCTCCATGGGCGGGATGAGCGGCGCGAGGTGGGGAATGAGGCTCGGGAAGCGCAGCTGCACGAGCCGGACGACCGCGGGGCAGGCGCTGGATATGAGCGGCCGCGGAAGCCTCGGCAACGCTTGCGCGTTGCCGGCGAGGAGCTCCTTGGTCGCGGCGGTGACTATCTCTGCAGCCTCGGCCACCTCGAATATCTCGTCGAAGCCGAGCTCGAGGAGTCCGGAGAGGACATTGTCGACCGAGCGGCCCTCGTCGTACTGGCTATAGAGCGTGGGCGCGGGGATCGCCACCTTGATCCTGTAGCCGTCGATGATCGACAGGGGATCGGAGACCGCGCGCTTGGCGCCGTGGGGACAGGTTCGGATGCACTCGCCGCAGTCGATGCAGCGCTCGGCGATGATGTTCGCCTTGCCCTTGCGCACGCGGATGGCCTCGGTGGGGCACTTCTTGATGCAGGTCGTGCAGCCGACGCACTTTTCCTCGTCGAGCTTGACCGAATGAGGTACGCGCTCTGCCTGCTCGCTCAAAGGTTGATCACCATGCGCACTTTCGTACCCTTTCCTACTTCGCTCTCTATCTCGAACTCGTCGCAGTTGCGCTTCATATTTGGTAGGCCCATGCCCGCCCCGAAGCCCATCTCCCGGAAGCGATCGGGAGCGGTGGACCAGCCCTCGGTCATCGCGAGGCTTATGTCGGGAATGCCGGGGCCCTTGTCGGTCAGGGTCATCGTTATGCCGCCGGCCTCGATATCTGCCTCGATGACGCCACCGCCCGCGTGAATCACCATGTTGATCTCGCCTTCGTACATCGCGATCGAGGCTTTGCGTATTATCGCAGGCCCTATGCCCAGGCGCGCGAGCGTCCGCTTGAGCTCGGTCGAGGCTTTCCCCGCGAGCGAGAAGTCGTCGCCGCTGACGTCGAACCTGAGCTTCACCGCGAGAGCCTGGCCCTTAGGATATGTTCCGTATCCCCCCGCCCCGCAAGCCAGCCTCATAAAGCCTGCCGCAGGCGAGGAACATGGAATATTTCGTGGAGAGGAGGACCATGCCGTTCTCGCGCGCCATGTCCACGATGTCGGAGGTCGGGCTTTTCCCGCGCACGAAGACGACGACCCGGATGTCCATGAGGTCGGCCGTCCGTATTGCCTGCGGGTTCACGAGGCCTGTGAGGAGCACGACCTTCTCCTTGACGAAGGCCATCACGTCGCTCATGAGGTCGGCTCCGCAGGCGGCGCTCACCTCAATATCGAGCTGATCCTCTCCCTGCGCGACTTTGGCTTCAAGTATCTCGCTTATTTTTCGTACGGTCATCTTCCCGCCTTACGATACTCTACCATAAATCGTTTTCAGCCGCCAATGCGTTTTTATCAGTCGTTTATCCCGATAATCCTCAAGTGCCGCGCCCCGATTCCGATATTCGAAACTGTAGGAATGCTCGAGGCTGCTTTCGAGAGGAAGGGGCAAAGGGCGTTCCGGATGCGTCGAACGCCGCGAAGGATTCGCGGAGGACGCAAGCGAGACCGGCGCTAAGTTTAGCCGGCATGGACGCCACGGCGGCCGAAAGGCCGTCGTTAGAGCCAAGAAAGGAGTAGGGCATGATCATTAATCACAATCTCAGCGCGATGTTCGCCAACCGTTCTCTCGGAACCGTAAACGACGATGTAACAAAAGGCATGGAGAAACTCTCTTCTGGACTGAGGATCAACCGCGCGGGCGACGATGCCTCCGGGCTTGCCGTCTCCGAAAAGATGCGCAGCCAGATCCGCGGCCTCGAACGGGCTTCGAAGAACGCGCAGGACGGCATTTCTTTCATTCAGACGACGGAAGGCTATCTCCAAGAGTCGCAGGACATAATTCAGCGGCTCCGCGAGCTTGCGGTCCAGTCCTCGAATGGTGTTTACACTTCCGAGGACAGGATGCAGATCCAGGTCGAGGTCAGCCAGCTCGTCGACGAGGTGGACAGGATCGCCAGCCACGCGCAGTTCAACGGGCTCAATCTCCTCACCGGACGCTTTGCCCGGGACAATGGGGAGAATTCGGTCACCGGCTCCATGTGGTTCCATGTGGGTGCCAACATGGATCAGCGTGTGCGGATCTATGTCGGTACGATGACCTCTAAGGCCCTCGGAGTGAAGAATATCGGGGACAACACGATCATGTCGATCGCGGATCCCGACGGCGCCAACCGCGCCATCGGCACCCTGGATCAGGCCCTCAAGAAGGTCAACAAGCAGCGCGCCGATCTCGGCGCCTACCAGAACCGCCTCGAGCACGCCATCAAGGGCATTGATGTTGGAGCCGAGAATCTTCAGGCCGCCGAGAGCCGCATTCGCGACACTGACATGGCGAGCGAGATGGTCAACTACACCAAGAACCGCATTCTCGCCCAGGCCGGCAACGCGATGCTCGCGCAGGCCAACCAGAAGACGCAGCAGGTCATGACTCTCCTCCAGTAATCCTGAAGGGCGCGCGACGCGGCGGCCGCTCCGAAAGGAGCGGCCGTTTTTTTACTACAGACCCGCGTCGAGTCATGGATATCGCGTCACCGATTGTAGACAATGGTCGCCGGGACTATAATCGCTTGCGATGGACGAGCTGAGCACCGAGACGAAGCGCGAGATCGTCAAGCTAATCTTCCCCGACTTGCGCTATGGCGGGGATCCCGACGTCGAGCGGTACTTCGAGCTCCGCAAGGACGGAAGGATGGCTCAGGCTCTCGCCATATATAATGGCGCTCTCCGCGTCCGCTATCCAGACGATCCCGCGCGCGTCCTCCTTCTCAGGCTCTATCGCGAGCGCGATCCCCGTTACGCCTCGTACCAGGACGAGCTCATCCTCGGCTTCGCCGACCGCATCTCCTTCCGCATCAAGCATAACATCGACCTTGTCACTTCTCCCCTTGAGAAGGCCGACCTCTCCGACGCCCTACGCGCCCTCAAGGCGGTCGAGTCCGTGCTCGCGCGCATTCCTGGCGAGACCGAGGGCGCCCTCGCTCTCCTCTCGCGCTACGCCCAGTTCTCCCGAGTCCTCGGCTACCGCGAGAAAATTTCGCAGCGGGCTCTAGAGCTCGTGCGCGAGTACGACGCGGTCAGCCGCGCCGATTCGCCTGCGGATTATGACTTCGTCGCCCGCAGCGAGGCGATCGAGGAAAAGCGCCGCGCGTTCACGCGAGACGCCGCCTCTCGCTCAGCTTCCGAAGGGCATTCATCCGGCGAGGAGAGCTACGACTTCGTCTCCCGCAGCGCCGAGCTCGAGAAGAGGCGCAAAGGGGCCGAGAAGGCCCCCCCGAGCTACTTCGATCCCGAGCGCATCAAGTTTTCCGCGGCTGATCGCGCCAAGGTGGAGATATCCCCCGACTTGAGTCGCCGCGAGGACAAGGTCCTCGCATACTGTGCGAAGTACTGGCCCTTCGCTGCCGACCCTTCCTTCGAGCGGACCGTCTTCCTCTACTCGCGCAAGTATGGGGGCAAGAACTTTGAGGTCTTCCGCGCCATCAAAATAGGCCGAGCGCGTAAGGCGACCGACGACGAGATCCTCTCCGCCGTGTCGGGCATATTGACGACGAGCTACAATTACTCCGTGTCGGGTGACCTCTACATGCAGATCATGTGGCGTCGCCTACGCAGCCGTATGGAGGCCCGCGCGGTCGCCGAGCGCCTCGCCGAACCGGGGCCCGTGGCGACGACGAGGTCGAAGACCGAGTCCGTGCCGGAATCCAGGGTGCGTAAGGCGCGCGCGGCCAGTCTCACGTCTGTCGAAGAGTCGGCCCCGATGATTCCTCCGCCTCCCGCGGGAGACATGGAGCCCACGCGTGTCGCAAGGCGTCCCGAGCTCGTTAAGGGTTTTGCTTCTCCTCCTAGCTTCGCGCTTAAGGAAGCGTCTACGCGCGCTGCTTCGCGTCCTGCGCCCTCGAATCTCGACCTACGCTCTCGCCGCCCCTCTCCCTCGGAGAACGAACATGCGTTCGGCCTGCGCGCGGCCTCTCGCGCAGCAAGGGCGCCCATAAGCCGTATCCAGGTGCCAGCAGGCCGGCATAAGACCGTGCCCGCGGCCGTTCCCGCCCCTCGGCCCGCACCTATCGCTCTGCCTGCTCCCGCTCCCGTCGCAAAGGGCGCGGCTGTTGACGAGGAGCGCGCCGCGCCCGCCATCGCTCTCGCTATGGACGTCGCTCGCGAAGCTCCCCAGCCTACACTGCGGCCGACCGCTAAGGCGAAGGGCGCCAGGCTCCTCGTTCGCTCGCCCTCCGGCCCCGAGCCCGTGCGCGAGATCAGGGCGAAGCGAGGCTCGATTTCAGACTCGATCCGCAAGCTCTCGGGTCGCAGCTACGATGTCTATCGCGAGATATTTCTCGAGAAGGTCCGCGACCATATCCACCGCGCCCTCCTCGCGAACCAGACGCGCGGGCATGGCCTTTTTGATACCGCGGCGAACGAGGCCGAGGATCAGGTCTTCGGCTTCATCTCCACTCATTACGACGATCCCTTCATGGATTGGGAGCATTCGGCGGAGCGCGAAGTCGTCGAGGCTTTGGGCTTCTCGCTGCCTAGCCTTTTGCCTATCGTCGAGTCTTGCTTCCGCAAACTTTGACGACCCACCTTGCCAAGCCCGTGTCGGCTCATTAGTATCCGTGCATGGAGAAGTACTTCTTCACGTACGAAGACATTCACAAGACAGCCCTGGATATTTCAAACCGAGTTAGGGACTCGGGCTTCGAGCCCGACGTTATCGTCGCCATCGGCTCCGGGGGCTTCATCCCTGCCCGCATCATGCGTACTTTCTTGGGGAAGCCGATCTTGGCCGTCGGCATCGCGCTCTACGACGTGAACGACAAGCCCCTCGAGATTCCACGGAAAGTGCAGTGGATCGAGGAAGCTGAGAAGAAGCTCTCGGGAAAGCGCATACTCCTGGTCGACGAGGTCGACGATTCGCGCACTACCCTCGAGTACTGCGTGCACGAGCTCTTGCGCCACCATCCGGCGGAGATAGCGGTGGCCGTGCTTCACAACAAGATCAAGGACAAGAAGGGCGCCATACCCCCCGAGGTCAAGCGCTATTTCGCTGGTGAGGACATAGAGGACCGCTGGGTCTGCTATCCCTGGGACGCCCGCGATATCGACGAACATGGGCGCCAGGCCGCCGCTGCGGCCGTCACTATGAGATAGCGTCCTCTAGTCGTTAATCCTCTGCGTCGAAGCGGATGAGTATCTCGACGCGCCTGTTATAGGCCCTGCCCTCCGGCGTGTCATTGGGCCTCGCGGGCTTGGCGTCGCCGAAGCCTGTGGCCGAGAGCCTCTCCTTGGGCAGATCGAGGAGCTCGAGGGCCTCGGTCACCGATACCGCTCGCGCGGCCGAGAGCATCAGGTTCGAATCGTAGGTGTCGGTGTGGCCCAAGGATGTGGTGTCGGTATGGCCCTCTACCGCTATGGGATTGGGCAGGCCCCTCACGAGCTCGGCTACCTTCGACAGCGTGTCGAGGCTCCCCTCCTGCAGCTCTGCGGAGCCTGGCTTGAAGAAGGTGTCGCCTGCCAGCGCGAGGACGATACCGCGGGCTTCGGTGCTCACGTGTACATTGCCGCTCTTAATCTCGGTAGTCAGCGTCGAACGGGCCTTCTCGAGGAAGTTGTCGCGCTTGGGCGATTTCTTGGGCGAGAGCCCCGTGCCGGGCGCGGGCTTGAGCACGCGGTCCGTCTCTGATAGTGCGTGGCCACCGTCGCCCTCTCGCGCCTGGACGCCCGAGACCTGGGTGAAGGCCTCGGAGAGGGATTCCGCCAGAGCGTTGAATTTGGTCGTCTCGACTTTGGATTGGGCGTAGAGGACGACGAAGAGGGTCATGAGGAGGGTGATCATGTCGGAATAAGTGAGCATGTACCGCTCTGAGTTCTCGTGCTCCTCGGGCTCGGGCATCTTCTTCCGAGGCTTGGCTGGTCCCTTCTGCGCCATACGCTAACCTCTTGAGCCTATTCTTCGTTGAAGGACTCGAGCGCGGCTCGGTCCTTTTCGGATACGAAGGCGGCGAGTTTGTCGCCAACGAGCTTGGGGCTCTCGCCCTGCTGGATCGCGAGGACGCCCGCGATGATCATCTCCTTGGTGTTCTTCTCCTTGGCGAGAACGAGTCTGATCTTGCCGCCCAAGGGCAGGCAGATCGAGTTGGCGAGAAGTATTCCCATGAGCGTGGCGATGAAGGCGACGGCTATCGATCCGCCCAATTTGTCCGGCTCGGAGAGGTTCTTCAAGACTATCGTGAGCCCGAGGACCGTTCCGATAATGCCCATCGTCGGCGAGTAGCCGCCGGCAGCTGTAAATATATCCGCTTGATGCTTGCGATGCTTCTCGAAGATCGCGACATCGTTCTCCAGGAGATCGCGGAGCGCCTCGGAGTCCGTGCCGTCGATGACGTAGCGCAAGCCCTTCTTGAGCAGCGGGTCCTCGTCGGCGCCTATGGACTGCATGTCCTCCTCGAGGGACAAAAGACCGTCGCGCCTGGACTTTTCAGCCAGGGCCACGAAGCGAAGGGCCAGGTCCTTTTCCTTCGTGGGTGGGTTGTGCAGGGCCACCCCTATGAGCTTGGGAATGGAAAGGACGTCCTCCATGTCGAACTGGAGGAAGAGGGCGCCGAAGGTGCCGCCGAAGATGATGATGATCGGCGAGGGGAGGAGAAGGTCGGCAGGGTTCCCTCCCTCGATCATATATGCGGTCATGAGAGCGCCGACGCCCATGAACAGGCCGATTAGTGTCGAGATATTCATTGTTATGTACCTCGGCATTATTTGGGCTCGGCATTAGGAGGGAATAGCTAACGCCCCTTGGCCTATATTGGATTCTCTCAGGTTGTCGCGTATACTGCCATGCTAGGAGGGCAACATGGGCGTCGTCATCAAGGGCAGGAGCACGGGACCTACGACTACGGAACTGATGCATGAATCGGGAGCGGTCGTTACGACCATGGCGCCCAAGGATAACGGCGGGGACGGCTCGGCTTTCTCTCCCACCGACCTCTGCGCGGCCTCGCTCGGCGCTTGCGGCTGCACGATCATGCGGATGTTCGCGGACAACCACGGCATACCGATCGCAGGCATCTCCTTCGAGCTCACGAAGGAGATGAGCCCGCCACCACGCAAGATCGCCAAGATAGTCATCGGCTTTAAGATCGCGGGCGAGCTTTCCGCTTCAGACTTCGCCAAGATTGTGGCCGCAGGCAAGGCCTGCCCCGTCAGGCTGACCCTCGCTGAGGGCGTGGAAATTATCGAGAGTTATGAGCGGGCGTAGGTTAATATAGCCGCTCTTGCATCGAGTCGCTTCGAACCGACATAATCGAATTTATGCCTTTTTTCAGGCGTCTCGACGCCTCCATCCGCAAGATAACCGGCGAGAGCGATCCGGCGCGTGTCGCAGGTTTGCGCTTCTTCTGGTGCGACGGCCTTTTCTCGAGCTTCTCAGATAATCTCGTTTTGGGCTTTCTCGAGCTCTTCCTCCTTTCATACGGAATGTCCAATTCGATCATCGGGCTCAACACCTCTATAGCCAACCTTTGCGCCTCGGTGTCGATCATCCCGGGCGCCTTGGCCATATCGAAGATCGGGTCGCGAAAGCGTGTCGTGGTATGGACGGGCGGAGGCATATGCCGTATCGGGCTCCTTGCCATCGCCGCGGTTCCTTTTTTCGTGGGCGACGCGACGGCCGCGGTGATCTGCCTCGTCTGCATCAATGCGATCCGCACGGTGATGAGCAATTTCTCGAACCCTGCCTGGACGTCGATGGTCGCCGACCTCGTACCCCCTAAGTCGAGGGCGCGCTACTTCGGCAAGCGCAATGTGGCCGTCATTCTCGCCTCGATCATCGCCGCTCCGGTGGCGGGCGCGATCATAAAGTCGCTCTCGGGATCGGGGCGCTTCCCCCACCTCGGCTTCCAGGCGATCTTCGCGCTCTCCTGCGCTATAGGTCTCCTCAGCACCGTGAGCTTCGCCAGCATACCAGACGCGGCTGTCTCCGAGGCTACTTCGCCCAAGCCCAAGGGCTTTCCCCTGCGCGAGCTTCTCTCGGACAAACGCTTCGTGGGCTTCGTGGCGAGCGCCCTCGTGTGGAACACCGCGCTCCAGCTCTCGGCTCCCTTCTTCAACGTCTACCTCGTGAGCGGCCTCGGCGGAAACGCGGCGACCGTGGGAATCGTCACCGCGGTCAGTTCGGTTACCACGCTCTTCGGCCAGCTCGTCTTCACCCATATTACGGACCGGAAGGGTGACGCCTTCGCCCTCGTGGTGACAGGTATGCTCATCCCGCTCCTGCCCTTTTCCTGGATGATCGTGACCGCCCCCGAGCAGGTTGCGATCATCAACTCGGCGTCGGGCTTCCTCTGGGCGGGCTACAACCTTGCCAACTTTAACATCCTCCTCAAGCTCACACCGGACAAGCATAGGCCCGAGGCGACGGCCATCTACCAGACCTCCGTTATCGCGAGCGCCGCCATAGGGCCCATCGTTGGCGGCGCGATCGCCGACGCGCATGGCTACAAGGCGGTCTTCGCGGTGAGCGGAGTCGGCCGCTATGTCGGCATGGTCCTCTTCGTCGCCCTTGTTCTCGGGCCCGGCGTCTTCCGTGCGAAGCGATCGTAATGAGGGAGGTGGTCATGGACGATAGTCGGTTGCCCGCCAACACGGACGATACTCTCCTACTCGCGGCTGACGCGGCCCGCGTCATGCTCGAGTCGGGCGGCGAGACCTACCGCGCCGAGGATGTCGCCGTGGCTGTCGCCTCTTCCTTGGGCGGCGCGGAGGCGGAGTGCTATGCGACGCCTACGGGCGTCACGCTCTCTTTTGTCGGTATCGACGGTCGCGTGCACTCTATCATCAAGCGGATCAAGCGGCGGGCCATGCACCTCGAGCGAATAGCCCTTGTGGACAAGCTCGCCCGTGACCTCGTCGCGGGGGACAAGGATTTCGACACCGCCTCGGCGGAGCTCGACAGGATCGAGCGGTTCCCCGGCTCGAGCGCCCTCGTCTCCTGTGCGGCCGCGGCCGTCGGCGCGGGCTTCTTCACTCTGCTTTTCCATGGCCTTTGGAACGATGCCCTGGTCGCTGCGGCCTCGGGGATCGTTGTCTCGCGCTTTCCGCCCGTCATGGCCCGGCGGCAGATGCCCGACTTCTTCACGAACCTCTTCGCCGCCGCGGTCGGCGCCTTCATCTGTCTCGGGGGCAAAGAACTGGGCCTCGTGACGAACGCGGACGCCGCGGTCATCGGCATGCTCATGCTCCTCGTGCCGGGGGTCGCAGTCACCAACGCGATACGCGACACCATATCCGGCGACCTCGTCGCCGGCGTCGCGCGCGGGGCTGACGCTCTTCTCGCGGCAGTGGCCATATCGGTGGGCGCGGGCGCGGCCTATATGCTCTGGCGCTTCATCTCCGGCGGGGCTCTGCCGTGATCCAGTGGCTGGAGCCCCTGTGGGCGGGACTTGGGACGGCAGGCTTCGCCCTCCTCTTCAATCTCCGCGGCAAGGACCTGCCCCTCGCCGCCCTGGGCGGCGCCCTCGGTTGGGCGGTATCCATGCCAATACAGGCAGCGACCGGATCGCAGGCCTTCGCCTACCTCGTCGCCTCGATGATCATCGGCGTCTGGGCCGAGGTCGTCGCGGCCGTACGGAGGCGCCCAGCCTCGGCTTACATAATCTGCGCGATCATTCCCCTCGTGCCCGGGGCGGGTATGTACTACACGATGCTCGAGTATGTCCGGGGCAATGACTGGAAGGGCCTCGCTACGGGGCTGGCGACCCTTCTTGCGGCAGGTTCGATAGCCGTCGGCCTTGCCGTTTCGAGCGCGGTCTCGCGGCTCATATCGCTGCGCTCGATCGCGCGGAGACTCTCGTCGCCGCGTAGGAAGCCGACGATCGAAAACAAAGGGAAATAGTAAGCAGGGCTCTAGCGTTTCTTTCGGCTTGAGACTTAGCCCGCGACATATAGACGGCAATGGGCATAAGCCTTTAGCGATTGTGCCGCAGTGCCCCCTACGAGATTCCGTGCTAATTGTCTTCAGCAACTCTTCCAGGTGCCAGAGAGCATACCTCAGGCCTCCCTTGTGACTGTGTGGGGTATGCGTCGTTATCACCGGGGGGGGGAATGCGTGCCGCCGCGCTTGAAAAGGCAGCACCGCGCTGTTACGCGACTGCCCAACGACGTTCCATGATTCCCACGCATCGCTTCGAGATTGGCATGCATCGTTCCGCATACCC
>Ga0326727_10008364_pt1 | contig 26342 bp, 17 predicted proteins | sample MB2enrmetagenome_FD_207643 | JGI IMG/M metagenome (GOLD analysis project Ga0326727, IMG submission 207643) | Lab enriched peat soil microbial communities from McLean, Ithaca, NY, United States - MB29MY | ecosystem: Environmental > Terrestrial > Soil > Wetlands > Peat | place: USA: New York...
GCAATCCGCCAATCCGTTAGCTCAGTACGCTGTCTTCTTGACCTGACAACGCCATGTTCGTCGCCTCCCAGCCGCCTTTTGCGCGGACAGGAACCGCTGCATGCCCCGCATGAGCTTCTGAGCTGAAACTGCCGAACAACGCCTGACGGAGCACCGAAGGCTCCTGAGTTCGACTCAGGAGGGCGTTCCTGTGCAGCTAATGGCAGCACCGCAGCTAGCAGCAATACCAGCACGTGCTTCCGAAGGAATCTGAAGATGGACGAAGTATGGTGCATGGGGCAGAGAACCCCTCTTCCGATTTTGAATATTCGCAAGCATCAATCGTTGTCCGCTAATCGGCGAGAGCACTCCGGATCAGATATAAGCATCCATTCCTTTGCCCATGTGCTCCGCGATTGTCCGGCAGCGAAGAGCACGGGGCGCGGAGACCGCCGACGGTGTCGGCCCTACGAAAATATGTTTCAGAGACCTGTGTTGGTCTTGGCCATCGTTCTAACGTTCTGCGCCGCACTCGGCTTGGTAGCGTGCCAGTCGAAGGACGGCAGCTCAGAGGTAAGCGCGGCCGCGGTGCCCGCGGCCAGAGTTGCCACGGCGCAACGCGGCGACATTTCTCACCTGCTCACGGTGGCTGGGCAATTCCAGCCCTACCAGACCGTGGACGTCCACCCAAAGGTGAGTGGATACATGGTTCGCATCAATGTCGATATCGGAGACATTGTGCATGCCGGGCAGGTGCTCGCGGTGCTTGAAATTCCGGAGCTGAAAGCACAGCTGCAGGAGACTGCATTCCAATTGGAGCAGAGTAAGGAAGAAATCGTGCGGGCGCAGCATGATATTGCGCGAGCGGAGGCAACACACGCCGCGCTGCATGCTGCAGCCGTGCGCCTTACCCAAGCAGCCAAGGAAAGGCCTGGGCTGATTGCCCAGCAGGAGCTCGACGACGCGCAGGCCCGGGATCTTTCCTCCGAGGCGCAGGTGGATGCAGCGAAATCCGCGATGGCCGCTGCCAAGCAGCACGCCGGGGCGGCTCTGTCAGATAATCAGCGCGTCCAGGCGCTGCAGGATTACACAAAGGTGACGGCGCCACTGCCGGGCGTCGTCATCTGGCGCTATGCGGATACGGGCGCACTCATCCAGGGCGGCACCAGTTCCAACCAGGACCTTCCAATCGTGCGGCTCTCGCAGAGCATGCTGCTTCGCCTTCGAATCCCTGTTCCGGAGGACGACGTAAAGTACGTCCACGTGGGCGATCTTCTCACGGTGCGCGTCGATGCGATCAATCGCTCCTTCACCGGCAAGATTGTGCGCTTTACCCGCGAGGTGAACTTTGAGACCCGCACCATGGAGAGCGAGGTGGACGTGGAGAACAAGGATCTCTCCATCTCGCCCGGCATGTATGCCAACACGGCTCTCCGCTTGGCGCACGTTGAGAACGCCGTCACCATTCCGGTTGAGGCGATCTCGCTGCGGGGGCAGCAGGCGCAGGTTCACGTGCTTGACTCCGCGAATCGAGTTCACATTCGCAATATTGAGATCGGACTCGAGGGCTCAAGACTGGCAGAGGTAATCAAGGGACTCGATGCGGGAGAAAAGGTGATTGTCGGCGGGCAGGAAAAGTACGCCGAGAATGAAGCTGTCAGCCCGCAACTGATGTCGACCCCGGCTTCCGAAACCGTGCAGGAGAGCGGTGGCATGATCGACCTGAAGGCGGAGGACACCAGGGCCACAGAGAACCGGGGAGGGCAGAAGTAATGCCGAAGTTCGCGCTCACGTTTCCCTATTTCATCATCATGCTCTGCCTCGCGGTTGTCATCATTGGCGTCACCAATGTCGTGCGCATGCCGGTCGATCTCTTTCCCAAGATCGATATGCCGGTGGTAGTGGTCGCAACGTTCTATAACGGCATGCCACCTCAGCAGATCGAGGCTGACATTACCAACACCTTTGAACGCTTCTTCACTCTGGGCGCCAACATCGATCACAGCGAGTCGCGCTCGCTCACCGGCGTCAGCCTGATCAAGATCTTTTTCAAGCCGGGCACCGATCCCAATGCCGCGCTCAGCAACATCGCCAATCTCGCGATGGCCGACCTGCGCCGTCTGCCTCCAGGAACACTGCCGCCTGTGGTGCTTGGCATGGAAGCCTCTACCCAGCCGGTCTGCCTGGTAACGTTGAAAGGACAGGGCCTGAACGAGACCAACCTCAAGGATCTCGCGCAGTTTCAGGTGCGCAACCAGATCTCCAACGTGCAGGGAGCATCTGTGCCGCAGCCTTATGGCGGGACATATAGGCAGATACAAATCTATGTCGATCCCTTGAAGATGGAGGCGCGCAACCTCAGCCTGAATGACGTGGTGCAGTCGGTGAATGACTCCAATCTGATTCTGCCTGCCGGCGATGTCCGCATTGGCTCAAAAGACTTCAACATATATGCAAACGGCCAGTTCCCGAATGCCGACTCGATGAACTCGATGCCGCTCAAGTCAGTAGGCAACTCATCGGTGCTGGTGGCTGACATCGGCAAGGCAATCGACTCAGGCGCGCTCCAATACAACATTGTCCGCATCGACGGCCAGCGTTCGGTCTATGTTCCTGTCTTCAAACAGGGAGGAAACAGCAATACCATCACGATCGTGAACGGGATGAAGGATGCGATCAAGAAACTGGTGGACATTCCCGATTCGCTGCGCACGGCGGTTGTCTTTGACCAGTCAATCTTCGTTAAGCTGGCCATCAAGAACCTGGTGAAAGAGGCCAGCATCGGGCTCATTCTCACGGCGCTGATGATTCTCGTGTTTCTCGGCAGCCCGCGCGCCACCTTTGCCGTGCTTCTCTCGATTCCGCTCTCTGCGCTCGTCTGCCTGCTGATCACCGATGTGATGGGAGGCTCCATCAACATCATGCTGCTCGGCGGCCTGGCGCTGGCCTTTTCACGTCTCATCGACAACTCCGTGGTGGTGCTGGAGAACATCTTCCGCTACATGGAAATGGGCACGCCGCCGCGCGAAGCTGCAGAGAAGGGCGGCATGGAGGTCTCGCTCGCCGTGCTGGCTGCAACCTCGACAACCTCCATCGTCTTCTTCCCGGTCACGTTTCTTGCCGGCGTGAGCAAGTATATTTTCACTCCTCTCGCGCTGGGAGTGGTGCTCTCTATCTTCGCTTCCTACCTCTTCGCCATGACGGTAGTTCCGCTCTATTGCGCACACTTCATCCGGCTTAAGAACGCCAGCGAGGAGGTGGACGCAAGGCAGAGCCTGTTCGCTCGCTTCAAGAGGAAGTTTGAGGAAAAGTTCCAGTCGATGCTCGATCGCTATGAGGCGCTCGCCAAGCGCGTGTTGCAGCGGCCAGGGCGAGCGGCAGCGATAATCTTCGGCTGCGTGATTCTTGTGCTGGCCATTACCTTCCCGTTCCTTGGACTGGCATATTTTCCCCGCACCGATCCCGGCCAGTTCGTGATCAATGTCCGCATGCCCAGCGGCACCCGACTGGAGGTGAGCGATGACTATATCGCGAAGGTGGAGAGCATCATTCGCAGCGAGGTGAAGCCCACGGACCTCGACATGATTGTCTCCAACATAGGTGTCTCTCCCGATCTCTCCGCTATATACACCACCAACGCCTCCATGGACACAGCGTTCGTGCAGACCAGCCTGAAGGAGGACCACAGCATCGGCAGCTACGAGTACATGCACCGCATCCGGCAGCGGCTGGCGCGCGAAATGCCGGAACTCTCCACCTACTTCCTCGCCGGCGGACTGGTGGACGCGGTGATCAACCAGGGGCTGCAGGCACCCATCGACATTCAGATCAAATCGCAGGACATGGACAAGTCCTACGACACTGCCCTGCTGCTGGCCAAGAAAATCCAGGGGTTGAAAGATGTGAGCAGTGTGTACATCCCTCAGAGCATCACCTATCCCGGCCTGGCGCTGAACATTGATCGCCAGCGCGCCAGCCTGCTCGGAATCTCCGCGAAGAATGTGGTGGATGACGTCATCACCGCGCTTACCTCCGACGGCATGGTGGCTCCCAGCTACTGGATTGATCCTGTGACCGGCAACAACTACATGGTCACCGTCCAATATGCCAAGCGATGGATCAACAATATGTCGATGGAAGACCTGAAAAGCATTCCGCTGCGCGGCACGCGGCCGGCTGGATACAGCCCAATGCAACAAGGCGGGATGGCGACGCCGGATGCGTCCCACCTCTTTCGCGGAGATCATGTAGCCGGATATGTGCCACTGCGCGCCGTGGCTGACATTCACCAGATCAATACTCCGACCGAGGTGGACCACAACCAGATCCGACGCGTCGTTGATATTTATGTGGCCACGCGCACCGAGGCTCTGCAAAAGGTAGGCAAGCAGGTCAACCAGATTCTGAAGGACACCCCCCACGACAAGAACACCGTGCTGGATGTTCGCGGCGCCGTGGTCAGCATGAACCGATCCTTCCGCGACTTTGGCATTGGGCTGATTATCTCGATCCTGATGGTCTATCTGATCCTGATGTCGCAGTTCACATCGTTCATTGATCCGTTCATCATCTTGATGGCTATCCCTCCGGGGCTGGCTGGGGTTGTGTTGATTCTGCTGTTTACCGGGAGCACGCTGAACATCATGTCGCTGATGGGCATGATCATGATGACGGGCATCGTGGTGTCCAACAGCATTCTGATCGTGGCGTTTTCGAACCTGCTACACGAGCGGGGGCATTCACTATTGGAAGCTACCGTGGAGGCCTGCAAGATCCGCCTGCGCCCAATTTTGATGACTTCGCTGGCCACTCTGCTGGCCATGATTCCGATGGCGCTCGGCCTGGAAGCCGGCAGCGAACAATACGCTCCGCTGGCGCGCGCCATCATCGGCGGGCTCGGCCTTTCAGTAGTGGTCACCATCTTCCTTGTGCCGGCCGTTTACCTGGTCATCCATGGACGGCGTGAGCTCCGGGCCGGCGAGGGCGGGCAACTGCGCAGTCCTGAAGTGTAAACGTGTGGCGTTCCCAACTCGAAATCACTCTCGATCCAAGCGCGAAGAGGAAGAATGAAAGCTGAGCTTAAGGTGGAGCGAATTCTGTACGCCACTGACTTCCTGGAGAGTTCCCGCCTCGCATTAGACTACGCGGTGGCATTTGCCGATCACTTCCACGCGCCCTTGGTGATGGTTCATGCCCTCGAGCTCTCGAATACTGCGCAAGAGGCCGAGCTGACGACATCCCTGCCTAGCGTGTCACGTATCACTGCCCAAGAGAGGCTGAACAAGCTTGCAATTGGCGTGAGCCGGCTTGGATTGGATGTGGAAGCGCACCTCGAGGATGGATTTCCGCCGGAGGTAGTCCTGGGAGCTGTCCGCAGATTTGGCGCTGACCTGCTTGTGCTCGGCACTCATGGAATCCACCGTGGACTTACACATCTCCTGATCGGCTCCAACACTGAGAAGATGCTGCTTGCGTCAGCCTGTCCAACCCTCACAGTCGGCGCACACGTGCTTGCCGGTGTTGATTTGCATCTGCATATGAGTGAGATCGTCTATTTCTCGGACTTCACGCCGGAGGCCGCCGCGGCTGCTCCCTACGCGCTTTTCTATGGGAGGGAGTTCGGAGTTCCTGTGAACGTTTGCCATCTGCTGCCCGCGGCTCCGGAGCTGGACGAAACCTCTCGCGGCAAGATGGCGCAGGCGTATTGCGAGAGTCTGAAGCAAGCTCTTGGTAGCAGCGTTTCAGTTGGATCGCGGGTTGGAGCTGGAACAGATTTTTGAGCGCGCCCGAAGAGAGCATACGGGAATGATCGTGCTCGGAGTGCGCATGCAATCTCAGCTTAGCCGTCATCTGAACACCAGCTTTGCCTACCGATTGCTCGCGGAAGCTACCTGCCCAGTGCTGACCATTCGACAAGACTAGATGCTTAATCCCGCGGTTTGATGGTGCATTCTGTTCACTCGCCAGGCGAGGTGATGGCGGTGGCCGATCAGCAACTCGGCCCACCGCTCGAAACCGACGTCTCGAAGACCGCAGCCCTGGAAATCAGCCAAGCGCCGTCGATCGCCCTGACCTCCTGGTAAGCATCCCCTGCAAAACCGGGCGCCTCATTCTGTGAGCCGCTCTATTGGCTGGTTGTTCCGCGATACCGGGTCTACTGAAGCAGTGCGGGCCGGGACCACGCCCGCTCGGTGAAAGCTGCCTAGTTCGACCACGTTAGCTAAATAGAGCCGGTTTCAAACCGCATGACCGCCTGGGCAACGAGGTAGTCATAACGGGCCTTGGCGTTGGCAATCTCCGCCTCGGTCTCCGCCAACTGCGCTTGACTGACCTCTACGATGGAACCCAGCCCCAACTTGTAGCGGGTTTGCGCAAGGTCGAGCCCCAGCTTTGTCTGCTCCACGAGAGCGGCGGTCACGCTGAGACGGCGGAACGCTGTGTTCTCCGCCAGCCAACTGATGCGCACGTCGCGGCTAATGGAGTTTTTCACACCGATAAGCCGCTCACTCTCAGCCTCTGCCTGCAGCTGCGCTTCGTGCGTCTGGGCAGAGATACGAAAACCCGTAAAGACCGGAATCTCGACATTGACGCCCGCAGCACCATACCAGCTGGAGATGTGCTCGTCCCGGAGCGGCGCTTGGCCAACCACGCCGAGAGCGCGCACGCTTGGTAGCGACTGCTCCCGCGCCGCGGACTGCATCTTCTTTGCTGCTTCGAATTGCAGATCCTGCGCTTTCACCTCGGGACGCTGCGCGAATGCCTCGGAGACCAGCGGAGCAACATCGGGCGGCGGCGGAGCAAGCGGCACGGCTTCATCGATCAGTTGGAACTCTGGTGGCACCTTGAACCCAAGAATCTCCGCCAGATCGGCCAGGGCGGCGTTGTACTGGTTTTCCGCATCCAGCAGAAGCAATCGCGCCTGGTCGAGGTTCGTGTTTGCGAAGGCCAGGTCCAATGACGATTTCAGCTTGTTCCGCTCCAAAGCACTGACTTGATCGGCGAGCAACTGGCGCGACTCAACTGTCTGCCGGGCGACGTTCAAGACTGCCGCTGCCCCCAGCGCGCGGTAGAACTGGCGGTCCACCGCAAGCTTGATCTGGTTCGCCGTTGCAATCGAGCTTTGGTCCTGGGCCTGCGCGCGGAAACGGCTCCCGGCAACGGTGTTCCTTGTTCTCCCAAAGTCGGTGATCAACTGCGCGACGGTGGCGCCGTAGGCTGCACGATCGTAGATGACAGGGTTGTTCAGCGCGCCAGCGGAGATACGGTCGCCGGTGTCGGTCCCGACCGCGGTAAAGCTCGTGCTCGCCGACGGCAGAAGTGACGCACGAGTCTCGCGCACAACTTCATGGCCAGCCAGCGCAGCGAGCTTTGCCACGCCGATGTCGGGGTTATTCTTGATTGCAATCTGCTCGGCCTCGCTCACGGTCATGCGAATCGGCTGGCCTTGCGGTGGCGCTGCCTGGGCAGTCGCCAGATTCGCCAGCAGCGCCACCCCCGTCACAACGACAAATTTCAATCCCTGCATCAGGCCTTCACCTCACGGGTCTTCTCTTTTCCGCGATGGATCAACAGGTACGCGGTCGGCACCAGGAATACAGTTACGATGCCGGATACCGTTAAGCCTCCAAGTATGGCGCGGGCTAGCGGGGCATACTGCTCGCTGCCCGGCTCAAGCGCCAGCGCCATGGGAATCATTCCGAGGACGGTGGCGAGCGTGGTCATCAGGATGGGACGGAGCCTGACTTTGCACGCCGTGGCCAGCGCCTCTTTGAGCGGAAGCCCCTGCTTGCGCAGCGTCCCCACGAACTCGACGATTAGAATGCTGTCCGAGACCACGATGCCCGTCATCATCACCACTCCCATCAAGGACATCACGTTGAGCGTGGTGCCGCTGATAAGCAGGAAGATCAGCACTCCGGAGAGCCCGGGCGGGACCGCCAGCAAAATGATGAACGGATCGGAGAACGAGGCGAACTGCGCCATCAGGATGAGGTACACAAGGACCACGGCAAGCATCAGTCCGATGCCGAAGCTGGAGAAGGACGATTGCATATCGCGCACCGCTCCACGCACATTGACAGTGACGCCATCGGGCTTCTGAATCTCCGCGAGCACGGATGCGACATCGTCTCCCACCTGGCTCAGGTCTTCCTTCTTCGGCATCACGTAGATGTCGAAGACCCTGCGGAGCTGGTAGTGATCGACCTCGGTCGGCGTATCGATCTGTTTGATGTTCGCAATGGACTCGAGCGGGGTGGTGTTGGCGTTGCCCGGCGCGCGCAACGGAATTTGCTTGAAGTCGGTCAGCGTCTGGATCTGCGTCTCCGGGTACTGCACGGTCAACATGTAGCTGTTGCCCGTCTTCGGGTCCACCCAGTAGCTGGGAGCGATCATGCCATTGGAGGTGAGCGCGGTGATGACGTTATCGACGACCGACTGCGCCGAGACTCCGAGCAGCCCGGCGCGCTCGCGGTTGATGTTCAACTCCAGACCCGGGTAGTCGAGGTCCTGCGGGACCAGCACGTCGTTCACCGAGCGCAGGCCGTGCAGCTTCTTCGCGACGGACTGCGCCAGCGCGTAGGCCTGCCGCAGATCATTGCCGCCGATTTGAATGTCCACCGGTGCGGGCTTGCCCTGGTTCACCACCGAGTCGATCAGTCCGCCCGCCTGGAAGTAAGCGGCAACATCCGGAAAGTCCTCGGCAAGTTTGGTACGCACGCGCTGCATGTAGGCGTAGCTCGCCGTCTTATGCTCCGGCTTGAGGCTCACCTGGATGAAGGCCGTGTGCATGCCGGAGTTCGAGGTGTAGATCGCCGACAGGTCCGGCGTGACGCCGATGTTGGAGACGATCATGTTGAGGTCTTCCGGCGAGACGACGGAGCGAATGTCGTTCTCGATTCGCGCCACGTACTGGTCCGCGAGTTCGATTCGAGTGCCCGCGGGTACCTTGATGTTGACGACAAACTGACCGGGATCGGTGCGCGGAAAGAAAGCCTTGCCAAGCAGCGGATAGAGAAGAAAGCTCAGAACAACAAACGCCGCAAAGCAGGAGACCACCAGCCCGGGGGATTCGAGGCAACGAGCAATGGCCGTTTCGTAACGCCGCTGCAGCGCGTGAAAGCCGCAGTTGAACTCGCGGACCACGCCGCGAAAGACGCGGTGCCGCCATGAGGTGTCAAGCGCAGGCTCAAGGTCGGCCTCGATCTCCTGCGCCGTATGGTGCTCGTGACCTGGTTGCAGGCGGATGAAGGTTGCGCAAAACAGAGGCACCACCGTCATGGCAACCAGGTAAGAGGCAAACAGTGCCAGCACCACGCCCAGCGCAAGCGCGGTAAACAGATACTTGCTGACGCCGTAAAGCAGGACGACAGGAAAGAAGACAATGGACGTGCTAACGGTGGCAGCCAGCACTGCAAGCTGCACCTCCTTACCTCCACGCTCGGACGCGGTCCTGGGATCTTCGCCCATTTCCATGTGCCGGAAGATGTTTTCCAACACCACGACGGAGTTGTCGATGAGGCGAGAGAGAGCAAGCGCAAGGCCGCCGAGCACCATCGTGTTGATGGAGCTGCCTCCAAGGTTGAGGCCAATGAATGTGGCAAGGCAGGAGATCGGGATGGAGAGCAGAACGGCGATGGTGGCTCGCACATTTCCCAGGAAGAGCAGGATCATCAGCGCGGTGAGGCAGAGACCGATGCTCCCCTCGTTGATCACGTTCTTGACCGCAATCTTGACGAAGACCGATTGATCGAAGACCACGTCGGTCTTCAGCACCTTGGGAATGTCGAGCAGCTTCGCAACGGCCTGCTTGATGCCATTGACGATCGTGATGGTGTTGGAGTTGCCACCCTGCTTGAGCACCGGGATATAAACCGAGTGTTGCCCATCGACCCGCACGATGTTGGTCTGCAGTTGTCCGGCGTCCTTTGCCTGGCCGATGTCGGCGACCATGACGGAGGCGTGTCCGACGGTCTTCAGCGGGATGGAGTTGATCTCGTCCACCGCCGGCACCTGGCTGTTGGCGTATACATTGTAGTCCTTGGTCCCGATGCGCACGTCGCCCGCGGGAAGGATCAGGTTGGACTCATTGAGCGAGTTGACCACGTCCATCACGCTCATCTGATGTGCTTCAAGCTTGACGGGATCGACGTACACCATGATCTGGCGGTAGCGTCCGCCGTAGGGCTGCGGAACGGATGCGCCTGGCACGTTCGCTACCTGATTGCGAACGCTGAACTGCGCGAGGTCCTTTAGCTGAGTTTCATTCAGCCCCTGGCCCTTCAGAGTAATCAGGCAGACGGGAAGATTGGACGCATCGAACTTGAGCACCACCGGAGGCAGGGTCCCTGGTGGCAGACGGCGCAGGTTCGCCATCGCAAGATTCGAGATGTTGCTGACGGCGGCGTTGGAATCAGTTCCGGGCTGGAAGTAGATCTTGATGAGGCTTACGCCGGCGAGCGATCGGGACTCAATGTGGTCGATACCGCTGCCCAGGGTGAAGAAGCGCTCGTAGCTGTTCGTAATGTTCGACTCAATCTGCTCCGGCGGCATCCCTGCGTAAAAGGTAGCGACCACCACGACCGGAATATTGACCTCCGGAAACAGATCGACGGGCATCCGCAACACGGTGGTAACGCCGACTACGATGACGACGAGACACATCATCAAAATGAAAAATGGATGCTTGATCGCGAAGGAGGACATCTACTGCTGCCCCCCTGCCTCGGACAACTGCACGTCGTCCATTTTGGGGCGGACGGTCTCGCCCGGTTGATAGTTGGCCTGCGCCGTTACGATAACGCTCTCACCCTGCTGGAGGCCACTGCCGATCTCCACCCGGTCGGCGCCATGAATGCCAAGTGTTACGGCGCGCTTCTCTACCTTGTTGGCACGATTGACGACCAGTACGTAGGGCTGTGCCTGGCTCTGCACAACCGCCTGCGCCGGAATGGCAAGGACATTGGGCCGCTCCTGCAGAGTGATCACCGTCTCCGCATACATGCCCGGACTGAGGCTCAGGTCCGGATTGGCAACATCCACCTCGGCCATCATGGTGCGCGTGGAGGGATCGAGCGATCGCGTAAAGCGAATGATCCGTCCGCTGAAATGTTTGCCGTTTGCCAGGACGCGGACATCGACTGCTCCGCCCTCCTGGATATACGGCACGCTGGACTCGGGAACCGGCATGCGCAAACGCAGCAGATCGCTCTGTGCGACGCGGACCACGGGCATCGCCTGGGTGTTGGAAGCCGTACCTGCCTGGATCAGCGAACCGGTGTCCGCATAGCGCATGGTGACAACACCGGTGAAAGGCGCGATGACCACGGAGTAGTCCGAGAGCGTCTGGGCGCGTTCGCGGTCGGCGCGCGAGACTTCCATCTGCTGCTGGCTGGCCTCCAACGATGCTTTCGCGACGTCCACCTGCGCTGCGGCATGATGGTCCTTGGCGCGAGCATCGTCGAGTTCCTGCTCTGCAATCAGCCCCGGACGCTGTTGCGAGGCCTGCTGCAGGCGGGTGTAGGCAGCATGCACTGCAACATAGTCGGCCTCGGCGCGCGCAACCTCGCTTTGCGCGCGGGCAATCTCGGACTGGCTATGCCGAACCTCGGCCTGCGTGCCCGCCAACTGCGCGTTCAACTCAGGCACTTCTAGCGTAGCAATCACCTGCCCCGCTTTGACGCGGTCGCCGATATCGACGTTGATGCGGCGAATGTAGCCGGAGACCTTGGCGTGCAGATCGACTTCCTGAAATGCCTGGAACTGACCGGCCACCGTAAGGGTGCTGGAAAGCGCCTGGCGTTGCACCAGCGACACATCGGCCGCAGGAACCGCGGCTGCGTCGGCAACCTGCGGAGAACTCTTGCGGCCACGGAAGAAAATCACGAGACCAATGACAATAAGAAGCAATACGATAAATGCGGTCAGCCGCTTTCGTTCGTGCACGGATTCACACCTCGATAGAGCCAGTTGTTTTGCTGGAGTCGCAGTCCGTTGGAGCAGATGCGGTCCCGGAAGACAGCCATGCCGGATCAGTCGCCGGCCACTGTAAACAGCAAACAGCCCTACAAATTCGATGGAGGAGGACGAAAAAAGAAGAAAGCGGAATGCGAAGAAAGGCGTTGGCGATTACCGGCGGGACACAGGTCTGCATCTGGCCAAAACACTCGACCGTTCGCCATGAACGGGAGGAGGATGAAAACAAGCACAAACCCGGCCGGATGCGAGCCTTCCACGGCGTGAAAACGCGGAGCAGCGCTCCACACCGCATCCTGCAGACCACTTGAGCTGCGGTCGCCCGTCCAGAGCTTTGCCGGGGACGCCTGCTGCAGTGGGGACGACCCAGTGCGGTACAGGGACATCTTGTAGTGCAGTCCCCAACAGAACACAGCCAAGCACAAAAGGACCACTGCCACGCGCAGCAGCACACTTCCTCTCACATTGGCATTGTTCGTCATGGCCGCCTCGAAACTCGACGCCCCCACTGTGCAAGCCTAACCAAGGTTCGGGGTCTGCCGCTCGCAATTCTGCTCGTCTTCCCGCCCCGTGCAGTACTTTCAGCTCAGTTTGAGTTTAGCACAGCCCTGAATCCCCTGGGCAGGAGCTGATTTATCTCTCCACTACAATTTCGCCGCGACCGCGATCCAGAATAACTCCGGCCAGTAGGACGGGGGTTGCAGGCAAAAAGAAGCAGCGCGAGCCGGATGGCTCGCGCTGCAAGGTTGCTGCCGTGATGCCAGCTTACGGCAGGATGTAACGCATGGTGGTAAAGATGGTGGTGTCGCCGCCCTTAGGAGCGAGGCTGCTCCTGCCGGCAAAGCGCGGATCGGTGCTGGTGGCCAGAGCGCCACTACCCGACCAGGTTCCACGATAGTCGTAATCGGCCTCGGCGCCGAAGCGCAGCGTGCCCATCGGCCCTTTGAACATGTCGTAGTAGCCGTACAGCTTGCCGTTGTAGATGAACTTGTTGTTGGCGGTGCAGGATCCGCTGCTGCCAACGGCCTGCGCCTGAGCGAAGGTCTCGTAGTAGCAACCGGTGTTGGTGGCCGTCGGAGCGCCGTAGCCGGTGAATTCGGTACGGGCGGCGTTCTCGGCATAGTAGTCGCGATAGTAGTACTCAGCGCCGAAGAGCGCAGCGAGCTGAGTCTTCGGAGTCGGGCGGGTTTCGAAGCCGGCCAGAGCGCTGAAGCTCTTCAGGAGCTGCATCTGCTTGTCGCCGGTGCCCGCCGTGCGAACGACGTAGTCGATGTTGTTGGAGCTCTCGTAGCGGCTGACGCCCTTGCCCCACAGACCCTGGGCGATGAAATCAACCTTGCTCGGAACGACCGGGATGATCGCGCCGGCGCCGATGCCGCCGCCGATTGCGGTGTTGTTGTAGCCACCAGCGGTAGCGGTCGGCTGAACGCGGTCGCGGAAGAAGCGTCCAACGCCCTTGACTTCGAAGTGACCAAACTTCGGATTGTCATAGGACAGCTTGGCGAGGACATCCGGAGCCAGGTTCGTCGAGTAGTACGGCGAGTCCGCGCAGGTCACGGTGTAGGTGAAGGTGGCCGCGCTGTACGCCAGCGAGCAGTTCGCGGTGAGGCTGTTGCCCAACAGGCTGTTCCCAGGCGTGGCCACGCCGGCGATGCCGGAGGTAGCGGTGGTCGCGTTGGTCAGACCCTGCGGGTTCGAGAGTTCGACGGCAAAGTTGGTGCTCGGGTTGATGGCCTTATTGATGCGGATTGAGCCGAAGCGGCCCCAGTCATAACCGATCGAGTACGAAGCCTCGATGATATTCGGGATCCAGACGTTGGCGTTGTCGGCATCATTGCCCTTGCGGTTCAGGGTGATCAGACTCCACATCTGGCCGCCGGTGATCGACCAGCCGTTGTCGAACTTGGCGCGGGCCCAGGCTTGGCGCAGGCGCGGAGTATAGCTGGTGGTCTGGTTCGGGTTCGCCGTCGGGCTGGTGCCGAAGAAGTCCATTTCGAAGTAGCCGGCCAGCTTGGTGTTCTTTTCGTCGGCATCGAAACGGACCGCCATGCGCGAGTCGCGGGCGGTGATGCCGAACTCGGTCAGATGCGAGTTATAGCCGGATTCCAAGCCAGGATTGGTGACCGTGCAGGGCGTAGCGGCGGTGCAGGTCGTGGTCGAGCTCGGAACGGCATAGCCGCCGTAGTTGTTCAGAGGAATCGAACCGTACGGAGTCGCCTGATCCGACAGGGTCGCGCGCGAGCGGAAGTACTCGGTGGCTTCAATGAAGCCGGTCGGCGTGATGCGCACACCCTTGTACGCCATGCTGTTGGGATGCTCGAGATCGCCAACCGCCTTAGCAGTCTTCTTCTGCGCGTCGTTGGTCGCGTTCAGAGCGCTCTTGACGTCGCTCAGGTCCGACTGAACCTTCTGCACCTGCATGTTGCTGCTGCTCTCAACCGCATTGGCCTTGGCCTGAGCGTCCTGAGCCTGCTGCTGCGCCTGATTCAACTGGGACTGCGTCTGCTGCAGTTGCTGCTGCGTCTTCTGCAGCTGCTGCTGCATCTGCTGCAGCGCGGCCTGCTGCTGATCGACGACATCCTTTAGATCGCGAAGCTGTTCGGCAGTCTTGTCTTCTTTCTTCGCGGCAGCGTGCTTTTTTGTCTTAGCGGCCGGTTCGCTTTCCGAAGGCATGCCGGCTGCAAAGCACAATCCGGACAGTGCAAGTACCGCCACCAGTTTTTGAATGTTCCTCATGTCTCGTCGCTCCAAGTGGTACTCCTCGCTATCCGCAATTTTCTGCCCGCAGGCTGCGGACGGCGAGACAATTGTTTGAAACTATCGAGCCCGAAGCTTTGCTTCGGACACACGGCTCTCCCGGTGTTTCTAAGGGGGGAGCTTTGCTGATTCTAAGGTAAACGCATTCCCGTGATAAAGGGCAAAGTTGTAATCTCTTGCACCTCGAGTCCCTGAGGGATCTCAAATACACGGCCTACCGTGGATACCACTGCGACTCAAGCAATTGTGGCGCTGCTGACTTCTCTTGCAGAAACCCACGACTTGCAAATCTAGTGCGTTTACAGGCGGGCATGTTTAAGTATGTATCCGCATCAAGTTCAAGCCCTCTGTCACGCAAAAATCTTAGTATGCATTTCCCAGCCTTCGCAGACTCCTGATGCAAGGCTTTAACTCCGTCGACGCGTGCCAATAATAACACCTGACAGCATGTTGACAGATGAATATACAAGGAATGCTCTCTGATCCCGACCTGGCAACCTGAGCCACCAAGGCCGCTGATAATTCTACGCCCATTTAAGGGCAAACTAAGTTGTTCGCTTGCAACCGGCGAAGAAAACACGAACATGCGAGCCAGCTATGAAGCTACCCGCCGACCACAAAGCAAAACAGTATGATGCCTGATCCGCTTCATGATCTGCCTGCAAACTTCCGCGATTTATTCCATACGCCCGCTCCAGAATCCAGCGACGCTCCGCAAGAACGTGCTCGCACCCCCATGGATCGTGCAGTAAACAGGCGCCCGGTGTCCTGACCCGGGCGCCTTCTCCGAACTTAGTGAATTGTGTAGATCGTGTTTTGCAGCTTCTTGACCACTTCCTTCGGCAGGGGAGCGTAGCTCAGAGCCGAGGCTTCATGCTGGCCGTTGTTCATGCTCTCTCGTTTCCTGGCGGTGGGGCGACGCACGAAAACGCACTTCGTACCTCGCGTCAGATGGTGCTGGAATTGGCTCTCTGGGCACGCATGTTCTGCGCCATACCTATAGGGCTTGGCTCACCCCAGCGGCACAGCAATCGAAGCGCCTCATGCGGCACACCGATATCCGCACCACCCTGCTCTATGGCGATCCTGTCACGGACGAGATGGAGAAAGCTCACAAGAAGGTTGTGAGCTTGGCAATGAATGGATTACAGTGACCGTAAATTGTTGTAAAGATGGTGAGCGCGGAAGGAATCGAACCTTCAACCTACTGATTAAGAGTCAGTTGCTCTGCCAGTTGAGCTACGCGCCCGTGTGATTCTGTTTACTGCAGGCCGGAGGCGAGGGATTACTCGGAGCCGGGGTCTTCAGCGGTCCTGTTGGGCTCAGGACCATTTCGATACTAACAAACGTACGCGCATCATGCAATGCTACTTGGACAGTCTCATCCATCAAATTCTCGGAGCACCGCATGCAGCACGGCCGCAGATGCGCCGCGGCCCGATTCACTCCGGCTGCTAATCGCTCTGGATCTGGATGAGTTCGCCGACCTCGGCCGGACGCGGTTGCGGTTGCAGCGTCTGCGGCGCGCGCCAGAAGTCGATATAGCTGACCTGATGAACGCAGCTCACCGTGCAGTTCGGAGCGCAGCCCTTCGCGGTGCGGAACTCGCGGCGAACGTCGTCGCGAGTGTACTCGAGCAGCGGAACGCCGGGATAGCCGCGCTGCTGCGAGCAATAGTGCACCAGGCCATCCTCGCAGATGTAGATGTAGCGGGCGCCGGCGCGGCAGCGCCAGTCGTTCGGCTTGCCGTTGGCGATATTGGTCTGGAACCAGTTGAAGCGCGAGTAGTTCTTGCGCTCCATGTTGTGCATCTTGAAGAAGACCTCGCGCTCTTCGCCGTTGAGCGGGCGCAGTTGGCCGTCGCCGTCGTGGATGATGCCCACGGTCGAGGTGAATCCGAGCTGGCGAGCGCGGCGGCCCACCACCAGCGCATCATGCGGATTGTGAATGCCGCCCCCGACCACGCTGTTGATGTTGACGTGAAACTCGGCGTGCTCGCTGAGCAGCTGCAGCTTCTTGTCCAGAACCTTCAGGCTCTTCTTGCTGACGTCGTCCGGCATCACGTTGTCGATCGAGATCTGCATGTGATCGAGGCCGGCGCGGTTCAGGCGCTGGATGCGTTCAGCGGTCAGCAGGTAGCCGTTGGTGATCAGGCCAGAGATCATTCCGCGCTTGCGAATGCGCCCGATGATCTGGTCGAGCTCGGGATGCAGGATCGGCTCGCCGCCGCTGATGGTGACCACGGCCGCTCCCAGCCGCGCCAGATGGTCCAACCGCTCGAACATCGTCTGCAGCGGAACCGGCTTGCTGGTCTCGTCGAATTCGTTGCAATACGCGCAGGCGAGGTTGCAGCGCCGCATCGGAATGATGTGCGCCATGACAACGTGATCGGTATCCAGCAGGCCGTGGGCAATCATGCCCAGCTCTTTCACGCGCCGGACGGCGGCGATCCACTTACTTCGAAATCCCGGTCGCTTATGGGACATAGCAATCTATGGTTATTACATCACGCGCGCCGAGGGAAATGGAAAGCAAAGCGAGCTGGAAGGTTCTTTTGGGGACTCGAAGCGCAAAGTTCATCATTGGGCGGTAACTTCAAGGCTTTACAGGTTTCAAAGGTTTCGCAGGTTCTACAACAGCAAGGATTCGGAAGTTTCGGTGAACCGTTTCGGGGGTTCGGAGGTTCGCGACCCTCCCCCCTATATTTCCCGCTAAAAATTCGGAAACGAAGGAGTTAGAGCTGGAAATATTGTCAAATATCTCTCTATGTTCAGAATAGCAAATCCAGCGGCTGAGACCCTCGGCGGGGGTGAGACTGGATTTGGCGAAGAGAGAAGGAGATACGAGGAAACTGGCCTCTTGGGGGGCTTGACATGACTTCGAGCGCAGAGGCGAGGCGCATGCCGGCCAGCAGGGAGATGTCTTGATGGCCGCGCCGGAGCGCGCTTCCGGGCCTGTGAGGCATGAGCTTCGCGGCAAAACTTCCATCCCTTCGCGCCCGGCTGCGCGCGGCGGAGCCCTCCCGATGCAGCCGGCGCGGCAAGGGCAAAACCGCGCTGGTTTATAATCGGGACTCGCCCCTTATCTCTTCGGAGCACATAGGAAAATGATTCGATTTCTGCAAACCCAGGGCCGTGTCCAGAGAATTCTCCTGGTCGGCATTCTTGGCCTCGTATGCATCACGATGGTCATTTATCTTATTCCAGGTCTGAGCTCAGGTCTCAGCGACCTTAGCGGCCGCAGCGTCAGCGCCAACTCCGTAGCCAAGGTTCAAGGGCAGGAGATCAGCATTCGGGAAGTGGATCAGATTGCCCGCACCATGATGCAGCGGGGACACTATCCGGAGCAGCTGAAACCGTTCATTATGCCCCGTGCGGTCGATGCCGCCATTCTGCAGAAGGTCACGCTGAATGAGGCCAAACGGCTGGGGCTGGAGGCCACCGACGACGACCTCCGGTATGAGATGCAGCATGGCCCGCTCTCCCGGGCGCTTTATCCGGATGGAACCTTCATCGGCACAGACCGCTATCGCGACCTGGTTGCAACGCAGTTCAATCTCAGCGTGCCCGAGTTTGAGCAGGAGCTGCGCGACGAGTTGACCTCGCGCAAGCTGCGCACCGTCGTCGGCGCCGGCGTCTTCGTCTCCAACCAGGAGGTGCATGACGCCTTCGTCAAGCTCAAGACGAAGGTCAAGTTCGACTATGCCGTGTTGAGCGTCGCCGACCTGGAAAAGTCCGTCAAGGTTGAAGACTCCGAGCTGCGCGCCTTCTACGAGAAGAATCAGCAGCAGTTCGCCAACACCATCCCCGAGGAGCGCAGGATCAAGTACGCGGTGATCGACCCCGCGCACCTGCCGAAGGCGGTGAAGGCGAGCAACGAGGATCTGCAGGCATACTACCGCCAGCATGCCGCCGAATATCGCGTGCCGGAGTCGGTGAAGCTGCGCCACATCCTTATTAAGCTTCCGCTGCCCGGCCCCGATGGCAAGGTCGACGCCAAGCAGGCCGACGCGGCCAAGGCCAAGGCGCAGGATGTGCTCAATCAGCTCCACAACGGCGGCGACTTCGCCGCACTGGCGAAGAAGTACTCCGACGACAGCGCCACGGCGCAGAACGGCGGCTCGGTGGGAAATCTGGTGCAGGGCTCCGGCTCCGCTCCCGAGATCGAGAAGGTCGCTTTCGGATTGAACAAAGGCCAGACCTCCGATCTGATCTCCACCAGCTACGGCTACGAGATCATCCGCGTGGATGACAAGGTCTCAGCTCATGCGCGCGGCTTCGACGAAGTTCGCGCCGAGATCGAGCCCATCGTCGCCGCAGAGGAGAACCAGCGCGCTGCCGCCAACCTGGCCCGCAAGGTGGAAGGCGATGCCAAGAGCGGCGGACTGGATCAGGCTGCCGCAGCGAGCGGCCTTCAGGTGATGACGTCGGGACTGGTCTCGCGCAACCAGGGTCTTCCTGGCATCGGCAATTCGCCGCAGTTCGGCGAGGCCGTCTTCTCGATGGCGCTGAACGCTCCGCCGGCCGCGGTCACGACGGATCATCTCTTCACCGTCGCCCAGGTGGTCGAGATCAAGCCTCCGGCGACGCCCAGCTTCGAGCAGGTGAAGGATGCGATCACCACCCAGCTCAAGCAGCAGAAGGCTCAGGCACTGCTTGCGGACAAGACCAAGGAGCTCGCCGAAAAGGCTCACGCAGCGCACAGTCTCGCCGCAGCTGCCAAGGCCGAGGGCGCGACCTTCAAGACCAGCGATTTCGTGACTCCGGACGGGCAGGTCCCCGATCTCGGCGAGGTCGCTTCGGCGGCTCCGCAGCTCTTTGAGATGAAGCCGGGTGAGATCAGCCAGCCGATCAATCTCGGACAGAAAGGCGTGGTCGTCGGACTGCTTGAGAAGCAGGATCCGAACGACGCCGAGTACGCCGCCTCCAAGGACGAGATCAAGGAAGCGCTGCTGGGCCACAAGCGCAGCGAGGCTGAGGAGGTCTTCATCCTGGCTCTCCGCAACCGCCTTGAGAAGGACGGCCGCATCGTCATCAACAAGCAGAAAGTGGATGCGCTGGCGGGAGGCTCCAACCAGTAGCCACCAGCTTTGAAAAAAACGGGGAGGCTGAGGCCTCCCCGTTTTTTTTCTCGCCAACACTGCACCGGACGATGCATCCTGATAGAAGAGCCGCCCGGGCGATTTAAGTTCCTGCTGACTCCCTGAATTTATGCTTGAAACGCGAAGCGCTGGCATCTTACTGCATCCCACGTCACTTCCCTCCCACGGAGGAATCGGCGACTTCGGCCCCGCGGCCTATGAGTTCATCGATTTTCTCGCCGCTGCCCGCCAGGGACTCTGGCAGATTCTGCCGCTGAATCCGGCGGCGATCGGCAACTCTCCCTACTCCTCGACCTCGGCCTTCGCGGGCAACGCGCTGCTCGTCAGCCTGGAGCGGCTGGCCGAGCGCGGATTGATCGCGCCCGAGCGCGTCGCTTCGCTCAGCCGGTACGAGGGCCGCGTCGACTACGAGCGCGTCAAGCGCGAGAAGATTCCACTGCTCGAAGAGGCGGCGGCTAACTTCCTCCGCACCGCATCCGGGCGCCTGCGCGAACGCTTCGACCGCTTTGTCGCCAGCAACGACTGGTGGCTTGAGGATTACGTCCTCTTCGAGGCTCTGCGCAAGCGCAACCAGCAGCGAAGCTGGAACACATGGCCGCGCAAATTTGCTCATCGCGATCCGCGGGCTCTGGCGGCCCTGCGAGTCGAGCTGCGCGAGGAGCTCGATCGCTCCCGCTTCCTGCAGTTTGCTTTCTTCGAGCAGTGGCGGGCGCTGCACTGCTACTGCCGGCGAAAAGGGATCAGGGTCATCGGCGACGTTGCGATCTTCGTCAGCTACGACTCCGCCGACGTCTGGACGAATCCCGACTCGTTTCACCTCAACCCCGAGACGCTGGAGCCTGAGTTTGTCGCCGGCGTTCCGCCCGATGCCTTCTCCGCGAGCGGACAGCGATGGGGCAACCCGCTCTACCGGTGGGATGTGCTGCGGCAGCGCGGCTACGACTGGTGGGTGCGGCGCATGGGCTGGGCCTTGGCGAACTGCGATATCATCCGCCTCGATCACTTCCGCGGGTTCGCGCAGTACTGGGAGATTCCCAACAGCGAGCCCACGGCAGTGCACGGACACTGGGTCGATGGTCCCGGCGACGATCTCTTCCGCGTCCTGCAGGAAAAGCTCGGCGACCTGCCTTTCATCGCCGAAGACCTCGGCGTCATCACGCCCGATGTCTCCGCCATGCGCGAGCGCTGGCAGATGCCGGGGATGAAGATCCTGCAGTTTGCCTTCGGAGATCCCGGCGCACATATCTATCTGCCGCATCGCTATCAGCCGGACTCGGTGGTCTATACCGGCACGCATGACAATGACACAACGCTGGGATGGTGGGAGAGCTGCCAGCCGCACGAGCGGCGCTTCGCCTCGGCGCTGGTGGGCGAGGCTGCCGATGGCATCAACTGGGCGATGATCCGGCTGGCGCACAGCTCAACGGCGGATCTCTGCGTCGTTCCGCTGCAGGATGTGCTAAGCCTGGGCTCGGATGGCCGCATGAACGTGCCCAGCTCGAGCGAAGGCAACTGGAGCTGGCGCTACCAGCGCGGAGCACTCCGCAGCGAGCTGGCCGGGAAGCTGGCAACGCTCGCCGAGGTCACCGACCGGCTGCCCTCAACGCAGCAGCAGTGCGACGGGGAAGCTGGCGAAGAGTTCTCGGCATAACGGTCCGCCCTCCTCGCGCAGGGCCACGCTCTCGCCGGTGAGCACGTTGTAGAACTCGCCCGGCTCGAGCTCCGGCGAAAGCTCGAGCCGCGTTGCACCCCACTCCTCGGCGCGCGCCAGCCGCGGCTCTCCGTTCAGCATGGTGAAGCTGAAGCGCGGCACGGCCGCGATGGCAACCTGCTGCCCGAACTGCCGTGCAAAGGCGACAACATGCGCGGCACGCTCGCCCGCGACCTCCAGCGGAAGATACTCGCCCTGGCGGAAGAGCTCGCCCGACTGGCATCGCGTCAGCAGCGCGCGCTGCGTCGTCCACAGTTTGATGCGGCCATCCGTCCAGCACTCCAGCAGTTCGCGGCAGAGCTCCGGTGAGGCCTGCCGATGCCTGAGCTCCTCCAGCCGCTTCTCAGCGGCGGCAAAGTCCACCGGCCGGCGATTGTCCGGATCGACGAGGCTGAAGTCGAAGCTCTCCTGCCCCTGGTAAATATCCGGAACTCCCGGCGCGGTCAGCTTCAACAGCACCTGAGCCAGCGAGTTGATGACGCCAAACCACGCCAGCCGCGGAATGAACTCATGCATCAGCCGCAGGAAGTTGTTGGGCTTGGCCTCGCTGTCCGGCGAGAGGATGCGGGCCACGAATCGCCGTAGCTGTTCGGTGTATTCGGGATTCGGATTGCTCCAGCTCACGTTGATCTTCGCTTCAAGCACCGCTTTCTGCATGTACTGCTGGATGCGGGCGGTGTAGCTGAGGCGCTGCTCGCGCCCGAGCGCCCAGGCGGCTGCATCCAGTGAAGCGCGCGCCGGCATCGGCCAGCTTCCCGCCAGCGTCTGGTAAAGGAAGTACTCCTCGTTGTTGTCCGGAACCAGGTGCCCGTCGGAGATGATCTTGCGCTTCTGCCGGTTGGCGCGCCGCCAGCGCATCACCTGTGCCGCCCACGCTCGCGGCATCTCGCTGAGCACGTCGAGGCGCATGCGCACATCCTCGCTGCGCTTGGTGTCGTGCGTGGAGGTGGTCAGCAACGAGTATGGCCACTCGGCGGCGCGCTCACGGTTGCCGTCGTGAAAGCTCTCGACGCACAGGCCGAAGCTGCCCGGCTCTCCACCCACCTCGTTCACCGAGATAAAGCGGTTGTAAACGTAGCAGACGGTATCTTCGACGCCCTTGGCCATCACCGGTCCGGTGAGCTGCTGGAACTTCATCGCAAAATAAAGCTGCCGGCGATAGCCGTGCACGGGCGCACCGTTGGATTCCTCGCGCTGCAGAAGAATGTCCCGCAGAAAATCGAAGACCTGCGGGGCGATCGAGGCGTTGATGCGTTTGGCCTCGTCGATGGCCACGGTGATGAAGTGACGGTCGCGCTCGCTGATGTTGCCGCGCTCGTCGATGTAGGTGCGATAGACGGGAAAGCAGGCAATGGTCTCGCGAATGGCATCGCGCAGCACCTTGCGGGTAAAGTCGCGCGCACGCCGGTTGCTGGAGCTGATCTCGTCGAGCCTGTGGCTGAGGACGTTGACCTCGCTCGAGAGCGCCGAGAGCATCACCACCCTCTTCGCCTGGTAGATCAGCCGTTGCACATGCTGCGCCTCTCCGATCAGGCGATGGTAGAGATTGGTGAAACTCTTCTCATTGCGCGAGTCGATGAAGATTCCGTTGACCGCGTTGGCAAAGTCATAGCCGACGGTGCCGCTCACCGGCCACTCGCGCGGCAGCCGCTCGCCCGGCCGCAGAATTTTTTCCACCACAACGTAGAAGGGCTCTTCGCCGGGCGCGATCGGCAGTGCGGCAATGGCGTTCTGCACCTCCATCTCGATTCCGTTCTCCGCCAGCGCGCCCACCGGCACCGGACCGAAGAGCCTGGCGCTGGCGAAGAGCATCCGCAGACGCATGAAGTACTGCGGCGGATTGAACATTCCATCGGGATGATCGATGCGCAATCCGATCACCGCATCTTCCGCGATGAGGCGGCGAATCAGCTTCTGCGTTGCAGCGAAGACCTCAGGGTCTTCCATGCGCAGCCCGGCCAGGTCGTTGATATCGGAGAAGCGCCGGTAATTGATCTCCTCGGCCGAGACGCGCCAGTGCGCCAGGCGATAGACCTGCGCCTCCAGCAGCTCGTGCAGGGCGTCGAAGCTGTGCGCGTCTCCGGGCCTTCCATTGATGCGCGTGATCGAGGCTTCGAGGCGCGCGCGAAGCTCCGGCGAGCGCTCCACCAGCTCATTGAAGCGGCGCAGCAGGAATGGAGCCTCGCGCTGGCGGCGGGTGACCAGCTCGACCTCCATCGAGGCATGGTGCGGCAGTTCGGAGAGCGCGGCCAGCAATCCCATCAGCTCGCGATCGGCTGCCTCGGCCTCGCCGCGAAAGACCCCGCCGCCACGAAAAATCATGGGAATCGTCTGCGGATCGACCGGCAGCACCTTATCGACGTACTCGATGTGAAAGGCGCCGGAGCCGTAGGCGAGCGCGATGCGTCCGCTCTCCAGCTCTTCTCCGTACTGGTTGCCGAGTATGGGAAGCAGCACCCTGTTACGCAGCTCCGGCTTCAGCGGAGTCCAGTCGATATCGAAGAATTTTGCGTACTGCGAGGTGCGCCCGTTCTCCAGCACGTCACACCACCAGCGGTTGGCGCCGTAGCCCACTCCCATGTGGTTGGGAACCACGTCGAGCAGCAATCCCATATCGTTTCGCCGGAGCGTGGCGAGCAGCTCCCAGAGCTCGGCCTCGCTGCCGATCTCCGGATTGATCCGGTTGTGGTCGATGATGTCATAGCCGTGATTGCTGCCATCGCGAGCTGCCAGGATGGGCGAGGAGTAGAGTGTAGTGATGCCAAGCTGGCGCAGGTACGGGACGAGGCGGATGGCATCGGCGAAGCGAAATCCGGCGTTGAACTGCAGACGATAGGCCGAGCCGGGACGCACACCGCGCTGGCGCTCGAAGAGTTGCTGCAGCAGCTCTGAAGTTTCAGGGACGGTTGCCGTCCGCGGCTGCGGTCCGGGGCCCTCCGAGCTCTGAAAGTCCTGCATCCGAAGACATTGGATGCGCGGAAGTAGAGCGCCGGAACCTGCGGCTCCGGATACTTGGACTTTACGAAGCGGCCAGGAACGCAGAAAATATGCTTTGGTTCTCAGGAGGCATCATGTCATCGAGCGGTGAGCTGATTCGGATGATGAACTACGTTGACGATATCGCCACGACGCTGCGTCGCATCGTTGTGGGCAGCGGCTACATCACAGCGGAAGAGCGCAAGAAGCTGGCCGAGTACATGCGCAACTCCGATCCGAACTTCACGAAGATCGTCGAAGAGCTGGCAAAGTGAGCTCGCCTGGAGCGGAGACGGTCGCCGTCATCGGCGCCGGGCGCGTAGGCCGAGCGCTGGCGCGGCGTGCCGCTCTGGCCGGCTTTGACGTGGTGCTTGAAGATCTTGTGCCGATCTCGCTGGAGCAGGCGCGGCAGGAGATCCGGCGAGAGCTGGAGGATATGGCTGCCGGCGGCGCTCTCGATCGCAGCGCCGCCGACGCCGCTTACGGACGCATCCGCTACGCCGCGACCATCGAGCAGGCGGCGCGGCAGGCGCACATCGTGATGGAGAGCGGGCCGGACGAGTTCGAATCGAAGCTGGAGATATTCTGCCTGCTCGACCGCATCTGCCTGCCGGGAACGGTGATCATCAGCAACGGCCACGCGCTCGATTTGAGCGACACGGCGACGAATGCCTGCTCGATCGTCGGCATGTACTTCACCGGCGACGAGGCGGAGATTCACTGCTCGGCCTTCACCAGCGAGCAGGCGATGGAAGTGGCAAAGCGGCTGGCCGGACGGATGGCAACAAAATATCGCGTCACCCGCGAAGGTCAGGCGACGGCGCAGGTGTAACTTCCCCGCCCCGGCAGCAGCAGCCGGGCCGCTTTCTTTCCGATAACTTACTGGCCCTCGTTTCGCTCGTAGGGCTTGGCCATGTACTGGCGGGCCTCGTCCAGAGCGCCCTGGGTGTTGTCGTTGGTCTGCAGCGCCTGGCGATATTCGCCTAAGGCGCGCTCGCGCTGGCCGGTGAGATCGAAGATCTTGCCGAGCTGGAGATGGCTCCAGACCTCGGTCCAGCGCGGCTCGCCGTCGCCGTTGAGCGAGTCGCGATAGGCGTTGGCGGCGGCCTGGTAATTTTTCTGCAAGTAGAAGACCTCGGCGATGCGGAAGTGCGCGAGCGAGCTGTTTTTGTTCTGCTCGACGGCCTTCTGGAACTCCTTGAGCGACTCGGCGAGGTTGCCCTGCTGCACCAGTTGCTGCCCACGCATGATGGCCGTGCGCAGCTTGAGGTCGCCGGAGCTCTTCAACACCCAGTTGTTGGGATCGAGGGTAATGCGGCGCGGTTTGCCGAAGGTCTCCACCGTGTAGCTGGAGTCGGTGCCGACGACGTCGATGACCTTCTCCTCGGTCTTGCCGTCGGTATCGATGCGGAGCTGCACCGGCATGCGGAAGAGATCGAGATCCTGCTGCACCTCTCCGACGACGCGGAAGCCTTTCTTCCCTCCCACGCGGTAAACGGTGTACTTGTTCTTGAATTCGGGCGCGCCGGTGGAGTTGAGCCACTGCGAGAAGAACCAGGTCAGCGACTCGCCCTGAATCTGGTCGGTGACCTTCTGCAGATCGCGCACGCCGACGGATTTTCCGGCATAGGTGGCAAAGAGCGTGCGCATGGATTTATCAAAGCGTTGATCGCCCATCACCCAGCGCAGCATGTGATAGAGCATTCCGCCCTTATCGGAGGCCATCGACTGGAAGACGGGATCGAAGGTATCCAGGGTGCCGATCTGGCCGAGAGGAACGCTGTCATAGGCGAGCGCGCCGACGGCCATATCCTTCACCGCCTCCTGCGCGCCGGCCGAACCGGC
>Ga0326727_10008365_pt1 | contig 26341 bp, 7 predicted proteins | sample MB2enrmetagenome_FD_207643 | JGI IMG/M metagenome (GOLD analysis project Ga0326727, IMG submission 207643) | Lab enriched peat soil microbial communities from McLean, Ithaca, NY, United States - MB29MY | ecosystem: Environmental > Terrestrial > Soil > Wetlands > Peat | place: USA: New York...
CCGGCTTCCATCTGCTTGACCGCCGCAATCATCTGCGCTTCCGTGTGCTTGCTCCTCGACATCGCTCCGCACCTTCCTGAATACGAAAATCGTACTCGGTTCTGTGCGGAAAACGGGGATCAGGTCACCGGCGGCAGGCACCACGCCCCGGCCCGGTTGATGGCTGCGAACCTCAACCCCGAAGGGGTGGAGATCGTTAGCGGAGTAGTTGTTTGATTCAGGCAAAGTACATGGGATACCTTATGCTGATTCCAGCAACAGAGTTCGTCATTTTGACGTGCTGTGAACGGTGTTACAGGAAGAGCTGATGATTGACAGACTTCAGGTGCTGGTGCCTGAGGACGTGCCGAAGCGGACAGAGGCTTGGCGCGGATACAACGTACAGTCCGCGAAGGTTGGCTCCGTCTATCCTGCACCCTCCGTCTCTACTCGGCTTGTGCATGATCAGGCACAGGAATTCAGGAGGTCACTCATTATGCAAACGGCCTTCAAACGGATGCAGGCGATTTCCGCTACACTCAGGATTCCGTGGCGTGTACTCGATGTTTTCTCGTTCGCGGCGCTTATCGTTTTTCTCGCGAGCTTCGCTCTTATTCTGAGAGGGCATCAACTATTTCGCCAGACTCTGTTTAGTGCGGTGCTTCGAGAGCATCTGGATTTGACGAATTATTCTTCTGGGAATCTTTATATGGCAGAGGAATTGGAAGCAGTAGAAGCAATTGAACCGCCTCGCCGCACCAGCACATACGACTACAGCCCGATGGATTTGGCGTCTACCTTTGAGCTGGCCTTTCGCTTCCGCGAAACGGAGCCGCTAGCTGACTGCGAAACGCGGGCAGTTGATCCGGACATCGCGAACATTCGAACGACTTATCCTGAATTTTCTTCGCCCATCTTGCCGGCGTTGCAGCATTTTCATGCGAAAGACGATGCGGTTATCGAAAGCAGATGCCGTTTTGAAGCATCCCTTCGGAAGCTTAGCGCTGCGTTTCTCGAGTTTTTCACGCCTCTCGAGACCTCGGATGCTCTTTCAAAATCCGTGATTGAAACTGAACGCAATCGTGCCCGGGAACTGGAGTCCTTGTTGCGCGAGCACTCTGAACTCGAGGCTCAACTCTTGGCGGCAGTGAAAGCCCGCACCGATGCAGCTCAAGCGCTCGAAGAGAAATTGTCCGCCATTGGAGTGAAGGTTTGGCTTGAAGAGCCGCAGCGTTCCACTGAGCCACGATGGCTGATTTACCGCGGCTCGGTATTTGACCTCGGAGTCAAGAATCTGGTCTCTTCGTGCGAGGCAAAATTTGCCGATCCAGGCTTTTTGTCGACCCAGGAAGATGAGGAAAGTGTGCTCAAGCGGGAACTTCGGCAATATTATGAATCGCATCCGAACGAAGCTAGCCCCGGCTTGGATATGCCCCCGGTGGCCATCACGTTCTACGACCGCAGCCGGCACCCTTGGCGTCCGCTCGAATATATGGTCGAGAAGCGGTGTGTACGAGTAGATGTCGGGAGATAAGCAGATGGATTCAAGCTCCGAGCCAACCATCACAGACGCGACCGCAGTGGTCCTGATTGTGCATGGTGTGGGCGACCACAAGGTTGGAGCGATCATCCATGAGTTGGAGGCGGGATTCCATGCGACCGTTTCGCCGCAGAACCCGCAAGAAACCACCCGCACGAATATTGATTTACGTTCCCTGCTACCTGAGGATTCGGCAGTCCGTTCGTTGCAGGGTCTTTACCTCAATACATCAAGCGGAGGGTATTGCCTTATTCCGTTGGTCTGGTCGGAACTCCGGAAGCGGTATGTTCGCCAGTTGGAATCTTTGGATCGCGGCCCTCTGGACACTCCTTTACCTCGGTTGCCGCGCTCTGTTCCCAAGGCTGTTTTGAACTGGCTCATCAGCCTTCGGCGGGTGGTTGCGGGATTCCTGAACCTTACTCGCACGTGGTATTGGTATCAGCTTGAGTTAATCAAGCTGGGACTGGGATCGCTCCGGTGTTCCCAGTCCCGGTTCTGGAAGTTGGTACTGGCCGGCGTGGCACTACCGCTTGTCTGGTGCCTGGCAGGCATTTCCTATGGTCTCAGGACTGGCGTTCTGCCACTTGTGGCGATTCCCGTGTTGATGGCGCTTTGGGCGCGAGCGAATTTTCAGCCAGAAATCGACGGCCAGGTCGTGGCATGGATTATGGTTATTACGACCGTGGCGCTGACGTGCATCGGATCGGTTGGCGTCATTGCCATGGATATGGTGGCGGACGTGCTTTTTTACGTTGAGAACTCGAATCATCGCGACCAGGTCCACCGGTTGATCCGCGGCATCATCGAAGGCGTTCGCAGCGAAGCGCCTCAGGCGAGAATCTTTGTGGTCGGTCACAGCCTTGGCAGTGTGGCAGTCACTCACGCTCTTTTAGAAATGCAAAATGGATCGGTGGATGCGCGCCCGCCAATCTACCTGCTTACTTTCGGTTCGCCCCTGAACCTGATGTCCCGAGTATTTGGGAAAGTGGTCTTCTCTCCCGCACAGGTGCAGAGAAGATATGCGGAATCGGGAGCCGTGAAGTTCTGGCTTCATGTGTGGCGCGACTCAGATGTGATCGGCCGAGCATTACGAGCCAGCACCAGCGGCGAATTTCGGCAAGTAAGCCTGGGAGACGGGCCTCATTGGGGATATTGGAGCGACCCGCGAGTATGGGGTATGTCTACCGCGTTGATGGGTTCAGCGTTAACTGCGGAATCCGGTGAGTTTGACAACATCGTGCAATTGTCCACGGGCCAGGGCATCACCTGGAAGGAAATGTCGGAGGCCGATTCCCTCCAGAGATTATGGCTGAGCGGGATTGTGGCATCGATCCTTGGCTATGCGATCGCCTGGTATTCGTCCCGGGCTTATCTGTCTGAGCAGGATGCACCGCTGCTCCTGAATGCCTGGTACAAGGTGGCGCAAATCGCTCTGCAGGGGCTGGTGGCTGCGTCGGCGATATTGGGCTTGCTGTGCACAATTCAAATCCTCTGGTTCAGTAAATCGGCTCGCAACAGATTAGCGAACCTGAGATTCTGGCGCTTCCCCATCATCGTTAGCGAAGCCGTAGCGCTGGTGATGCTGCTCGTGCTTTTATACGGGCTCCTGCATGTGCTCGGATGACCGATTCCATACTGGACGTGATCGGTTGCCATGCCGACATTAACAGGACTTATCTCGCAATTCTTCGGCAACGAAAACATTCTACGATATTTTATTTGATTCCTGCTACCCGTTCGTAGCGCGGCATGCGCTTCAGCTTCGTCATGTCGATCCCATCCAGGATCATCGCCAGCTCGCTGGCCCGCAGCTCCACCGAGCGGGCACCTTCTTTCACTCTCGGTAGCTTAAAAACTCCAGCCTCGAGGCGCTTGAACCAAACAATGAATCCGTCGCGGTCCCACGTCAGGATCTTTAAGCGCTCGCCTCTCCGCGAGCGGAAGATGAACAGACCATCGCCAAGTGGGTCCCGACCGATCACCGCGCGTACCCGCTCCGCCAGCCGATCGAAGTCGGGTAAGAGAGCGTCATTGCTGACGCTCCCTCCCCTAAGAACCGGACATGATAGTTTCCCTTCATCCGGCTCAAGCCATGTGTAAGCCCTCTGGAGTGGAGAGCCGGTCATCCGCGACAGTTTGTCGTACCTTCGAACCTTTGGCCCTTTGTGCAAAATACGAGCGCCACCGGGGATCGAAAGGGTTGGCTTCCCCTTTGATCTTCAGATGCCGTTGTATGGGCGTATCACCCGCATAGAGCAGCCGTTTCCAAGAAGGCTGTCCCAGGGGGACCGTGACGGCGCGCGCCGCAAACCTCCACATCCGTTCGCCGATGGCGTGATAGTACCTATTCTTCACCCATGCAGCGTTCTTACGCGGATGTCTGCGATAGCTCCACCACCACAGCTTGCGCCATATCTCAAAGTCCATGCGCGCGAACGCATGTTTAGCCACACAGTGTCGATGATAGTTGGCCCATCCCCGTATGACGGGGTTGAGCTGAACGATCAGATTTTCCTGCGTCGCCGATTTATTCTTCTCGATGATCCCCCGGATTTTTGTCAGAGCCGCCTGAACGTTCTTCTGGGCAGGCGTGATCAACAATTTCCTTCCATACTTGCGTATGTTCTGGCCGAGAAAATCAAACCCTTTCTGGATGTGAGTCACGTGAGTCTTTTCCGCTGAGAGTTCAAGCCCCCGCTCGCGCAGGAACTTTTCCACCAGTGGTAGAACTTCGTTGACCAACTGAGACTGGCTACGGCCGGTGATGATAAAGTCATCGGCGTAGCGCACCAGATGTACCTTGGAATAAATCTGTTGCCCCTTTTCCTTACGAGACGGGAACGTCCTCTTCAGGAGGAGCTCCAGACCATCCAGGGTACAGTTCGCCAGCGCGGGGGAGATAATTCCCCCCTGAGGAGTACCTTCCTCGGTGGCAAACAAGTTCGAGTTTTCGAGGAATCCGCATCGCAACCACTTCTCAAGGATGACTGCATCCATCGGAACATGGGTAAGAAGCCATCGATGACTGATGTGGTCGAAACAGCCTTTTATGTCTCCTTCAAGAATCCACTCCGGCGCATCGCTTTTCGACAGAACTTTGAAACACTGTTCGATGGCGTCTGCAGTGGAGCGGCCTTTCCGGAAGCCATAAGAGTTGGGGTCCGCGCAGGTTTCAGCGATTGGTTCCAGGGCCATCAGATACAACGCTTGCATGGCTCTATCCTTCATCACGGGAATCGAGAGCGGCCTCAACTTGCCGTTGGATTTTGGAATATACACCCGCCGTAACGGCAGCGGGCGGTATCCCCGGCGCTGTAACGATGCGATCGCTTTGAGTTTGGACTGCGGCGTCGACCAGAGTACTTGGTCCACGCCCGAGGTTCGCTTGCCCTTGTTTTCTGTCACTCGTTTCACGGCCAAAGCCTTGCCGCTGAACGAGCAGGTCAGCAACCGTTGCAAGGCTTTGACCTTGCTCCAGCGGCCCTCCCGGGATGCCTTGACGATACGCGCCTGCAGCCGACCTACCCGCTGTTCACATCGTTTCCAGTCAATCTGGTCCCAGTGCGCTACAGCGGATGAGGATGCACACGCGACGTTTTCCGCGTTCATTTGCGATTTCCTCATACGATGGTTCTGCCTGCTTTCTCGTCCTTCATGACCTGCTGGAAGTCTGCCTGCTTATCGCAGAGAAGTTGCCGCTTCCTATCCGCCCCATTACAGAGCGGCCTTTGCTTTTTCCAGCATCCTCTCCCCGCAGACCTGTCGGCGACTCTTGCGAGGCGCTTCCCCCGATTTTCCTGGGAGGCCAGCGGGGTTTCCATGTTCTGATTCAGCGACAAGAATGATTTAGCCCCCGCCTTCACACCGGCAGTCTGGATGTCCGTGTGACCCGTTGCGGTTATCAAGTCAACCGACTGCTTTACCTTTTGGCTTCAGCCTGTCAGCGTCTTTGGCTGGTTCATGCTAACGATGCCTACGGCGGTTCACATATGTTGGGCGTGTCATCCAGCCTAACCCTCTGACCACTTTGACGCTGGCAGTCAAGGAGATTCCCTCACGGCAACCTCCACCGTTTGCGCGGAGGATATTGTCTCGGCAGCTTCCGACCCGATCGTTACCAATCACGCCGGTGCCGATAGGCTACTGCGGACGGAACCGCAGGTTCATCTCACGATGTATCCATGTTGAACAATCGTTGAATCAGCTTCATGTCGCACGCCGCAGCGCATGTCGGTCGCCTCTGCAGCCAGCCAGATGCGGCAGGCTTGCGCTCCGTCCAGCGTGCGCAAACTGGGAAGACCGATCACCCCTTCGCCTCTAGTACCGACAGCAATGCACGTAAATGATCCGCGTCAAAGCCGGGCTCCACAACAAGGCTGCAGCCAGGAACAAGACGAATCTCAATCGCCCTGCATCGCTGAGATGTTGTTCCTGGATGATACGGCTCCTGCGGCGCCACCTCTACTTCGACGAACTTCGCCCTTTCCGCCTCTCGCAACCGCTTCTTCCATGCGAACAGTTGCGACGACGTCATTCCTCGTTCATGGCAAAATGCCGCTGCGCTCTGTCCACTTGCCAGCTGCTCGGAAACCAAACCTCGCCATCTTGTCCACAACTCCGCCCCGCGTTCTCTCATGCCTCCAAAGTGCCTCATGTCCGCGCTGCGTGCAAGATGGGGTTTAGATATCGCTTACAAAAGATATGATTCCGCGTTTGCCTTCAGCCGGAAGACTCCGATGGCTCGGAGATAGCTTTTCGAGAGGAATTTGGCCAATGGCTATGAGAATCTTTTTGGCTCATTGCGCGGGGAGACTGGTCGCGCATCCCTGCCTTGTGCACTGCGTTCTGCATTGGGCGGTTGTATCCGGCGGTGCTCTCGCGTTGCGTCTACATGCGCGGCAAGGGAGTTGTACTTGCGGGAGGGGGCATCGGCAGCGCGGCGACGCCTTGGCTCGTCCGAGCTGGGCCACGCAGGCTTAGATCGCTGAACGCGGCCATGTTCGTGCCCGCGCTAAGCCTCGCTCCTCCTTGCGGCCCTCCGGAAGTCCAGCATGTTTCCTGACGGCCGGAGGGCTCCGCAGGCCAGCCCGGACAGTCTTTCGCATCCCTTGGGACGCAAATTGCAGCGTCCGCGTAAGATGCTGCAGGTGTGCTTCTCAAGAATAACGTTCTCGAGCGCCTGATGGTGTCTAATCTTGATAACTAAGGGACTACCGAGCGCCCGAGCGCCTGCGATGCGAGCGCCTGCGATGCTTGACAACTCGATATACGTTAGGGCATTCTTTACATCCCAAGAATCGAGCTGGCTCAAACAACTCAGCCTCTTCCTTCCGAAACCTGCATCTTTGCTCGGCTTGGTTTCCCCGGTTCTGTGTTCAACGACCGCTTCACGGTTCGAACCCGCCCCTCGGAGGTCCCTGCATGGCCAATGTCCTCGCTTCCACAGCCGCATCCCCGGTAGACAAGACCCTCACCGTCGCACCCAGCGAGACGGTTGCTCCCTCCGTCAACCAGATCGTCCTTCCGGCGCCTGGACCGGCGGCGGCACCGCTGCCTATCTTTGGCGTTCCCATCTTCCACCCGCTTCCGCTGCTCCAGTGGGCACCCGCATGGTTCTACAGTGCGCTTAGCTGGCTCGGCAAATCCTGGTACGACGCCAGTAATACTCTGCAGAGCTTCAACACCTATATGGTTGGCTCCGGCGTGGACCCCTACGCGCAGCTCGGCTCCACGCGTCTCTTCGTCATCAGGAAGGTGCGCGAGGAGTACTTCCAGCTTTCGCTGGCGGCCAACACCTCCTCCACGGCACCGCTCAACCAGACCACCGGAACGCTCTATCCCAATACCGACGCCGGCATCCGCGACCTCTACGTCGCACTCTCCCAAAGCTCCATTTTTTCTGCGGTCAACTTTTGTTACATTCCCGGCCGCCTCGGCGCAGACCTCAACCCGACTCCCGTCAATCCAACCTTCGCGGCTCTGCCCGCCACGTTGCAAAGCGGCTACGACCCCGCCACCGGCCTGCGCACCATCGTGCTTGGCTCCGCCGTCTCGCAGGTCGTCCCGCTCAACGACTTCCTCGCCGCCCACAACGAGCAGATCTACAATGACCAGCCCGCCATCGTCCCCCTGGTCGATGCGCTCGTTTACGACGTCACGCAGAACAACCAGCTCGGTGCCACCACTTTCTTCCTGCCCACCTACTACTCACACGATCAGGTTTCTTCCGGCAACTACTACGTCAATAAACAGCAAACCACGGGCGCGCAAGGTAACGCCACCGTGCATTGCGGCCAGACCGTCATCTTCTCCGGAGGCCCCGGCTACGTCGACTCCAGTGCCACCGCGCTCGCGCTCGACGCCACCAGCCAAACCAACGTGCAGGGCCAAACCTTTACCTCCTATACCTTTCAGAACGCGACAGTCATCACCAGCTCCATCTTCACGCCTCGCGCCGACCTGGGCGTGCTCGCACTCACCTGCTCGGCTGCCTCGCCACTGAGTGCCTTCGCCAACCAGAGGATCATCGGCTTCTACCACGACAACTCCTGGCAGAAATGTCTCGGCATCCCTATCTACGACTACGGTTCCGCCAACTCGGAATTTACTTCTGCCGCCGCGGCCCTTGCCACTCCCACCACCATCTACGATCCCACCACGCCGTTCCTCAACGGCGGCACGCTGCAGCATGTCGTTGGCAATCTGACCAAAGCCACTTACCTCTGGTCCACCGACTCGCTCGTCTCCATCCTCGACACTGCGATCGCCGCCAAAGGCACCACCGACGGCGCAGGCCTCAGCATCACCGACGCCGGCCTCAACTTCGACATGACCTCCACGCCTGCCGCCGGTGTCGTCGATCAGCTCACCGTCCCCATCGTCGCCACCATCACTACCACGCCGCCCGTCTTCCGCGTCCCCATCGATAACCGCATCGCCAATGTCCAGGAAGTCGCCGCAAAGCCAGCAGCTGAAGCCGCGATGGTCGCGCCTCCGCCAGTTGTTGCTCCTCCGCCCGCAGTCAACAAGCCCGTCGGCGTCATTACCAACATCCCCACTGTTCTGCCAGGCGTCAGCATCGGCAATACTGCTAACAATCCCATCCTGCTTGAGCAGAACCCCATCGTCGTCCAGGTGGGCCTGAACGCCTTTATTCCGCAGGAAGCTCTCACTGGAACCGGTATCACCAACATCGAAATCGGCACCGCCTTCGCCCAGCAATCCCTCGGCGCTGGCATAACGCTCCAGACCGAGACCCAGGGCGTCGTCATCAACCTCACACAGACTCAGAACGCCGCCACCAGCGCTCCCAACGCCTACCAACTCCAAATTGCTTCCTCCGGAGTTACATTTACTGCCGGCGTCACCTACATCCTCTCGCTCACCGGCTCTAACCTCAGCGTGCGCGGCTCCGACGGCAGCACGGCAACCAGCCTTATCACGCAGGCCGGAACGCCCGGAGGCGCAACCTACGTCGGCGCCATGGTCTACACCGCAACCACCACGTCCGTCGCATCCTACCAGAACCTCCAGGTCACGCTCGCTGCCCCGGCCATCGGCACCAGCGGAGTGCTCCAGGGGGCGCAATACAGTGTCCGCCTCACCATCGGCGCCAATAACAGCCAATACGATCTGCTCGACGCCAATCAGTCGCTGCTCGCCTCCAGCGTCAGTGTGCCTACGCCTAGCGGCTCGCCCACGCCGCAGCCCGGCAGCGTCTATTTCGGCAGCTTCATCGGGGGCGCCGCGCAAATGACGCTCTGGTCCGTCCCCATCTTCCTCACCGTCGTCCCGTCACAGCTCACCGGCGCCAGCTTCAACGGCGGCATGACCCTCAGCGCCGTCGCCAGCGGGACGCCCAACTACGCACTCTCCATCACAGACAGCTCGCTCTTCGTCTACTCCAACGTCAACGTGGACACCAGCGCCATCGGCTCGGTCAGCTCCGCTAACGTCTTCCTCGCCAGCGCTGTCATCAACTCCGCGCCGGACAACACCACCTCCGCCGCCTTCGCGCCCTGCCACGTCCTCATGGGACTCGTGCGCCAGGCCCAGATGGGCACCGTGCTGAAGTACGTCTTCGTGCCCGAAGACGACAGCGTGGTCATCGGCAGCACTCGCTACATGCTCAGCGTGATCAATCTCGAGGGCCTCACCGTCGATCCGAACTCGCGTCCATACCCGCCCGTCTACTGGCCGCAGAACCAATACTGGCAGTTCGCCAATCGCCACAACCCCTACCTCGACGTCCGCTACACCGGCGCCACCGAAGCTGCGCGGATCAGCCAGGCGCAGTCGGACGTCGCGCGCATCGGCCTCGCCACTGAACAAGCGCAGGAACCGATGCAGATGTACCTCGACACCTCCGGCATGATCGTGTGGCCCATCTACGAATTCCCCTACGACACCACGACCCAGGCCGTCGACCAAGGCCAGCTCAAGGTCATCACCAACACCATCATCAACATTCTCAACACCACATTCCCATCCGTTGTCCAACAAACGCCCGGCCCGCTCGACAGCGAGCAGATCATCGTACCTGGCCAGCTACAGCAGAACAATCCCTACACCGCCGACACGGCGACCACCGTCGACGCCACCACCGTCGCCCCCACCGTGACCACGACACTCTCCGCCGCGAATACCACCTCCGTCTCCGGGGCACTCGTTACCAACCTCAACGCCAACGCGCTCATCACCTCCACGCCCAGGAGCGTCGCCGCACAACAGAGCATCGATACACAGCAAGCGCAGGTTGCCACCGCCAGCCTCGCCATCACGAAGGCGCTCTCGCCGCAGAACGCTGTCACTCAGGACCGCGCTATCCAAGCCGTCGCGTCGGAAGCTGCAACCTTTGGCCGCCGCCAGTTTCAGCCCATCTACGGCTTCTCCGTCTACAACCCCGGCACCGGCGAGGCTTATCTCATCGAACTCGTCGACTCCGACCTGGCCATTCCCGACCAGCTGCCCGACCCCACACAGAACGTCACCTACGATCCCTACTACGTGCGCGTCGTCTTCCTCAGCACGCTCACCGCATACAACATGACCATCATCGTGCCCTCCATGGTGCACGACCAGTACGGCAACTGGGCCTACCAGGATACCGCCTACACCAACGTCCTCAGCAAAACCAACGAGCTTTCGCTCGGCTACTTGTACTCGCTCTACGACGGCTCCAACAACTTCGACGATCTCGACTTCAGCCCCTACCCCGCCATCCTCGACCTCGAGTTGCGCAAGTCGCAGTCCTACATCTTCACCAACGTGCCGTACTCCGCCAAGCAGACGGCCATCTTCAATCCCGGCATTCTCTATACGCAGTTTGCCAGCACTGCCAACCTCAGCGAGTTTGGCGGAGGAGGAGCAGCCCCACCCACCGGTGGTGGCGACGCAGCCACGTCGCGCGCGCTCACCGGAGTCTCCGTCGACAAGTCGCCCGACGCCTCGCTCTTCGACACGAATCTCATCAACTTCATCTTCCCGCCTACGCCGCCCGCTTACTTCGTCTGCCGCCGCCTCAACTGGAACACTGACTGCCACCTGATGCAGGCCACCAATCCCACCGGGACCTCCATCTACGTGGCCTACGGCGGCGGCGACCTCGTCCCCTTCCGACTCGACGCACCTTTCACCGTGGACAAGCGTCAGCCCGCGCACATGTACGCGCTCACCCACACCTTCGCCGACCAGCAATACGACGCCGTCCAGACCATCTCCGTGGCCAACAAGCCCTACATCATCGGAGTCACTACCAACGGCGGCACCGCGCAATACACCAATCTCTCCATCGACTCCACCGCCGGCACCGCCAACCTCTCCATCGGCACAAACCAGATACTCCAATTCCCAACCGAGTGCTACATCGCCGGCCAGGCCAGCTCCACTCTCACCACAATCGACACCATCAACACCAGCCTTGGCACCATCAGTATCACCACCGGCAGCTTCGTCTCGCAGGACAGCAACGGCAACCAGCTTCCACCACAGTTCCAGCTCCTCACCTACAACAACCTCGTCTACATGGTGCGCGCCGTCTCCAATGTCACCTCGCTCAGCTCCGTCGGCGGACTCAGCGCTACCTCCGGCTTGCTCATTGATACCTTCGTCCCCACGCAGACCGGGAACCTGAAGCTCGCGCAGGCCGCCCGTTACAAGCGCAGCGGGCTCTCCTACTTCGGCACCACCTATACCCCCACCACCATGGTGGACACGCTCGACACCCTCGACTTCACCGACATCACCGGCAACACCTTCTACGTCCCCACCATCTTCATCCCCATCCCCGAGCTGGACGCCGGCAAGGGCTTCATCGCCGACCTCTCTAACTTCCTCGGCCAGCAGATCTGGACCTTCGTCTACCCGGAGATCGTCGCCACCGCCGGCGCCACCGTCAACGGCGTTAACTACCCTAACGGCTTCAACCTAGACATCGAGGGAAACCCCGTCCTCAGCCTGCAGAAGCTGCACTTCGTCTACGACCCCATCGCCGTCCTCTTCACCACCAACGACCTTGCGCACAAATACCCGCTGCAGCCCAAGCAGCAGATCCTGGCGCTCACCAACGGCCAGATCCAGGAAGGCATCTGCTGGCGCTCCGCCAATCCGCAGCCATATCGCAATCCGCCCACCAACATCTGCGCGCAGCAAATCCTGCCCACTGGCGACGGCATGGATCGCCCCAACATTGTTTATTCCTCGCACAACCGTCCCGTCACCACGCCGCTCAGCACCAGCTACATGGGCATGTCGGTCAAAAGCTTCCAGTCTGTCTCCGGCGTGGCCTACAAGATCGAAGAGTCGATGCTGCAGAACGACCAAGTCGGCCTCAGCTTCGTCTCCGCAGTCTCCTCCACGTCGAACCTGCTCATCGGCGTGCTGTTCGACTACAACAACAACGACCTGGGCACACTTTCCCCCTACGACTCCACCGAGTCCACCAAGGGGCTCGTCTTTCTCAATGGCTATCTCAGCGCGGCCGGCTACACTTTCTCCAGCCCCGACCACTTCGACGTCAACGACGTTCTCCCCGCGCAGATCCCGCTGCTCGAGCAGATCACCGGCGTTATGGGCCAGGACTGGGACATCAGCTTCTACAACCCGGACATGAGCCTGCCGCGCCAGTACTGGAGTCTCGTCTACGATTCCTTCACCGCGCCAGGCCTGCCCAACTACATTCCGAACGTCCCGCCCGCGCTCGTCGATCCCACCTTCACCAACCGCACGCGCTCACTCATCCTCTCCATCCAGAATCCCGTGCGCCCGCAGCTACTCGGCCTGATGGACACTTACAGCTCCGTCGTCTCCTGCGATCTGCATCTGCAGAACGGCGTCACCGGCTCCGTCTTCCTCAGCAAGAAGGCCGACCGCGACGTCGCCTCGATCGGCAGCAATCCCACCGGCCCCACCACCTTCCCACTGTACGGCCTGCCCACCAAGTACGACTTCTTCATCTTCTCGCGCGACCACTACTGGACCCTCAAGGGCGCCAGCTTCGACCTCATCGACCAGGGCTACGCCATGTGCCTCGTCGACGATGGCACAGGCACCGGTACAAAAGTCGCCAGCTACTCCATCGACTCCGACGGTAACTACTACGAGCTCTACACCTACGTCCTCTACTCGCCCAACGGCGGCGTGCTGGAGACGCAGAGCTTCCCGCTCAAAGTCACACTCGGCGCGCCCGCCAACCTCGGCGCGACTCCGCCCATCCCCGAAACGCCGAACAACGTCAATCCGCAGGACCTCGTCGCGCAGATCAACAAGCTTTCCAACCTCATCTACGCAGCGATGGGCCCATCCAGCCCTGGCCAACCGCCCGCGTACATTCCCATCCAAGCCGTCGGCGGCAGCGTGCAGGCTGCTCCTATCTTGGGAGCGCCCGGCTTCAACGGCTACACGCTCAACGTTCTCGGCGCCAATCATCAGCCCGTGCAGATTTCGCAAATCTACTCCGGCTCCATTACCTACCAGATCGCCGGCTCCACTACCATCGTTCCCTTCAACACCAAGTCCCAGAAGTCCGTGCCGTTCTACGGCTCGCTCTCGAATGGCCTCGACAAACAGGTCTCCGTTGCCATCCTTCAATCCAAGGACCTCACAACCTACATCCCGCATCCCACCGTGCCGGCTGGCCCGTCCGCCGGTCTCTATGGCGGCGACGGCCTCGGCGCGCTCATCGGCACACCCTTCAGCTGCGCCTTCCAGGGCTCCGGCGCCATCCCGCCCGCTGTCTCCGGCGATCCCACGCCCGGCACCACCATGAAGGCCGACGACTCCATCTTCTACACCTTCAACGGCGTCTCCAACATTCTCTTTGATTCCACCGGCAAAACTGTAACCGCGACGGGCACACAATATTTCATCGACACCACCGATCCCGCCAATCCCATCCACGGCGTGGTCACGCTGCCCAAGTTCGTCCTCAACACCAACAGCTATTCGGTAAACCTCAGCACCACGCTCACCGACGGCGTCACCTCGCGCTACACCATCGTCTTCGGCGGCAAGAGCTACCAGTTTGGCCCGGACAACGCCCACGTCACCGCCGACCGCACCTCCTTCACCTTCAACCCGCTCACCGGCGGCATCTACACGGTCTCCTACCAGGACGTCGACGCGCCCGCCGGTAGCGAGGCGCCATCCCCGATCACCATCACGCCTTTCTCCATCGCGGCTGGCGGCCTCGTGAACAGCTCCGTCGTCACTGTGGATGTCTTTAATAACCCCGGGGGCCTCACCAACATGGTCCTCGGCGTCATCGGCCGTACCTACACCTACGACCCCGTCCACGGCACCGTCACCATCACCGCCGGCACAACCACTACCACGGTCCCGTTGCAAACCGGTCTCGCCTTCACCTCCAACAGCGGCTATGGCTACGTCATCGGCTTCGCCAACGGCCAGTACACCGTCAACGGCAGCCCCATGTTCCCGTACTCTGCCTCCACTACGGGCTCGCCTGCCTCCTACGCGCTCATAACCTCGCCGCAGATGTTCACGTTCGGCGGCAACTTCTACACCTTCAATCAGGACCAGCTCGGCAACTACCAAACTGTCACCGGCAACAGTCAGACCTATCCCATCAACCCCTACCAGTTCTCCATCAACGGCACCGTCTACATCATGAACACCAACGTGCAGCCCAACACTGTCGTGGGGGGCGGCAACGTCTATACCATGACCGCCGGCAACACCCAGTTCCTGCTCAACGGCGTGCAGTACACCATCGCGCTCAAGGGCGGCTCGCTCAACGGCGCCACCATCTCCGGACAGTTCAATATCACGCAGGCCAACGTCGTCGTCCTCGAGAACTACGTCTACGAGCTCGACAGACTCAACGGCCAGATCGTCGGCAACGGCACCCTTTATCCGCTCACCACCTCCGGTTTCACCTACACCATCACTACCGCCAACCAGAGCTTCACCGTCACCACCCAGCCCAACGCCACCACCGTCAACATCGGCAACGTCGAGTACCTCATCGGCAACAACACTGTCGTTGGCGACAGCATCACCTACCCCATCCTCTCCTACCGCACTTTTTTGGACGAGGGAACTACCTACAGCATCGGCCTCGACGGCACTGTCTCCGTGCCTCCGCCGTTCACGCTCTCCGGCACTTCGCCGTGGACGCGTTCCACCTTCACCGACTCCGGCACCGCCTACACCGTCAACGACATCGCCGCCTTCGACGGCACCAAGTACTACCTGCTTACCGGCACGCCACCGCAATTCACCACCGCCGCCCACACCTACACCGTTCGTACGGACGGCGTCTCCATCGCCGCCGGTCCCAGCAAGACCTACATCGTCAACTCAACCGGGCCACTCAGTCCTAACCAGTTCACCTTCGGCAGCGAGACCATCTTTTTCGGCCGCGCCACGGACGTTGCCGCCTTCGATGGCCAGCACTACTTCGCCATCACCAACAACCAGTTCACTGACACCAATACAGGTCTCACCTACACCCTCAGCGGCAACACCGCCGTCAACCAGGGCAACAGCTTCGAGATCTTCTCCAACCTCGGCGCAACTCCGTACTTCACCGTCCCCAGCGGCGCCACGTACTTCGTAAATGTAACCGTCGCAGATACAGGCTCCCCCAGCGGCAATATCTACAGCGTCTTCCCCATCTCGGGCGGCCAGTTCACGATCCCGTTGCAATACACCATCACCGTCGCGGGCAGCACTGTCACCGTCGCCGCGGTCACGCTCCCCGGTGGCTCCGAGGTCATCTCCACCCTCACCGCCTCCGGAGGCAAGCTCACCGGCGGTGAATTCACGGATCCCGTCACCGGCATCACCTACATCTGCGTCGTCAACGCCGGCGTCTTCAGCTTCGTCGACTCCAACAACGCCATCTATCCATTCCCCGCGCCCGGCACCACCGATGTCCTCGTCGCCTCCGTCGTCGTCACCACCGCCGTCACGCTGGCCGTCGACAACGAATCACCCGCGCAGGTCTATCCCGTCCTCAACAATCAGTTCCTCGTCGGCACCACCACCTTCTCCGTCAACGTCCCCGTCGCCTACACCAACGCCGCCGCCGGCCCCTACTACCCGATGGTGAACGGCCGCTTCATCGTGCCGGAAACCGCGCCCAAATCCAGCCTCACCTACACCGTGCGCGCCGCAAACGTCCTCAAGGGCTACCTCATCAACAACGACGATGAGTTCTCTGCGGACGGCAACACCGTCTACACCGTCAACGATGTCAACATCGTCAAGTCAACCAACCAGGCCACGCTCAGCGGCACCGAGCCCAATCAGACCCTCACGGCCGGCTCACTCACCTACGCGCTCAACACCACCACCTCGCAGGCCACCCTGCAGCCCGCAGGCCTGGACTACACCACCACCACCAAGCAATTCACCGTCAACTACAACGGCCTCTCCGTCACCTACACCGTGGGCGCGGCTTCCGTCACAGACAGCCGCCACCCCGCCAACACCTTCCCCGCCACCATCTCCGGTTCGCAACTCACCTTCACGGACACCGTCGGCGGCGTCACCTTCACCTTCAACGACTCCGGCAACAATCCCATCTCCGCCGCCTTCGCCTACACCAACCACTTCTTCGTCGACGTCATCAACGGCGCCACTTACTACATCGACGTCCCCGACAACCGCGTCGAAACACTCACCTACCTGCCCGAAACCACGCAGTACGCCTTCGTCCCCGCCGACGGCAACACCTACCTCATCCATTACAACGACGTGAGCGTCGTCTTCCCCGTCATCACCGGGGCCAACGTCAACGTCGGCGTCGCCACCGTAGGCTCCGACACCTTCAGCATCTTCGTCGACCAGGTGGATCCCACCAGCGGCGCCGCGGCTATCAACGTCAACACCAATTCCTTCGAGATCAACGGCAACCTCTACACCATCACCGGCACGCCCGCCGGGGCGGACTACTCTGCCTGCTCTGTAGTCGGCGATGCCACGCCTCCGAAGAAATTCCTCACCGCAAACACCTTCCAGCTCACTGATCCCACCATCACCTATACGCTGCAACTCGGCCCCAATAACCAGCCTTCCTCCATCGTCGCCACTTTCCCAGTCAAGCCCAGCCGGGACATCCTCAACGTCAACGACGACGTCTACATCATCACCTACAACACCGTCTCCACCGGCTCGCTGCTCGGGCAAGGCCAAGCCTCCATCGCCATCACCAACTCCGTCTTCACGCTCACCAACCCCTTCGACACCACCAAGGCCAAATTCATCTTCGACGACCTCAACATCTACGACGCCGGCTCTGTCGTCGGCCAATTCACCGCCTATATCTCGCCCACCTTCTTCATCGGCGCCGCCACCTACACGCTCGATCCCGTCAACCTCGTCGTCACCGACAACAACAAGCGCCCGTTCCCGCTGCTGCCCAATCCCACGATGTTCAGCATCAACGGCGCCAACTACGTCATCGACACCAACCAGACGCCGCACGCCATCGTCGGGAACAGCAACACATCTCCGCTCTCCACCGATGTCACAGTCGTCGCCGGCCAGCCGCTGCCCAACTCCACCTTCACCCTCGGCGGCCTCATTTACAAGTACACCGAAGACTCTTCGCATAACCTGCTAACCATCACCGGCACCAAGCTCTACACCATCGCGCAGCCCGCGGAGACTTTCAAGCTTGATTCCACCCTCATCTTCACCATCGTCAAGACGCCGCCCACCGCCGGCAACTACCCCGGCACCACCGTGCCCATCGGGACCATCACCGCCGGCACCACCATCCTCAACCTCTACGCCGGCACGCCGGAGTCCGGCGGCGCGGATTTCTTCACCTACAAGAACGTCCTCTACACCATGGTCGCGTCGGAAGGCGTCTACGTCGCCGTGCAGAAGTCCTACACCATCTACGCGGCGCATCCCACACCCAACCAGCAGCAGCTCGCCGTTTTCAACTTCAGCGGCAACACCTACCTCGTCACGGACGGCACCACTGCAGGTGCGACCACGCCCACCGGCATCAATCCCGGCAGCATGTGGGCCGCCACTTCCATCTCCAACGTCGAAGGCCAATTCGGCCTCGTCTACGGCTTCGCCACGCAACCCACCAGCGTCATGCAGTCGCCCTCCGGTGTTTTCCAGTTCATGGTCACGAACTCCAGCGCCGTCAGCACGCTCTACGACATCGTCTACGCCACTGGTTCCAACGCCAACATCATCAAAGTCGATGTCCCCAGCCTGCTGCCCAGCTTCACGCAGGCCGCGCCCTTCACCTTCGTCGCCTCCGATCCTCTCACCTTCGAGACTGGCGGCTACAACGCCTTCATCACTTCCATCGTCGAAACCGCTGTCCCCAGCGAAAGCTACGCCGCAGCCTGGAAGGCTCCTGTCGTCTCCACCGACAGCCAGCTCGACAACCTGATCGGCACGCAGGGCGACTTCAGCGTCGAGTTCTGGCACTCGCTCCCCATCATCCCCACTGAGGCGTACCACCCCTTCACCTACACCGCCAGCACCTCCAAGCCGCTCGTCTACTACATCGATGTCGACTTCGAAAATAACTTCGAAATCTATCTCGGCATCAACGGAACCGTCATGCAGGCCGTTACCACGCCGCCCGTCATGAGTTCCGGCTGGCGCCACTTCTCCCTCACCTATGAGCAGCCCTACACCATCCTCTGCAAGGGCTCCGGCTTCGAGGTCAGCCAGGCCTCCAACTACAACTTCAATCGCGACTTCAGCATCGCGATGACCTTCAGCGCCTCCGACGTCAACACTACGCAGGGCCTGCTCTACAAAGGCACTGGTTCGGACAACACCTCACCCGAGCTCGACATGTCCTACCGCGTCGGCATCTCCAACGGCACCGTCACGCTGCAACTCTTTGACGGCTCGGGCAACGAAAGCCCACTCTTCCTTGGCCCCTCCATTCAGGCCAACCAGTACTACCAAGTCATCATCGTCAAAAACACCGCCACGCCCACCGGCAACGGAGGCAGCACTGATCCCTATGCTTCGCCACTCGATCCCAGCGAGATGGGCAATGCAGCTTCCTCTGGTATGAATCTCACGTCCTCCGGCTTCCCTTCAGGCGGCGGCGCCATCAAGATTTCCGGCATCTCGCCCGCCGACTCTACGTCCTCGCTCAGTACGCTGCTCAACAACCTCAGCAACTCTTCTAGCGGCAGCCAGAGCTACAACGTCACCATCTCCGTCCGCACCGTCAATGCCGACGGCAGCTTCGGCAGCTGGAACCCCGTTGTCACCCCAAACAGTGTCGGCTCCAACAAAGCCGCGCTTACCGTCAACCCCACCGGCTCCGCACATCTCCTCATCGGCTCCGCCTACGACGACAGCGGGCAGGCCATCCCGCTCGGCGGCGCATCCAGCGTCGGCAACATCCGAGACGTCTACCTCTTCAGCAGCGCCATCAATCGCGAAGGCATCAACACGAACTCCGGCACCGTCGACATCGCCAACGCCACGCAAGCGCAGCTCAACACCGCCGGCCTCCTGGGCTACTGGGTCGCTGCATACGATCCCAATGGAGTCGTCAACAACTCGGTCGATCCCAACGCCGTCGCCATCTCTCTCAACGCCGCCGACGCCTACATCGCGCCGCTCGCCGGCCATGAGCTTGAGGGCACCTCGCTCTACATCAACGGCCACCCCATGCCGCTCTCACTCGTCACCGGCGGAGCCATCCCTCCCTCCATGCAGTCCGGCTACACCGCCGGCTCTTCCTTGCTCAACTTCAACGCCGGCTTCTACAAGCTGCAGGAGATCAGCGTCTGGACCATGACCCGCCAACCCTACCAGGTCATCGACGACATGTTCGGCCGCATCGTCACCTCGAACGAGCCCTTCCTCGCCGTCTACCTGCCCGGCGGCATCCCCGCGCCGTCGCTCGACAGCCCCATCCTCCCCATGAAAGCGTTCATCGACAACATCGGAGTCAGCAACGACGGCACGCTCTCCAGCCTCGTCTTCTCCAACTCCTCGCTGGACCTCTCCGGCTGCCCATGCGTCGCCGTCTGCGGTCCGCTCGTCACGCCCAACCTCTATACGCCGCCCGGAGTCGCGCTCACCCTCTGCGACACCGTCCCCTCCATGACCACCTACTCGGTCACCCTCAACAGCGTCACCGGTACCCTCGCCGGAGAAGTCAACGAGGCCTACGTTTTCGTCAAGAACAACGTTCTCACCATCTATGCCGGAAAGAAGGTCGGCGATCTCGTCCTCAGCTGGGTCTCGCAGGAGCAGGGCGACGTGCAGATCATCGGCTACGTCGAGGGCGCTCCGCCCGCGCCCATGGCTAACCTCACCAATAAGTCCTCCTACGCGGGCGCGACCTCCGTCACCCTCAGCGCACCTACGTCCGTCACGTTCAAGTACTCCAGCAACAGCGACATCTCAAACGAGACACGCTGGGACTACGGCGACTCCTTCGGCATCGCGTTCAACCTGGGCTACATTGTGGCGCCATTCGGTATTGGCGTGAAGGCCGACAAACAGGCGATGACAACGCTCGACTTTACGGCCGGCTCAGATGGCTCCTCCATCAGTAGCAACGGCTCCGGCGGCCAGACCACTGCCAGCAACAAGCTGGACGAGTCGAACAAGTACACCGTCAAACTCCAGGGCACGCTCTCGCCCTATACCAACGACCAGTTCATGAGCGCGCTCAACACGCTGACCACGCCCAGCATGACTGCTGGCAATCCCAGCTCCAAAACCGCCATCCTGCCCAACCCCAACCTTGGCGGCTTCACAACCTCTAACCCACCAGGCGCGCTGCCCAAGACCGCACCTACCGAAGAGAAGTACGGCCAGCGCATGTACGTCCCATCGCCGTACGGCACCGCCTTCGTCACCTCGGAGACCCTCGACGTCTATCAGCAAACACTTCTGCAGACCAACACCGTCTACGGCTTCGTCCGCGTGCCTGACCCGCAGATCCCGCGCGACCTCAACATTGTCACCTTCCGCATCAACAGCAAATACCTGCGCCCCGGCGTACTCGACGGCGTCATCGGCTACGCCTACAACCCCGCCACACTGCCCACTGGCGCGCAAACTTACACTACCTCCACCGGCCAGATGACGCCCGTGTACGACGGCAACTTTTCCCCCGGCGAAGTGGGCCACGACGCTAGTTACATGCGCGTCGTTGAAGCCTACCAGATAAAAAAGCAGATCGACCAGCAGGCCTACAACGCCCTCGCCCTCTACCAGACCGCCTACAACACGCAGGACAGCCCATCCGACTCGAGCCTCACGCCCGGCCTCGATTTCTACAACGAGTACGTCTGGTCCTCACGTGGTGGCACGCAGGAAGTCAAGCACACCTATACCACCAGCTTCGATAACGTCTACACCACCACCAACGCTAACTCGGCCGACGCCAGGTTCAGTTTCAACCTCAAGTTCGGCAGCACGGCCCTCACGGTGGTTGACTTCAAGCTCGCCTACACTATGACCACCAAGGGCACCTTCAAATACAGCTACAACAACACGGCCACCCAATCCTTCGATATAGCGGCCTCCTTCGACGGTATCGACCCCGACACGCAGATGCGCTACGCCTCCAACAACGATGCGCACTTCGTGATGAACTTCAACTCGATGTTCAACCCCAACAACCAGAGCGGCCTCAACCTCGTCATCGGCTCCGACGGACTCATTTACCAGATCGTCCCGTCCGTCACCTCCGGCGCGGGCCTGCCTCTCTCCAACAACATCGACACCAACCAGACGTACACCCAGCCGCAGCCCGCCTATACCACCGGCAATGCCGACGGCCTTACCGGTGCGCTCGAGTCCTACGACCGGCCCGGCAAGACCAACCTCTTCCGCACCTACGCCTTCTTCCTGCAGCCTACGCAGAACAACTCCGACGACTTCTGGAACACCGTCATCGATCCCATTTGGCTCGCCAACAGTCCCGACCCCGACGCCGCGGCCATGCGCTCCGCACAGGGCAATGCCTCCATCCCATGGCGCCTGCTCTACCGCGTCACCTACTCGGAGCGCTTCCTGCCGCCCATCTCCACCGAAGCCGTCGTCACACCGCAGATCACGCCCGTCATGGCGGTGCCCGTCCTCAATCCCGCATCGGACTTCCTCTTCAACAAGCCCACCAACTCCGGCCCCGCGCACAACCCCGGCAACGATATCGAGGCCAACGTCGTCCTCTGTGAACCCACCGCCTCCGGCCTCAGCGCCGGCGTCGTGCCCACCACCGGCCCCAACTCGGGCATGCCCATCCTGCCCAATAACGTCCTACCCTTCGACCTCTTCAAAACCTTCACCACCGTCGCCAACTGGGGAGACACCACCAACGCCAAGCTTCTTACGCAGATCCTGACTTCGGCGCTCGGCCTCAACACCGTCCCCATGTCGGAGTCCGTCCTGCCCGGCGCCACCGAAGTCGCCATCATGCTCGACCCCGTCAGCGACGGCGTCCTCTACACTGTCTACCTCGATCCCAACGGCCTTACCGTCAACGTCCCTACCAACTTCGGCATCACCGTCTATCAGGACGTCAACGGCAACCCCATCCAGTACTACGACGGCAAGCTGTTCCACTCATTGCAGGCCGACTACGTCGCCACCACCGACGGCACAGTGATGTACTACATCCAGCCGCCGTCCACCTACGACCCATCCACCTTCAGCCTCCTCGGCGACTACGACGTCTTCGGCCACCCCGGTGACGAGTGGCGCTACTACCTCGTATCCGGCGTCAGCTCCAACATGACTGGCGATTCATCCTTCAGCGGCGTCACACCGTTTAGTTCCTCTTCAGGCGCTACCTCCTACACCGGCTTCACCCTCGCCACTCAGCAGCACACTGGCAAGGGCGTCAACCAGGTGCAGGGTTACGTGCTCGTCCAGGGCATCCTGCAGTGGCCCAATCTCAACACCAACGCCGAGGTCTTCTCCGACGTCCTCATCTACAAGGCCATGAGCCTGCTGGATACCTTCCCCATTGGCGACCCTGACATTCTCATGTCCTTCCTCACGGCTCAGTATCCCAACGCCTGCTTCGTCACCAACGCCGAGATCAACCTCGTCTTCGCCAAGAACATCGTCTCGTTCTTCAACAGCGCCCAGCAGGCGCTTCTCCCGCAATAGGACTAAGCGGTGTTGATGCGGCCCTTCTGTCGCTTACGGGATAACGACATTGTGCGTCATGGCGAGCAGGTCGTGGAGCGGTTCCGGGTTCAGTTGCGCCAATAATCGCCCATGCGCTGATCGGGGGCCGATTGGTACTGGGAAAAGTCGGCTTGTGTGAAGTGATCGAGAAAAGATCGGGAAATTCACTTGACGGGGGTCTCCAGAGACGAATACCACTATTTCAAACGACCGAAACTTGTAAGGAGGCCGACATGACTGTAAAGTATCTTGCCATTGCTGGTGCAGTTTCGCTCGGAAGCTATGAGGCTGGGGCAACCTACGAAATTCTAGATGCCATTCGCCAACACCGCCCGCCGTACACGTGCATACAGCTCCACCGTCTTCATGCCTCCGGTATCCCACAGAAAACACAACCTCTATGAATCCAAAACCCCTCATGGAACCCCAAAGAGAGCCTGTTTGTCCGTGAAACTACTGCCTGGCGGGGTGGTCTACTTTTACTCCGCCACAAACCCGCGCTCACGCGCCGGCTCGTGGTCTATTTTTGCTCCGCCGCATACAGTCCTAGCCGAACGCTTGTGGCTCTTGCCCCAGCGCAGCCAAAGGGGGCATTTGCACCGACGATGCTGGCCGGTGTGCCTTACTTTGCTCTGCGGGCATTTTCCCGAGTGCCGGGGATAGACAGTCACAACCACGGTGCAAAATCCTCTGGCTTCTAATACCGACAAATGGCAAAAAGCCACAGGGAAAACCTTTCCCGGCGGTACAAAAGCAGTACAATTTTCCACGGATTTCGCTTAAATGGTTGGATTATAAGGAGATAATCTTGGCTCCTCAGGTAGGACCCGAATCAGCGCAAACTCCGCAAGGAGCAGCGCGAGGAAGATCGGCAGTGGACCAAACTCGAGGCGACTCAACATGAGCGGGAACGCAAGCCCAAGGCTCGCTCGATCTGGTGGGGGCTATTCCGCGCTCTTCGGGCCAAGTGGCCTGAGTGATTCAACGTTTCAGCCTCCCGTACTGTTCCGCCGTGAGGTTCAGGAATATCCCACCGCGCCCCATCTCAATCCCATGAAGCATCGCCAAACGGGTTTCCTGGTGAGGGAATCCTCCGGCGCGTTCAACCAGTTCGATCAGCTTGTCCGAGGATTTGAATTGGAGCCTTCTGGGCAGCGCGGTCTTCAGATCCTGCTCCAGAAACTGGCACTGCCAGCCATTGCGGCACTGGAAGGACAAGTACACTCGGTGACGCTGCTCTCGAGAGGGCATGGAGCGAGTATAGACGAAGAAAAGGAGAATATTGTCCACATCATTGCATGCGCCGGCGAATAGTGCTAGACTCCGCCCACTACAGAGTAATTCCTCCTTTCCATCAGACTGCGTAGAACAAAGGCCTTGGGACATCAAGCCCAGGGCCTTTGCGTTGTCATGCACTCGCCGTTTTGTCATGCAAATCGAGGGTAAATGAGGGAATTTGAGCGACAACAGCGACTAAAGCGACAGAAGGGAACTGATGTAAACTATTTGTTTTCTGTTGATTATCTTTAGATTCAAGAAGATCAGTAAGTGTATGGCGGAGAGGGGGAGATTCGAACTCCCGATACCCTTTCAGGTACGCTCGCTTTCGAGGCGAGTGCATTCAACCGCTCTGCCACCTCTCCGCTTTGTTTTCAACTACTTATATCTCTGTGGGAATCCTTCCTGAGCTCTGGTGCCCTACCTGGTGCCACATTGATTTCCATTTTCTGCAGGGTAGAACGACATCATTGCGGCCACCGCGCGATCGTTGTTTTCGGGTTGTAGGTGTGCGTATCACATGGTCATCTGAATGGATCTGCGGCCCAAAACTTGGACACTGCGGCGATCGGTACACCAGCCATAACCCACCGGCTTGCAGCCGTGTGCCTCGTCGCTGACTTTCAGGTTAAGTTTACCAGTCCGGCTTGATTCACGCAGGGGTCGAACCAGTACCGGGTGTACTATAAATCCCCACCGTTGATCTTTGAACACAACAGAGCACCCGGCTTCTTGCCGGCTGCCAGTTTCTCTGCGGCCAGCCAATCGACGATCGGAGGCAATCAGTGGCGAGCATGCCTTTGCATGGATTGCCGAAACGAAGTCCCGGCGGAATCTGCCGCTCGCATGGCTTCCACTACCAGTTCCGGCGTCACAGTGATCGGTTCGTTGTGTATGGTCTCACCCGGAGCTATGGCTCGCCTGGCCACCATTTCGAGCAATTCGCGGCTGGGATCGCCAATGCCGATGTCGGCAAACGTGATGGGAAGACCCACGCTACTGGAGAAGGTGAGAACTTCGTCCACAACGGACTGCGGCTGCGACTCGAGCATGAGCTGAGCGATGAGCCCGAACGCAACCTTTTCGCCGTGCATGTATTCATGGGTGCCAGGCGCGGTCGTAAGGCCGTTATGAATGGCGTGGGCAGCGGCAAGACCTGAAGACTCAAACCCAAGGCCGGAAAGCAAAGTGTTGGCTTCAACCAGACGTTCCAGCGATTCGGTGGGTTCCTGCTGATGAAGTGCTTCGATGGCGGCCACGCCGTCTGCAAGGAGCGTCCTGTAGCAAAGCTCAGCCAGGGCGAGAGCACTTCGCGTGGAGGCTCCTCCACGCATGTTCTTTACGCCACCGTCAACACAGACTTTAGCCTCGAACCAGGTCGCGAGAGCATCGCCCATACCGGCCACCAGAGGCCGCACGGGACTTTGGGCGATGATCGACGTGTCCACCAGTACAAGATCAGGATTGCGACGGTAAATGCGATACTCCTCCACTGCCCCAGCTTCCGTGTAGATGACGGAAAGGGCACTACACGGTGCATCGCTGGAGGCAATGGTTGGGCAGTTGACCACGGGAAGGGAAAGATCCGCGGCGATCGCCCGGCCCGTGTCCAGAACTTTCCCGCCTCCGGCTGCAATCACAACCCGCGCATTCACAGCTCGCGCCGCCTCCTCTCCCCGGCGAATTTCTGCCGCAGTGCATTCACCGGCAAACGGGAAGACCTGATGTTTCATCCCGGCTTCTGCGAAGGTTCTCCCCCAGGTCTCAGAGAGGAGGCGTATCGCGCTGCGTCCGGCAACGATGATGGCTGGTCCATCGAGCCCGAGGTTGTGGATTTCGGCGCCCAGTTGCTCCGTGGCGTGGGGCCCTTGAGTATAGCGGGCGGGAGCGCAGAAGACTTTAAGCATGTGTCTGTGACCTGACCGA
>Ga0326727_10008366_pt1 | contig 26339 bp, 16 predicted proteins | sample MB2enrmetagenome_FD_207643 | JGI IMG/M metagenome (GOLD analysis project Ga0326727, IMG submission 207643) | Lab enriched peat soil microbial communities from McLean, Ithaca, NY, United States - MB29MY | ecosystem: Environmental > Terrestrial > Soil > Wetlands > Peat | place: USA: New York...
GAGCGAGATTAACCCGGAAGAACTGGAACTGGATTTGGCCGACCGCGCGTTGGAAGAGGCGATGGCGCTGCTTGCCGATGTGCGCTTCAGCGCGTCGCGGGGCGCCTACCGGCAAGGAGAGCTGACATCCGTGTCGGTGATGCTCGAAGAGGATTCGGAGGCGGGTGTTCACCACATCCGGGTGATGTGCCATGATCCGGGCCATCTTGGCATCGACTGGGACGGGCTCCCGCTGATTCTGATTGAGCGCCCATCCGGGAAGAATTGGCCCGGGTTTCTGGACGTTCGCGGCCGGGCCGAGTTCGTGGTTGCCGTTTCCGCCGAAAGTGATCTCGGTTTTGGGAAGCTCGACCCGAATGGGCTCGCCAAGGTTGAAGTTCCCAGCAGCCTGGTCACAGGGTATGCAGAAAAGGTCGGAGCACCGCGGATATGGCAGGTAAGTGGCCTTTCGCGCGATGGTTCTCTTTCGGCACTCGCCGAGAGAAAGGGTGTGCAAGGCAACATTTGGATCACCGTCCGGGCGGATGTTGACAAGTTTCCGGCGCTCCGCAATGGAGAGGTCCAGGTTGTTTTGCGGTCAAACTGGAGCCGCTCGGTGTGGCTCCAAGCGAGGATCGGACTCAACCTTCGGAGCGGGTCCGAGGGGCATTGGGAGGGCAGGGTAAAGGTACCCCATTCCGAATTAGAGAATCGCCCGGCCGATGCAACTCTCCTGGTTTTTGCCGCGCAGCGTGAGTGAGGTGCCCATGGATCCCATTCGGGTCTGGTTCAGTTTGATTTCGGGCGAGGCAGCCACTCCGGTGAATCTCGTGGTTGAGGAGTGGCCGCAGAGCGGTCCTGCCTTCCTACATCCAGACATCCTGGCGGTTGCAGCCCATGATTTTAAGGAGACCGTTGATCTGGCATATCGCCAGACGCTGTTCACTCTCGGCTGGCCGGATTCCGCTACCTTTCGGATCAGCATAGAGTCGATTGATCCGCTGGCGTTTCCGTTGCCATACGGGTTTGAGGGCGACTCACACTTCGGGGCCGTGGCGGTTGGGCTGGCACAGGCGGTAGCGCGGGCGTATCCAGATCACTTCCGTGCTGGCGCAAAGCATTTGCTCCCAGTATTGCAGGCGGTTTCTTTGGAACGCGTTGCAGTTGCAGCGGCCTTGGACAGCAAGAAGGGCGATTTCAAGCCTGTGGGGTGCATTCGGACTAAGCTCGACTCCTTTTGCATGCTGGAAGTCTCCCGACCGGCGGTCTGCGTCATTTCGCCGACCCAGAATCTAACGGTTGATAGTGGACCACTGCTCGACGTGCCCCTGCAGAATGATCCAGATCCCTATGTTTCAGTGAACGGTCACCAGGCTCTTCCTCTCCTTCGAGCGCGCGACCCCATCGACGTCTTCGTGCAGTTGTGGGAAGCCCAAGCCGGGACTTTCGCGGGGTGCCTATGAAAGCCACCCCCCGCGTAATTGCCGCCTGCGTGAATGTGATACTTTTTCTGCTTTCCTCAAGCAATCTGGCGCGCCTGCTGATATTGGTCACGACACTGGGTGCGTGGTGGTGGCTCTCCGACTACTATTTCGCTCCCTGGCCGTGGTGGATGGACCGGTACGCCTTCATCGTGTGCTCGTTTCTGGTTTTGGTTGCGCTCAGTGCGGTAGTTTTCTGGTTCCGCATTTGTCGGCCCGCGCTTCGGCTCGCTCCGTCCTTCGATGTCTTTTCAGGGAATGCGTCCGACGCCCGGCTCGAAATCGGCAACTGGTGCGAGGTCTTGCGCACCATCGCCGATCTCCGCAAAGGCCTTTGGGCGAGGTACTGGACCTGGTATCGTCTTCGGCTGGAGAAACTTGGCCGCAGGCAGAAACTGGCGAAAGCCGGTTCGTTGCGGACGATCTGGTGGTTCCATCCTTCAGCGTGTCCGCAATGGCTGGCGGCCTGCTGCCTGCCGGCCCTTTGGGCTTTGCTGCTCCTGGGCCCCCTACATAGCAATGTGATGGAGCAAATCGCAACGATCGCTGACGCGCAGCCGCAAGTCATCTACGATGTGCGATGTGTCGGAGTAACAAAATACCCGTCCCGGCCCGGTGGTGAATCATTCGCTGCCGGAGTGCCAGGACGCAACGAAACTTTCGCGGGGGCGCCGGTCGACGAGACACTCGAACGCGAAGCTTCAGGCTTTCAGCGCACCGGCAGGTGCGCCTTTCTGGCGGATGGGAGTTTCGAGGTCTCTTCGACGCCCTTTCCGCGCGTTTACCGGCGCCTCGTCATGAACTGCCGCGAGCGTTGCGACCTGATCCCGCGCGATGGCGCCGCGGCTCTTTTGACGGACTCGGTGCCGGTCGTCTCGGGTGAGGCATCCTTCAAGTGGCTTCAAACCAGTCCCGACCCTTCGCTGGGGATGACCATTTCGCTTGTCCGGCAGGACGGAACAACGATTGACAAGGTTTCCATCGAACCGTGAGTGAGAGGAGATGAGTATGAATCTGCGCAATCTGGTGTCCTTGGCAGGATCGGTGGCCTTTGCCGCTCTGGCATTTGGCCAGCAACCCACGCTGTCCGTCAGCAACGATCACCCCAAACCAGGTGAAGCCGTCGTGATCGAGGTGAATGTCAGCCCAGACCACACGACGAAGGTCTCGTGGACCAAGCAGGGCGACGGCGAGTTCACGACCGAGACCCAAAATCAGAAATCCGTGAAGTTCATCCCGAGCACACCGGGTTCGACGGTGGTCATCGTCTGCGATGTCAGCACCCCGGCCCGCCAAGATCATCCTTCGACGACGCTGGTGGTTGCTGGAGTACAGGCTCCGGCGCAGCCGCAGACCGGTTCCGTGTCTAGGTCTGGCGCACCGGCCCACCATGGCGGGGATCTGACGCTTGCCGACATGGAATACATGGTTCCTTCGGGATACATGGGCGATGCGATGACTGAGAACAACGGCGCCGCGATCCTCGATACCGGCTTTAACCAAGGATGCCGGCAGGGTTCGCCTTCGTGCATCAAGATCGAGTACAAACCCGCGGATGGAAAGGTTGGGTGGGCCGCCTTTGCATGGCAACGGGTCATCGACGGAAGCGACAACTGGGGCCAAAGCCCTGGCGCCGATTTCAGCGGAGGCAGTTTCCACTCCCTTCGCGTTTACGCCAAAGGGATCCCGGATACAGCTGGGTTATTTCCCAAGGTTCAGTTCAAGTCCGGGGGCAATGTCGCTCCAAAATACTCGACAAACCGGGCATCGTATGCGGTGGCTGGACTGACGGTGCAGCTGACTGGCCAGTTTCAGGATTACTGTCTCTCGCTGAATGGCCGCGATCTTTCAAACACGGTTAGCCCATTCACCGCAGTTGTCGCCAAGGCAGGAAACGCCCAAACCATCGTCATCATCCTGGACGATATTCGCTTCTCGACGGAATCCTGCAATTAAATGACAACGACTGCAAGGCGTGCTATTTTTCTCGCGGTCCTCGCCATCCAGGCCAATCAAACGAACCAGTGCACGGCTACGGTCTCGGGCACGGCAACCGTTACCGCGACCTCTACGCAAGATTCCAGCAAGTCTGACGCGATCACAATCACAGTGAGCGCTGCTCCCGTCGCCTAGCAGCGTAGCGCCCTTGCTGACCTCGGTTTGGCCCGGGCTGGACTCCGACAAAACCAGCCAGTGTCTGCGGCCTCAGACGCGGAACGTGGCAGGCAATTCTGGTTTCAAGAGAGGTTCCGGTACAGTGTTGCGAACCAGTAACGACCAAGACGAGATCGAAGGTCATTCACCCGCAGTCGATGGCATTTGCCAAGCCGGAGATTACTGCCGCAAGGGCACGGTTGTCTATTGGCCTGCCGCTTTTTGATCGAGGCCAAGCGAACAAACCCACGAACGGCCTCGACTCGTTCGATCCCAAAGATGGAGGCCAGATCTTCGCGAATTCCCTGTTGCCGATGCGACAGTTCGCCAAAAGGCATCGTGTGATGATTCTTGTAAAACGAATAACCATACAAGTAGGGGACGACGCACCGTTCCACGAACGCTAGAATCGAGGGCGATTCAGATAGCAGAAGGAGAAGGCGAGTCGGAGAGCCCAGGCACAGTGATCCGTCGTCAAGTTTGTGGAAACTGGGCAGGATTCGACCTCCTGTTTCACGAACAGAAGGTAGCCACTTTGGAAACCGCCCAGGAATTGAAATTTCAACTTCGTATTCGTCTTCGATCCGTTCCATGCCTGGCGCTTCCGCGTCAAACCTAAGGGCACCCGCGATTATCACTTGACTAGCGGCCATGGGACGCAGTCGCAGCCCTGGGTACTTGCAGAGCAACTCCTCAACGCGCCAGCGTTCAAACTGACGGCGAAGAGACTCAGTCATTATGACCCCATGGCCTCGGAGCTGATGGAATGGACAAAACAGGAGTTGTTCTGATGGCAATTGACGCTGGACGAATGACGCCCGCATTAAACTGCCTCAGTTCGTCTTCAGTCAATTCCACGCGGAACGTGCGCCGGACTTCCGAGAATAGGTTGTTGCCGCTCAGAATTGTCGGCAGCTTAGCGAAGTCAGATTTTGCCTGTGTATGCCACGCCCAAAAATTGGATTCGAGTGTAGGGTTCTTCGTCCATTTGTCGGCGTAATCCTCTGCCGGGTTCGCTGGATTCGGCACCCGCGGCCTGCTCGGCCTAACAAACTGGGGCATCCTATCCACGATGTTGGTCAGCGCAGAAAGAATATCGGGTTCACCGGCGTAAGCATGGGAAGCCAGATTTGTGATGATCATTGATATCGGGCCAACACTGGGGTTGTCCCGGAACATCACATCGCGATGGCGCTTTAAGAGCTGAATGCTTCGCTGGAGCGGAGTCTTCCATTCATACGGGGGAACGGATTCGACAGACGCATAGAGTCTTTGCTCCACTAGGCGACGCATTTGTGCAATGGCCCACGGACGCGCGCGGTCTTCAAACCACGTCGCAAACCCGCGCGGGTTGCTGCTGAACAGATTCCGAGTGATTTGCTCGTACTCAGGGTGTCGCTTGTCCGTAATCGCGATTGCCATGGCTGCCAACTCTGGCGGAACTCCTCGGGATGTGATTGCAAGGACAACGCTGCGCTCCTCGACAATGCATGGCAGAGTATCGAGATGGAAGGTCACCTCATCTGAGTAATGCAAGCGCCAGCAGCGATTCTTCTCCTCAACCGGTTCCATAATTCCATTGGAATTTGCGTACTCCGTTACCTCCTCGCCGTAGAGCTGTTTAATCTGCTTCTGGGTCATGGCGGTCTTAGGTATCTCAAGCGTTGTCACGTTATCGAGGTCATAATAACCACTTGTAAGAAGTGGTCGGACGACGGTGCCGTATCGAAACGACCCCTGTGGGGAAACAATGGGCTGGAAGGCGGCAACTCGAGACTCAGTGCGGCAAAGCCACTCCCCGAGGGAACGGTGCCGGTTAACGGCCTTCTGATAATAAGACCGCGGAATATCCAAACTGTCCACGATTGTGTCGAGTAACTTTGTCACCGAGAGATTCGTCATTGTCCTGCTCCTTCGGGAATTGATATTGCGGGAATGAACCCGCCGCGAACGTTCACTTGGTCATAAATCAACCAAGGCATGTCGGCCTTGGGCATACGCACTCGTCCGAACTCAACGGCAGCCGATACTGCGGCAGCTGGGAATACATGCAGAACTGTGGATTGGCTGTATGATGCCTTGATTCGATCAAGAACAAATCGCAGCAGTGAACGCAGTCGGGAGAGCTGTTCCCGTGACTTCATCGCGTCATTGTGAGGGGTAGGCAAAGTCACCATCCAAACGCTCGCATCACACCCGAGGAGAGATGTAATTCGTTCTTCAACGACTGTTGCGCTTGACGCCAAAACTAGAGCTGGCGTTCCTGACTCCGTGACCGGCTCTTTGAGTTCAAATTGTTGTGTGGCGACATCCCTCGGCCACTTCCATGTTGGTGGTTCCCGGTGCCGCTGGTACACATCCGACGGAACGATATCACCGAGCAGAGTTCCGAGCAGAATTAAAAGCGGCTGGGGAGCCAGCGAAAAGACAGAAAGGTGATCGACCTCCCCAAGAGCCAGGCGCTCTCTTACTCGCTTCTCAAACTTTCTTCGCAGATTCTCGGCTTCAATTCTCCAGAACGCAGGGTCACGGTCGGAAAACGAGCTGTTGACTGTGCTGAGCTCAATCGGAGCGTCCGAAGCTGGATAGCGGTCGGGGAACAATGCCGTCGCAGCTTCCCGGTAACTTAGCGGCGAACTATGGTCCCCAATGTTGGCGCCGTAGAGCAATATCTGGCTCTTTCTGCTCTCAGCGATCCCGGTGATGCGTTCGACCCGCTCCTCGTGCTCGTTTTTCATGTCTCTGAGAAGCGTCGCCGTGTAGCGAACGCTGCCATGCGGTCCGTCCAGCTTCTGGTGGCACTCGTGGCAGACGAGCATGAGGTTGCTGATGTCGTTGAGTTCATCTTTGGCGATTCCCTCGTTGCCCCGCGATCCCTGCGCGCTGAACGAGTAGATGTGAGCCTTTTGGGCAACATTTACTGATTCCTGCGTGATCGAGGACTTCCACAGTGGCCTATTGCAGCCGGCAAATTCACAGCGCCCTGCCGCCTTCCCCCAGAGCATGCATTGGGTCGAAATCGAGATGTGGCGTGTAACCTCAGCCACTCCGTCATCTAGCCCGGCTGCATTGCTGCTGCCGCCCAACAATGTCCCAGGTGCCTGCATCACCATTCTGGTACCTCCGAAATCGCGTAAGAGGTAGTTCGCTATAGCGAACGTATCATTCGTTATCAAGTTCGTCAACTATAACGGTGAAAAATATCGCTATAACGAACGAATTGCGTTACTCTTGGGAGGGTGCAATCTTTCAATTGGAGCGGGAATCGACCTAAATGGCTCTGGCAGAACAACTTCGCAGGTTTCGAGAGAAAGAGGGACTGTCCCTGGATGACCTTGCGGCAAAAGCGCAAATATCAAAGACGTACCTTTGGGAACTTGAACGGGACACGGCTGGCGAAAAGAAGCCCTCGGCTTCTGTATTGCTGCAGATTGCGAAGGCACTCTCCGTCACAATTGCGGATTTGCTGGAACTCGCCACAACCCAGGTTCAGGATCGGACGGTGGAGATACCGAAGTCACTTACGGACTTTCAGGAGCGCATGGCAATGTTGGGCACTCCCCTGAACGATCAGGATATGCACGATCTAGCGATGATGAGGTTCCGCGGCGGACAGCCCAGATCTCCTGACGAATGGCATCAGCTCTATTTGGCTCTGGACACGATCGATACCCGAAAGCGCGCCCGGTGACGAACGCGTTCACAACTGAAGCGCTTATTGCCGAACTCGTCCGTTCGACGGGCGTAGCGGATCCGTATGCCGCAATTCGAATCATGGCATGCGATGCGATAGCACGCTATTCGGCAATATTCGATGTGCCAACTGGCCCAATAGATGTTGATGCACTTGCCAGTTTTCTTGGGATCGCTCGAAGCGATGAGAGACCGGCGCACAGCAAAGATGCGGAACTTGTCCCGATCGGGGATGGCCGCGTTTCCATACGTGTGAATCCTGATCGGCCCGAAACGCGAATTCGATTCAGTACCGCACACGAAGTAAGCCACACATTTTTCCCAAACTATCAAGCCAAAACATGGTGCCGGACTGACGCCCGCTTTCGGAGCCGGAATAATCCCGACGATCTGCTGGAGATGCTATGTGACGTCGGTGCATCGGAGTTGATCTTGCCGGCACCATGGTTCATCGAGGATGCAACAACGGTATCGACCGCGGCCGGCCTAGTTGAACTGGCAAAGAAGTACGTCGCGTCTCGGGAAGCGACCTTACGCCGGTTTGCTGAGAGCCATGAGCGTTCGCTGGCAGCAGCATTCTTCTCGTGGAAGCTGAAGCCGGCCCAGAAGCAAACCATTGGAAACCTGAAACAAACCAGTCTGTTCGGTGTTGATCCGGCAGAACTGGCTCTCCAATCCAAGAGACTGCGCCTTGATTATTCAATTCCTAGTCCAAGATTCCTCAAGGCCGGACTCTACCTTCCGCCTGACAAGTCGATTGAGAACGATGGACCTCTCTATATGGCGGCGTCTACCGGCCAACCGTGTGACGGTGAATGCTGGCTCGACCTTGGGCGTTCCGCCGGGGCGTATCAAGTTCTCGCCATCCCAGTTTGGACAGACGACGAAGATCTAGGCCCCAACGGTGAAAATGGAGTCGGCGCTATTATCGAGCCGATCGATATGAATCCTTCTGGTAACAAAGCGTTGCATGAAGGCCACAGACTCTTCGATTGAACCTGAGTCGCAGCCTGTCAGTTTAGTTGATGACGCAAACGGATGAGAGTTTGGAGGGAGTGGCCCAAGTCAGTGCACAACAAATGACATGGGCATTTTGCATCGCGGCAGGCGTCGCTTGTGGCCAAGTTTTAGAAACGATTTGGACGAGATGGTCTTGGACTCTGGGACTATTGTGAGGACGCTGGATAGAAAATCGGACTCCCAACTCCAAATGCAGCTCCGGTCCATTCCACGTAGGAGCAGTAAAATACAGTCAAATCGTATCAAAAAAAGGAGATTCCCGTTCAAAGAGGAACGCCGGGAGCCAAGTTAAGGGTGGCCGACGGCTCCTTGTCTCCCGCAACTAAGTTCCTCGGAAAGCCCAGGTCATAAGTACTCAATGCCAATGATCCCAGCTGTCGGTCAATCGGGCGGACAAAAGTATGACGTAGCACGCGCCATCCGCACATTTCTGGAGCAAATGGCCAGCGGAAGCGGATTCTCCTTCGGTGGCGGAGTCATTAAGGAACTCATTCAGAACGCAGACGACGCTGGGGCTACTGAGTTGGTTGTGGCCCTGGACGAAAGGAAGGGAGAGGTAGTTCCGCCAGAGTGCATTCAGTATGCTGCGCTCCTCGAACCGGCACTCCTCGTTCGCAACAACGCGCCGTTTCGTACTCCCGGCGAGGTCCCGCAGGAGGACCAAGATGACTTCACCGCCATCTGCGACGTGGCCGGTGGTCACAAGCGCCAGAACCCCACAGCCTCGGGCCGATTCGGTATTGGATTTAACAGCGTCTATTTTCTTTCCGACACTCCGGCACTCTTTTCTCGTCGTGAAGTTCACATTTTCGACCTTCGTCGGCTGATGATCGCGGACGACGGTTGGCGGTTCTCGCTTGATGATTTCCCAGCCACTGCCTCAAGCGCTGGCCCCATCAAGACGGTGCTGGGGATGGCGTTCCCGAAAGCCATTCTTGAAGACGGCGCCTTCCAGGAAATTGCAACGCTGGGGCGAGACTACGGACAGACCGTTTTTCGCCTTCCGCTCAGGCGAACGGCGGACATTGGCCCAGACCAGCGACGCGGCCCGGTGTTTTCCGGCGCCACATTTCCGAGCGAGACAGACCGAAATGAACTGCTACGAGAAATGTGCGAGGAGGCCAGGAGGTCGTTACTGTTCCTCAAGTCCCTCCGTCGCGTAGTGTTCGGAGCCATTGTTGAGAAGAGATTCGACGAATGGGCTTGCGTTGAAGCGGTAAGACTACCCTCGACGGGGCTTGATCAGTTCACCAAAGACTTGCGCGAGATTAAGGATGGAAGAGCGGTCAAACGGAGAATCGAATGTCAGTTCCGATGCGATGTCTCAGTGCGAGTAAACCCCGAACGAATCCGAGTTATACCAGGTAGTGCGTGCTTTCAAGTAACTCATGTCGCAGACTTCACTCAGCCTGACCTCGCCACACGTGCGGAAGCGCTACGCAGGAACGACGAACGCGCCGTGCCTTGGGTCGCAATCGCAGTACCGCTGGACGCATCAAGTTTCGATTGGGAGGGTGAAGGGCGCGCGAGGTGGCGGGTCTTCCTACCATTAATCGAGGAAGGTCCCAGTGCCTGCATTCTAAATGCAGCAGTCTTCGTCGATCCGTCGCGTCGGTCAATGGAGTTCCGAACGGACGGCTCAGATGAGACTGTGCGGAAGAGCCTGTGGAACCGCACGCTCATAGAGAAGTTACTTGTGCCACTCCTCAGAGACGCTTCCTCAATGGTGATTGAATATGCACCACAACTGATTGAACTGGAGCCGAAGAAATACCTATCCCTATTCCCTGCCTCCCGGAGTGCCGGCCGGGACTCGACGTGTCTAGCAGATGTTGTAATGGCATCATTTTCCGATGATCTGTGGCTCCTACGACTTTACGACTTATGGAAAAAGCCATTCGTCATCGAATTAGGGGCGGGCAGTGCAAAACTACATATCGAGAAGGTTCCGGAATGGCTCGGACGCTACAAATCGGCTTTCAGTGACCTGTCGACTGATGAGCGGCGATTTGTTGCTTGGAATGTCGGCGATGCCGTTGACGAACGCCTCGGTCACGACGGGAATGTGGAGGTCACCAAGACGGGCTCCGATGTACCGGATCGAATCCTTCTGGCTAACGACATTCCAAGGCCGAAGGATATCGAACCCTTGCTCAAATTACTTGGTGACGGCCCGCCAAGCGCAAGCCGCTTCGAGGGGAGGTGGGCGCTTCAGCGGGAGGGAAGCGGTGGGCCATTGCTGCGTTTCGATTCCGAATGCCTATACTTGGTTCGGACGGAACAGACGCCTCCGGTCTACGATGCACTTAGTGCAATCGGCGTGTCCTTTCTGAATGCCGAATGGGTTGTGCCCGATGTCGGACTCCCCGCCTTACGTGCCGAATTCAGCCGGGCCCTCATTAACATCCAGGATGCAGATGAGATCGGTGCATTGGAGCTCCTCCGCCGTAGCGGGCAAGAATGCCGCCATGATCTGGTATCCGCACATTTCAAGATTGCTCCGGTCATAGACTTCCTTTGCTCGCAGCGCCCGAATAGCCTAAATGAGAACCTTCGCCTCGCCTTCCTGATTAAGACCGCAGCAGGAAAGCTGGAGCGTCGAAATTTGGGAGTCGTGTTTGTCCGTTCTGAGAAGCCGACACCTGATGAAAATGATTTGTGGCAGGGCCTGCTTCGTCAGAACTTTGCCGAAGTCGATCCTGATTTCACACCGCAATTGAGGCGACTCCTTAATCATGCCCCGCAGATCCTAGATTGCTTGAGTGACGATACTTGCAAGGTGAGATTCGCCAAAGGCGATTTCCTTGATCTCCTCCATGAAGTTCGGGTGCAACATCCAGACTTCTATGGACGGCTCGCAGAACGGTTGAATCAAGATCTGGACGGTGGTTTGGATCGTCGATCCAAGGTTTATAGTGCGGCCAGGCTGCTTGTTCTCGAGGCGGAACGACGGTGGGATTCATTGGACAACATACTACGAGAGACCGTCTTGGCCCTTCCAATCCACAGAACCGCCAGCGGTGAATTGATCTCGTTGCTTCCTCAGGAACAGAACTGCCCGGATGAAAGTCACAGCCGCTTTTTTCTTCAATCTTCCGACGACCTTCACGATGCGCCATTGCAGCTACCTGCCGGCAAGTTGCTGCACAGTTTCGACCCCGACATCAGACGATTCTACCGCCGTTGTCTGGGGATTCGGGAACAAAGTCGAATCGAAGTTCTCAAGGAGTGCCTGCGCCAGATCGGTACTGATGTCAGCCGCAACCTCGGCATTCTGAAGTACGTCGGGAGGTATTACTCTGATGCAGTCGAGCAACTGCGCGAGGGCGGTGGGGAGAGAGTTGATGACCTCAATGAACTCCAAGGACTACATCGTGCTGCACGCGGCGTCCCCTGCCTCGATGGGAACTGGCGTTCGGCCGCGGAGTGCGTCGACGCGAGCGAGCTGCGTCATACGCTGACCAAACAAGGGGTTCAAGGGCCACGCCTCGATCCACTGCTTAACATGTTGAACTATCCCCTTCCAGTGGCGGAGATATCCACGGAAGCAGCGCGGCTCGCCAAAGGTCTGTGGGAAATCCCGAAGCGGGATCGTGATCAATTGGCGGAGTTGGCGATATCCAGTGAGAGCCCTGATCTCCCATTCGCGGATCGCATCCGCGTGATCAGTGAGAATCTCAAGCTCGTTCCCGACCCGCTACCGAAGCGAGCATCGGTGATTGATGGCGAGATTTGCGAGACTTTGGGCTCGCCGGTTGAATTATCGAAACTGGTTCTCGTAGATTCGGACAAGCTCAGACTCGTCAATAGTGCGATACGGGCTATCGTGCCCGAAGCGGCAAATATGGCGAGCTTGGCGGCCAAGTTCACGGCGGGCCGTGTTTCCGTGCTTGCAAATGCGTTTCATGCGCTCGGCGTTCCATGGATCGATGCAGCAGAACTTCGTTCACGCACTTTCAAAGGCTTTGTGTCGATCTGGCCGCGACTTGACACCGGAGCCCGTCTTGCTTTGCTCGAATGGATAGGGAGCGAGAGCACCACGCTTCCGGGGGATTTGTTGACCCTCGACACGGTCCTTGTTGGGAATGGAGATGGCAAGTGGGTATCCCCATCTGCAGTGATAGCCCCATCATGGACAACTCCAACGTTTCCTAGCGCGGCTTCAACCTCGATCGCTCGCACGGCCGCGGTTCCTCAGCAGGTACTTCGACTCTGGAACAAGATATGCGGACTAGACACCCTTGAAACTGTTGTCAGATTTGTCATTCGTAAGACCTCCGAACTTCCCTGTGAACAATGGCCGGCAGCTGCGCGGCAACTCACTCGCTGGCTTGAGGAAGTCGCAACTGAGAAGGGAACTGACGCGGTTACAACTCTCTTGCGTAACCTCCCCTGGGTACTGGCTCAAAAGAGCGACGACTTTTCGTTTCAACTTTCGCGAGATGTCATTGACAACTCTGGCGCCGAGGTCCTGCGGCGTGAATTCTGGGTTGTCGTGGAGAGGATCCCGAAGTCGCTGGCACCCTTCGTCGAGAAGCGGCAGTTGGAGGGTTCACGCAAAGATCTAGAGGCAATTGCCCGGTGTTTATCCTGCGGCACCGCAGCGGGGCCAGATGCAGTGCGGAGTGTTTACGAGATCCTCGTCAGGTTAATGGCCGAGGAGCATGCTTATAAAATCTGGCAGGCGATAGCGCAGTCGACGTCAGTTTACCGATTATTCAGATCTGGTGAGCGTGGCCCAGATCGGATGGTCACGGGCGAGGAGTTGTTTCTCGGCAATCAGGAAATGAAGGATGACTTCGGACAGGTGCTGTACTGTTTTGGCGGTCGCGATGATCGATTGAAAACCATCGGTGGTCTCTACTCGAAGCTCGGAGTCGCGGTGGTGCCGGATGCGAGGCAGCTCGTAGCAGCGCTTACAAGAATTCCACGAGAATCTCGAAGCGTGGACGTGCATAGCAAGCTTGTGGATCTGCTAACCGGGTTGCCGTCGACCGATCTACAGGACATCAGCAGAGTCAACCTCATGAGAGTGAAGGTGCTAAGTTGCGCGAGAACCAACGAATCGCTTGATTGCTGTTACGCGGATCCTGATCTCGATAGGCAGAGCCGCCTTGCCGAAGGGAGTCGTGAACGGCTAGTCGACGGGCGTGTTCAATCGAACCGTAAGCTACTGGAATGGCTGGATATATCGTTTCCAGGGGTCGTGCATCACCTGCGCGCGGAGGCTCAGGCCGAATTAACATGCGAACCCGAACTTGCAAATGTTTCTGCAACCAACGTGCTTGATGCCTGGCGTGATTGGCTGGACGATCTTGCCAAATCCGGTTCCGTGGTCCGTGACGAAGTCGAAACGGAGGGACTCGTAGTTCCACAAGCACAACTAGAGATTATCGTCGTCGCAAGAATTTGGGTTCGATTTCGGCTTCCCGATGGCTCTGAAGTCCTTCCATCCGAGGCTTGGGACGGGCTGGAGCTCTTTCACGACGCACGGGGTCGAATCATGATCCAAGGAAAAATCGTCGAGCGGGACTTCCTGGGGCGAGTAGATGACGTCGCGAAGCTCGACAACAAGATCGCAGATGAAGTGGAACACCTATTGCGGTTGCATGCAACGATCCAAGGAAGCTCGTTGCCGCCGTTCGGTAGGCTTCGCAACGCGGTTGCAAGGACCCTTGAGCGTCCGGGTGCCCTACTGAAACGAATGAAGGCAGAGAAGCAGGATCATTTTCTTCATCAGTATTTTGACCAGACCGCCGACCCGGACTTTTCCGTACTCTTCGATGAGTACCGACGCATTTCAACTTCCGCACGAGACAGACGTCAGCTCAAGGAGAAGGAGATGCTCGATCTGATCTCGAAGCGCTTCGTCATTGCGCGGAGAGATCAAATCCGCGGATACGGATACGACGAGTTCGCGATCTTTGCCGAGTTGGTTCAAAATGCTGAAGACGCCTACCTTGCGGCAGATCAACTTGGCCTACCCGAGCCCCCGAGTCGAAGCGTGACCTTCTCCTACCTCGACTGCGACGGTGCAAGGACCTTGACTGCCACTCACTACGGGCGTCCATTCAACCTTTGGCGATACGGAAGCAAGCGTATCGACGCATTTCGCAACGATGTGGAAGGCGTTTTGAAGTCAGCCGGATCGTTTAAGCCACACAGTGCGGACCAAAGCGCACGGCCGATCGGCAGGTTCGGTCTTGGCTTCAAGAGCGTTTATCTTGTGACCGACGCGCCGCGCATTCACTCCGGCGACTGGCATTTCGAAATCAACGCGGGATGCATCCCGAATGAAATCCGCATCCCGACTGATTTCGAGAAGGGGCTAACAAAGATAGTCCTGCCTCTCACCGCCAACGCCCACGAAGAACGCGATGGTGAGAAAGGCCACTATGTAGACCTTTTGCCATTCCTCCGACATATCGACACGTTGCACATCCAACACTCGGACGGCGCAAAGTTGGACCTGCGGGTGACTTCGGAACCACTACTCCGCACAGCAAACGAGTACGTCGTCGATCGTGTAGTCATTGAGGGCGCTATACACGTTTCGGGAGAAACGATCCGATTCCTTCGGGCGCGGCATCGCGAACATGGAGGCCAACTGGCAGTTCTTCTTGCATCGGACGGGCTGCCGGCCAGTTGGAGTGAGGCATTTGACGCGGATGTCTTTGCGGTCCTCCCGCTCCGTGCGAAGCTTGGTTGCGGGGTAGGTGTTTCTAACCTCTTTGAGGTCCAGTCTGGTCGTACGCACCTAGTCGATCCCGCCGCAAATGCGCCACGCTTCGCCGAAGTAGGCCAGGCACTCGGGGCCGTCGTGAAAGCCCTGACCGCCGATTCTTCACCAAATGTTGGTCCAGTAATGACTCGGTTTTGGTCATTCTGGCGATGGGATAAAGGCGACGAAGAGGTGGGGGCACTGCGCCTTCACCTTGCGAAAAACCTTGTGGAACTATCGCGGAACTCCGCGATCGTCCCCACCCTTGATCCACAGTGTTGCGTTAAATGCGACGGAACAGCTCTGTTCTCATTTGACAGTATTCCTGACGAGCTGGCGAACAAGTTGCTCGACCAAGCGGTCGAATTTCCTGTTCTCGACAAGCGGGTGCGGTTACAAAGAGGCAACGTGATTTCCGAGTCGGTTCGGTCGGCTGTGAGTAGGGCATATCTAGCCGCTCAGGAAAAGGACCAGCTTCCTGTAATGCGCATTAGTTGGACGAATTTGCGCGAAGTGCTTCTCGGAAAGTCATGGCTTGAGCCTGAGCTTATTTCTGCTATGGCCCGCTCTTTACCTCCAGAGAAGATGGGCGAGGTAAAGCCATGGTTGTCCGAGTGCCGTCTCCGAGACGCCCATGATAATTATGGTCTGCCCAGCGAACTGCTGCCCTCGCGGTTTCCAGGTGCAAAGCTATTGCCGTTACGACTAGCGAGACAACTTCACGAGGCTTACGACGAAGAGGCTGTTTCGCTTTTGAAGCAAGTCGGACTTCCGTCCCGGCCTCCATTAGAAGAACTAAAACTCTGGGTGCGTTCTGGGTTGGAACAACGAGAGTGCCTTAACCTTTTGGTCTATCTGTCCGAAGCAGGACGGTGGCGGCGCGACTACTACGAGCTCAGTTCGCTTTTGAGCGGTCGGTGGTTCGCTGCGAGTGGGACCCAGTTAACTACCGCCGAAGCATTCCAGCGTGGCTTAGTGCCCAATAAGGAACTCGATGCAGATCCTGCTTTTCGTGCATGGCTGGGAATTGACGTAGGCACGATTCAAATTAATCTCATACCTTCACGATGGGATCGCCCCGTTTCTGACCCAAAGACGACGCTTGAAAGAATTCACGCCTGGTGGGCCATTGAAGGCTCTACCTTCGTAAAGAGATACGAGCAGCGAACGTACCCCGGCGGTGTCCCGCCAAAATTGCAGTTGGATTTCTCGGCGCGTGATTATCTTCAACGTGAAAATTGGCTGTCCCTCTTCATACTCGCCGCGCTCCAGACAATGGGAAGGACCAAACCGGAGCAGCACCGAGAGTTTCTTCAAACATGCAAACGTCGGGGCTGGATGGAAATTTTCGCGGATTCGGAATCAACAGCTGAGCGCTGGATGGGAGTCCTCGATACCTACATGGATGCACAGACTGATGAGAGCGCCTTCTATCAATGGATTCGCCAGTTCGTGAGCATCTACCAGATCGCGCGTTCTCTACCCGAGTACATCGGCATTTTTTTGGACATAGATAAACAGAATCGGCGTTTTAGCTTTGGCGAGATCTTGACACCTCGCACTGCGTCTACCCAATCAGGTGGGGGATGGGATGCACCTCCACTTACACGCACACTAGGCATAGGTGCATGCTTTGTTGTGCGCGAACTCGTGCGTATGGGTGTCCTCTCTTCGCGCCATGCTCACGATCACGCTTATGTAGGGGTCGGCCGAGTACGCAACGTCTTTGTAAGGCTAGGCATGTCTGATTTGCGGAGCGACGGAGCCAGCTATCTTCACTCTTCGCAGATTCATCGTTTTCTCGTCGATCTCCTCGGCCCAGACCGGGCGCATTTTGATCGGTGCTTCGATCTCCCGTTTCTTGCCGTCGCCGAAAGCGCCGATCTGCAGAAGCTGTTTCTGGACTGCCAGCTGCCGCCTGAGGAAGAATGGTGATCACATGAACCTCTCAGGAAAGACCCTCAAGTCGGGTGACCTTGTTCGCCACGTCCGGTTCGGGCGTGGCACTGTTCGCATCGACGAAGGACAGACTGCAGTCGTTCGCTTCGAGGACGGCCTGCAAGAGTGCGACAAGGGCGATCTCAAAGCCGTGGCTGCTCCGCTTCAGGAGATTTTCGCCCCGAAATGGCATTCCCCCATCGAAGTGGTTACACGGGCGCAGGCCGCTGCCATCGAATCGGTCAACGATACTTGGGGTGTGTTCTCGACGTCGCGTATCGCATTGCTTCCCCACCAGTTGTGGGTTTGCCGGCGAGTCTTGGCGACGTGGCCGACCCGCTGGCTGGTTGCCGACGATGTCGGGTTGGGGAAGACCATTGAAGCGGGACTTGTGTTCTGGCCGCTAATTGCCAATGGAACCGTGCGGCGGTTGCTGATCATCTGTCCTGCGTCGCTGGTCGAGCAATGGAATCAACGGCTGCGAACTATGTTCGACATTCGTGTTGCGATTTACGCTGGCGATGCGGATACGGAACGAACAGACTTCTGGGGCACACACGACAAAGTGGCTGCGTCGTTGCAAACACTACGAGTTGAAAAGAAGGGACGCCACGACCGCCTGCTTGAAAGCGACCCATGGGATCTGGTTGTCGTAGATGAAGCGCACCATTTGAACTCCGATGAAAAGAGCGGTCCCACTTTGGGCTATCAGTTCCTAGAGAAGCTAGTCGGGGGTAACCGAGTGAAGTCGATGCTGTTCTTCACAGGCACTCCTCACCGGGGGAAGAACTTCGGTTTCATATCGCTCTTGAAGCTCCTTCGACCTGACCTGTTCGACCCGAAGCAGCCCCTAGGCCAGCAGATGTTACACCTCCGAGAAGTGATGATCCGGAACAACAAGCAGAACGTGACCGACCTGAAAGGAAACCGGCTGTTCAGTCCGCCCATTGTTACAAATCTTGAGTTCCAGTTTTCATCCGAGGAACGTGAATTCTATGAGATGCTGACGGAGTTTATTCAATCCGGGCGAGCCTATGCCTCTTCGCTCGACGCGACGAGTGGAAAAGCCGTCCAACTGGTTCTTGTCGCAATGCAGAAGCTGGCGTCAAGCTCGGTAGCAGCCATTAGCCGAGCACTTCGGGGAAGGCTCGCGCGAATCGGGGAAGGCAGGCGGCAGTTGGATGAGTTTCAGGCGCTTCGGGAGGCGCGTATCCGGCGACTCGCTGAATGCGAAGAATTTGAGAGGCAGGGCGACCTTGATGCTCTTAGCCGATTGGAGGAGGAAATCGCGGAGCTTTCGAGTGAGCTCAGACTAATGGAGAACGAGGAGCCCAGGCTCCGTGAGTTGGTCGCGTCCGCTGGCAAGGTCGTTCACGAAACGAAAATCGATAGGATCGTCTCCATCCTGCGCAACGAATTCTCCGACCGACAGGTGCTATTCTTCACGGAATACAAGGCAACTCAGTCACTCTTAATGTCGTCCTTGATGAGGGAATTCGGGGAAGCCTCGGTAACATTCATCAATGGCGACAACCGCGCTGACGAGGTCGTATCACCCTCGGGTGAAACAAGAAGCATCACGCTCCAGCGCAGTGACGCTACCGACCGGTTCAATGCGGGTGAGGTGCGGTTCCTCGTCTCGACCGAGGCGGGGGGCGAAGGAATCGATCTACAGGAATGCTGTCACAGCCTCGTTCACGTCGATCTTCCCTGGAACCCAATGCGGCTGCACCAGAGGGTGGGCCGATTGAATCGTTACGGCCAGAAGAAGCAAGTCGAGGTCATCGTCCTGCGTAATCCTGAGACGGTTGAAGGCCGGATCTGGGAGATCCTGCAGGGCAAGATGAATGAGATCATGCTCGCACTCGGCCACGCGATGGACGAACCGGAAGACCTACTGCAACTAGTCCTTGGCATGACCTCTCCGCGATTGTGGCGAGAGTTGTTCGTTGACGGAAGACAAGTTCCGAGGGAGTCACTGGCGCAGTGGTTTGATCATCGTACGGCCCATTTCGGCAACAACGACGTAATCAAGACGGTACAAGATCTTGTTGGGAACTGTGCCCGATTCGACTTTCAGGAAGTTTCCGATCAGCTTCCCAAAACTGACCTGCCCGCGCTACGGCCTTTCTTCCTTTCCATGTTGAAAATAAACCGTCGGAGGGTCGAGTTGCGAGAAGACGGCCTCGCGTTCCGCACACCGGAGGCCTGGCAATCTGAGCCTGGGATATTTCCAGCCTACAAGGGAATGGTCCTTCAACGAGAAGTTCGGGGCCGCGATGCGACTCGGAGAGTTCTGGGGGTAGGCCACAAGGTGATGAATGCTGCATTACGGCAGGCGAGAGAGAATATCGCCGCGGTCGCGACGCTGCCCGTGGAGATCCTGAACCGACCGCTAGTGGTGTATCGGCTCCGCGACAAGGTAACCGGTGAACAGCGCACCATTCGGTCTGTGATACTCGCGGTTGAGATTGCCGAGGAAGAAACCAGTCCGGATATCGTTCTTAAGGACTGGGAGCTGCTCGGAAGACTAAACGGGCTTAGCACGGCCCGAGGCTTTCGCGGCAAGGACTCTGTTCCGCCTGCAGACATGACAGGTATGGAGGAGGCTCTTGTTCGAGCCAATTCTGTTGCGTTGCAAAAAGCGTCGGAGATGGGGCTTCCATTTCGCTTTCTTGAGGTCGACCCGCTTTGCGTTCTGTGGCCAGTCGTCTCGACTGACAAAGAACAAGAATCAGAAGAAGAGGAAGAGGATACTGGCAACGTCGACGCGAGCTGAAGGATGCGCCAAGCTCCAAAGAACAGCTGAACGGCTGGGACTTTAGTGCAGCGAGCGGCGGTGCCGAGGCTGGCTCTTCACATGACGTCTGGCATCTGGTGTCACCCCTTGAACAAAAACGAAAAAGCAGCTCAAATTGCTTTCATATTTCGAATGCAGCGCTTGCATGAAATGCAAGATCAAATGGCAGATCCGCATCGCAAACAATCAACGGCACATCGGACTCATAATATCCCTCTATTCCTACCGGGAAGCTGGAATCACCGTTATTGATGCCCTGACCGGGTTGGTGTTCAGCACGAACTAATCAGCTTCATGATCCGGGTCATAGCCTCCTTTTTCACAAAGCGGGGGCCTCAGAAGTGAATGCTTGCAGCTAGGTCCTTGATGTCTCGCTCGGCCGCAGCCTCGCTTTAAGCAGGAACCACATCCGCAACATTCCCCATCAATTGAGGCGGCTGGCATCTGAAGAAGGATCTCCGGCTGATTTCAAACGTAGTCCGCCATCGCAGGAATTTCTCCTTTGCTTGAACCGCCCGATCGAAGTCAAACTTCGAACTTGCGGAAAGTAGCTGCGATATGGCTTCTGCCTGCGCCTCCAGTTCCGAAAGTGCAGATCGGCATTGCCAGCAAATCTTTAGGTGGGCTCGAGTCTCACGCATACGTCGATTGGACATCTCACCGTCCAGGTAAGCGAGAAGTATTTCGTCGTTAGGATGCTCGCGTAATCGGCTGATTCGCATTTCTATTTTCCCCTTCTACTTTCGTCTGTTCCGACTTCGCCACCTGGATCTTTCGTAAGGCGCGCGCCAAGAGCGCGTTGACAGAGTTCATGCTTATGCCCAGTTGATCGGCGATCTCCCGATATTTCAGCGCCTCAAGCCGAAGGAGCAGAACTTCTTCTTCGCGAGGAGAAAGCACCGAGAGCAGACCGCGGATTTCCACAAGCTTCAATATTTCTGTCGCGGCTTCTCCCGGTATGTCCATTTCATCGAGTTGCTCTTGGAGATTTCGATCCTTCATCTGCTTGTACATATTGCGGCGCAATACGCAAATGGCCCATGCCTTTGGGTGTTGAATTTCCTTACCGGCTCGCAGGGCTTGATAAAGCTGCATAAAGGCATCCTGGGCGAGGTCCTCAGCGAGTTCGTAGTTGGCCGTCGTCCGGAGTGCATAGCGGACCAGGAGCATATACCAGCGATCATAAAGCTCTGTCACTAATTCGGTTGCGTCAGATTCGTTCACGGTCCTCGCCAAGCGCCAAGAATTCGCTGTCAAGGAGTGTCCGAATTCGCCATTTTTAGCGACAACGAGTAAAAAATAAGTTGTCCGGTCAGGCTTGGTTGTGCATAGAGGAGGCAATCGCCGACGAATCCTCATCATCCATGCGGTCTGCACACAACCCGCCATGATGATGTTCTTGAGCAAAACTAGCAGCCATTATCGATGGCCGTTTGCAGAAATCGCGGATCGTACGCCACTGTCGGACAACAGCGTTTGAATCGTCTGGAGAATATCCTCATGGTTCCGCGTCATGTACCGCTCAATTTTCGAATTCTTTAGCAAACGGTCAAAATACCCGCATGCGACCGTCAACGCCAGAACATCTGTGCCATAAGATTCCTCGACGGTTTTTAGATCTCGCAGGAGAAACTCATTCTCGTCTTCCAGCATGGATAGGGCAGCTGAGGATGTCGCCTGCAGCTTCTTGGAAGACGTTCCATTACATTCCAGCATTTCCGGTTTTGTGACGGCCAAAAGCGCCTTTGCAAAAGGTAGAGTAAACGTGCCCCCGGCCACCATGTGTTCGGCCGCTTCAATCTGGCGAACAGGTTTCATCTTGCGCAAAATGAAGAACACCTTCGGGCTCACATGCTTGTCGATTAGGATTTGCACGGTCTCCGGGCAGATTCCGTTCAGCATATCGCGCTTAGTGCGAATGGACTCCAGGCTGATATCCAGCGCGGCAGCGATGCGTTCTTCCGTCAACCCGGTTTTCAGTGCCTCCAGCAACATGAAGTGCTGCGCAATAGGAGGAATATGGTTAACGTGCCGGTTGTATGTGTAGGATTCGTCATCCGTCGAAAGAAGGCACTTGACCTCCTTCACTCCCAGCTGCTTTAGGATCTCAAGACGCACATGGCCGTCAAGGAGAAGATAATCGGCTGGGCCTCTCGGGTACACCACAAGCGGTTCAATCAATCCGACCTGTTTGAGAGAAGCTTCGAGTTGTTTATAAAAGTCCCCGTATAGATAGCGTTTGCGTGCCTCCCTCTGCGGGACGATGATGTCGAGGGGCAGGACGACGACATGCTTTTCGAAGGCCGCCTTTATCGCGTTGATCGACATCGTTTGTTCCCCCTAATCGAGCCTGTCCTTGAGTTGTTTTGGCATCTCCGAGATGCCTTCCGCGCGCAATAGTGTGACGAAGTTCTCGTCGCCTATCAGCTGGCGCATCACGGATGTAATTAGCACGAGCCGCTCCTTTGTCAGTTCCGCTTTTGCGATAAGGGCCTTTTGCTCGCGAACACGCTGTTTGTAGACCTGGACCAACATCTGTCCAGTGACCTTGCGGCGATTTTCTTCAGCTTTCCCCTCCCTTTGCCTCTTTTCAATCCGTTTGGCGATGAGACGTCGTGCAGCGACTAGTCTAGCCCCCCGCAATTGCCCCGTCGCGTATGCTTCTGAAAGAGCTTGGGAAACCTCAGCGTCCTTCCCGCTCGCGATCTGTGCCGCAACGCTGATCGGCAACCTTCCACCTTCGACAGCTTCAATGAGTGCAACTTCCCGGTGTTCGACCAAATGAGCGATACCGGTGATGTACATGCGCTCCATGCCTAGCTTCTTGGCAATGTCCCCAACGCTGTAGCCGCGCTCGCGTAGGCTTCGTACCTCGCGGATGATATCCCTGTTGGACGGTGGCCGCCTTGCAATATTCTCGACCAGGCTCATCAGGAACTGATCTTCGCGCGACGCATCGGTAATGACCGCCGGGATCGTTGTCTCGCCCAGGGCGACGTATGCTTCAATTCTTCCTTGCCCGCAGACGAGATCGAATTGCTTCCCCTCACCATCGGGTTCCTTGCGGCGCACGACCGTAATGGGCTTCTTCAGTCCGACCTCGCGAATGTTTGCGACGATCATCTGCCACTTCCCACGACTGCGCGCTCGAGGATTGGCGATGTGAATCTGTTCGATTGGAATCTGTTCGATGAGTTGCTCCTTCATGCTGCACTCTCCAGGCGCACTCGCTGTGCCATCTCCATAAAGAAGTTGAGATTATTGAAACGATAAACATCCAGGACCAAGCCGTTTTCCGGTCTGAAGGTCAGCCTCTCGGCCAAGACACCAAGGCGCGGCAGGAGGTAGTAATCAAGAATTTCGTCATTGCCGGGCTGAAGGCGGGCTGCAATTACAACGTCTGGTCGCAGGCTCTCATCAAAGCGGAGTTGCCAGCGGAGATTTCCTGTTCGACTCTCACGGCATCTTGCAAGAATCAGAGATGCTGTGTATTCGGAATTGATGGTGAGCAAGTCGTTATGTTTATCGACGCCAACGGTGGCTCCCAGGGCCAGGAGCTGGTCAATGATGGATGCAATCAGATCGGCATGCCGCCGGCGGAGCCTACGATTGATTTCGATGTAGGCGTAGTCCCGATCGGGAGTCCATCCAATGAGCGAGTACGCGCGAGTGAGACTGCCAAAGCGCGAAGAATAGCAGGAGCTTGAGGGCATGTCCTCGGTTTCGTCGATGAGGATGCCGGAAAGCCGGCCTTGAGCCCGGAGCAGCCCTCTCAGTCGCTCAAGGATTTCTTCGTCCGAGAGATGACGATGACGGGAATCGATAATTGCCCGCGCTTCCGTAAATAGACTGGCCGGGATGAGAGATTCGAAGGCGCCGTCCCTCCAGATCCACATCTGCGCCGGATTGTTGACGCGCTTGTGTTTCAATTTGAAGGAACGCCGGTTGTAGACATTGGCGCCGATGTACTTTGGGTTGATCAACACCTGATGGACTGAAGCGCGTGTCCAGGGGCGTTCGAATTCTCCTGCCATACCACGGCCATTCAAATCCTCCATGATTTCGCGTTCAGTTTTTCCTTGAATAACGAATAGCTCGTAAATCTGACGAACGGTTTCAACTTCCAACTCCGGCCCAGGAACCAGGATGACCCGGTCGGTCTGCAGGCTCTTGCGCTCACCTCTGTCCAACAGCCCCTTGGGGTTCTTGTCTCGGTCGATCAATTGCCGCCGTAAGCCGTAGCCTGCCGGCCCACCTTGACGGAACCCCAGTTCGATGAGGCGGCATTGCCCGGAAAAGACCTTGACCGACAGTTCCCGACTGTACTCGGCCGCCATCGAGCGCTTCAGAGTCTTGAGAACGGAGGAAGACATGCTGCCGTCGTTCTCGAATTGCTCCGCGCAATAATGCACCCGAATGCCGGCTCTCTTGAGCACGTATTCGTAATAGGCGCTTTCGTCCACATCCTGGAAGCGCCCCCAGCGGCTGACATCGTAGACAAGCAGTGCAGAAAAATCTACCCGCTTGTTCTCTACATCGGCCATTAACTTGTTCAGGCCCTCGCGTCCCGCAATATTCAACCCGCTTCGCCCGAAATCCGAGTATTCACGAACAACCTCCATTTGGTGAGCGGTAGCGTATATACGGATGACCTCCAGTTGGTTTTCAGGGGAGTACTGCTGGTGCTCGGTGGACATACGCACGTATTGCGCTGCTCGCAGAGGAAGAGGCGTGTTTGAGGCTGCAGCGGGCGTCTTCTCCATTTGTTTGCCACCGGTTCTTGCGGAATCGACAATCCACCATGAGGCATCAATTGCTTCCTTAGAACTAGTGGCGAAATCGAGGCAGTTTTCGCGACAACCGCCCAAAAATATTTTTCAGGGTATTTCCAAGAATCACTTTATTAATGTCCGTGACGTGCCGACCTATGACACTACGATGCGTTCGATGAGATGCAAAAACGCGACCGTATGTCATTGTTGTAACTACACTTAATAATCTTAAGGAACGAAAACACGGCTGTGCGACTCTGGTTTTCTCCTGCGAATGAAGTCCCGATCTACCGGCAGCTTGCGACGCAGGTTGTGCTCGCAATTCTGAGCGGCGACTGAAGCCGAGCGACCGCCTGCCGAGCACACGCGAACCGCTGCGCCGGACTCGCGAATGCGCCTTCGGCGTTCTGGCGTTAGAGAGCGAGCCCGTCAATTCGCGCTTGTGAAGCAGGAATCTTTCAGGGAAACGTCGGTAATAACGGTAGGTCCGTAATTATTCACTCTCAGCAAGACGGAACACGCGTGCGATCTCAATCAGAATTTTGTCGCGTGTGCCGGTGCGCAGACCCAGGGATTTGAGATCAATCTCCTCGGTGCGCATGCGGGAGATGAAATCGCCAATATCCTTCTTGACGATCTCCGGAGCCATAGGATCAATGGCGGGATCGAGGATCTGGTAAAGCCGGAAGACATCGTTCTTGTGTTTCTTGATCGTCTTGCTGTCGATCTGTTCACCGTGCTCCGCGCGTGCCGTCAGATCAAGCCATGCCCGTGCCTTCAAAGCGATGAGTTGCGCGGCGCCCACCCATGGGAGTCCGTCGATCTCCTGTCTGCCTGCGCGGATGAAATTGTAGTAGTCGTTATCGAGAAGAATCGCCGACAGGCTGGACGTGTCCTCCTCCACCGGCAGCGGTGTGAGGTGGCTGCCCTCGGCAACTTGCAGCACATCGGGCTGCCGCGAGAACAACTCCAACATAAAAGGAAAGTCCGGGTCCGCGGGCTTCTGGAAGCGATAGAACTGCTTCTCGCCGGTCGACTTCTGTTGAACCTCGTAGCCGCCCGCGCGCACGAATTCCCAGAATGCCTGGACAAACGCGGTATCCATAGCCTCGATGTAGAGAACGATGTCCAGATCCTTTGTGGCCCTGAAAGGGAGGCCGGCGCCGGTCATGGCGATGTCGCACGCGGCGCCGCCGATGAGCACATAGCGATCTGCAAAATTCCTGAAGTGCTCCCGGAAGACCTCCAACCCCTTCACCATTTGAATTTCTCCATCATCTCTTCCAGCGCGGCTTCGGTGCGCTCATCGTGGTCTTCCTTCAGAGAAAGGTAGAGCGACAACGGATCAACGATACCATCTTCGGCGAAGAGCACTGGCGGATACCACCAGACTTCAACCTCGCTGGCATCCGGATCCTGAGCCGGAACCTCACTGACCTTGTGCCGTTGCCGAAGGGCTTTCCAATCCTCACGGCTCAGCGCATAGGTCGTGTACTCTGGCGGTGCCAGCATGCTGAAGCGCGCCAATGCTGTGAGTCCAGCTCGCATAGCGCCTTCCAAGCCTGTGGCGCGGTGGATAAAAAGCCGCTTGCTCACCGGGCTGCGGAGAAAGGGCAGAGCCTTCTCCCATATCTCTTTTCGGCCTCCAATGAAGCGCAGACAACGCTCCCGGCCGCGGACCGTGACTTCAGCAAGGTTCGCCGCCTCCAACTCGTCAAAGGCGCGGGTCATCGTCATGGCCGAGTATCCCAGTTGCGGAGCTAATTCGGCAGGAATCAGCA
>Ga0326727_10008367_pt1 | contig 26337 bp, 18 predicted proteins | sample MB2enrmetagenome_FD_207643 | JGI IMG/M metagenome (GOLD analysis project Ga0326727, IMG submission 207643) | Lab enriched peat soil microbial communities from McLean, Ithaca, NY, United States - MB29MY | ecosystem: Environmental > Terrestrial > Soil > Wetlands > Peat | place: USA: New York...
TCCAGGCTGCGGTCGCCCTGGAACGCAAGGACCCGAGGCGGGCGATCGAACTTTTGAAGGAGGCGAGCCCGTTGGATCTCAGCGCACCAACGATTCTCTCAGTGGAACTATTGCCCGTTTATTTGCGGGGGGAGTCCTACCTCGTGCTACACGACGGCAGAGGGGCGGCAGCGGAATTTCAGAAATTCATCGACCACCGAGGACTCGTGGGGAACTTTCCCTGGGGCGCTCTGGCGCGCCTCGGACTGGCGCGTGCTTACGCCCTGCAGGGCGACACGGCGAAAGCCCGCGCCGCCTATCAGGACTTCCTCACGCTCTGGAGAGACGCCGACCCTGATGTTCCCCTCCTCAAGCAAGCGAAGGCGGAGTACGCGAAGCTGCAATAACTGCGCAGAAGAGCCCGATAGCTGCAGACGTTTGCTCGGCAGACAGGAGAGGTCCCGACTTTCAGGGTGCGCGTCCCTGGGTTCGTCATTCCCGCGAAAGCGGGAATCCACTTCCACTGTCTGAATCGCAGTTTTTTGCATTTTCCACTTGACAACTTTACTGATGTGTGATAGCCTATAATTGTGGTCATTTTGTGGACACATTGTCGTGGGCAGACTTCGGACCGCGAGGAAAAGCGCAATAGTCCCGGCACTGGGGAAAAGCGGGGTCCGAAAAGAACAAAAAATAGTGGGAACGAACTCAGTTATGTTATTGAAAACAAAGAGAGGCATTTCGAAAACGTACTCAAAACGAACTCAAAACGAACCCCAATTGAGTGCTCAAATGCGTGAATTGGAACCAAAATTCGAGCTTTTTGACATCGCCCACGTTGGGGCGGGGGACTGGATCGTGGGGGATGGGGCGGGGACCGGAATTGCCGGGCTGGGGGAAACCCGGGAAACCGTGAGGGAATACGAAAATGCCGGGAACAAAGCGAGAATGTTGATGAAAACAAAGCACATCACTTTTTTGAAGGGTGTAAATCAGGGGCCTTTGGCGCGCCAATCGGCACAAATCAGACCCTGAAGGGAGCAAGGGCAATTTGGGAAAACGAGGTCAGGCTTGACCGCCGCAAGGCGAGGTGGAACAGGGACAAAGTGTCGGCTAGACAGGATTGAGGCTTGGCAGCGACGACTTACAACCATGTTGTCAATTTTGACTGAAGACGAGAAGGTGCGTGACATCCAGTTCGACGACTCCCTACAGCCACATCCAAAGAGCCTGTTCAGACCTGTCTACGACCGCAGGGGTCTTCGACTAGCCATTGTCTTAGGCAATGAGGCGCCTTCAGGAATGTGCCCGTACGCAGCAGGGGATAACTGTCATCATTGTGATATCGGGTTGGGAGAGGGACATCGATTCGATCCCGCAATGAACCTGGCAAGATTGCGGTGGTTGCAAAAACACTATTCCTCGATCTGGCCAAGCGTGGCACACCTCGTCGTCTACAACTCCGGATCTGTCCTCAACCGTATAGAGTTGGCGCCCGAAATTCTCACCGCCGTCCTCGATTTCGCGCGCTCCCTACCAGAACTTCGGGTCGTATCGCTGGAGTCGCGTGAGGCATTCGTGACGCCCGAAGCGGTCAGCAGGCTCACGGCGGATTTGGGCGCCGGACGCGAAGTAAGGGTGATCGTGGGGATCGAATCTGCTGATGACACGATCCGTAACAAGTTGCTCCGAAAGCAGATGCCCCGCCGGGCGATCGAGCGCGCGGTACGGGCGATTTCGACGGTGCGTAGAGTTGTAGCCTCCAAAGGAAGCAAGGCCGCCCTCCCCGGCCTGACTACTAATGTGATTGTCGGAGGGCCTGGCACGACAACCAGAAGCATCGTACGGGATGCCGTCGAGTCGTCCATGTACTCCCTAAGCTTGGCTCAAGCCTACGATCTCCCGCTGGATTTGAATCTCCACCCGTACTATCCGAGCCAGCGAAGCACCGCGCGGTTTCCAGACCATGCTCGTCCCTCGTTGCAAGCTTTAGTCGAGGCGGTATGCGCTGTGGCGCAAAGTGTCGGGAGTGGCGCGCCTGTTTTCGTTGGCCTCGAGGATGAAGGCCACGACCAGGACCCGTGGGACCAGACAGAGCAGGTGACCCGGTTCGCCCGCGCTGTCGATTACTTCAACCGGACGGGCAGACAGGACCTGTTTCGGGATTTACGTTAATTCAGGCAGTGTGCCCCTTCTTGTACCGCCAGAGGCCAGCTTCCCACAACCGCGCGACGCGCCCACGTGCTACACTGCGGGGCTGGGAGGCCGACCATGACCAACGAAATCACTCGCCGACAATTTCTCTCCGCCGGAGCCGCAGCCAGCATCGCTGCTCGGTCGGCGCCAGGAATGCTCCTTGGAGTTGAGGCGCCCGCCGAGAGGCCCAAGCGCAGGTTCTCCGCAATTCTGAGCCTCGGACGTCTCGGTTTTCATGCCGGTTTTCCTCAGTCGCTTGAACTCACCGTCAAGCACGGCTTCGAAGGCCTGGATCCTGATCCTAGCTACTTCGCTTCCCTGGGTGATGAGGGAATCAAGCATCTTCGGGACGACCTTCAGGCGAAGAATCTCAAGTTGGGCGCTGCCGGTCTGCCGGTGGAGTTTCGCAAGGATGAGGCGACGTTTAACGACGGGCTGAAAAAGCTTCCGGCTGCGGCCGATCTCCTGCACCGAGTTGGCGTCGGGCGCGTCAGCACCTGGGTTCTCCCTTGCAGCAATGACCTCACCTACCCACAGAATTTCCGCCAGCACGCCTACCGGTTGCGCCAGTGCGCGCAGATTCTCTCCGATCGCGGCCAGAAACTTGGCTTGGAGTACGTTGCGCCGAGAACCCTTTGGCGCAGCCAGCGACATCCCTTCCTCCACACTCTCAGCGAGACGAAGGAACTAATTGTCGCAATCGGTACCAACAACCTGGGCATTCAGCTCGATAGCTGGCACTGGTTTAACGCGGAAGAGACGGACAAGGACCTGGTGGCACTCCGCGGCTCGGACGTGGTGACCGTGGACCTGAACGATGCGCCCGGCGGCCTCTCGCTGGATCAATACCAGGACGATCACCGTGAGCTGCCGGTTGCGACGGGCGTGATCCCCGTAAAGGACTTCCTGGACTCGCTGGTCCAGATTGGCTACGACGGTCCCATTCAGGCCGAGCCCTTCAATGCCGCCTTGCGTGCCATGCCACTCGACCAAGCTTGCAGCAGCGCCTCCGCAGCCATGAGGAGGGCTTTCAGCCTTCTCTGAATCCGCGCCCGTTTTGTACCTCGCAGGGGAGTGCTACACATTCTCAATTGGCTGTAGGCCCAATCAAAAGAGGATTGACAATCATACCATGTGGGTGCTAAATGTCCGTTTATAGTAACATTGTTTTCGCGATTACACTCAATTGGCGTAACGACGATGCAAGCCCAGCGCCCATTTGAGGCGGGCGCCTCGCTTCTTCATTCCGTGTTAAGGAGGAACCATGGCTAACATCAGCATCACGCCGTCGACCGTCCTTCTGACCTGCGGGCAGGCTGCTACCTTCCAGGCAACCGGCGCGGACGCCGTGACTTGGAGTTTGAACCCGCAGTTAGGGAACTTGGTCCCTCTACCGGGCGAAAACAAAACGACCTCCGTAACTTACGTGGCGCCACCAGTGACCAACACCCTGATCATTGCGATTGTTGCCAGCACGGCGAGTGACTCGGCCGGCGCCACTATCTTCCTTACGCCCGACGCCATCGCGGTGCTACCCGCCATGGTCCGACTCAGGGCCGGCGAGGAGCAACAGTTTGCCAAGATCGTGGCTGGAGCCCACGCCGCGGCCGAGACTGAGGTCCCCACCGAACCGATCACATGGATTCTCAGCCCTCCGCTCGGGAAACTGGATGAGAAGACGGGGCTCTACAAAGCTCCCCCCGAAATCTCTGACACGGCAACGGTCACAGTGACGGCCGCCAGCCTTGGAACCGGAAAGCAGGGCGTTGCAAGGGTCAATCTGATCGCGCCACCGTGGACGGGCTTGGGAGTCAGACTGCTGGGTGTATTCATATCTCTCGTCTTCCTGCTCGTTATCCTGATCGTGCTGCTCTGGCCTCCGGCGTTGCCAAGTCCGGACCTTGCCAAGGCCGACCGCATTGAGGCGGAAAAGACACTGGAGGAGACGACAACTGCTTTGGAGCAGGCGCAAGCCGCAGCCGCGAAAGCGGAATCAGACTTGAATAAGGCTGGCGCGGCGGACAAGGGCCAACCGGGCCCCTCTGCAACGCCCCAAGAGCAGGATGCCAAGGCTGCAGCCTTAGGGGCGCAGGACCGTCTGGAACGAGCAAGAAAAGCGCAGGAAGCCGCCACCGACGAACTGAAAGACAGGCGCACGGTTGAGCAGAAGGTCAACAGTGCCGATGTGGAGACCAAACTCACCAAGATCAACCGCGAACTTGACCTTCTGTGGCTGGTCCTGTTGGGAGGCGCCTTGGGGAGCTTTCTGCACATCGCGCAATCGTACTCCGATTATATCGGCAACCAGACGCTTAAACGCCGTTGGGCAACGTGGTACTACTTTCGACCCCTCATCGGGGCCGCCCTTGCGCTGGTTGTCTATGCCGCCATGCGGGGAGGATTTATGGCCATTACGACTGGTTCAAGCGCCAAGGCCGCCGAGCTGAACCCCTTTGGCGTCGTCTCCGTTGCCGCCATGGTGGGCATGTTCTCCAAGGCGGCCACGATGAAATTGGGCGAAATCTTTGACACCGTTTTCAAGACGACGAAGGCGGACGAATCCAAGGACAAGCTGGTGCAGGCCCCGCAGCCTGCGAGTCCGCCGGGCGGCGCTCCCCCAGGAGGCGGCACCGGTAAGAGATAGCAGAGCTCTGGCCCCGCAGGTAACGGGGATTTGGCAGGGGGTTAAACGGGCTGGTGCGCACACATCCCCTGCGGGCGAGTTCCTGCGGGGGCGAGACGCCCCCCTGACCGCGGGCGGGACGTCCGCACCACGCCTCACTCGCTAGCGTGTTTGGACTCATTTGGCTAACCTGGAAATGGTAAGCCCAACCAGGGATGCACCCACGAAGACCACCGCGAGCAGAAGGAGGGTGAGCAGCATCCGTTTGACCCCTCGTGTTTTCACAAGATAATAGGGAAGAACTAACGGCCACGCGACATACAAGAAGAATTCCATGTCCCAAACACGAAGTGTTCGTTTTTCGCGGCTATCCACATCGAGCCAATAGCCAATGAGACAAGAGAGAAGGACGTATTGGAGAAGCGCCGATGGGCCGGGGATGTCGGCGTGTCGGGCCTGCAAAGCCCCTCGTTCAAGTCCACCAACGGCCAGAGATGCAACGATCAAAATGGGCATGAGCCTTGCGCTGAAAGGTTTCATATTGCACCACCGAGGCTTTTGTTCAGCAATGGCCCCACAGTATACACCCGTCGCAGGTGCCTCTCGCACCACAACGTCGCGGCATGGAGATTCTTCGTCCGGCTGAGTCGGGGCTATGAACGGACATCGTAAGGGACGCTGCATTTGCGTATTGGCAGGGTGGTGTGCGACAGACAGGTTTGCGCCGTTCGTCATGTACCTGGGCTGCGAGGTCAGCACCTCAGCTAACAGGGCACGCATTGGTTAGACCGCGAGGCTTGCAGGGTGGCCCATGATCGGAGGCGGAACTTCCCATTCTGTCGAGAGTGCTCGAGCAAGCTTTTGACCTCCCATCCTCTCGTGCTTTGACCAGGCCCAGTGCGGCGTGATAAGGTACGGTTCCTGCACTTGGTGCGTGGGCAGAAGAATGGACCGTACCGGTGTAGGATGCCGGCATGGCCCTGCAACCGCGAAATGTTATTCTCCTGGCTGGAACCCCTGAGGATGACCGCGCGCTGAAGCATCCCCTGGTGGCTGCGGCTGGAAATCTCCCTGCTGCTGCCGCTGCCAGCGGGTTAGCCAAGGCACTGATGGAGCAGATTTCAGCGAGGGGAGGGGCCTTCCCGCAGTGCTGGACGATGCGGAAGAACCTGGCCGAGGGAATCATCCCAGCTTGCGGACGCCACCCGGAGGTAGGACAGGCACATGAATGAAACAGAGAGTTTCCCGCTTGCAACGACCTTTATCGACAAAGTGCGCAGCAAGACCGCGCACGTCGGCGTCATCGGATTAGGGTACGTCGGATTGCCTCTCGGACTGCTCTTTGCCCGTAACGGCTTGCCGACCACAGGCTTCGATATCGACCCGGCTAAAGTGGAGAAGCTCGCGAAGGGTGAAAGCTATATCCGCCACATCCCGGCCTCTGCAATTACCGAGGCTGTTGGGAAAGGAGGGTTCGGGGCCACCACCGACTTCGCGCGCCTGGAAGCAATGGACGCCATCTTAATCTGCGTCCCTACCCCCCTCGACGCGCATCGCGAGCCGGACCTCTCCTTCGTGCGCAACACGGCTGAATCCGTCACGCCGCATTTGCGCCGCGGCCAATTGGTGGTCCTGGAAAGCACCACTTATCCCGGCACCACGGAGGAGGTGGTCTTACCCATCCTCGAGAAGTCGGGGCTGAGTTGCCCCATCCTGCCTTATGCCACCGACGGCTCTGGGATTTCCGCGCCCCCGCAGCCCTCCGGCGACTTCCTGGTGGCATTTTCTCCGGAGCGGGAAGATCCCGGAAACAGGCAGTTCCAGACCCACCAGATCCCCAAAGTCATCGGAGGCATTAATGCCGCAAGCGCGCTGGCGGCGCAGGCTCTTTATGGCCAGGTCTTCGAGAAGACCATCGTCGTCAGTTCCACGCAGACTGCGGAGATGACCAAAATCCTCGAGAACACTTATCGTTGCGTCAACATCGCGCTGGTGAATGAATTAAAGCTGCTTTGCCTGCGCATGGGGATAGACATCTGGGAAGTCATCGAGGCGGCCAGGACCAAACCCTTCGGTTTTACGCCTTTCTACCCCGGACCGGGACTGGGCGGGCACTGCATCCCGATCGACCCCTTCTATTTGACGTGGAAAGCCCACGAATACGACTTCCCAACCCGCTTCATTGAACTGGCGGGCGAGATCAACAGCGCCATGCCTGAGCATGTTATCGACTCCCTGCAAGATGCCCTCAACAAGCAGAAACAATGCTTGCAGGAGGCCCGAATCCTGGTTCTGGGGATTGCCTATAAGAAGGACATCGACGATATGCGCGAATCACCGAGTTTGCGAATCATCGAGCTGCTGAAAGAGAGCGGCGCTCACGTCGATTACCACGATCCCTATTTTCCAGTCCTGCTCCGCACCAGGAAATACGATTTTCGACTGAGCGCCGTCGAACCCACCGCTGAAGCTCTCGCTTCCTACGACGCCGTCCTCATCGCCACGGACCATTCCAGCTACGACTACGCGGCCATCGTGCGCAGCTCGCGCTTGGTCGTGGACACGCGGAATGCGACGAAGCAAGTCAAAGAACACCGCGAAAGAATCGTCCAGTGCTGAAGAACCGCGATGCTCCCCGAACATCCGGTAAGCGAGCCAACCTGTCGTACTTCACGAGCCTAGATTTAACCGAGATGTCGATCAACGTCGGCACGGGCGCCAGCCCCGGAACATACTCCATCACTGTAACTGGCTCGGGTGGAGGCAAAACCCACACCACCACAATCAGTTTTGCCATCAGGATATAGTTAGACAGCTCACCCGCCACGGAACGCTCGAGTAGCAAAAGGCCCGGACGAATGCTTTGAGCTCCAATTCCGAGCGGAAGTGTCCAACATCTTCAATCGCGCTCGCACCACGCCTCATACGCTCACCCCCTGCCGGCGAGTTGTGGCACGGCCATTCCTTCACTCCGCTCAGGACAGGCTTTGGCCGTGAATCGGCACGGGCAAAATGCCCGTGCCACAGCGGGCGGGACGCCCGCACCTGACCGGGTTATTGTGCATCGATACAGAGCGACTTGAATAATTGCGCATCCCTTCGTGGCACGGCCTTCCCGGCCGTGATCACGGGCGGGACACCCGTGCCACAATTTGTGTCGCTCTGCATAGTTCAGTTTCTCCCGGCGCTTCTTTTCGGTGTAGACGCTGAAGGGGGTGAAAACGCCGATTCGAGAGCGGGTAGCGCATCAGATTCACGCAAAGCCGCAAAGTACGCAAAGTTCGCAAAGAAAACCAAGGGCATCTCCTTCGTGGTCCGCTGGAGCGACTCAGAAGGCCAATCGCAGCAACATCACCGGCGAACATGACTCAAATGTGTATAATGGCGGCATGCCAGGAGGCCAAAGCGAGAAACTTGGTGCAGACTGGTAGTTCGAAAGTGCGTTATGGCAAGGGATAATGCCAGAATCCTCGTCATCGGGGCCGGCGTGAACGGCTCCGTCTGCGCTGCGTGGCTGTTTGAGCACGGCGTGGATATTACGGTGCTGGCGCGAGGCAAGCGGCTCGCCGAGATCCAGAGCAACGGCATCGTCATTGAGAACGCGTTCAGCCAAAAACGCACGGTCGCCAGGGTTGGGGCCATCGGCGAATTGGCGCCCGCCGACACCTATGACTACATCCTCGTCGTTGTGCGCCGCAACCAAGTTGCCGAGCTGCTGCCTACGCTAGCGGCCAATAACTCGCCCAACGTCGTCTTCATGAACAACAATCTTGCTGGCCCTGGGGAGATCGTGGCGGCATTGGGGACCGAGCGGCCGATGCTCGGCTTCGTCTTCGCCGGGGGCAAGCGCGATGGGGAGATTATCCGAGCCATCGGCCCATCCCATCGTTCGCTGATGCAGACGCCCTTCGGCGAGATCGACGGAACGGTCACTCCGCGGCTCGAGAGACTGGTGAACCTTTTTAATCAGGCCGGCCTCAGGGCCAAGGTCTCGGCCCACGTCGTCGATTACCTCGCCACGCATGCCAGCGGTGTGGCCGCGCTCGCGCCCCTGGTGATGAAGCACGGGACCGACCTCAAGGCGTTGGCCCGCTCGGGCGACGAGCTGAAACTGGCCGCCGCCGCAATGCGCGAGACCTTGCCGGTGCTGAAGGCGCTCGGTCACCAGATCGTGCCCGCCAGCCATCAGATCCTCTCTGTCACGCCGGTGTTCGTGCTGGTATTCCTGCTTCGTTTGTTTTGCAACTCGAGGATCGGCGAAGTAGGGGCGGCCTGGCACGTTCAGCAGGCGCCGGATGAGATGCGGGCGCTGGCCGACGATCTCCGCGCGGCGGTTAGCCGTTCCGGCGTTCCGGCGCCAGCCCTCAGAAAAGTGTTAGACATGAAGTTGCGCTGCGAAATCTGACGATTCGCTTTTTTGAAGTAGAAAAAATGATTCTTCCCATGCGTGCTGCATGCGCCAGCTTGACCATGGCCAATCCCCAGGCGAACTCGTCCGGCCGCGCCTGATCGGGTTCAGTCTTGGCGCATCGTGGGGTCGGTGTGATTTATGCCAGCGATGAGAACAGTCATTGAACGTCCTGGGAATTCAAGCCTTTATGCAGCGGGCGAGATACTTCATGGCTCGTTCCTTCTGAGCGCTGCGATTTCGCTCGCTCGGTGTCTCACCTGCTCCGCGCGCTCGAACCGTTCAAGGCCCTCGGGATCGACTTTGTTTCCGTTTCGGAGCAAGTGGACACCAGCACGCCCACAGGTAAGATGGTCTTTACGGTTCTGGGTGCCGTGGCCGAACTCGAACGCAGCCTGATCGCCGAGCGGGTGCGTGCAGGCATCAGGAACGCGAGGGCCAAAGGCAAGAGGCTCGGACGACCGAGGGTTACTGTAGACGGTGCCAGGATAGCGGCCCTACGCGCTCAAGGGCGCTCCTGGAGAACGGTCTGCCGGGAAGTCGGCGTTTCAAAGGGAAGCGCCCAGCGGGCTTTCTATAGCCTGTCTGGAATTGGGGCATGTTTGACCCGCTGATTTTCTGGTAGCGTATCCTCGCGTTGAGGTGAGATGTCCAATACTACGCCATCAGGTCCGCCGGAGGTTGGGTCAGTACGCCTTCCCCTTGTTTAACACATGGGGATTTCCCACAAGCAGGCGGCAATGATTCGAGCTGGCGACGCGGCATCTAACGGTTCTGTGTGGCATGGAAGATGTAGCTGGCTTTTGTGCCGGTAGAAGCTCCGGCGTTGTCTCGCGGCCGCGGTCATTTCTTTGCCCGGCGATAGTTTTCTTGAATTTCAGCCGCCGTCAGTTTCCGCGGATAGATGGCAACTTCATCTAGCCCTCCAGTCAGAAACGAACGCAAGTCGCGCGTCCCCAGGCGTACCGGGGCAGTACCCTTTCGCGGTTTGATGTTATAGGCGCTATATAATGCGCCCTTTGATGTCGCCGGATTACCGCGCAGTTGGCCATTTTTGTAAATCGAAACCCCCGCGCCGGGATTATCTGCGGAGCCTGGGTCATAGACCCCGACCACGTGCACCCACTCGTGCACTTTCAATTCATCCTGGAAGTACGTGCCCGAGCCCAAGCCTCCGTCAGCGTTCCAGATATAAGCCGAGATGCGATTGGGACGGGTAGAGTGCTGACTATAGAACCGGAATCCCCACTCAAACTCCCCCTTTTCGCCCTTTCCCAGCCACATCACGTAGGGATCGTCGGTTTCGCCCGGGAAGATGAGTACGTCCGGCCGCATCCACGCTTCTACGGTTAATCCTTGGTCGCTGGCCGCCTGGCTGAACTTGGACGAACTCGGGATCTCCACGTAGGCGCCGGACGGTGCGACCGCGATTGCCGTATTGGGATCACCCTGGATCGCACCCCTCTCCCCGAATGACACGTTGCCGTGGTAGGCTCCATGATGTCCGTGGCCGCTGGCATCGACGGCTTCCGGACCATGCCTCTCTCCCAATCGCCAATAGGCCGCCGGATGTTTTGCGAGTACCGTTTCGGGATAAGAATCTCCGCCCATCGAGGTCCGCGTGCCTGCGAGTGCTGCAACGAAAACCGAGGCCGTCGAAAGGAAGTTACGTCGAGTCGAAACCTGCGGTTTTGTCATTCGTGGCCTCTTTTCTAGATTCTACTTCGGAGAGCGAGAGAATCGCGAATCGTCGGCTCGCTGGCAAGCCGTGTTCCCAGATCCGCCCTGCTTGCTAAGTGTTGGGAACAGCCCAAGCATCCAACAAAGATTTGTAGGTCATATAGGGTCTCGACTGGAGTGGGCAGTGGAGACCGTTGGTAAATGCACGCTGTTACTCGCAGGTACCAGAAACCAGGGAGATTAGGATTTCCAATTACGCCAATGCGACCGGCGCACCGATGCGCAGGCTTTCCGGCCCTGAAACTGCCAGCCGGATCAACGCTCATTCGGGAGGCCGAGCATCTTGGTCAGGCGGCCTGCCAGGCCCTCGGCCATCCACTGGAACCCGAGGTCGTTGGGATGGGTGCCGTCCACCAAGCCGTCGCCCCGCGACGGTCCCAGCAGGTCTGTGCCCTCGACGATTTCGATGTGGCGGTCGCCGGCCGCGATCCGTCTGGCGGCCTCGCGGCGGATCAATTCCCGCATTCCCTCCAGCCGCGCGTCGCGCGACCAGGATTCGTGCGCGGCATAGATCGGAGTGATGACCAGCACCGGAGTTTCCGGGTGAGCGCTGCGGAGGACGTCCAGGAAGGGCGCGTACACCTGAGCAAGAGATTCCACAGTAGGATTGTTCTGCGCAAAGTCCAGCACGTAACAGAGGGCATTGATATTGGCCGCGGCGTGAGCCAACTCGGGTTCGCCCCGTCCATTCCCCGAGAACCCCAGATTGACAAAATCCAAATTGAGCATGCGCCCGAGAATGGCCTGATAGCTCATGCCGGACCGGCTGGCGCATCCACCCTGGGTGATCGAAGTGCCGTAGAAAACCAGTGGCGTAGCGGCCGCAAACGGTTTGGCCGGACGCACCTGGGCGTCCGGGTCCAGTCCGATTGCCAGAACCTTCACGGGCATGTATAACGGCAAGTAGAGAGTGATCTCGCGGTCGAGGCGCGGCTGATCCTGGAAGTAGGTATGCTCGAGGGTCTTGCCCGGCTGGGCGTCACGCGTGGCGATCGCCGTCCCGCGGTATACGCCGTCCGCATACAGGTCCACTCCTGTCTGTCCGAACGCATGCATGTTGGCCATGTCGGGCGGGTTCGGATACTCGAGCCGGATCGCCAGCACAAAAGAGTCGGTGCGGAAACGAATGCGGCCTCCGCTGGGGTCTTTGGCCAAGTCCCATACGGGCGGACGAAAGGTGTCTTTCAATTGGGCGGGCAGGCGAAAGAGGTCTCCCCCATTTTCGCTATACCAGGGGAGCCCGTTCACCAGGACCGGCGGACCGGGAAGGGTAATCCAGCGAAGCGGCGCATTCTCCGCCCCGAAAAGGCTCAAAGGCGCAAGCCACAAAATCGTCAATGCTAGGGTTTTCGCAGTCATAGTGCCGACGACTATACAGCCATTCCCCCGGCTTTCCAAGCCCCGGCAAGGCCGTCAACTGACCGGGCGGCAGCCCGATTGATCAACACACCACCTGATGGCTGGCGCCCCGACGCATCGGGGTGTCCCACGAACACGCGCAACCTCCCTGTCGCCGCGCCCAATCCGTGGCCTGTTCTGGCTTCTGTGGCACAGGCACTCCTGCCTGTGCTTCATGCATGGGATGCATCAGCCCTGGACACAGGCAATGGGTTCACCGGTCGCGTACTAAGGAAGACCGTCACCTAAGAGGCTCGGAAGACCGAAGTCGCCGTGGATGCTTCCAGAATAGCGGCCCTGCGAGCACAGGGGCGCTCCTGGGGCACAATCCGCCGAGAAACGGGCATCGCCCAAGGGAACTGCACAGCGGACTTTCTACGGCCTGCCAAAGCGCCTTGTGTCCTCAACTCACTGATTCTGCGAAAGTGGTCTCGACGGCTCTCGCGGGCTGGCCTGCCTGAGGATGCCGAGCGGACCCCAAGATCCCCTTCGGGCTGGGAGCCGCTATGGTCCTTAAGTTTGCAACAGAGTAGGTAATCGGAACTCGTGGCGCGGATTCCGGCATTTTTAAAGGGCCACGTTGGCGGACGAACAGGTTGGTACTAGACGTGAAGGCGACTTTTCAGGCCGAATCCCATGCAGGGCCTGCAACTGTGCCGCCAGCATCAATAAATCAAGCCTTTCCGAGCATGGGCAGCTTCTTGTGGTCGCGCCGATTCAGCTTTGCCTGGCAACCTCAAGGAGTCTTGCATAACTCTGATCCTTGGCGGAGTCGGGATTTCTTATGACCCCGTCCCAAGCAACGTTGTAGCGACGCTTTCAAGCAATCCGCCCTTCCGGTAATCTTGCCCCCAGAACCATTTTGGGGCGATCTACGCGGTACCGGTTGGCGCTTCCGCTTCAGTGAGTTCCTGCGGGGAGGGTGCGGCTATTCCTGCGGCGCCGAAGCCTTGCCAGCCGCCACAGCTCCTCCCAGATGGAAGCGCCAATCCCAATGCGCGTTTCGTGCAGCCGGGCTGCGAGACGGGATTCAATGCCGGCAACCTGTCCGGCCCATCTGGGCCTTGCGGTGGCGCGACTGTCTCCTTTGCGCAAAGGCGCAACCGCTTCCGCGGACCGGGGTACTCCAACACCGACTTTGCCATCATGAAGAACACGAGGATTCGGGGAAACGCTGTGCTGGGGATCGGTTTTCAGTTCTTCAACCTTTTCAATCACCCCAACTTCAGTTTGCCCGATGGCGCTGTCTCCGACAGCACGTTTGGGCAGATCCTGAGCCCTAAGCAGCCGCCCACGGGCACCCTTGGCGCTGGTCTCGGCGGCGATGTAGCTCCCAGGATGATTCAGTCAAAGGCGCAGCTTCGATTTTGATTTCTACGGCGGAGGCTGCGCAGATTTCGCTTGACGCCAACGAGTCAGGGTTCAGAAGTTTTCCATCATCAACATGTTTCCGCTCATGGTCCGGCTCTGGATCGCCAGGTGGCGGCCATCCGGGGATGGGAAGGCAAGGGTTTCACCTTCAGCCCCGGTATTCTTCCATAGGACGTGCACGTTCCCTTGAAGGCGGTTTGTCATTTGGAAGGCATTGCCATTCTGGCATTGGACTCAATCTCCTGACGGAACCAGTCGCACACATCAAGCAACCATGGTTGCCTCACCCGCGCAGACAGAAGTAGCCGGCGAGCGTCCCGGCGTCGATGTGTTGACACCGCCGACGGCACATCCTAAGATGCCAGTATTGGGCTTCACGCGTGCCGCGGCGCGTCAATCTGTTTGCAGGAGGATCAAGCCGGTGCAGTGGCACTTTACGCAGATCGACCCTTCCGAGGAACTGGCTCAACTCCATTTCTTTGCGATGAAGAAGCGCCAACCGGATGGGGACGTGAATTTTCGGATCACCGTGAAAGAGTACGCCGCGGCTCCTGCGGGCCAGCGCCTGCGTTTCTTTGCCGAGGCCGATAAGCTGGTGAATCAAAAAAGTGCGGCGTTACTGCCCTCGGGCTGGGGTGATTCTGTGTGGGAAGCCCTGGAGGGCTGCCTGCGGTTGATCCGCCGATTCCCCTACGAGGGAGAGGAGCGGACTTGAAACAGCCGCGCCAGACGTGCAATGTTTGTTCCTGCTGAAGGCGGCACAATTCGCGAAGTGAGGCGGAAGAACCCATGAGATTCACCAAGAAACAAATCCGGCCTGGCGTCGTGGTCCTCGAGATGACAGGCAGCATCCGAATGGGACCGAACTGCCAGCAGATCGAACAGGCAGTGGACGAGATCATTCATCGGCAGGAAACGTCGGCCATTTTCGACCTTTCTGGTGTATCCTTCGTGGATAGCTCCGGCGTGGGCACCATCGTGAAATCCCTGACCAAACTGAAAAAGATGGGTGGAACGTTGCGTCTGAGCGGAGTGAAGGGCATGGTCGAAGGTGTACTGAAGCTGACGCAAATCGACAGAGTCATCGAGATCTACCCCACAGCGGCGGAGGCCTCACAAGACCTTCCTCCGGTTTCCAATCCCTGACCAATTAAAGGACCTCCAGTTTTGAGCGACAGATCTGAGGCAGAGCCCGCGCCTTCGCCGTGGCTCCGGCCGGTGCTGCCAGGGAGGATCTACGGTTGATCCTTGACCGCCTTGCAGGAGTAGCCCAGACATTATAGAAGGTCGGCGGCTTTTACCCAGTGCGGTCGCCACCCGATCCGTCTGGCGGGAAGTCTCGGTTTAGAGTTGTCCCCGACAGTGGCCTCATTTGAGTGAGCCCGCATATCTCCTGCCGCGATTGAACATTCGAACTTTTGACTTGGTTGTGAGTGCTATAATAGTTTCCACTGGGGCGTAGCTAGCAACCACACATGGCCCTTCACCCATGATCGGTCAGACGATTTCCCACTATCGCATTCTGGAGAATGCTGGGTGGCGGCGGCATGGGTGTCGTCTATAAGGCCGAGGACAGCAAGCTCAAGCGCACCGTCGCCTTGAAATTCCTGCCTGAAGAACTCTCCAAGGACCGGCAAGCCCTGGAACGGTTCCAGCGGGAGGCACGGGCTGCCTCCGCGCTTGATCATCCCAATATCTGCACGATTTACGACATCGGCGAACACGAAGGCGAGCCCTTCATCGTGATGCAGTATCTGGAGGGCGGGACGCTCAAGGATCGCATTGCGGGAAAGCCACTCAAGACGGACGAAGTGCTGGACCTAGGGGTTCAGATTGCCGACGCACTCGACGCCGCCCATGCGAAAGGGATCATCCATCGGGACATCAAGCCGGCGAACATTTTCGTGACCCAGCGCGGCCAGGCGAAGGTCCTGGACTTCGGCTTGGCGAAGCTGGCACCAAAGGCCAGGCGGGCGGCGGAAATGGTCGGAGCCTCTGCGCTGCCCACCGCATCGGTCGAACCGGAACATCTCACCAGCCCGGGCGAGGTGATGGGCACAGTCGCCTACATGTCCCCAGAGCAGGCGCGGGGTGAGGAGACCGACGCGAGAACTGACTTGTTCGGTTTTGGCGTGGTCCTGTACGAGATGGCGACAGGTCACCCCGCTTTCGCGGGGGCAACTTCCGTGCTCATTCTTGATGCGATCCTTCACAAAGCGCCTACATCGCCGGTTCGACTGAATCCCGACTGCCTGGCGGAGTTGGAACGCATCATCAGCAAGGCGCTGGAGAAAGACCGGGAGACGCGTTATCAGACGGCCTCTGACCTGCGGGCCGACCTGAAGCGCCTGAAGCGCGACACGGAATCCGGGCGTGTAGGGGCGAGCGGCGCTCGCCCGGCCGAACGCCGTTCGGCCCTACGAAAACTCTGGAAGGTTCTTGTTCCCGCTGCCCTGATGCTTATCGCGGCTACCATCGGGGGGACACTCTACTTCCGCTCGCGCCAGGCCATGAACCGCCTGACCGACAAGGACACCATTGTCCTCTCCGATTTCGACAACAAGACGGGCGATGCGGTATTCGATGACACGCTGAAGCAAGGGCTCTCGGTGCAGCTTGAGCAATCCCCCTTTCTCGCCCTGGTTTCCGACCGCAGGGTGAATGAGACATTGAAGCTGATGGGCCGTCCGGCCGGTGACCGGCTGACGCCGGAGGTCACACATGAGGTCTGCCTGCGCACGGGGAGCAAGGCGATGCTGACGGGCTCGATTGCGGGGCTGGGAAGCCAGTACGTGATTGGCCTGAAGGTAGTGAACTGCAACACGGGGGACGTGCTGGCGGAAGCGCAGGAGCAGGCGCCGGGCAAGGAAGCGGTGCTCAAGGCTCTAGACAACGCGGCAGTCAGCTTGCGGAGCAAACTGGGCGAGTCGCTCAGCTCGGTGCAGAAATACGCCACGCCGGTGGAGGAAGCGACCACGCCATCTCTGGAGGCGCTGAAAGCGTATAGCCTGGGACTGAAGTCCTTGAATGCGAAAGGGCAAACGGCCGGTCTGCCTTTCTTCAAACGAGCCGTGGACGTTGATCCGACTTTTGCCATGGCCTACGCCTGGATATCGGCTGTCTACCGGAACCTAAACGAAGTGGGAAGGGGGGCCGACAATGCACGCAAGGCTTACGATTTGCGGGGGAAGGTAAGCGAACGGGAGCGGTTCACCATCGAGGGGTACTACTATCTGAATGCGACGGGCGAGCTGGGGAAGGTGGCGCAGACCGACGAGCTGTGGCAGCAGACCTACCCGAGGGACGCTGTGCCTTACATAGAGCTGGGATTTGTTTCCGCCACCCTGGGGAACTGGGAAAAGGCATTGGAGGAATATCGAGCGGCGCTGCGTCTGGACCCAAATATTGCGGGCAACTATAGCAACGTCGGCGGCGCTTACGCGACCCTCAACCGGCTGGATGAAGCGGAGGCGGTGTACAAGCAGGCGGAGGAGCGCAAGCTGGAGGACGAGCTTGTGCTCCTGAGCCGCTACCAGTTGGCCTTTCTGAAGGGCGATGCGGCACAGATGGCGCAGTTGGCCTCAGCCGCTATGGGCAAGCCAGGGGCGGAAGACCTGTTGCTGGCCACGCAAGCGGACACGGAAGGTTGGTACGGCAAGCTGAAGAAAGCCCACGAGCTGACAGACCGGGCGATGGATTCAGCCCTGCACAACGACGCCAAAGAGAGTGCTGCAGCATATCAGGCAGCGGCAGCTCTGCGCGAGGTGGAAGCGGGAAGCCGGGAGCAGGCGCGCGCCGAGGCCATTGCGGCACTGAAGCTGGCCCCGAACCGCGATGTGCGGGAAATAGCGGCGCTGGCCCTGGCGCGGGCAGGTGATACGGCAGGGGCAGAGAAGTTGGCGACCGAACTCGACAAGACCTCCCCGCTGGACACGTTGGTCCAGAGGTATTGGCTGCCCACCATCCGGGTGGGGGTCGCCCTGGAACGCAACGACCCGGACCAGGCAATCGAACTATTGAAGGTGGCGAGCACGGTCGAACTTGGCGCACCAACAACGAACCTCACGATATTCCTGTGCCCTGTTTATTTGCGTGGGGAAGCGTATCTCATGCTCCACGACGGCAACGGAGCGGCAGCGGAATTTCAGAAATTCATCGACCACCGAGGACTGGTGATGAACTTTCCCTGGGGTGCGCTGGCCCGCCTCGGACTGGCGCGTGCTTACGCCATGCAGGGCGACACGACCAAAGCCCGCGCTGCCTATCAGGACTTCCTCACGCTCTGGAAGGACGCCGACCCCAACATCCCCGTCCTCAAGGAAGCCAAGGCAGAATACGCAAAGCTGAAATGATCCCTGCGCTCCGGCCCTCGCTTTCATGACCGCCTGCGTCGCGAGAACTTCCCACCGTAAGGTCACCCTCGGCCTTTGGCTTCGCCGTTTCTTATGTGCACCTCCGATGCGATTCCGTCCCGTGCATAGGCAGTTGCGGAATCGACCGGCATGCATGACAACAAGGGAGAACGACCCTTCCGACCACCTCTGCCGGATTGTGCCTGTGAAACGCCCTTCCCTCCCGAAATCCGAACCGGCCCAAGGTGGGCGAGTTGAGGGGTGGGGCGACCTCCTGTCCGCAATCATGGGTCTTGGTGAACAGAAAGATCTGGGCTGCCACATGCGCGGGTAGGCCGTTTCGGGGGCCTTTTGGGGCCAGCTGTCTGGAACCCTGAAACAGATCGCTCCAAAACGAGCACTGTGGTATGTTTAGGCGGTCAGCAAAGGCCAAAGAGGAATTTCTGGTCAGCCATGGGCATGAGCTGGAGAGCCATTATCGCTGCTTTGGGGACTGCGGCTGAACTCGTCCGCTCAGCGAAGAACCTGCATGAAACCGTCAGCGACCTAAGCGACCGGCGGGAGGCTCTCTCTCCCCCGCCGCCTGAGCAGGGCAATCAAGCGGCGGCCGCGCTTGCGGAAATGCGCGCGAGAATGGAGAGGGTTGAAGCTGGCGAGGCCAAACAGGCCGAACTCATCGCGAAGATGGCCAATCAAGATCAGGCCCTGTGGAACCAGTTACAACACCTCGCCGCACGTGTAGATAAGATCTTCTGGATTGCCCTGGCGGCCCTGATCTTCTCCTCTTTGCTGATTTTGCGCGAACTTATCCGTCTACTCTTCTGAATCAACCCGAGAGCCGACTATAACCGGCGAACGTGCATCAAACCACATGCTGGTTTGGATTTGACGTGACGGGTCCTCCTCAACTGAATTCTCTCTCGTTTCACTAGGCAGAAGAAACCTCGGTCACGTCACTCGTGCGCGGGTGCAGGGCACGAGTACTGTTAGGCCGTTTTACCGTCAAGGTGGAGCCGCTCCAGCGACCGGTTGAAAGTCCAGGTTGTCAGCGGATGACATTCCGGCTTTTCGTTGTTCATATTCAAATCGGTCTATCGGGATCGGCGATGCAGCAACGGGCCGGCAGGGCGGCAGGTGTATAAAGGGCGTCTTCGCGAGGGGAATCCGGGCATGCCTATGCGCGTCGGTATGCGTGCGCAGTTTCGATCCGCACTCTCCGTACGATCTTGCGTGACAGACAGAGCTTAAGTTTTCATCGTTTATGCCGATGAATAAGCTGAGGCAGTTTAGTGTACTTAGCCCCAAGAGAGGAGTCAGAGCCGTGTCCACCAGCGGAATTACCAGCAGTCTCCTGTCGGAGATCGTCAGCTCGCCATCAACCGACAACCAGTTCGCCACCGACCTGAACCAACTGGCGCAGGATGTACAGAGCGGCAACTTGTCTGCGGCACAGGATGATTATGTCACGCTGTCCGAAGACGCGCTGAACGGCGCCACGTCATCCATGGCAACCACTTCGGCGAGCGGAATCACCACGAGCCTGCTGTCGGCCCTCGCATCCTCGTCAAGCAGCTCAAACTCCTTCGTGAGCGAGCTCAATCAGCTTGGCACGGATCTGCAGAACGGCGATCAGACTTCCGCTCAGGAAGACATGCTTTCTCTGGACTCTACGGCTCTCAATGCCGCGTCTGCCGCCAGTGCAAGTTCCAGCGGGATCTCGACTACGACCAACTCCCCGACCTCGAGCAGTCAAGCGGGCATGACGGAATTGATTCAAGCGATTGTGCAGGCCATGAGTGCCGGAGATACGTCAGCCGCCAGCACCGCCATGCTGGGACTGGCCTCGGTCTCGCCCAGTTCCGCAGGCGCCAGCTACTTGCAAACGGTCAGCGAAAGCCTCAGTGCAGGTTCTAGCGACTCATCATCCTCCAACTCGATTAGCCAACTACTGCAAGGCTTGGATACGAGCAGCCTCGACAGTTCTCAGTCCGTCCTAAGTCTGCTCGCCTGACGCACAGCCGCGGTGGCGAGTGGGTAGTGCCGCCCTACGGCGTAGAGGCATCGCGTATTCCACGAAAGAGTGTAACTGCCCCTCACTTTCCATAACCGGTCGTTTCCGAGTACTCCGTTGTTCGCGAACAATTGGCAAGCCGCCAGTAAGTATAGCGCCTCTTGTTTGACGAACTTCCATCCAGGTGGCCAACCTACCAGAAGGGGACTTTGGGGGAGTCAGGACGTGGCACTTCTACGTGTAGGCCGGCTTTCGAAAATGCCCCGACCTCACACCTCCACCTCCATCACCATTTACCCGTCGGGTCATTCCGATAAAGGCCGAGTGTTTTACATCCAAGTGCAGCGGCCGCTCCCAGGAACGCGCATCCGGCGTGATCCTGATGCTTTGTGGTGATGGAACCGGAATTCCCGGCTACGCGGCAGGGCTCACAACGCGTTGAGGAGGTGTAAAGCACGGTCCACGAAAGGAAGGTGCATCAGGCCGCAACCTCATTCCGCTCGGTTACGAAACCAATGGGAAGACGGATGTGGAATGTCGTGCCCCTCCCCACCTCCGTGTCGAACGTCAGCGAGCCGCCATGTCTTTCCACCACGATACTCCGGGCGATAGCCAGCCCCTGTCCGGTTCCCCTGCCCACCTCTTTGGTGGTGAAGAAGGGTTCGAAGATCTTGCCGCGGATGTTCTCAGGTATTCCGCAACCGGAATCCTTGATAGAGATCACCACTTGGTCCCCTTCCCGGCGGGTCCGAATTCCGATCATGCCTTTCTGACCTTCGACCTCGCCGCGATCCTTAATAGCGTGAGCGGCGTTAACCAACAGGTTGAGAAAGACCTGGTTTATGTCACCGGCGTTGCATTCCACCAGCGGCAATTCCTCGAATTCTGTCTCCACTTCCGCGACATACTTAATCTCGTTGCGGGCCACGATGAGGGTACTCTGCAAGGCCTGGTTCAAGTCCGTCGCCGCTTTTTCATTGCAGCTAGGGTGGGCAAACTCTTTCATGGCCCGCACAATGGTCGCGACGCGCGAAATTCCATCCAGCGACTGAGCGAGGGCCTTGGGAATCTCATCCGTGAGAAAATCCAGGTCTGCTGCCTTTTCGGTTTCGATCAATTCCTCGAGCAAGCCGGGTTCTGATCCCCCGTCGGCGGCTGTTTCGCAGATTTGATGATATTTCAGGAATAGCTTCGCAAGGTCGGTGAAGGCCTCCTGAAGGAACTGAGTGTTATCGCCAACGAACTGGATGGGCGTATTGATTTCGTGGGCGATGCCGGCGGCCAAGCCGCCCACGGCCTCCAGCTTCTGGGCATGGCGGAGATCTATTTCCAGCTGCGTTCTCGCGGTTACGTCCCGGGCCACGACGAGCTCGGCCTCGTGCCCATCGTAGAGGAGAGGGTGGGAGCTGATCTCGACTTCGATGATCCGTCCGTCTTGAGTCCGGTGTTTCCAGCCTGTCGAGGACTGCCGGGCGGACCAATCTTGCTCGAGGTGTTGGGTTAGCCGCTCCACCTCATCGGGGGGGCGGATGTCCGTAATCTTCATGTGCAGAAACGCATCGCGGCTGTAGCCATAGTGCTTGACGGCGGCTTCGTTGACCTCCAGGAAGTTGAGCCGGGCGCGTTCGTACACCCACACAGGAATGGGGATGGTCGCAAACAGCATACGGGCACGCTCCTCGCTGCAACGCAAGGCCGCTTCCGCTGTCCGGCGCTCGGCGAGGTAAACGGCCAGGAGGGAAGTCAGCAGCAACCCTGCCGCCAGCGCCGCCCAACTAGCCCAGCGGGTTGGGCGGAAGGCCGGGTCGAGCGGGTAAGCGGCAATCTCCCAGGTGCGGCCGCCCACCGGAACCGTGCAAATCGTCCGGACGCTGTTGGGGAGGTCTTCGACCCGATCCAACTGTGGGCCCTTCGGATAGAGCAATCGTTCGCCCGGCTTGGCGTCGCGGTCAAAGATGGCGACCCTAAGGCCGGAGACCGGGCTTGGGACCGCGCCGGCCTTCTCCACCATATCTTGTATTCGGAATACGCCGAGCGCGAACCCCATCAGTGCCGCCCGGCGGGACTCTTCGTTTGTCGGCTCAAGTTTCCCCCGATAGATCGGATAGAAAACCAGTGCGCCGTACTGATCGGCGGTCTCCTGTACGAGGACGACCCGGCTGGTGGCAACCATTCGACCTGTCGCTGCCGAACGTTGAAGCGCTTCACGACGGGCGGTGTTGGACGCCAGGTCGTATCCGAGGGCCTTCTCGTTGCCCGTAAATGGCTCGACGAAGAAGACGGGGAAATACTCCTCGCGATTCCCTGCTCTGGCCATCCCCCCCTGAGGACGCCGATCAGTAAACTGGAACGACGAAAACCCTTCGTGGCGCGCAGCCCTTTCGTAATTCGATCGCAGGGCTTTCGGCACCCGGGGAATCCACTCTAACGCCTGGATCGCTTTATTCTGTTTCAGGAGAGCGGCTGCGAACCGGGCAAATCCCGCCCGGTCGATTCGGTGCGAAGCGTCGATAAACGCATCGACGGAGATCAAGTTGTTGACGGTCAGTGCGACGTTGGTCTCTAAAGCATCGAGGCGTTCCCGGGCAACACTGTCGAAGGAAGCCCGGGCATTCTTCCCTTCGAGATCCCGAAGGGTAACGAAGACGCCGACGGTCAGGAGAACACCTACGACCACGACCACTAGGGAGGGGAGAGAGCGGCGCTCGGGTTTGATGGTATAACTCACGGGTTAATGATCGAGACCCCCTAGTTCAGAGCACAAAGAGTCGTGGGGGCGGCTGCGCAAAAACTCCTGGCACCTAGGGCCATCCTCTTTTTGTCATCGTCGGAAAACTTCCTAACTTTAAGCCCAATTCCACGCTTGAGTGCGTTTGGCCCCGGCGCAGGCATGGCGGGAAAAGCCTCCCCCGTAGTCGCCAGGATAAACACTGTCGGCAGCCAGTCCGCATTGCGGCTTGCGGGCGCCCCACGCGGTGAGGCAGCGATTAACCTGAAGCCGATTCCTTGCCGATAGGGCCAGTATGAAAACTGTTGGTTTACTTTCTCTTACTTTCGCTTTAGGCTTGGGCTCTCCTCTTGCGCTGATCGCACAGGATCCGGGGGACTCGGCTTTTGAGGCGCTGTTGACCGAGGTCGAGAGGGGAAAGTTCTCCGGGGAAGCGCGGTATCGCTTCGAAACCTATGAGCGCGAAGGAGCGCCCTTCACCGGCGACGCCTTCGCTCCCACCATCAGGCTGGCGCTCGGCTACGCGACGCCTTCCTTCAAGGGCTTTTCCGCCTTCGCGCAGGGCGCTGCCGTGATCGTAACCGGCCCCGCAGACTATAGTGTTCCGACCCTTCCCTCCATGAATCTCCCGGACAGGCCGGCCATTTTGGAGCCGAAGGGCGCGCAGTTGAGCCAGGGGTACATCAAGTGGATGCGGGAAGTCGAGGGCCGCAAGGTGGGGTTCACGGTGGGCCGCCAGGAAATCATGCTCAACGACGGACGCTTCGTCAGCACCTCCTCCTGGCGCCAGATTCATGAGACCTTTGACGCTGCCCGATTCGACGCGGACCTAGCCCGGCACTCGACCTTCACCTATATTTTCATTAATCGCTACTATCGCGTTGTGGGGCACGACGCGACGGACGGCAAGCCCCCCATGCATTCGCATCTGCTCAATTTTGCCTGGTGGAGACCCCGCCAGGCCGATGTCTCCGTCTATGGCTTGTTGCTCGACTACCGGTCGATGGCGCAATATGCACTCTCTACTCAGACATTCGGTTTACGCGCGACCGGCCCTTGGCAAATCAACACGGATTGGAGCGTTCTCTACACCGCCGAGTTCGCCAACCAGCGGAACTTCGGTACCAATCCGAACCACGTCAACGCCAACTACTATTTGGGTGAACTGGGCCCCTCCTGGCATGGGTTAGGAGTTAAAGGGGGTTACGCACTGCTGGGAGGCCACAGCCTGACCGACGAGATAAGCACCCCTTTGGCGAACCCATTCAATGGTTGGACGGAACTCTTCGTCAACAATCCCAACGTCGGCGGCAGCCACGGACTCGAGGCTCGATATCTGACCGCTAGCGATGCCATAAAACACTTGGGTGGGGTGACGGCGACGATGACTTACTACGACTACCACTCCGACAGCGTACGTATCCACTATGGCAGCGAACTGGATTGGGCACTGGCCTATAAGGTTCGGAGGGTCAGCAATCGGTGGGAAATCGGTAGCCGCTTCGGTCGTTATTGGTCCGATCGTCTCTACTCGCGCGCCCTGCGGGTCTCCGGATACACGGACATAACGTTCTGATCGGCGCCCGTTAGCTCCCCACTCGAAAAAGAGTGCGGGGCGAGCGAGCGTGCAAATGATAATCACGGGTGACAAATATATGGCGTTTTATGCCTGCGTCAACCAACAAATCCCTAGCGGTCACTTGGTCGTGCAGCCTGACCGTAGAATTCCCTCTCGCGCTCAAACTCCCGAGATAACGCCCTTCCCGGAAAATGGGATGACTGTGGGGTTTGCGTTGCCAGGCTTTTGTCGACGGGTGCAAACTATCGGCACACACGTGCTGCGGGGAGCAGGGCTCAACGAGGTTGTGAAGGCGTGCCACTGATCCGGGAAGTCAGTGGCAAGCTCGTCCTGCATTTCGGATCTCGCTTGGTCCGTCCGTGCTCCAGACTCCCTGCAAAGCCCGGGCCAATAGTCCGCCTGTTGTGTCCTGGCTCAGTCATCTACTGCTCCTCGTGCGACAGATTTTGCCTTGAAGAGTTCACTGAAGCATGTGTGTGTATTCGCAAAGTGCTCTTCAAGCGATACCTGAGCCTTATTCAAGGATCCTTAGCACATGCTCGACGGTTTTGCGAGGCTGAATTCTTGTGGCTGAATTCTTGTGGGAGGCACAACTCGTGGGGGAATTGAGATCCCGGTCCTGAGAAATCAGTAAGGAGCCCCCGAGACTCGTCGCACCGCAGAGGCTCAGAGGGTTAGAGCTGAAAGCGCTTTCTAAATTAGACTTAGCAATTACCTGCCGGCGCAAGCTCCACTACAACGGAGTCATCAACCTCCGAATCGAGCGCCAGATTCCTGATTCTTTCCACCAGGCCCGGTGTTGCCTCCTGGCCGCGTGCGATCAGCACTAAGCCGAGGCGGCTTTTGACGTCTTCTGCGAAGACCATTCCAGGCCGCACCGCGCGGAGAGGGAGGTGGGGAATTCTCGCATCGCGCGAGGGGTGATTTCGAAGTTGCGAGATTGCCTCCAGCATGGAAGGGTCATACCACCCCGTGCGGGCTCGCATGCTTTCTATCGCCGTTTCCGCTGAGTACCCCTGGGATTCGAGAAGGTCGAAATCCGAGGCAGCTTTGAGGGCACGCGAGCCCCAAGGGATGGCCTCGCCGCTGGCCCGATCGGGAGGTGGCCCTTGTCCGTCGAAATGTTTGTCCTGGTACTTGAGAATCTCTCGAACATATTCGAGGCGCGGAATGTCGCCTACTAGTTGATCGGTCACGGTCGGGAGCTTATCCACGATGGCTTGTTCGGAGGCGGTGAGCGCCGTGCCATGACTGAGCTTGCTGGCGGTCTCACCCGGAAGCGTTACCCAACCAATCGGCTGCAGCATGGTCGCGATTTCAGACTGCCAGGGAGTTGCCACCGGGTCAGAGGCTGCCAATTCACTGATCAGCTTGCGGGTGCGGATGACGCGCCCGAACGACACCGGATTGACGATGGCCAGAATGTCGGAAAGGGTTTTGAGTCCGGCGCGCAACGTCTGTTCCAACAGCACCCGCTGGGCCGTGATCAACTGGTGCTGTTGGACGGAGTCCTCAAGCGCTCGGATCAGCGTCTTGCTCGGGCAAGGTTTGCTGAGGAAACGGAAGATGTTCCCCTCGTTGATGGCCGCGATGGCCGCTTCCAAATCCCCGAAACCTGTCAGCAGAACGCGCACCGTGTCCGGGGCGAGGCTTCGAATGCTGTACAACAATGTGACGCCATCCATACCCGGCATGCGCAGGTCGGAGACGGCCACCGCATACGGTCCTTGTGACACTACCAGTTTCAAAGCTTCCTTCGGGTTGCTGACCAGCGTCAGGTCAAAGAGCGCATGCAAGTGCCGTTGCAAGCCCTCGAGGACCCCTGTCTCGTCGTCCACAATCAGAATTCGTGCCCGTCCCGGCTGTGTCATGGTCATACCTGCGCTGCGAGTGGTCGTGTTTCCGCCGCCATGGCGCGCCAGGCAGCAAGATCGTCGCCGACGCCCAGCGCT
>Ga0326727_10008368_pt1 | contig 26336 bp, 19 predicted proteins | sample MB2enrmetagenome_FD_207643 | JGI IMG/M metagenome (GOLD analysis project Ga0326727, IMG submission 207643) | Lab enriched peat soil microbial communities from McLean, Ithaca, NY, United States - MB29MY | ecosystem: Environmental > Terrestrial > Soil > Wetlands > Peat | place: USA: New York...
GATAGCGCTCACATAATCTGATTATCAGTGCTGTATATATCTAACACAGACAGACGAAATACGGCCATTCAAGAGGGTTTTTGACAAAATCAAGCGGTCAGCGGGGTAGCGTGGAAATCGAGGCTAGTCCGCCGTTGGGGCCGGCGAACTCATGGGCGTGGAGTTGCCTCCTATCCGGCTATTGAGTCTTGCAGAATATGGTGACAGGTGCGCCGGCATGTGGGCAGCGCCACTTCTACGGAATGGACGTCGGAGTGGTCCACCCGTCCGTGAGCGGCTCAGTAAGAACCGTTATAAACTGGTTGCTTCCGGAGGTCCGAAACCAAGCCTCCAACCTCCACGAAATGAGGATCTTCAAAGTATGAAGGCCAACAGACGCAAATTCATGCAGGCACTCGGAACGGGTTCAGCCGGAGTCGCCATGAGTATGGCGGCCACTGCGGCGGGTCCCACCAGCGGTACGGCGAAAAACAACGAGGGGCAGCTTCTGCTCGTCGGAGACAACATCGCCCTGACCAATACCCAATATGGCAGAGTCCGGGGATATGTCCTCCGCGGCATCCATTATTTTCTCGGCATGCCCTATGGCGCGGACACCTCCGGGGCAAACCGCTTCATGCCTCCCCAGAAACCCAAACCGTGGAGCGACATCCTTCCCGCCCTTTGGTGGGGCAACTCGGCGCCGCAAAATATCGACAACCGGTATTCCAACGAGTTTGCCTCCTTTCGCGATCACTGGAACTACTACGACGTCAACGAGGATTGTCTTCGCATCAACGTCTTCACGCCCGGCGTCAACGACGGCAAGAAGCGGCCCGTGCTGTTCTGGATCCACGGCGGCGGATTCACCAATGGCAACGGGATCGAGCAGGATGGCTACAACGGCGAGAACTTCGCTCGCTTGGGCAATGTCGTGTTCTGCTCCATCAACCACCGGCTGGGCCCCTTGGGGTTCTGTAATCTCGCCGGCGTGGGCGGAGAGAAATTCGCCGCTTCCGGGAACGTAGGCATGCTGGACATCGTGGCGGCGCTCGAGTGGGTCCGCGACAACATCGCGAACTTCGGCGGCGATCCCGGCAACGTCACTATCATGGGTCAGTCCGGCGGCGGCGCCAAGGTGTGCATCCTCACGGCCATGCCTTCGGCCAAGGGGTTGTTTCACAAAGCCGTGGTTCTCAGCGGGGCCTCCCGCAAAGCCGGCGATAAAGCGCCTTCCGAGCAGTTGGGCGCGGCAGTCGTCAAAGAGGCCGGCCTCACCCCCAACGACCTCGACAAGCTCCAGGCTATGCCCTGGAAAGATTTCTATGCCGTCGCTACCCGCGCCCAGATGGCCAAAGCGCGCGAACTGGGGCCCGGCGGTGGCTTGACGCGCGGCTTCAGCCCCGTCGTGGACGGCAGCATTCTGCCTCAGCATCCCTACGACCCCGAGGGCGCGCCCACCGCGGCCAACGTGCCGATGATCGTCAGCTCCGTACAGAATGAGCAGTCGCCGAGCTGGACCGATTCCTCCCTGGAATCGATCACCATGGACCAGGTTGTGGAAAAGCTCAAGCAGAGAGCCGGTTTCGGCGCCGGGCTCGGCGACAAGGCCAAACAGGTCGTGGAAGCTTACGCCAAGGCCTTCCCTGGCAGGAAGCCCGTGGAAATCTGGTCTCTGGCCAGCAGCAATCGCCAATCCGTGGTGGATTTGGCCGATGTGAAATCCAAGCAGCCTGCTGCGGTCTATGTCAATTGGTTCACGTGGCAGCCGCCTTTGTTCGACAATCGCATGCGCGCGTTTCACTGCGTGGACATCAGCTTCTGGTTCTACAACACCGATCTGATGCTGACCCACACCGGCGGCGGCCCCAGGCCCAAAGCCCTCTCCACTAAGATGGCCGGCGCTTTACTCCAATTCATGAAAACGGGCAATCCCAATGGTGGCGGCCTCCCCAACTGGCCGAAGTATTCCTCGGCCAAAGGCGAAACCATGATCTTCGACGATACCTGCAAGGTGGAGAACGACCCGGACCGCGAAGCCAGAAAAGCGCTCCCGGTAGCCTGAACTCAAATGGCAATAAGCGGCCATTCTCCAGCGAATGGCCGCCCTCCGCAGCGTCACAAGAATCCCACACCAAAGTTCCCCATCTTTCCATCCACTTACCCCCGTGTGCCCGCCTCCGCCGCTTGACCGCCCGTTATCCTCGCCCTCTCTGTCAACCCAAAAACAAATCGCAGATTACTGCCTACAAACACGCCAGTGTCAGCCGATCCATTTTGACGTTTGTCCCCGGCGCGCTGTGTCCGGCGATGCTCCACCTTGTTTCGGGATGGTGCGCGACCACCCGGGCCCGCGCCTTGGGGCCAGATTTAAGAGACGTACCGTCTCTATTGGCGGGCTGAAGCCAGGCTGAAGCCCGCCGCACCACGGGTAGGAAGGGCTGTAGCCTGCCGAGGCTAGGCTTTCCGTGAAGTCAGAATGGTGATGGCGTATGCGTTCAGAGGCCGGGCGGGAACTAACTGAGATGCACCGCACGCATAAGTTGGTCATTATAGCGGCTGCGTTCCTTATGCTCGGCGGTTCCGCGCGGGCGCAAACCGTCGATTTTGAGCTGCGCACGTTTCCCGAAAGCCCCGTGTTTTTGCCGGCCCGGCGAACGCGGCGGCGCCGGGCGTTCCGCGAAGGCAATTCGTCACCATCCGCAACGACTCGAAGAAATCGGTGACCGCGGTGATGTTCGAGCAAACCGTGACGAACGGCTCGAAGACCGAGATTGTGGCCCTGGAGCGCGTGTCTATCCTGTTCGCTGCCGGCGAGAAGCGGCGCGTCTCGATTGCGGTGGCGGATATGTCGCGGAAATTGCAATCGGGCGAGCCACTGGGGCGGCCGGTGCTGAGCGTGGTGGCGGTGGAATTTCTGGACGGTACGCAATGGAGCGCTCCCACGGCTTCGGGCGCACACGCCCGCCAGTTCGATCCGTCCGACCGGCCCTACACCAACAACTCGGCCGTCATCACCGTTACCGCCTGCCCACCCAGCAGGACGCGCTCGCCCTCCAAACTCACCCGCACCGTTCCGCCGCGCGGTGAGGCCTGAAACGCCGTGAACTCGCTCTTGCCAAGGCGCTCGCTCCAGTACGGCCCCAGCGCGCAGTGTGCCGATCCTGTGACCGGGTCTTCATCGATTCCCGACCCCGGTGCGAAGAACCGCGACACGAAATCGAATTCGCCGCCGCTCGATCGCGCTGTGACAATTACGCCGCGGACGGGAATCCGGCGCAGCGTCGAATGATCAGGCGCGAGCTTCCGGAGGGTCTCTTCGGAGTCCACTTCCACCAGGTAATCGAACGCGTTCTTGCCCACGAAGGCCGCCTGTGCGACCCCCAAAGCCGGCAGCAGTTCCGCCGGGGCGGGCGCAGCCGCCACCGCTTTGGCGGGAAAATCCAGCTCGATCCAGTCTCCCCGGCGGTCGGCCAGCAGAAGGCCGCTGCGGGTGTGAAAACGGGCCTGCTGGCCGGCAGCGAGATGGCCGTCTTCCCACAACACATGCGCGCTGGCCACGGTGGCATGGCCGCAAAGATCCACTTCCACCGACGGAGTGAACCAGCGAAGCCGAAATCCGCCATCGTGGGGGGTCAGGAAGGCCGTTTCCGAGAGGTTCATTTCCCGAGCCACGTTGCGCATCCATTCGTCGGGAACCGGCTGCGGCAGCACACAAACCGCCGCCGGATTGCCGCCAAAGGGTTTGTTTGTAAACGCATCCACTTGTACAATCCGAATCGCCATATTCGCAGGGTACCGCACCTGAAACCTTTTCTGCCTCAGTGCAGTCTAATCGGTGAATGCTGTCTAGGTTATTCGGGAGGGTTGTGGCTGCCGTTCTGTTGCTGGCGGCGGCTTGGGGAGTCGGTAAGGTTCCGGATTCCCCCCTGCGTTCGTTGATTCCCCCGGTTGGCGCGCCCCGCGGGCCGGTGCGCATCCTGCGGTTCTACGCCACCACAGGAAGCATTACCCAGGGCGACAAGGCGCAGCTCTGTTATGGCGTGGAAAACGCCAAGTCCGTGCGGATCTTGCCCTCCATCGCATCGGTAGCTCCAGCCGCCAATCGCTGCCTGGAAATTGTTCCGGAGCACACCACCCACTACACGATTCTGGCGGAAGGGTTCGACGGCAATATCGTCACGCGGCCCCTCACGCTGGTGGTGGAGATTGCGCCGGCGCCACGCCGCGGACGGACGCACGTAGCTGTTCTGCCGGGCGGAACGCGAGAAGATCCGGCGCCCCGCCGCGTGTAACGAACTTTCGCGGCCCTAACTCCCCACAACACCGGCCAGCGGACTGCTGGCGCTGGCATACAACTTCTTCGGCATGCGTCCCGCTTCGTACGCCAGACGGCCCGCTTCAGTAGCCAGCTTCATTGCCTGCGCCATCTTGAGCGAATCCCCGGCGGCCGCGATAGCGGTATTCATGAGGATGCCGTCGGCGCCCAATTCCATGGCGATGGCGGCGTCCGAAGCGGTGCCCACTCCCGCATCTACAATCATCGGGACTGCGGTGATGGTCTCGCGCAAAATGCGCAGATTCGCGGAGTTCTGCACGCCCAGTCCGGAACCGATGGGAGCGGCAAGCGGCATCACCGCGGCGGCGCCGGCATCGATGAGTTTGCGCGCATTGACCACATCGTCATTGGTGTACGGCAGCACTACGAATCCTTCCTTCACCAGGACGCGGGTAGCTTCGAGCAGCCCGGCATTGTCCGGAAACAGTGTCTTTTCGTCGCCGATCACTTCCAGCTTCACCCAATTCGAAAGGCCTACTTCGCGTCCCAGCATGGCCGTGCGGATGGCGTCATCGGCGGTGTAGCAGCCGGCAGTATTGGGGAGAATGAAAATCCGGGCGCGGTCGATATAATCGAGAAGCGATTCCTTGGAGCGGTCGGTGAGGTTGACGCGGCGCACCGCGACGGTCACCATCTCCGCGCCGGTGGCCTCGTGGCAGCGCTGCATTTCCTGAAAACTTCGGTACTTTCCGGTCCCTACAATAAGGCGCGAGGAGAATTCGCGGCCCGCGATCGTTAATTTGTCCGACATCCCCTCATTGTACCGAGCCGGAAAGGTAATGCATCAGCACCAGGTAGCCGGTGGACACCAGTAACGACGACACCAGCGGGATGCGCCAAGTGGTTCGACGATTAGCCTCGTGCAGGAAATCGGGGAGGGCTTGCGGCAGCGCCGGATCGGCGGCGGCCTGCGGGACCGGCAACGCTTCCACAGCGGGTGGGGGAGCCGGCGGGGGCACGGCGATTGGCGCCGGATCCGCGGGTACGGGCGCTGCTTTTTCGGCCATCGGGCGGGTCTCCGCGATGGGGGCCACTGGCGGCGGCGGAGCGGCGGGCCGTGGGTCCGGTGGACCGTTGATCCGGTCGGCGGCCCGCCGGCAGACCTCGCCAATCGCCAGGACGACGTCCAGCACCGATCTTTCGCTCTCCGCCAGACGCTGGCGCAACTCGGCCAACTCCTGCTCCTTCTGCTGCACCTCGGCGCGCATGGGAGCCAGTTGCTCTTCCATTTGGGCAGCCGCCGCGGCTGCCGCGGCGGTGACTATGCGCGCCTCGACGGAGTGCTCCATCTCGCTGCGGAGATCGGCCATTCCCTGGCGGTACTCCTGCCGCATATCCGCGAACCGCTGCTCGGCGGCATCCACACTGCGCTCTTGCTGCTGGCGAAGCGTGTGCATTTCCGATTGCGCGGCCGCCTGGCCGGCAAGCGCCCGCGAAACGCTCTCCCGCACCTGGCGCATCTCCTGCTCCATCCCGGAACGGAGGGCCGCCGCCTCCTGGCGGAACTGCTCGGCCGACTGTCGATCCTGTTGGTGCCCGCTCTGCATCACGGCAATTCGGGCTTCCAGGTCGGCCAGACGGCGATCCATCTGTCCGGCGTGCTCGTGGAGGCGTGCGTCCACTGCCCCGATTACCGCCTCGAGAACTTTTTGGTCGATGGGAGCGGCCGCGGTTTGGCCGGCCGCCGCGGGATGGGAGAAGACAGGCGCCTGCTCCATCCGTTCCAACCGGCGCTCCATGCCGCTGACCCGGTCGGCTAACGTGTTAGGTTCGGGCCGCGGTGTAACTTCCACGGGCCGGAGTGCGGTTTGCGTCAGCTTCATCCCCACCGCACCCAGCGCCAGGCCGCCACCGAAGGTGACCGCCAGGTTCCGCCAGACGGACGAATCGCGACTGCTCTCCATATAACATAATGTACAGGAAATGTTTTGGAGTGGAAAGGAAAATCGGCACGCAGTCCCGCCTGGTGGTATAAAGCACGTATGCGGATTATGGACTACTGGCGGGCGGAACTCGTCGATATCGGCAAACTGATGCTGGCCTATACGCTGGCCGTGCCGGTGGGGTGGTATCGTGAGCGGGAAGCCCACAGCATCGGCGTGCGCACGTTCCCGCTGGTGGCCGCAGCCAGTTGCGGATACGTTCTGGTGGCCGTCCCGTTGGGGCAGACGGACCTGGCCGCGCAGTCCCGGGTGATTCAGGGGCTGGTGGCCGGCATCGGGTTCATCGGCGGCGGAGCGATTTTGAAAGCCGAAGGGGATAAGGGTTACGTACACGGTACGGCTACCGCCGCTAGTATCTGGAATTTCGGGGTGGTGGGCGCGGCGGTAGCGCAAAACCGGTTCCTTCTGGCCGTTCTTCTGGCGGGGCTGAACCTGTTCGCGTTGACTGTGTTGATGCCGCTGAAGATGAGACTGGACGAACGCAAGAAAGACCGCGGGGATTGCGATTGAGCTGCCACATATTAGCGGCCGCGGCGGGAATCGACAGCCGTGAGGGGGTGCTTATTAACCGGCTAATCTTTCCTCATTCTCTGGGGTTTCGTTTTCGGACCAGCGAGGCTGGTCATCGATGCATTATCGGCCCTTCCTCATGAAAGTCAAGGGTTTTCGATGTGATTGAAAAATCGGCTGGAAAAGAAATAATCGAGTGCGGGCCATTCCCCGCCGCTCTGCTACGCAGAGTACTTTAAATTTGGGGATTAGCCGGTTAAGTGCTTAACCGATCTGGGGGAAAGGGCGTCCGCGGACCGCTCCCTTAGGGTCGCGGCTCTGTAAGTAGCTGCAAACACGAGGCAACCGTAACAGAGCCGCGACCGCAAGGGAGCGGTTGCTGGGACTGAACAGTCGGAACCCCCAAAACGTTTAGCACCCCCGTGAGGCTGCCATCCCCACTCCAGCGCCAAACGCATATAATCGAAGGCATGTTACGAGGGCGCGTCCGGGTGCTGGCGTGGGTACTTCCGTGGGTTCCGCTGATTCCGCTTCTGACGGCCGCGGACGACGGTCTGCCGCCCGCCGCCACCACGAAGGTGGATTTTGCGCGGGACATCGCACCGCTCTTCGAGAAGCGTTGCTACATGTGCCACGGGCCGCAACAGCAGATGAGCGGCTTGCGGCTCGACCGGAAGGATGCCGCGTTGAAGGGCGGCCGCTCGGGCCCCGCGGTCGTTCCGCATGACAGCACCGGCAGCCGGCTGATCCGTCTGGTGGCGGGCGTGTCGCCCGACAAAAAGGTAATGCCGCCAGCCGGCGCTCGCCTGACGGCTGGGGAAATCGGGCTACTGCGGGCGTGGATCGACCAGGGCGTGGAGTGGCCCGAAACCGCTTCAGTGACCGCAGTGACGCGGCCCTCCCACTGGGCCTTTCAGAGAATCGCCCGGCCCGACCCGCCCGCGGTGCGCAATCGCGCGTGGCCCCGCAATGCAATCGACAGTTTCGTGCTGGCGAAATTGGAATCTGGAGCTATCGCGCCATCTCCGGAAGCCGCTAAAACAACGCTCATCCGGCGGGTCAGCCTCGACCTGACCGGTCTCCCGCCATCGCCTGACGAAGTGCGCGATTTTCTCACCGACAATCGGCCGGATGCTTACGACCACCTGGTGGACCGGCTGCTCGATTCGCCGCACTACGGCGAAGAGTGGGGCCGCTACTGGCTTGACCTGGCGCGTTACGCCGACAGCGACGGCTATGAGAAAGACCGCACGCGTCCCTGGGCCTGGCGCTACCGGCAGTGGGTGATCGAGGCATTCAATCGCGATCTGCCCTTCGATGAGTTCACCATCGAGCAGGTTGCCGGCGACCTGCTGCCGCGCCGGAATCAGGAAATGCTGGTGGCCACCGGTTTCAACCGCAATACCCTGACGAATCGCGAAGGCGGCACCGACCCCGAGCAGTTCCGCGACGAGCAGGTGCTCGACCGCGCCGCTACTCTCGGAACGGTCTGGCTGGGGCTCACGGTGGGGTGCGCGCAATGCCACGACCATAAATACGACCCCATCGGCCAGAAAGAGTTCTACCAGATCGCCGCGTTCTTCAATACCGAAGACGAAGTGGACGTTCCGGCGCCGCTCCCCGGCGAGATCGGCCCGTGGATGGCCGCGCGTCCGGAATACGACCGCAGACGCCAGGAATTACTCGCGCAATACAAGATCCCTGAAGTGCAGGCGGACTGGGAAAACAAGCTGCGGTATGCCCAGGAACACAAGGGAGAGCACGAAGACTGGGATTTCGCCTACGGCGAATTCACCCACACCGTGGACAATGCCAAGAAGGTGCTGTATCTCGATCCCGCGAAGCGGAGCGAAGTGCAGCAAGCGGCGATGACCGACGCGTTGATCGGTTCCTGCGGCAATTTATTTCCCAAGCCGTATTGCGAGGGCCTGAAACTGGGCGACCTGCGCAACAAGCTCAACGAACTGCGCGCGGCGGCGCCGCAGATCAGCTACGCGCCGGTGCTGATGGAGAGCGATACGCCCCGCAAGACGTACGTTCATCTGAAGGGCGACTGGCGCGAGCACGGTGCGGAAGTGCAGCCCAATACGCTGGCGGTCTTGCCTCCGCTGCCGGTATCGGCGGAGCCGGCGCGTCTGAGGCTGGCGCGATGGCTGGTGTCGCCCGAAAATCCGCTGACGGCGCGCGTGGCCGTGAATCGCTTGTGGCAGGAGGTTTTCGGACGCGGAATCGTGCACACGTCGGAGGATTTCGGCACGCAGGGAGATCGCCCCACGAACCCGGAACTGCTGGACTGGCTGGCCAGCGAGTTTGTGGCTCGCGGCTGGAGCATGAAGCAGATGGTGCGCCTGATGGTGACCTCCGCGACCTATCGCCAATCGTCCAAAGCGCGGCCGGAACTGGAGGCGCGCGACCCGGAAAACACGCTGCTGGCGCGGCAGTCCGCTTTGCGATTGCCGGCGGAACTGATTCGCGACGAGGCGCTCCAAGCCGCCGAATTGCTCGATCTTCGCATCGGCGGGCGGAGCGTGAAACCGCCGCAGCCCAAGGGCGTGGCGGAGCTTTCCTATGCCGGTTCGGTGAAGTGGGTGGAAAGCACCGGCCCCGACCGCTATCGCCGCGGCATGTACATTCATTTCCAGCGGACTTCGCCCTATCCGCAGCTCATGAATTTCGACGCGCCCAGCGCCGAGCTTTCCTGCACGCGGCGCGAGCGGACCGATACGCCGCTGCAGGCGCTGAACCTCATGAATGACACGGTATTTTTCGAGGCTGCGCAAGGTCTGGCGCTGCGCGTGATGCGCGAAGGCGGCGATTCGTTCGGCGATCGGCTGGATTATGCGTACCTGGTGACGCTGGGACGCGAGCCCTCGACGCGCGAGCGCGAGCGCATGGAGCGGTATTTCGCCCAAGCCAAAGACAGCCTGGGGCAGGACAAAAAAGCGGTGACGGCGCTGTTTCCGAACCGCATCGAAGGCGTGCCGCAGGTGGATGCCGCGGCGTGGGTGGAATTGAACCGGGTGATGCTCAACCTGGATGAGTTCATCACGAGGGAATAATTCAGCGGTGGGGCAGCCAATCTTGGCTGTGCCCGGAGGGCGCCCACGCCTTTCAGGCGGCCCCACGAATGGAGTGATCATGGATAGCGGGCAGTTTCGCAGAATTCAAACGCGGCGCAGCTTCTTCGAGCAGTGCGCCGGCGGCATCGGCATCATGGCTCTGGCGCAGCTCATGGAGCGGGAGGGACGTACTGCCGCGGCCGACGTGAACCCGCTCGCGCCGCGCCAGCCGCACTTCCCGGCCAAGGCCAGGAACGTGATTTTCATGTTCATGGAGGGCGGACCCAGCCAGATCGACCTGTTCGACCCCAAGCCCGGATTGCAGAAATGGAACGGCAAACCGCTGCCGCCGGAGATGACCAAGGATCTGCGCCTGGCCTTCACCAAACCCAACGCCGCGGTTCTCGCCAGCCCGCGCACCTTTCAGCCCTATGGGCAAAGCGGCATCGAATTTTCCGACTACATCCCGCACATAGGCTCCTGCGCCGACGATCTGTGCCTGGTCCGCTCCATGTACACCGACGCGTTCAATCATCATCCGGGGCAACTGCTGCTGTTCGGCGGCAGCATTCAGGTGGGCCGCCCGACCATGGGCGCGTGGGTGCTCTACGGGTTGGGCAGCGAATCGCAAAACCTGCCGGGCTTCGTGGTGCTGGGCTCGGGTGTGGGAACCAGCGCGGGAACGGCTAACTGGTCCAGTGGATTTCTGCCTTCCACTTATCAGGGCGTGGTCTTCCGCAGCTCGGGCGACCCGGTGCTGTATCTTTCGAACCCTCCGGGAATCACGCAAGGCATGCAGCGCGCCGCGCTGGACACTTTGAAGGACCTGAACGAGGAGCACCAGGCGCAAACCGGCGACGTGGAAATCGCGTCGCGCATCGCTTCCTACGAACTGGGATTCCGCATGCAGGCCGCCGCGCCGGAGTTGCTCGATTTCTCCAAGGAGTCGCCCGAGACTCTGGCGATGTATGGGATCAAGGATCAGCCGGCATCGCAGTTCGCGGTGAATTGCCTGCTGGCGCGCCGAATGGTGGAGCGCGGCGTGCGCTTCGTGATGCTCACGCACGCCAGTTGGGACGATCATACCGACCTGAATCGCAAGCTCAAGAAGAATTGCGATATGGCCGACCTGCCGACCGCGGCGCTTATCAAAGACCTGAAGCAGCGCGGCCTGCTGGATAGCACGCTGGTGGTCTGGGGCGGGGAATTCGGGCGCACCCCGATGGTGGAAATCCGCGATCCGCGCGACGTCAACAACGCCGGCCGCGATCATCATCCGCTGGCGTACAGCTTATTCCTGGCCGGCGGCGGCATAAAGGGCGGACAGATAATCGGCAAGACCGACGATCTCTGCATGAACATCGTGGAGGACAAGGTCCACGTGCACGACTTGCAGGCGACCCTCCTGCACTGCCTGGGCCTCGAACACACGCGGCTGACTTATCACCACATGGGCCGCGATTTTCGATTGACCGATGTCAGCGGGCAGGTGGTCCCGAAGATGCTGGCGTAGGACCGTCGTCTATTGCGCCTCGACCGCCCGCACTTCGATCGCCATGGTCCGGCGGGCTGTCGCGCCGCCCTGTGCAACCGTGACCCTGATCTCGTAAACGCCGGGATCGAGCCCGCCGAACGGGATTCGGCTCCAAACCCGATAAGAACCGTCGGCCTCCGCCGGGGGCAGGTCCGGCCGCGCGGAACTCATCAGCTCCCCGTTGCGGGAGATGGCGATCCGCACGTCAGGCTTCGCATCGCGTCCGGGATAGAGGATGAAATAAACGCCCTCGGCAGCGCCGCGAGACTTGACGATCGTGGAATTCATCTCCGGCGTCACCTTGCCGCCCGGAAACTCCAGCGGATTCATGTTATCGCGATCCTCTTCCGCAGGCTGCACGCTTCGGACCAGCACCAGGTCGCTCAATGCGACCCGCGTCTCCGCCTCAGCGGGAGGCGCGACGAACGAGACTCTGCCGGTACTAGCGGTGCCTCCGTCCACGTCGTTCACCGCGGCCTCCACCCGGTACCGGCCCGGCGCAAGCCGCAACGGCAGGATGACGGTCACCTCGCCCCGTTCGAACTCGGCCCTTCTGCCCGCGGGCGCTTGAAACGGCAGATCGCGCGAAATCTTGCGCACTACCTGGTTCTGCTCGTCCTTCACCAGAGCCAGAAACGTCGCGTGGAGATGAAAGAGCTTGGCGTGCGAGTCTTCCGTAAAGTGCAGCGAACGGCCGGGGACCGAAAACACCGCGCGGCACTCGGTCTCGCCGTCCTCCGCGTGGAAGGCCAGCACACCGCTGTGGAAATCGAAGGCATGCGGCAAGGGCTTGGTGTCCAGCGCCGCCAATCCGGCCATTTCGAAAGGCTCCACGGCGTCCCCGCCGAGAATCGGCAGCGCGAAGTATCCCTTGCGGCTTTGCAGTTGCACCCCGGGTCTCCGCACGCGCACTTCGATGATGCGGAAATGGCCGTCGTAGTTTGTAGACGAGGGGGCGTAGGCGGCCTCATAGTGCGCCCGCACTTCCTCCATCAAGCGGCGCATGGGCACTCTCACGTCGTTGGTATCGGCGATGGCAAACCCTCCGGTATCCTCCGCCAGGTAGCGCATGTTGTCCTTACCGGTGGCCAGCGGAACGCCGCCCCCCCGGCTTCCCGGACGGGGCATCGGGACCGCCAATTGGGTACTGAGCCCGCTCGACTCCACTGTATAGAAAGCGACGTTGGCGCGATTGGCCAAGCTGACCAGGGCGCGATAACGCTCCGGGAAGTTGGGAGGCAGAATTAGTCCCTCGGAGAAGTACACGACGGTCTTGCGGCCGGGCACTTGCGCCTGCGCGCGAATCAACTGCTGTAGAGCGTCGATTGACAGGTGGCCCTCATAGTCCATGATGGACTCACTAAGCTCGCGCATTTGCCCCCTGGCTTGGTCGCCCTCCGATGCAATCCGTTCCTCGGCGGAGCCGGGCTCTTGCATACCAGATTCTCGGGGCCTGCTGGAGCTGCCGAATGCCCCCACCGTGTCCTTTGCGGATTGCAGGTAAGGACCGGCGGCTGCCTTGTCGACGGCCCGGTTCAGGAGGTCAATGTTGTTGGTGTACTGCTGCAGCAGCGTCAGGCGTTGGTTGAGAGCGAATACCCCGATGTAAGTGTCCGGCCCGACCTCACTCGCCAGGAAGTCTCTAGCGGCCTGGATCGCCTGGGGCCGGCTTCCCACGCCTAATCCCTCGAAAAGCAGAGACACCACGTTGATCTGGCCAAGCGCGGTATAACGCCGGCCACTGGCTGGCCGGGCCTGCGCCGGCGCATCCTGCCCCGCGGTTTCCTCATGGCCATTGCGGTACTGGAAACTCCGGAGCGTCTGCGGCACTCCGTCCTCCAGGATTTCGATGTCCTCGGGGCGAAGATTCGTAACCAGCTTCTGGTGCTTGTCCCGCGCGATCAAGTCGAGCAGAACCTCCTGGGCGGTGGAATGTAAGACGATCTGCGAATCGCTTTGCGGCTGACCCCGCGGGCCGGCACCTGCGGCGAGGATTAGCGCAGTAATAATGGCAGCAATCCGGTGCGGCATAGCGCCTCTTAAGGAAGAGTAAACCATGGCACGGTCGGTGTCTAGATGGCGCTTTGTCGATAACCACGCGGTCAGCCTGCGGGGCGGGCTTCAGCCCGCCTCTCGAAGGCGACGTAAAAACCCGTGGCAGGCGGGCTGAAGCCCGCCCCACATTACAAAGTGAACGGGATTGCGTCTACACCTTCCTCAACTTAGTAACCCGCCCGACTTCGACCCATTCCACAACGAAAATATTGCCCTCATGGTCGAAACAGGCGCTATGCGGGCAGACGAACTTCCCGGGCGTGAACTTGTCGCGGGAAAGCTTGCGCGTATCCTGCCACTTAGTCGCCGAATCGTCGCCCAACTGCTCGATCACTTGGTTATTGCGATCCATCAGCGTAACGCGCGCCCCCAGATCCGGGACCACTACGTCGCCGTTGCGGAAGTAGCTGAAGTGGCACGGCAGGTTGGTGCCGGCGATGAAATCGATATGCCCCCCGGCGAGTGTGAATCGCTGGATGCGGTTGTTGGCGCGGTCGGCGACGTTGAGAATGGGCGTCCCGCTCCGCATATCCACCGCGATACCGTGAGGACAATCGAGCTTGCCGGCTTCCTTGCCCTTGCCTCCGAAGGTTTTGAGATATTCGCCCTTCGAATTGTATTGATTGATGTAACTGGAGCCGTAGCCATCGCCCACATACAGGTCGCCATTGGGAGCGATGGCGAGATTAGTCGGGCTGTACTTAGGCAGCTTCCCATCGGCGCCCGGCTTGTACGCCTCCGACTTATCCGGATAGCCCAGGGTGAAAACCTCTTCGCCATCCAGCGTGGCCTTCACCACCACGCCTCGTTTGGTGTCGCACAGGTACAGGAATTCCGTGCTGCCTTCGCGTTGGATGTGCAGGCCATGCGCCCCGCCCTTGAATTCCTTGCCCCAGGATTTGACGAACTTTCCCTGCGCGTCGAACACCACCATCGAGTCGGAACTTTCGCTCGTCGAGCCGACCGTATGGTGGACATAAATTCTGCCCTGCGAGTCTTCGACCACGCCGTGAGTGTTGCCGTACTGGATGGAAGACGGGAGTTCACCCCATTCGTGCCAGGCTTCGTAAACGTGGTCGCCAGTGCCGAGGACAGGCCGCTTGGTTCCGGCCTTGTCGTCGGCATGCAGAATGAGTGGGGCTATGGCGCCGGTTCCGAGAAACCGGCGGCGGCTGAGTTCAGGCATCCCTTGCTCCTTTGGGACAGTATATACCAGGGGCACCCGCCCAGCCGCCGACCGTCTCGGCCTCGGCCTCCGCTGCTTCTTCGCCCAGTATGTGGCAGACTGCGCCCTCGCCCTCTTGGTAAAGCGTGGATGTGGAGGACTACCTGCCAGCTAAGTACACCGTTTCGGAATTATGGTGACGTATTCTGCGGGTGTGTCACGTACCGCTCCCTTGCGGTCGCGGCTCTGTATGCAGCCTCGTTCTGAGCCGCGACCGCCAGGGAGCGGTCTGGCCAGAATACGTTAGCGTATTTCTGAAATGACCGACTGAGCGAAGTTCCCGTCCCCATTCCCCCGCGCCACGGACTATCCTGAATCAGTCCGCCATGAAATACGAAATCGCACTCCTCGTCCTCTTCACCGCCGTCGCCGTTGCGCAGACGGCGCCGCGCACCATGCGGGTCGACTACGTCCACAGCGGCAGCGCTTCCGAAGAACACTTCGCCCTCGATGGCGTCGTTCTGGAAGGCGCGTGGCCGGGACCGCTGGACCGTTGGATCGACGAATCCAATCTCGGCCGCTATTACTTCCAGGTGATCGACCGCTCGACCAATCGCCTGCTCTACTCGCGCGGTTTCGCCAGCATCTACGGCGAGTGGGAAACCACCGGCGAGGCCAAGCAACAGCGCCGCGCCTTTCACGAGAGCGTGCGCTTCCCCGCGCCCGCTACGCCCGTCCAGGTGGTGCTCAAGAAGCGCGGACCCAACAACGAATTCCGCGAAGTCTGGTCCACCACGGTCGATCCCGCGGACCCGGCCATCGACCGCGGCGCGCCGCCGAAGCTGAACGTCTGGGCCGTGATCGAGAACGGCGCCCCGCGCGATAAGGTCGACCTGCTGCTGCTGGGCGATGGCTACACCGCGGCCGAGATGGACAAGTGGCATCGCGACGCCCGGCGCACCGCCGACACCCTTTTCGCCGTCTCGCCCTTCAAGGAACACCGCGCCGATTTCAACGTCTGGGCCATCGACACGCCAGCCGAAGAGAGCGGCGTCTCGCGCCCCTCCGACGGCGTCTATCGCCGCTCGCCCCTGCGCGCCGCTTACGATGCCTTCGGCTCGGAGCGGTACGTGCTCACGCTCGATAACAAGCGCCTCCGCGAGATCGCCTCGGCGGCGCCCTACGAGTTCATCGAAATCGTGGTGAACGACCGCAAATACGGAGGCGGCGGAATCTTCAACCTGTTCGCCACGGTGTCGGCCGATAACGCCTTCACGCCCTACGTCTTCGTCCACGAGTTCGGACACCACTTCGCCGGTCTGGCTGACGAATATTACACGTCCGACGTCGCGTACGACACCACCGGCGCGCGGCCCGAGCCGTGGGAGCCCAACGTCACCGCCGATCCCACCGCCGCCAAGTGGAAAGAATTGCTGAGCGCCGGAATCCCTCTGCCTTCGCCCTGGCCCAAACAGGAATTCGAACAGATGCAGCAGGAGATTCAGAAACGCCGCCACGAGATCCGCGCCGCCCACCGCCCCGAAGAGGAGATGGAAGCCCTGTTCCATGAGGAGCGCGGCCGCGACACCAAACTGCTGGCGTCCGGTCCGAATGCCGGGAAGGTCGGGGCATTCGAAGGCGCCATGTACGAAGGGCGCGGATATTACCGGCCGCAGCAGGATTGCATCATGTTCACGCGCGACGAGGGTGGTTTCTGCGCGGTCTGCCGGCGGGCCATCGAGCGGGTGATCCGCATGTACGCGCGGTAGGCGGCGCCGGGCGGGTATCATGGGGAATCGTGGCGCACCGGTCCAAAGCAACTCGCGATAAAGAGAAGCTACGGAGCACTCCGCCGGCGGCCCCAGCCACGCCTAAGGCCGTATCCGATACTCCGGCGTCCGCCCGTTCGGCTTGGCGGCGCCATACCATTCCGTTGCTGGTGCTATGGGCCGTGGCGCTCGCGGCTTGTTCCAATTCCTTCCGTTCCGGCCTGGTTTGTGACAATCATTTTGTAATTGGGCAAGACACGCGCATCCAACAGGCCACCGGGGAAAATGTCGGGCTGATTCTGAGCAACGGCCACCGGTACAAAACCAGCGTCAGCCAACTGTACCGCCCCCTGGCCCCGCTTTCTTATCTCCTCCACTACGCCATTTTGGACGGTGCACAGCCTGGGGCGTCCCGCGGAGATGTTTCGGTACGTTCCTGCGGCCGCCCTATTTTGCGGGCTTCTTGGATGTTGGCTTGGTCGATACCGGCTTGGGCGCGCTCGCAATCATCTGGCGGATGACATCGGCGTCTTCCTGCCGGTAGAGCGGCCCGGTAGTGCGAAACAGATCCTGCGTCCAGATGGACGGTTCGCGGTCCACGTAGGGGTTCTGCCACGAATCCCACGGCAGCCATCGTTGCGTCTTTCCCTGCACCAGATCTCCCACCAGGGCCCCGACATCGTACCGCAAGGCGATCGGCAGAATGGCCTCAATGCTGCTGCCCTGGTTGCGGGCCAGGAATCCGGTGCACACCACCGGGCGATGGAAGGCCTGCAGCCATTTCACGCGTTTCTCGAATTCTTGCGGACCGTCGTAATTTTGGAAGGAAATAAAATCCGACAGCTCGACTTGGATCTTTTCGATGGGGCTGAGGTTGTTGGCGCTCGACCAGTCGCCCTTCCATAGTCCGCTGGTGACCGGCTGCGTCGGCACCCCGGCGCGCACGTACTGAAAAACCTTCGGTAATAGGGCGCGGACCACTTCCACCTTGTTGGGCAGTTCGGAATTCGGATAGCTGGCCGCGTTGGTGTTGTCGGGCTCGTTCCAAACGTCCCACGCCAGGATGCGCGTATCAATGGAAAAGTGGGCCACCACTTCTTCCGCGAAGGCCAGGGCGTTTTCTACCAACTGAGGGTCGGTGAGCCCTCTCGCCCCGGGGCTTTGAACCCAGACGGAGTTGCGCACTCCGGGTTTTGGCTGCCGCTGATGGCCCAGTTCCGGATACGGATCGCCCGAGGAATCGAACAGGACGAAGATGACCCTCATGTGGTGCTTTTCCGCGAGACTTAGCAGCTTGCCCATGCGGCGTTGAAGACCGCCGGAGTCGTGCTCCCAAAACAGCTCGTGCAGAAATACCCGCAGAGTATTGATTCCCAGGCCTTCCGCCCACCCCAACTCCATATCGATGCGGGCCGCATCGAACGTGTCCTGCTGCCACATTTCGATCTGGTTGACGGTGTTGCTCTGAATATAATCGGCCCCTATGATCCAAGGCTGGCGAACATACCAATCGGATGCGGCAGCGGGGGTCCACTGGTGAGTTTGAGCGAGCGCAACCGCCGCAGAAAAGAGCGAAATGACCAAGACTAGACGTTTCATGTCCCGACTAACCAGAGCGAGATGGGCTTGGCCCGAAGATATCGCGTTGCAGGTACAAACGTCAAGCGTGCCCAAATCTGCTAGAATGGGTGAGGCTTTTGGTCGTCCCGCGAAACCTGGCCCGAATCTGCGCCTCGCGTCGCCCGAACAATCGGAAGTAGGGAGCAGAATTTGCCGTGAAGCATATTTTGCTGCTAGCGTGGATTTCACGGCAGCAGAGCGATTCCGCCAAAGCGGATCGGGCCATCGCTGCGCTCCCCGCGGGCAAGTCTTGCATTTTTAGCGGCTTGGTGTAATGCCAAGGCCGCGGATCGGAGTAATCCTTATGGGTATGCGGTCCGGTACCACGTTCAAAAAAAGACAAAAAGAGATCGCGCGAATGGAAAAACAGCGCGACAAGTTTGCCAGGAGACTGCAGCGTAAAACGGAGAAGGCGGCGGGTGGCCCAGTCGACGACATGGGCGAACCGGTCGGCGATCTGTCGGAGCCGCCGGATGACCTGGAGCGGCAGCCAGGCGCAGTATCCCTACCGGGGGAGTAGTTGAGGAACGAGTGAGGGCGATCCGCCTGCAAGGACGGAGGAATAATGCAGCTACGATACATGGGATTCGAGCAGGCCAAGGCGGTGCGCGTCTATCGATTTGACCGCATAGAGGAACGGGTTCCAACGATTCGGTATACGGTCACAGCCGATCTGGGGCTGTTTCTGAAGCACCACATCGGCATTCAGGAAGGCCCCACCTTGTGCGCCCGCAAATTGACTTCCGATCTGGAAAGTCCGGAGCAGTGCGAGCACGTTCTCACCAACGAAGACCTGCTGGCCTATGTAACCGCCCGCACCGCCGCGGACGAGCGCAAAGCGGCCGCGCGCAGGCCCGGGATACGCCGGCGCACTCCCGTGCGCGAAGGTTGGGGAGGAATGGGCGGAGCGGGAGCGGTTGCCCCGACCCGCGAACAGTAAGCCCGGCTTTGCCTATGTTGTTTTGGGCAATGCTATCTTGAGGGAAGCACTACCGTTGCTCGGGATACACGCTTGAAGATCGGTTTTGTAAGTCTGGGTTGCCCCAAAAACCTCGTAGATAGTGAAGTTATGATGGGCCAGCTTGTGGCCAAAGGCCACGAGTTGACGTCCCATCCCGACCAGGCCGAAGTTCTGGTGGTCAATACCTGCAGCTTCATAGATCCCGCCAAAAAAGAGTCCGTCGATACCATTCTGGAGATGGCGGCGTACAAGAAGGTGGGCCGCGCCCGAAAGTTGATCGTTGCCGGCTGCCTGGTGGAGCGCTATCGCGGAGACATTCGCCAGGAAATGCCCGAGGTCGACGCGCTGGTCGGCACCAACGAACTCGATAGCATCGTGGCGCTCTGCGAAGGCATGGAACCGGGCGGCGGAAATGCCGAGCCGTATCTTTATCACGATCTCACCCCGCGCGTGCTGGCCACTCCGCGCCATTTCGCCTACATCAAGATTGCCGAAGGCTGCGACCATCCCTGCACATTCTGCGTGATTCCGCAATACCGCGGAAAATTTCGCAGCCGCCGCTTCGAATCGGTGATTTCCGAAGCCACGCGCCTGTTTGAGCAGGGTGTTCGCGAGATCAACCTGATCGGGCAGGATACCACCTGCTACGGCGAAGATCTCGGATTGGCGGACGGCCTCGCGCACCTGCTCGCGCGGCTGGCGGAGATTGAGACGGCGCAGCGGAAGTGGATTCGCTTCCTCTACGCCTATCCCAACAAGATCACGCAGAAACTGCTCGACACCATCGCGGAGCACCGCGACCTGGTGAAGTATATCGACATGCCGCTGCAGCACGCCAGCGCGGCGGTGCTCAAGCGCATGAAGCGCGGCTCCTCCGGCGCAATCTTTCTGAAGCTGCTGGAACGCATCCGCCGCACCATTCCCGGCGTGGCCATCCGCACCAGCTTCATCGCCGGCTTCCCCGGCGAGACGGCGGAGGATTTCGACGAGTTGTGCCAGTTCGTGGAAGCCGCGAAGTTCGACAACCTGGGCGTGTTCGCCTATTCCGACGAAGATACCAGCGCCAGTTACCCCCTGGATGGCAAGGTGGACGGCCGCACCGTTCAGAATCGTAAGCGGCGCCTGATGGCCATTCAGCGGAAGATCGCGCGCACGCGGAACCGGGCGCTGGTGGGCGCGGAAACGCCCGTACTGGTGGAAGGCCCGTCTCCGGAGACCGATCTTTTGTGGACCGCGCGCATGCCCACGCAAGCGCCCGAAATCGACGGCGTCGCGCTGATCAACGATTTCGACGGCGCCGCGCCGCGAAGCGGCGAAATGCGGACTCTCCGGATCACCGAAGCGCACGATTACGACGTGGTGGGAACGCTGCTGGCGCCTACCGAACCCGCGCCGCGCCTCGTTTCCTCGCCGCTGATTCAAATCGGTCTATGAACGTGAAGTGCCCCATTTGCGGGAAGACAGTAGAACTGGGCGAGCCCGATTTTCCGTTCTGCAGCGAGCGCTGCCGCATTCTTGACCTGGGCAATTGGGCGTCGGAGAAGTACCGGATCTCCTCACCGGCAAATCCGCAACAGGACGAAGAAGAGGCGGACGATCCATCTGTTATGTGAGCCGCTTTGGTAGGGCATGCTTCAGCTAGCGGGAATTTACTGCGAACGCTCCAAGAGTACGAATGCCGGCCCTTTGTCCTCAGGCACTTGCCGCGACTTATGTCGTATTACCCAAAATGGGGTAATACACATCCGGCCAATTATTCCACAGGCTATGCTGCTGGCTGGGCAACATTTGCCGATTTCGACATTATTTGGGTGGGCCGTTCGCAGTAAACTCCCGCTTGCCCGGTGAGCGGAGTTCGCCCGTCACAGATTTTTCAGTCCGGCGCCGCCGGTGGCAGGGCTGCCTGTGGCTTCGCTGAACGACCGTCGGATGGAACTGCCTCGGCACTCCTGCCGCGGCATGGTTCGCACCAGGATGTGCCAGCCTTGCGCCAAGCTCCCAAGAAAGATTCATGAGCCGCCGATAAACGCCGATGAACGCCGATCTGAAAGCGGTGAGACCGGGGCCATGCCTGGCTTCTGACTTCCGGCTCACGAGCGAGATCAAGGCCGCAACCGGTGCCTCAACATTTCCCGCGCGCAGTTATATCCCGGGGCCCCCATCACCCCGCCGCCGGGATGCGCTCCCGAACCGCATAGATACAAGCCCTGAATCGGCGTCCGATACCGCGCCCAGCCGGCCACCGGACGCATCGCGAACATCTGGTCGAGACTCATCTCGCCGTGAAAAATATTGCCGCCGGTGATGCCGAAGCGCCGCTCCAGGTCTAGCGGCGTCAGCACCTGGCGATGCTCCACAAGCCGCCCGATGTTGGGCGCGTACTCCTCAATCAGCGACATCACGCGATCGCCGAAGGGCTCGCGCAGCTCCTCCCAAGTGCCCTCGCGCAGGGTGTAGGGCGCGTACTGTAGGAAGATCCCCATGATGTGCTTGCCCGGCGGAGCGAGCGACGGATCGTACATCGTCGGGACGGTCAGTTCCAGCAGCGGGCGCTCCGACGGGCGGCCGTACTTGGCATTGTCCCAGGCGCGCTCCACGTACTCCACGCTGGGGCAGATGTGCATGGTGGCTTTATGCTGCGGGCCCGGCGAGCCGGGGCATGCGGTGAACTCCGGCAGACCGTTCAGCGCCAGGTTGATCTTGCAGCTTGTGCCCTCGATGCGGAACCGCCGGATGGCGGCGATAAATTCGCCCTCCAGATGTTTCTCTTCGATCAGGCGCAGGAAGGTGATCTTGGGATCGAGATTGGAAGCCACCGCGGCAGCTTCGATTTCCTCGCCGCTTTCGAGCACCACGCCCAGCGCGCGTCCCCCGCGCACCAGCACTTGCGCCACGGCGGCATTGGTGCGGATGGTGGCGCCGCTCGCGCGCGCGGAAGCGGCAATCGATTCCGAGACCGCCCCCATGCCGCCGCGGACGAAGCCCCACAATCCGCGGTGCCCACCCACCCCGCCCATGCAATGGTGCAGCAGGATGTATGCCGTGCCCGGCGAGCGCGGCCCGCCGTTGGCGCCAATCACCCCGTCGGTAACCAGCGTGACCTTCACCTGCTCGGATTCGAACCATTCGTCGAGCAGGTCGGAGGCGCTTTGGGTGAAGATCTTCACCAGCGCGACGGTATCCTTCGCGCTCAAACCGCGGAGCCGTGCGGCCAGCTTCAGGTAGTCGACAAAATCGCCGAGACCGTTGGGCGGAAACTGCGGCGGCGTGGTCAGCAGCAGGCTTTCCACAACTTGCGAGATACGTTCGAGCTGGTCTTCGTAGGCGGGATAAACATCGGCGTCCCGGCGCGAGAATTTGGCGATCTCGGCCAGCGTTTTGGCGCGGTCCTGCCACATGAAGAAATGGCGCCCATCGGGGAATGCCGAGAAGAACGCGGGATCTTTGGCGTCCACCCGGTAGCCGTAGCGCGGGAGGTCGAGCTCGCACACGACGCGCTCCTGCATCAGGCTGGTGAGGTAGGCGGCGGTGGAGACGCGATAGCCCGGCCAAATCTCTTCGGTGACCGCGCAGCCGCCCACCAATTCGCGGCGTTCCAGCACCAGCACCTTGCGGCCGGCGCGCGCAAGGTACGCAGCAGTTACCAGGCCATTGTGGCCGCCGCCGACGATCACCGCGTCATATTGGGGCATTTAGAAGAGTTCGGCGAGGGGGAGTGCGATATCGGGATTTTGGGTGCGCAGGATGCCGTCGTTAGCAGGTTTGACCTCGGACGCGGTGTACACCGTGGCGCTCCGATTGCGAGGGTCGATCACCCAAACGTAAGGCACGCCGAAATTGAGATAGTCAGAGATTTTGGCCAGCACCCGGCCCATCTGGTCCAACGGCGAGAGAATCTCGATACACAGGAAAGGAGGAGTTCTGAAGATCTGTTCGTCCGGCCGGCCAAGTGTCACACAAACATCCGGAAGGCGATAGCGTGAAGCAGATACCTGAACGCGCTGCTCGGGAATGACTTCGATCCCCAACTCTTTCCGTCGCGCGAAGAACCAGGCTATAAGGGCTGCCTGAATCAAACCGTGATCCATCTCTCCCACGTGACGGTCCTCCAGCACGCCATCGACGAAGTCACAGTCCGGACTGTAGGCCGTCGACAGGTACTCTTCCACAGTGATCTGTTCCGTTACCGACATGGACCCATGTTATTGCGCCGGGACTGCCGGGGTCAACGGCAAAGGCTTGCCATCCTCCAGCACCACGGAGGGCGTCAACGAAATCTCGGCGCTCAGAGCCTCCACCGTGTGCAGCGGGTCGTTCCCGGCGATCAGCAGAACCATGTGAGATGCGTCCAATGGATTCGACGCCGCCATCACCAGCGAATTCCGCTCGGAGGCGAACGCCTCGCCGTTCCTTTCGAACACCGCACCGTTGTAGTGGAGCCCGATTTGGGCCGCCCATCCAGCCAGTGCCGAATTGGTCGCCGGACGGCCGACGAAGATAACGTCCCGGTGCCTCAGCTCGTCGTCTGAAACTTCGAAGTCTTTCAGGATTGCGACATTCATCTGGGCGTTATCCCGATACCGGCTCTGCAACTGTTCGGCGGCAAAGCGGTTGGTTCCGGCCTCAGCGACGGTGCCGTAAACAATCACGGCTGAACTCAGGTGGCGCGCGATATCGCCGGGCAGGTACGCGGGACCGTCACCGGGCTCGGTGAAGTCGAAAGCAGTGCCGGCCTTATCCAGGAACGATTGTGCGGTCACCGTCTTGGTGGTGTTGGCGGCGAAATAGCCCTCCATGAGCTTGAAGAAAGCATCGTCGCCCATTTTCCGCCGCAACTGGTCGAGGAACAGGACACCCTTGATCTGCTCGCGTTGAAATTGGGCCTGTGCGTTGTCGGCGGCCAGCTTCAATCCGCGGTACCGAATGCGCTGCGCTTCGATTGCCTGTTCGAGGTCCTTGGAACCGAGCAGACGGTAGTAGGCGGCCGACCCCGCCACGAACCACGTATCGGCATCGGATGCCGGCAAGACCCATCCCTTCCACAAACGGTCCGCATAATCCGCCGCGGGCTTTGCGGGCGGCTTCGTGTCCGAAACTTTCCCGGCTAACCGGGCCTCTTCGTTCTCCCGCACCGTCCGGAGCATGTTATCCGAAGCCTGGGCCCTGAATAAGTAGTAGCCGCCGGGGTAGAGTCCGTGATTTGGCCCAGGGTTGGTCTGCGGGGCGAGCCACGCGCTCTGGTTGGGACGGCCGATCTCCGCCCATACCATCAGGCCATTTGCCATATCCGCGGTGGCCACCTTGGCATCCATGGTGCTCGACGAGACCAGGGGCGCGGACCGGAAAGCCAGGAAGGCGAACTGCTCGTCGATTTGCCCTTTGTATTTGCGGTAAAGGTCCTGCCAGGCTAAATCGCGCGTCCCCGGCACGTACGGCACGTATTCGGGCGCGCCTTGCGGGTCGGGCTCGTACTCCAGGTTGATCGTCAGGTCCTTGGAATTGTTATCGCCCCAATAGAAGCCCGGAGTACCGCCGAACCAGTCGTTCTTGGAACTGCGCCACAGGCGCGTGTGGTTGGTACCCAGTTCGTACATGGCGATCTCGTTGTTCTTGGCATCGCCGATGATCCACTCGTTGGTGTACAGTCCGTTATTGCGGGTTCCGAGCTCGCGGACCACCTCATCGATATTGCCGCCGTACTGGATGGCGCGGCGGGCGCGGAAGGCCACGGGAGTGCCGTTCACATTGAAGGGCGTCTGGTCAATTGTGGTCTCGGTGAGGACCATGCCGGCATCGTTCTGGTACCAATCGGTGCCGCTCTCAATTCCTCCGGGATAGCTTTGGATCAGCATGCGGTGACCGGTCTCGGGCTTGATGTCGAGCATCACGTTGGTCTGCTCGGCCAGCGTCTGCGGCCACCACGTCACGTGCCCCACGATCATCTTGCCGTCGCGCGTCGCCGGGCCGGTGGCCGCGAACGCGCTGCAATGGTCCGTCACGGCATCCTTCCTGGGCTGCCGGGCGTAACCCGGGAGATCGAAATGGAGACCTTCCAGACCGGTGGGAGTCCGGTCTGTGGCCCATCGCAGTTCTCCCATCTCCACATCCGTATTGGCCACCACGATGTCGATGAGGTCGAGCTTGCGATCCAGCCACTTGGCGCCGTGAGCGTTGGCGCCGTCGGCGATGCCGCGCATTTCTTCGAGAATCTCGCGGTCGAATCCGCGCAGGAAGAGGGCGTTGGCCGCGGTGCGGAATTGGTTCCAGGTCTGCTGATCCGCCTTCCCTCCCAAATCGAAGGCGCAGCGCTCCAGATATTCGGGAATCTCGCGAGCCATCAGATAGCCGTGTTGATAGCCGCGATCGTACGGTTTGCCTTCTATATGGAGATAGATCCATCCGGCCGCGGGATAGCGGTATGCCGGGCCGAAAGTCTGTACCGCTTCACGCGCCGGCCATTCGTCTTGAGACGACACTTCGTCCAGGCTGACGCCCGCAAACCAAGCCTTCCCGCCGAGCACTCCGCCGCTGCCGGCGGTCAACAGGATGGCGTCCTCGGTACGGCTGGCGACAAACTGGAGAGTGAGCCGCGCCCACGTGTGAGTGCCGCCCAGGGACACGGAATGTACATCGAATGGCATGGAAGCCATGGTGAGCGCAGCGCCCAGTCCGATGGGCGAACGGTCCAGGTCGCGGACCGTGAGGCTTTCCGTGCGGACCCAGCCGCTGAGCTCATACCGTTTCCCCAAGGTCAGAGAAATGGGCGCCGACCGCACGCAGGCATCCGACGAGGCATTCTGCGCCTCCAGTCGGAGCGACTTACTGTTGGCGTGAGTAACTGCCGGGTCGGGAGCAGCCAACCCGTGAACCACCGTCCACCCGCTGTCGGGATTTTCGAAGGAGCTCGTGAACACGGCGGTCGCGCCTTGCGCGGCCAGCGCGGCGAAAAGAAAGCATACCAGGCGATGCATGGGTGGCCCTCCTGTGCAATCAGGATATCACTCCCGAGAGGTGGGCCCACGCCGACAGGCTGTTTCAGGGCGACGATGGCCGGCGAGTGGGTGGATCGCGCTTAATTGTGCGTGATGGCGACGTGGCGCAGGAATTGGCCCAGGGGACCCCGGGTGTTAACGTAATCGACCCGCGTCCCCAAGTCGCTTGTGTCGGCCTTGAGTTTGAACGTTTGAATGGCACTTCCATCGCGGGCGGGAAGGCTTCCGAGCGTCGCGGGAGCCTAGCGCGTTTTCCGTTCCTAATCTAGCAAGCTTCCCAGATCGCGACTTAACCGGCCAATCTCTGCCTATTCTTCGGGTGGGTTCAGTTTCCTGGTTTCGTTGAGAATCTTCAGGACGCGATTGGCAAGGCGCTCCAGGAGGCGGCGCGCGGATTTATCGTCGACGTT
>Ga0326727_10008369_pt1 | contig 26334 bp, 24 predicted proteins | sample MB2enrmetagenome_FD_207643 | JGI IMG/M metagenome (GOLD analysis project Ga0326727, IMG submission 207643) | Lab enriched peat soil microbial communities from McLean, Ithaca, NY, United States - MB29MY | ecosystem: Environmental > Terrestrial > Soil > Wetlands > Peat | place: USA: New York...
CGGACGGCTTTGACGCGTGGGTTGAGTTGCATGGCGTAATTTAGCGCAACGGCTCGATTTTGAAAACAGGTTGTCCTTGCACGGCCAAATCCCAATCGGCCAGAAGTTCGTCGCGATGAATCTCCATCCATGCGTGCACGAGTTTCATTTTATTGCCTGGCAAAGCCCCACCGAGCACTTTGCCTTCCGGGATGGACAACACCGCTTCGTGTTCCTGATAGCGCGCATGCAGATGAGGTCGCTTGTGTTTGTCCTTATCCATGTAGTACAGGCTGACAATGATGCCGTAAAACATGGAGATGACGGCCATAACGAGGTGGAAGTATAGCCATTGGAGGGTTGTCCGGCAAGGGCGCGGATGGAAGGCATGCGTTTCCCGTTTGACCGGTGATGGCGGCTTTGACACACTGATTGCACTGTGAACTTTGCGACTATTGCGAACCAATACGTGTGTGATGTGCCGGTGTATGAGCCGGGGCGGCCGATTGAGGAAGTGGCGCGGGAGATGGGGCTGAACCCGAAGTCGATCATCAAGCTGGCATCGAACGAGAACCCGCTCGGGCCGTCGCCGAAAGCGGTCGTGGCGATGCGCAAGGCGTTGGCGACATCGCATCTGTATCCCGATGGGGGAGGATTCTATTTGCGGCAGGGGTTGGCAAAGAAGTTGAACGACAGCGGTCGCGCCCCTTCGGCTGCGCTCAGGGCAGGATCCGCGCGGCCCTCCGAAAGCGGACGACCCTCCATCAGCATTGACAATATCATTCTCGGCGCGGGATCGAACGAAATCATTGAATTTCTGTATCACGCATTTGTCGGACCGGGGGACGAGATCGTTGCGGGCGACCGGGCGTTTGTGATCTACAGCATCATGGCGAAGATGTTCCAGGCGCGGTGCGTGGAGGTGCCGTTTCGCGGTCACACACACGACTTGAAGGCGATGCTGGCGGCGATCACGCCGAAGACGAAACTGGTGTTCGTCGCCAACCCGAACAATCCGACGGGGACGCGGGTGACCGATGCCGAACTCGACGACTTCATTCACCGGTTGCCGGCGCATGTGATTGCGGTGCTGGACGAGGCGTACATTGAGTTTGTGGATGATCCGCCGCCGTCGATCGAGTACGCGCTGAAGCGCAATGTGGTGGTGCTGCGCACCTTCTCGAAGATTGTCGGATTGGCGGGGCTGCGCATCGGGTACGGCGTGGCGCAGAAGGAGTGCATTGCGCTGCTGCAACGGGTACGGCAACCGTTCAACACGAATGCCGTCGCGCAGGCCGGCGCGCTGGCGGCGCTGGACGATGCGGCGCACTTTCGCAAGACCAAGGCGGTGACGCGGCAGGGGTTGGCGTATCTGTACCGGGAATTCAAGCGGCTGAAGCTGGAATACGTTCCGAGTTGCGCCAACTTCGTGCTGGTGAATGTTGGCGATGGGGACGAGGTATTTCGCGGGTTGCAACGGCGCGGCGTGATCGTGCGTCCGATGCGCGGATACAAGATGCCGTCGTGGGTGCGGGTAACGGTGGGCACGATGGAGGAGAATCGAAAGTTTATCAGAGCACTGAAGCAGGAGTACGAGGGCCTTTAAATTGCAGAGACACAGAGGTCAGAGAGATTTCGTTTGTTCCGAGTCTCGGTGGTTCAGGTTAGACTGAGAGATTATGATCATCATTTGCAAACCGGAAGCGACGGACGAGCAAATCGCCCACATTGAGGATGCGATTCGCAAGTGGGGATTGAAGCCGCACACGAGCCGGGGAGTCGAGCGCACGGTGATCGGGGTCATCGGGCCGGAAGAGCAGATTCGCGAGAAGCCGTTGGCGGCGTTTCCGGGCGTGGCGGACGTGACGCCCGTGATGAAGCCGTACAAGCTGACGAGCTATGATTTCACGCACAAGCGCACGGTGATCGATGTGGGTGGCGTCAAGATTGGCGACCAGAAGAAACTCGTGTTGATCAGCGGCCCGTGCTCGGTGGAGAGCCGGGAACAGATTCTGGAGATTGCGAAGATTGTCAAGAAAGCGGGGGCGAGCGTGTTGCGCGGGGGAGCGTTCAAGCCGCGGACATCGCCGTACACGTTCCAGGGGCTGGGCCGGGAAGGGTTGAAGCTGCTGGCGGAAGCGCGACGGGAGACGGGGCTGCCCGTGATTACGGAGTTGATGGACACGAAGGATGTCGAGGCGGTGGCGGAATACGCGGACATCATCCAGATCGGCGCGCGCAACATGCAGAATTTCTCGTTGTTGAAGGAGGTCGGTCGGTGCCAGAAGCCCGTGATGCTCAAGCGCGGGATGGCGGCGACGATCAAGGACGTGTTACTGAGCGCCGAATACATCCTCAGCGAAGGGAACATGAACGTGATGCTGTGCGAGCGGGGGATTCGGACGTTTGAGACTTACACGCGCAACACGCTGGATCTCTCGGCGGTACCGGCGCTGAAGAAAGAGTCACATTTGCCGGTGATCGTGGACCCGACGCATGGCGCGGGGCATCGCGATTTGATTCCGACGATGGCGTTGGCGGCCGTCGCCGCCGGGGCCGACGGGATCATGCTGGAAGTGCACAACAATCCCGAGGCGGCGCTATCGGATGGCGAACAAGCGATGTTGCCCGACAAATTTGAAGCGCTGGTGGGCCAGATGCGCGCGGTCGCCGCAGCGATTGGGAAGCAGATTTAGTGTTGGCCGGGCGACGCGGCGACGTCACGGGAGGATTTTCCTTACGTCGTCGATTCCCCTGTCGAACGAGGATTTCACGTCGCTCCAGGCATTGGTCGCGGCGGTCTTGAGTTCGTTCAGCTTGGGCTTGAGATCATCCATTTTCTTCTCGGCTTCGGCGATTTTCTTGTCCAGGTCGGCTTTGGCCTGCCCGGTTTGCGTCTGGGCATTGGATTTCAGGTCATTCAGTTTCCTGCCCAGCTCGTGGAACTGTTTCTCGGCAGTTTTGTTGAGTTCCTTGATTTGCTGTTCGGTGTAGTGTCCGGCCGTCACGGCGGCGTTTTTGCCCGCCTGCTTCACGTCCTCGGCGGTGGTCGTGTTGTTCGATTGCGCTTGCGACAACAGCGGCGCGGCGACCAGCAGCGATAGAACGACGAATCCCTGTAATCTCTTCATATCGGATGACCTCCTGTGAACCTGCCAACAGCTTACATGTCTGCGGTTTGAGTGCAAGTTCTACTGGCAAATGGCTTGCGGTGGCGGCGGGGGGCGGTGTAAGAAGGCGGCGAGATTCCAAGGAGATCTCGGATGGCACAAACGACACGGGGGCGCACGGCGCTGGCGGGTTATCTGTTTCTATTGCCGAATCTGCTCGGCTTTCTCGCGTTCACGTTGTTGCCCGTGCTCGCGTCGCTGGCGCTGAGTTTCTACGCGTGGGACCTGTTCACGGCACCGAAATTTGTCGGACTTCATAATTTCATCGCGCTGATGCACGACCGCGATTTCTGGTATTACGCGTACAACACGGTGTTCCTGATGCTGGCGATTCCCGTGAACATCCTGGGATCGCTGTTGTTGGCGGTGGTGATGAACCAGAAACTGCGGGGCATTGTGGTGTTTCGCACGATGTATTTCCTGCCGAGCATCGTCGCGGGGGTCGGCACGTACCTGTTGTGGCGGTGGATTTACAATCCCGACTACGGGCTGATCGATACCATCATCGCGAACTGGTTTCCGCGGTGGCTGAACGACGGGATTCGCGGGCTCGGCGTGGAATGGCCGCCGCAGTGGCTGACCTCGGTAACATGGGCCAAGCCCGCGCTGATGTTCATGAGTTTCTGGACGGTCGTGGGCGGGTACAACATGATTCTGTATCTTGCGGCGTTGCAGGGCGTGTCGCCCGAGCTGTATGAGGCGGCGGACATCGACGGCGCGAACGCGTGGCAACGGTTTTGGGCGATCACGTGGCCGATGGTCAGCCCGACGACATTTTTCGTGCTGACGATGAGCCTGATCGGCGGACTGCAGGGCGGATTTGAACAGGCGTTTGTCATGACGCGCGGCGGGCCCGCGGGCGCGACCACGACGATCAGCTATTACATCTACAATCACGCGTTCGCGTGGAACCACATGGGCTATGCGGCGGCGATTGCGTGGGTGCTGTTTGCCGTGGTGTTCGGGGTGACGCTGATGAACTGGCGGTTTGGAGGACGGATTGTCCATTATTGATGACAACTGAAACGACTACCCCTCACCTTAATCCTCTCCCCCAAGGGGAGAGGAGACCTCTAGCCTGGAGGTTCGGATCACCTCGCGAACTCGGCTCCCCCAAAGTGGAGAGGAAAATTTTCTCGCCCTTCAGGGGAGAGGGTCAGGGTGAGGGTGTTTCGCAAGCGAGATGAAATGGCAGTGAAGAAAATTGTCACATATCTGGTACTCGGCGGCGTCGGGCTGTTCGTGCTGTTACCGTTTTTGTGGATGCTGTCGACGTCGGTGAAACCGGCGGGGGACGTGTTCGCGTCGATTGAGAATCCCATCAAGGCGTTCGTGCCGCGGGAGACGCAGTGGAAAAATTACGGGCAGGTGTACGACACGACGCAGGCGATGGGCGGCGGGTTCGCGCGGTGGTACCTGAACAGCATTCTCGTAGCGGTCGTCGTGACGCTCGGGCAGGTCACGACCAGCGCGTGCGCGGCGTATGCGTTTGCACGGCTGCGGTTTCCCGGCCGCGACAAACTATTTCTCGGTTATCTCGCGACGATGATGATTCCCGGCGCGGTCACGATGATTCCGAATTTCATCTTGATGCGCAAGATTGCCGAATGGCTGACAGCGGTGGCGCCGTCGGTCAATTGGGACGCGTCGAGAGTGGTCTACCTGTTTGGGCGGACGTATGAAGCGGGGCGATTGGTGGGGCTGGATTCGTATTTTGCGTTGGCGGTGCCGGCGATGTTTTCGGCATACGGCACGTTCATGCTGCGGCAATATTTCCTGAGCATCCCGCGCGATTTGGAGGAAGCGGCGACGATCGACGGGTGCGGGCTATTGCGGATTTTCACGACGATCATTCTGCCGCTGAGCAAACCGGCATTGGCGACGTTGACGATTTTCACGTTCATGGGCAACTGGCAGAGCTTCTACTGGCCGTTGATCGTGCTGACGCAGGACTCGATGAAAACGTTGCCATTGGGATTGTTATCGTTCATGGGCTTGTACAGCACGCAGTGGAGCCTGCTGATGGCGGGATCGATGATGATGATTCTGCCGGTGATAATTGTCTTTCTTGTGGGGCAGAAATGGTTTATAAGCGGGATCCAGTTGGGCGCATTGAAAGGTTGAACGAATAGGGCGTCAGGCATGTATCGCGGTCGAATAAATCCAACCCGGGAACTTCTCCAGGAAGTCCGTCGTCGTGTGCCCTCGGGAACCCGGCTCATTCCGGAGGCATTTATCACCGACCACCGACGGCCGGTGCTCGAAAAACTTTCCGAACTAACGCCGGAGACGTTTTATCTCTTCGATGAGATCACCGCGCAAGCGTTCCGCGATGCCGTGGTTGAGATCGGAGCGCGCGATGGCGGGGGACGACTGACGGTGTGCGATCCGTTTCCCGTGTTGGGTCGGGCGCAGCAGCACCGTTTGCAGCGCGTGGCCGGCAAGGTGGACCGGGTCCGCGTGTTGCGGGTCGGAACCGCCAACGTGGCGGCGGTGGGCGATACGTCGATGGAGTTCTGCGATATCGCGGCCAATCCGCTGGCGCGATACAGCTTTGCGATCAAGGAAGGCATACGCCCCCTGTTATTCATTTGCCGGAGAGATGGGCGGCCGAAAACTTCTGAAACACGCCGAAGCGCCGGATTTTTCTCCGTCAGCCGCGACGTGGTGGAGGAAGTGGCCGATGACGTGGAGTTGTTGCTGCGCGGGGTGGCGACGACAATGGCGACGTTTGAGGAGTTGGAGCTGCTGCATCGGACGACCCAGCGCGTGTCACGGGAATTGGAGAGTTATTCCCGGCGAGTGGAATGGGCGGTGCGGCATGCGCGACGCCGGCCGGATTCGCTGACGCCGGCCCGGTTCGACCGGATTGTTGGCCAGGCCATTGCCAAGATGGGCCAGCTCAAGGAGATACCGCGGCGGGCGTTGCGGTCCATTGACAAGGGCGGGTTCTGAGCAAGGCGTAGAGCGCCTAACAAGACTTGCCGTTGATCGTAGCCGCACCGTTGCCATCTGCTGATGGCGTCTCGCGGACTCGGCTCAGGGTGCGTGAGAATCAGATTATCTGCGCAGGCTAAAGCCTGCGGCTACGGGTTTTGCTCAGCGACACCTTTGCGAGTCCGTGGTGTTGGAATACATTGTAAGTGAAGAAATCAAAGTCTGTTGAACGGAGGACTTGATTATGAAACGGATTCTGAAAGCCATCAGTGGTTTCGCGGTCGTGGTCGCGGCGGTATGTTTGCTGAGCGCGCCGGCCCAGGCCCGCGTGTTTGTGAACGTGGGGTTTGGGTTCCCGTTCTTCTACGGCCCGGCGTATTATCCGGCGTATGCGTATTATGCGCCGCCGGCCTACTACTATGGGCGGGGGCCGTATCGGTATTATTACGCGCCGCGCGGGTATTACTATTACCGCGGCGGACGCTGGTACTACCGGTAAGCGGAAGCGCTAGAGGTTGGCGTATGGACGGTGGGGCAGCTCACTGCTCTTTCGGGTGAGCGCCAAGGTGAAGCCTTTCCGAGTAGCGACCGTTCCTGCCAATGGCATGATTGAGGCCGACCAGCGTGTGCAGTATTGTGCTGACCATGGCTCAACGCTATCCAAAGCTTACTTGTAAGTGCCTCGGCTGTGGTCAGGAACACACACAGTTAGTTTCATGGTTCAAGGGGCTCAAGATGAGGTGTCCTTCTTGTGGAGGAGATATAGATTCCAAGCCACTGCAAGAGCTGGTGACAAAAACCGTCAATGAGGAGCTAAAGCGGCTTCGTTCCGAGTAGCCAGATATTGTCTACTCTAGAATCTCAAGCTGAACCCTTACCGGGCAGGATTGTGCGAGGGACTTCCGCCGGATTGACGCCCGCGGTCGGAAAGTCTACGATGCTCTCCATGAAGGCGTTTCTCAAAACCCTTGACGAAGGCAGCAAGCGATGGACACGACAACGCTTGATACTCTAGTGCGGACGGAAGGGCGACCGAGGTTGCGTTGGTTGACTGTTTGGACTTACTTTTTGTTTGTCTACACAATACTAGCATACGGCCTTATAGCGGCATTGATCTTCTCGGCTTCGACAGGGAACGAATCAAGCCGCAAATTATGGCCCATCTCGACCGCAATCCTTGGTACGCTTGGATTACTGTCCGCGGTGCTGGCTACGGGATTGCGTCGAAGACGACTTTGGGCATGGAGAGCAAATTGGATAGCACTGGCTCTTTTTACGGGCGTGTTTGCGTCTTTGTTCGCCCGTAATGACACAGGTGTCTTCCTGTTCTATTTGGTGGTTTTGGGAGCCACTTGGGGGTCGGCCAATTTTATATATTTCAGGAGAAGGCGTCTCCTCTTTCGTTAGCTTCACGGGGTCACTTACCGGAGAATCTGTGCGCATTGAATTTGACATGTTCCGTTCCGAGACGATGGGTTCGTTTGAGTCCCTGGCCGAGTTCCGAGACATAATTGAGGCCCAGATGCAGGAGGTCAAGCAACTCGACCGTTCCCGAATCATTAGCGAGTTCAAAGCCTCTGATCCAGACGACCGTGACGAAGTAGGGATGGTTCTGGCGGAGAGGGATGCGGAACTCGAAGTCCTCGACCGCAAGTTCGCAGTGACCTACCCCCGTCTGTGCCGGTACTCTTTCCTGACGATGCTGTTCATGCACGTGGAGGCGAATCTCAAGGCCGTTTGCGATGAGATTGCAAAGAGGAAGAAGCTTAGGTACCACGTTTCTGAATTTCGGGGGGCGGTTTTAGAACGAGCAAAAACTTTCCTCATCAAAGAGGCTTCGTTGCCGCCGCTACCATCTGCAACTTGGGAAGCCCTATCGAATTTGCAGAAACTCCGGGACTGCATTGTACACGCCGGAGGACGGGTTGCGAATTCCCGGGACAAGGCCGACATCGAACGACTAACAGAACAGAACTTGGGACTGGGCATAACACCCCCCACATTCCCCGACCTTCCGGAAGACTATCCATGTATTGAGGATAACGAAGTTGGTCTACTCCAGATCGAGCCTGGCTTTTGTATCGCCATAGTCAATTCAGTGAAATCACTGTTCAAAGAAATCTTCGATAGGTCAGGATGCTTCGGCCCCGATCATGTCGTGCGGGTCGATTAGGCGTCTGGACTGGTTTCGATGGGTCGTCGTTCGGCCCGCCGCATACTTCAATCCATCGTGCGGGCCCTTCGGCTGGCGTGACGCGAACTGCCCGCCCCTGTTGTGTGAGGGTGTATCCGCCATGGATTTCAGGTTTGATTACTATATCGTCTTGTGATATGGTGGCCGCGCCATGAATAAGTTTGTGGTTGATGGTGAGGATGGGATAGGGGATTGCGACCGGGCCGGGGATGCGGCTCGGCGGGAGCCCCGAAAAGGATTCGGGGTAAACCTCGCCCTCCAAGCGACCCGATGCACGGCGTCAGAGCGCCGTCGCTACAGCACGACGGCAAGCGGGACGCTCGCCCTACAATTCGGAGAGGCACGGCGGCAGAGCGTCGTGGCTACATGGCAATGCAGGAAGGGGGAAGGGCCCAAGAGGGAGGGGGGTTGCAAAACGAACCCAATTTCGATCAAGCCGGCGTGGAAAAGTGTGGGAAACGAAGCCAAAAACGAAGCCAATTGCCGCATACGAGAGAGGCGTTTGCCAGCTGAGCACGACATGCTCGCGTCTCGTCGGACTCAGTTTGGAGGGCAGAACGGGTGCCGGGACGGCGTATTTGGAGCAAAAAGGCGGTGCGGCGCGATACCTAAACCCTTCGGCTTCGCTCAGGGCAAGCTCTCGGCATCGCGCCCTACAATACGGAATGAAAACGGCATCGAAGCGGCCACGCGGGAGCGTGGCCCCAACGAAGTTTGGTGCGGCGCTACAGCACTTCGGCGAGGGTGGCGGGAACGCCGATGATCATAGCGTCAGCGTCGCGGTGGGTTTATCCTGGCTGGAAACGGTGACGGCGGTATGGTTCGCGCCGATCTTGCGGAGTTTGTCCGCGACGGTTTGTTGCGCCAACTCGGGCCGGTTGCAATCGCGGCTGAGATGCGCGAGGAGCACGTGACGAAGTTTGTCGCAGGCGACATCGCTGGCGAGGGTGGCGGCGGCATCATTGCTGAGGTGGCCGTGGCGGCTCATGATGCGTTGCTTCAGGGCCCAGGGACGCGCGGCGTCTTCTTGCAGGAGCTTCAGGTCGTGGTTGGCTTCCACGACCAGCACATCCATTTGACGGACGCGTTCGGTGACGAGCTTGGTGGCGTGGCCGAGGTCGGTCAACACGCCGACGGCGAGGCCGGAAGCCGGGTGGCGAATGACGTAGCCGACAGGATCGTAGGCGTCATGCGGGACGGTGAAGGATTCGATGAGCAGATCACCGACCTCGAACGACCCGCCCGTGGAAAACAAGCGCCAGGAAATCCGGATGGTCGCCGGCCATTCCGGGTCGGTCGTCACGGCCTCGGCGGTGAGACGATTGGCGTAGACGGGCAGGGGGCGCGCCTTGCACAGGACGCCGAGGCCACGCACGTGATCGGAATGCTCGTGCGTGAGGATCACGCCGCTGACCTGGTCGATGTTGCGGTTGATGAGCGCGAGGCGCCGGGCGATCTGACGACCGCTGAGGCCGGCATCGACAAGAAGTCGCGTCGTGTCGGTTTCGATCAAAGTGCAATTACCGGCGCTGCCACTACCCAAAATCGTGATGTGCATCCCCACGCGCCGATAGTACACGGAGGACGGAATGACTCAAGCTTTCTGCAATTGGAGGAGCGCGATTTCGGGCGGACAGTTGAACCGCACGGGCGGGGCGATCATGCCGACGCCGCGGTTGACGTACATCTGCGTCTCGCCGCGGACGAACAACCCGTGGGCGTACTTTTGTCCGTAATGCGACGGGACATGCGGCGGGCCGTAAAAGGGAATGACGATCTGGCCGCCGTGGGTGTGACCGGCCAGAATCAGGTGCGAACCTTTCTGCCACCAGTCTTCAAAGGAATCGGGGTTGTGCATCAACACGAGCGAGAAAGGCGTATCGACATTGCGAAAGGCGCGGACCACGTCCACGCCGTCCGTCCAATAATCGCCGAGGCCGACGATGGAGAGCGGCTCGCCGTTGATGCGGATTGTCTGGCTGGCGTTGCGGAGAACGGGAATGCCGACGGATTCGATGGCGGTGGCGACGGCATCGCCGCCGTACCAGTTATCATGATTGCCCAACGAGGCGAACACGCCATATTTGGCACGGGATTGGCTCATGCACTGGGCGCACGCGTGTACCATTTCGGCTGGTGGGGACGTTTCCTTGTACAGAAATTGGATCAACCGGCCGATATGAGGATAGTGACGGGAAAGGTGGTGGCCAACGGTCAGATAATCGCCCGTGAAAACCATGAGGTCGGGCGCGAGGGCATTGGCCGTGGCGATGCATTCGGAGAGGTACTCCGAACCGATCACGCGGCTGCGGTGAAGATCGGTAAGATGAGCGATGGTGAGGCCATTAAACGCGGCCGGAAGTCCCTGAATGACAACTGGAATGCGACGGACGTGGGCGAAGCGGGGTTCGATGAGCGTTGAGTATGCGAATCCGCCGGCACCGGCGATTGCCGATGACCAGAGCAGGCGTTTCAGAAATGTGCGACGGGTGATGTTTGGCACATGCGTTGGACAATATTTGGCCTTTACTTGTTGAATGTCACGAATATAGTGAAGCGGGTCTGGCGAGACGCAAGCCCGCAAGGATAGAACAAGGAATCATGGCAGGTCCGGGATTACATCAAGTACAGCGATTATCGCTGCAGCAGATTTTGGCGCCGCAGTTGCAGCAGAGCCTTCATTTGCTACAGGTGCCGACGCTGGAACTGCGTTCGCTGGTGCAGGAAGAGTTGCAGCAGAACCCGCTGCTCGAAGAGATTGCCAAGGATGAGCCGCGGGTCGAGGTGGAATCTCCCGAGAGCGAGCCGGAAGTCGACAAGACCCCGACCGCTGAGGAGCGGGCGGAGTTCAAGGAAGAATTTGAGGTCCTGTCCAAGCTCGACGAAGAGTGGCGGGAGTATTTTTCCCAGACGAGCAGTTTTCGCTCGCGGTCGCCCGAACAGGAGGAGCAGCGGCAACATTTCTTCGACTCGATCGTCCAACAGGAATCGTTGCAGCAACACCTGATCCAGCAGCTCAGCTTTATCAATGTCACCGACGAGAAGCGCAAGGTGGCGGAATTGATCATCGGCAGCATCAACGATGACGGGTATTTGCTGACGCCGATTGAGGAGTTGGCGGTCAGTTCGGGTCTTCGGCTGGAAGATTTGCAGGAGATGCTCGATCTGGTGCAGACGTTTCATCCCGTCGGAGTCGGCGCCCGGAACCTGAAGGAATGCCTGCTGATCCAGTTGGACCGGCTGGGCAAATCGGAGTCGATCGAGGCGGTGTTGGTCAACCAGCACCTGGACGATTTGGGACGGAAGCGATTTCCGGAAATTGCGCGGGCGATGAGCCTGAGCGTCGAGCAGGTGCAGCAACTGGCGAATTTCATATCGACGCTGGAGCCGAAGCCGGGGCGGATGTTTACCACGGAACAGCAACAGTACGTCGCGGCGGACGTCGTGGTGCAGAAGGTGGGGGAAGAGTACGTGGTGATGCTCAATGACGAGCAGATACCGCATTTGCGCATCAGCAACACGTACAAGGAGCTGATGGCAAGCGGCGAGAAGTCCAACGACGCGCGCGATTACATCCGCGACAAGATCCGCGCGGGCAAATTCCTCATCAAGAGCATCCACCAGCGGCAGCAAACGATTTACAACATCGCGAAGGTGATTGTCGAACGGCAGCGCGAGTTTCTCGACAAGGGCATCTCGTTTCTGCGGCCGTTGACGATGGCGCAGGTCGCGGAGGTGGTGGGCGTGCATGAAACGACGGTCAGCCGCGCGGTGGCCAACAAGTACATGCAGACGCCGCAGGGGTTGTTCGAGATGAAGTATTTCTTCACGCCCGGGTTCGAGACGACCTCGGGCGGCGCGATGAGCAACACCAGCGTGAAAGAGCAGATTTCGAAGTTGATCGAGCGCGAAGACCAGACGAAGCCGTTGTCTGACCAGGAAATCGTGGCGATCCTGAAAGAGCAGGGCATCCCCATCGCCCGCCGGACCGTGGCGAAGTACCGCAACGAGTTGAACATCCTGCCGAGCAATCTGCGCAAGACGTATTAGCCGAGCTTCGGTGTTCGTCCGGAGGGCGACGCCTCCCGGCGAGCTGAAGGAAATGTCATACCAACCAAGAAGCGGCTCGGCAGGAGCCTCGCCCTCCAAAGGCCTCGGATTCAATTGGGCGGTAAATAACCGAAAGCGGCGGAGACAAAGCCCGACGCGGGTTAGTTTCGCTCGTGGGACGGCTGCTTGTCGATGAGCGGCATGCCGACCTTGTCGGCGATTTCGTGGAATTCGTCGCGGGAGACGGTGTCGAGGGTTTTGCCGCGGCGTTTGAGGTGTTCGTTGAGCTTGATGGCTTTTTCCTGCATCGTGCCGTGGGTTTCCTCGCTGCCGCCGACCAGTTTGAAGTTGTCGCCGGTGGTGATGCGGGTGTGGCCGTCCTTGTTGTCCAGACCGAGGCCGAACAACATGGCTTTTTTCTTTGTTTTCGCGGGTTTGGCCGGCTTCTTCATCCAAGTCAATTTACCAGACTGGAGCAGGGATTGCAATGGGGCCCGCGGACTCGCCTGAAAAATGTGTCCGGATTCGGCTTGCAACCAGTGGGAAGCTCTAGTATGTTCCGCCGCCCTGAGAGATTTTCATGAAAGCCAAGATACATCCCGAATACGTTGACGCGGTGATTCACTGCGCGTGCGGCAACATCATCCATACGAAATCGACGCGCAAGGACATGCGCATTGGCATCTGCTCGAAGTGCCATCCGTTTTTCACGGGCACGCAGAAGTTTGTCGATACGGCGGGCCGCGTGGAGCGGTTCCAGAAGCGGTACGCCAAGAAGACGAAGTAGCGGATTTTCCCGAGAACTTCGCGCTGATAATTGTCGGCGCGAAGTTTTTTGCTTTTACCGGGGGATCCACTGGGACAGCGGACGCTGCAACGACGACGACGCCAACCGGAGCGGTTGGCCTACAACGTAACGGAAACAGCGCGATACCCCAAAACGACATGGGCATCGCGCCCTACAATACGGATAAGAAGCGGGCAAGCATGGGTGACAGAACACAGCCATGACCACACTTCCGAACATTGATAAATTCCGCAAGCGAGCGGTGGAATTGGAGACCGAACTCGCCAATCCAGCGGTGTACTCTGATCAGCGGCGGGCGGGCGTCCTGGCGCGAGAACTCCAGCGGCTGAAGAAGCTGTTGGGCGACTACGCGGCGGCGGCGGCGGTGATCAAGCAGATTGGCGAGAACGTCGAGTTGGCCGCGTCGGGTGACGCGGAGATGGCGGAACTCGCGAAGGGGGAACTCGACGATTTGCAGCGGAAGCTGGAGAAGCTGCAGTTGGACATCCAGATGGGACTGGTTCCGCCGGACCCGAACGATTCGCGCAACACGATTGTCGAAATTCGCGCGGGCACCGGCGGGGAAGAAGCGGCGTTGTTTGCGGGCGATCTGTTCCGGATGTACAGCCATTATGCGGACGGTCAGGGGTGGAAGATCGAATTGATGGACACGAGCCCGAGCGAGCGGGGCGGGTTCAAGGAAATCGTATTCTCGATGCTCGGTCAGGACGTGTACAAGAAGATCCGTTACGAGAGCGGGGTGCATCGGGTGCAACGCGTGCCCGAGACCGAGGCGCAAGGGCGGATTCACACGAGCACGGCGAGTGTGGCCGTGTTGCCCGAGGCGGAGGAAGTGGACGTGCAACTCAAGCCGGAGGACATGGAGATCACGGTGTGCCGGGCGAGCGGGCCGGGCGGTCAGGGCGTGAACACGACCGACAGCGCGGTGCAGATTCATCACAAGCCGAGCGGATTGATTGTGCGGTGCGCGGATGAGCGGTCGCAGATCAAGAACAAGGCGAAGGCGTTGCGGGTGCTGCGGTCGCGGTTGCTGGCGCACAAGCAGGAGGAAGAGGAAGCGCGGATGTCAGCGGCGCGCAAGAACCAGATTGGGTCAGGCGACCGCAGCGAGAAGATTCGGACGTACAATTTCCCGCAGAACCGCGTGACGGACCATCGGATCAATCTGACGATCCAGAATCTGCCGGCGATTCTGGAGGGGGATCTGGAGGAGTTGATCGGCGCGTTGATGACGGATGATTTGAACAAGCGGCTGGCCGAGACGACGAAGTAAGGAGCTGAAGGAGCTGGTGGAGCGCTGGCGGTCCGGTGCAGGCATGCGGTCGGAATGCCGGTGCCAAACAGAGAGGCAAATCATTTAGCGATAATCTGTTAGATAGCGCGTCATTCGTCCGGACGAGCGGATTGACTAATGACGGCGATATTGCTACAATGAAGCCATGAGCAGGGTATTAAGGGTATTAAAAGCGGTGGTACTTGTCACGGGCTTGCTGATGGTTGTCGGCTGCGCCAATATGGCGGTCAGTAGCAACACTTCGCAGCAGAACCAGGCAGGAACCACGTGTTGCCAACAGGCGAGCGCCTCTCTCTGGCCATTCACTGACAACTACCCGGTGCCGTAACGGCAGGGTGGGATGTTTGCGAGCTGTCGGGCGTCCAGTGGGAACAATCTGCTGGATTACGGGCTGAAGTTGAGCGGCGAGCAGAAGTGCCTCTACAAGGTGTGAGGGTTGTGCTAATCATCGTTCTTGATGGTTCGCGTGCGTGAGAGAACTGCCGTAATGGCGGCGTGGATGGCGCTGCTGGTGACGGCTGTCTTCAGCTTCGGGCAGGAGCCCGCTCCCAAGATTTCGCGCGAGGATGCGATTTCCATCCAAATCGGGCTCGATGACGCGGGGTTTTCGTGCGGGCAGATTGACGGGAAATGGGGCGGGATGACGCGGCAGGCGCTGGCGGCGTGGCAACAGGCGAATGGGTTGAAGGCGTCGGGTGAGTTTGATGCGATCACGGCGGCGAATTTCCCGGCGGGCGAGGCGAATTATACGAATTATGTCGTCACGGCGGCCGACCTGACGAAGCTGACTCAAATTCCCGAGGACTGGAAGGCGCGATCGCAACTGACCAATATGTGGTTCGAGACCGTGTTGCAGATGGTCGCTGAGAAGTCTCATGCGTCGGAGGGATTGATCAAGACGCTGAATCCCGGGATCACGAATTGGACGGGCGTGGCCGTGGGTCAATCGATCACCATGTTGAATTTGTCGCCGTCGCGGCTCGTGCCGGCGGCGAAGGTGCGGGTAAGTTTGTCGGCCAAAACGATCACGGCGTACGACGATGGCGGGAAAATGATCGCGCTGTTTCCGTGTTCGATTGCGGCGGACAAGGAGAAGCGAACACCGGGGCAATTGACCGTGCAGACGGTGGCCGTGAACCCGAACTACACATTTGATCCCGTGAACTTTCCCGAGTTGGACGACACGCAGAAGGGGTACGGCAAACTGATCGTTCCGCCCGGCCCGAAGAACCCGGTCGGCACGGCGTGGATCGGCTTGAGCCGGGTCGGTTATGGGATACACGGCACGCCGCATCCCGACCAGATTGGCAAGACGTTTTCGCATGGATGTTTTCGGTTGGCGAATTGGAACGCCAATCGTCTCGCGCAGATGGTGCCGATCGGCACGGCGGTGGACGTGGTGGAATAGCACCGGCGCTTCAAGCGGCGGTCATGGATGACGAGAAAACCCGCTGCTCCTTGGGCACAGATATCCCTTGTGTTTCCCACATTCCGACGTATATGGAAGGTGGAGAGTCGAGGGGAAGTTGCAGGCTGCCACGTGTAGGGCAGTGCAGTTCAAGCCTCGGCTCTCTCACGTTTTTGGCGTCAGTTCAGGCAGTCTTGACTTTTTCCGCCCCCGCTAGTAGCAACAAACTGTTGGATCACGACCCTGACTGTTAGTCAGTTCCGTTATGCACTTGACAAGGTATCCCTTCATCTATGTAGTGCCGCCACGATGAAGCGTCTTTTGAGGCGGGCCCGAACGTTCATTTGGGGTGGCGCCAGATCCCCGTTGCTTTTTTCAGTCCTGCTCCTGGCAAGCGCAACCTCCGCTCTGGCACAGGACGTCACCGCTGTCTTCGTTCCGCCGTCCGGGTCCCTGGCGGCGGGCAGTCGCTCGAGTCTTTGGCTCTACTGCTTCAACAATTCGACCAATTCTATAGGTCGAATCTTCGAACCGAGTCTCAACTGTACCCTCATCTCGCAATCCGTCTCACTCGAAACGGTTTTGTTATTGAATACCAACAGCGGTCCGATGGCGGCGACGATTGCGCCCGGCAGTTTCGTCAAGGTGGAATACCTGCTGGACCTTCCGTTAACGACCAGAGGTCAGGTCACGCTGGATATCAGAAACTATAATCAGGTGATGGTCCTTGTGGAAGCAGCCTCGACGGGGATTCCATTGGTAACGCCGCGACCGTCAACGTCCCCTTCGACCAACGCGGCTCCTGAGTACGAGTTGGGGGAATATCTCGGCACGCATATGTCCTTCTACGAGCCGATTTATTTCATCATGGGCACAGCTCCCGCGGTTGAATTTCAGTTTAGCTTGAAATACAAACTCTTCGATTTCAAGGACAACTGGGATCCGTTGACTCACGTCTATTTTGCCTATACGCAGACCTCTTTTTGGGATGTCTTCGCCAAGTCCCCGTCCTTCTACGACACCAGCTACAAACCATCGGGGTTCTTTTATTATCCCGATGTGTTTCAGAACAACTTCTTCCAGCTCGATCTCCAACTCGGCGGCGAGCACGAATCGAATGGTCGTGGCGGCACCCTGGAGCGCAGCATGAATACGATTTACCTGCAACCCAAAGCCACGTTTGACCTGCCGGGCTATTTGCAGTTCTCCCTCCAACCGCGCGCCTGGTTCTACTTCCGAGTGGGTGACAACAATCCCGACATGGACCAGTACCACGGATACGCCGATCTGCTCGCCGCCCTGACGTGGCTCGATCCAAATTCCGGCGAGAAAATTCAGTTGTCCACGAAATTCCTCATCGGCGACGAGGGATCTCATGCCGGGCTGCTATACGATTTGAGGTTTAACCTGGCCAACCTGCCTGTGCTGCGCAAATTCAACCCGTCAATTCAAGTGCAGTACTTTACCGGCTACGGCCAGACCTTGCTGCAATACAACGAAACCAGCCATGCCCTGCGCGCCGGCCTTTGCCTCTGGTATTGACCCTGTGCCAACTCGGGAACGATCAACCGAAGTAATTCCTTGAGTTTTCGGGGAGCAGCGACCGCGTTGCCTATCCCGGGCGGCCTCGTGATTATTTACCGCGGCACGTCGCATCGCGACCAGATCCGCAAGACGCTGTCGCACGGGTGTTTTCGGTTGGCGAACTGGAATGCGAACCGTCTCGCGCAGATGGTGCGGGTCTGCGCGCCAGTGGAAGTGGTGGGGTAGGCTCTCTGTTCTTGCAGCGGATAACTCCGGCACTAAAGCTTGTGTAACGGAGGGGTGAAAACCTGAAAAAGAAGATCGTCCTGCTCGTTGGTTCCGGTATTTCCTTTGCGACGGGAGTGCCTTCTACTCAAATTATCACAGATCGTCTACGACAGAGATGCTTCGACAAGCTCAGCATGACGGCATCCGCAGGGGCGCATTGCCCGGGGGTTTCGAGCAACCCGGTCTTTTGTGCCTCAAGTAGCGGCCTTCGTGGACAATCTGGGATGTACCGGCGCTTCGCGTGTGGCATGGCTCTGGCGGGCCGGGCTACTGGATGGGCATGGAGGGGCCAGGTTTTTCGAAGCGACGGCGATTCGGATGGTTGCAAAGGAAGCTAAAGCCCGCCCGTAACACATGCGCGCAATCGTCGGGGGTTTTCACCAGGCAATCGGAGAAGGGGAGATAGTCCCCGAGATACCGGGTTTGGCAGGTTTTCGGATCGGGAAAACGCCGCGGCTTGGCGACCTTGTCGTCGGTCGCGCTCGGCGTCGTCAGACCAACTCGAACCGGTTTGTTCATACCCAACGTTCCTCTCCCAACCGTTGCCTCGCTTCGATCAGGACCCAAGCGCTCTCGCCGATCTGGGGTTGACGTTAGCATTCTGGTGGGGGCAAGTCGAGGACTGAATTCGGCGGGAGCGTCGCTTATCGCTTTTTGAGATTGGTCTCGTGTGGGGAGCGATTTTCTGTTAGAATCCTCGCGTGAAGAATAGGCTGGCAGGAAGTCGTCGCGAATGCCACGAAAGGCTGACGCAGACCGACAAGGATGTTCAGGACGCGGCGCTCACGCAAGCGGTTTTTGAGGCGGGGGCAGGAATGGAGGAGGGGGAGCAGACCCCGTGGGGGGTAAATTACCAAACGAACCCAATTCCGTGCAGGCCGGCGTGGAAAATTCATTTTCAGAAAGCCAAAAACGAACCCAAATGGTCTTAGCGAGGAGTTTACAGGTATGCTGTTGATGGTAAACGGGTTGGGTGTGTTTGGCTCACGAAATCCGATTTTGGCGGATTTGCCGCATTTTGAGGTTTTTGAGGCGTTTCCGGGCAGGGTTGTGGGACAGAAAGGGCGTGTTGGGCGGGCTTCGGAGAGGGCCGTAATGGGGACGGGACGCAGCGTGAGGGCACGCGGCCTACAACTGCGACACGGCGTTGGCCTAACGGTCGACAGCCTGGAATCTGGCACCAAGTTGCGGCATGGGAGAGGGCGCTTTCAACGGGTTCGACGTCCGTGGTACTCTCGCTGCGTGACGATATTGGAGGTCATCAACAAGACGACGCCGTTTTTTGAGAAGCAGAGGATTGAGAGTCCGCGGCTGACGATTGAGTTGTTGCTGGCGCATTTGTTGAAGAAGAAGCGGTTGCAACTGTATCTGGAGTTCGAGCGGGACCTGGATGAGACGACGCTGGAGGCGTTGCGCGGGATGGTGAAACGGCGGGTGGCGGGCGAACCGTTGCAATACATCACGGGCGAGGCGGAGTTTTGCGGGTTGAGGTTGATGGTGGACAAGCGGGTGTTGATCCCGCGGCCGGAGACGGAGTTGTTGGTGGAGACGGTGGCGGGGAGAGTGAAAGGCGAAGGCGAAGAGCGGAAAGCAGCGGCGAGGATTGTGGATGTGGGGACGGGGAGCGGGTGTATTGCGATTGCATTGGCAAAGAAATTTCCGGACGCGGAGATTGTCGCGCTGGACGCAAGCCGGGATGCGTTGGACGTGGCACGCGGGAACGCGACGCTGCATCAAATCGAAAAAAACATTCGCTTTTTGGAGAGCGATTTGTTACAGAATCTGGACGACAGCTTGCGCGTGGATGTGATTGTGTCGAATCCACCGTACATCGCCGATGGGGAAATGGCGAAGCTGCCCAAGGAGGTCAGAGACTTTGAGCCTGTGTGCGCGCTACAGGCGGGTGAGGATGGACTCAAAGTCATCCGACGCTTGGTCATGGATGCCAGGCGTTTTCTGTCTCCCTCCGGATTTATGGCGCTGGAGCTTGGCGCCGGGCAGCGAGCGGCTGTTGAAGAATTTTTCGGCCAGCAGGGATATGACGTGGTCGAGGTCGTGAAGGATTTGCAGGGGCATGAGCGCGTGGTCGTGGCTCAGCCCCGGAAGTAAAACGTCGGGTTTGGGGAAGCCCGACCGTTGTAGCCGCGAAACATTTTCGCGGTGTGGGGGAATGGCCGCGAATGAGATTCGCGGCTACAATAGTTGTTAATAGCTCAAGCCAAGGAGGGAGCTATGGAAAAAATCATTATCAGCGGAGGGAATCCGCTTCGGGGGACCGTTGAGATCAGCGGTTCAAAAAACGCGGCCCTGCCCGTTATCGCCGCGACATTGCTGACCAGCGAGCCGTGCACCATTCGTGGCGTGCCGAATCTCAGCGACATCCAATTCATGTGCGACATCCTGAAGTGGCTGAGCGTGAAGGTCACGCACCACAAGACGGAGGGTGTGATCGAGATTCAGGCACAGCATCCGCTGGGCGTGGCGCCCTACGAACTGGTGCGCAAGATGCGGGCGTCGGTGTGCCTGCTCGGGCCGCTGCTGGCACGACTGCATAACTGCAAAGTCTCGCTGCCCGGCGGGTGCGTCATCGGTGATCGCCCGATCGACCAGCATCTCAAGGGGTTGAAACGGCTGGGTGCCGATGTGCTCGTGGAGAATGGTTATGTGCACGCCCGGTGCAGCGAACTGACCGGCTCGGACGTGTTCATGGGCGGACGGTTTGGTTCGACCGTGTTGGGCACGGCGAATGTAATGATGGCGGCGGTGCTGGCGAAGGGGACGACATGGATTGAAGGCGCGGCGTGCGAGCCGGAGATCGAAGACCTGGCGATTTTCCTGATCAAGATGGGCGCGAAGATCAAGGGCGCGGGCAGCCATATTCTGGAGATCGAAGGCGTGGAAACGCTCAATGGGGCGGACCATAAGGTGATTACCGACCGCATCGAGGCGGGCACATTCATGGCCGCGGCGGCGATCACGGGCGGCGACATTGAGATCAAAGGCGCGCGCGCCGAACATCTGTGCGCGGTGCGGGACAAGCTGGAAGAATCCGGCGTGACCGTCGAGCGCGCCAACGGTACGATTCGCGTGAAAGGCAATGGTGAACTCAAACCCGTGGACGTGATTACGATGCCGTACCCTGGTTTCCCGACAGACATGCAGGCGCAGATGAGCGCGGTGATGACGGTCACCCCGGGCATCAGCGTGATCACGGAAAAAGTATTCCCGAACCGGTTTATGCACATCAGCGAGATGGCGCGGCTGGGGGCGGATTGTTCGTTGGAAGGCAGCAGCGCCATCGTGAAGGGCGTCAAACGCCTCAGCGGCGCGCCCGTAATGGCGAGCGATCTGCGCGCGAGCGCGGGCCTGGTATTGGCAGGGCTGTGCGCCGATGGCGAGACGGAAGTCAATCGCATTTATCACGTGGACCGCGGCTACGAGCGGATCGACCAGAAACTTCGGCAGCTTGGGGCGAAGATCGAGCGCGTTTCCGAGTAGCGATGAAAAAGCTGTTGTTCCTGGCTCTGATTGTGGGCGTCGCCTACGGCACGTGGAAGTATTTACAGCAGGTGCAGCAGAACGCGGCGGCCCAGCAGAATCGGCTCAAGTCGCCGAGTGAGAAGGCGCTGAAAGACATGGACAAGGAACAGTCGCCCACGCCGTAGCCGGATTTGCGGGGCGCGGATTGAATTCAGGATGAGGGCGGGCTTCGGCCCGCCCTTGGCTTTTGCTGGCGAAGTTCCTTGCGACTGAGTTACCTTGTCCACCCGCAAAGTTGCTGTCGATCTGCTGCCTGACCGTTGAATGCTGACAGCTGATAGCTGCTTGACTTACTTCGTATCCGGCTGGCGAACCACGTAAGTTGAGATTGACTTCTGAGCGGACAACTTAAACGAGGATGGCAATGTTGGGGTCTCTCGTTACTACCGCGTACTGCTGGTGCCCTGGCAGTTACTGCTTACCCTGGCGAACCCCTGCTTCCCGCCTATTCTGATGTTCCGCTCCCAAAGTTCGAGAGAGAGCGGGTTGACTAATGCAAGCCCCCACAGAAAGGGTGCAATTCAAGAATGACCGCTTCATTACCGCCTCCTTTATTGTTACCTACTTCCCCAAAACCGATCTGTTGGCGCGTTTTTCCTTGCAGGGCAACGGAAAGATGTGGGAAAGAACTGGCAACCGAAATGATGTCGGTGAGACAAGAAAAACTATTCTAATGAAGAAAGCACTTCCAATTCAATCAGTTACGATGTGTGGTCTCTTGGGGCTCAGTGCGTTCTTGGCGGCCTGTGGCATTTCGACGGTCGCCTTCGCCCAGTCCAACCAAGTTTCCAATGCGACCCCCGAGCAGTTGGAACCCGTGACGGTGGTCGGAACAAACACGCTTCAAGAGGAGCAGCCCATGGGGCCGTACAACGAGCCGGAGTGGGTGGCTCGGCGACCGTTTGCGATCACCCGTGTTTACGTCCACCCGCCGTGGCAGATGGAGACCGAATTCAGTTGGGACAGGATGTATGACCGTGGCGGCTCGCCCCAGGATGAGATTCAGCAGGAGTTTGAACTCGGTCTACCGTACCGATTCCAGGTCGATTATGAGATTCATGGGGCCAATTTCATCGATGCCTCGAATGTGGCCGGTCCCAACGCCGGTCTTCCCGGTCATGGCCGCTGGAATTACGCCGATAGCGAATGGGAATTGCGGTGGGCGCTGGCCGACTGGGGCAAGATCCTCGCGAATCCGACTTTGAAAGCCGAATGGAAACATGTGAACGGCGGGGGAGACTCCTGGGAAACCGACCTGTTGCTCGGCGACGAGTTGACCAAGGGCTGGCATTGGGGCTCGGATTTCTTCTGGGAGCAGGGGGTCGACGGCAACCTTCATACTGAGAAGGCGATCAGTGTGGCTGTCAGTTATTCGGTGCTCGACGAGAAACTCGCCATCGGCGTGGAAGAGAGAACCGACAGTGAGAATGATATTACGAGCCGCCACGCGTTCCTGAACCAGGAAGTAGGGCCGGACGTGCAATGGCGCCCGACATCGCGCACGCATCTCAACGTCGAATGCCTTTTCGGCGTCACCGGCTGGGCACCGTGGGTCGAAACCTTCGTGTCTTTCGGCGTCGACTTCGGTCCGGGCTCCGAGCCGCCCGAGCGTGTTGTCCCGGCATCGTTGCACATGAAGTAGCGGATTACGAAGGCAGACCGAGGTATGTACCCAAAAGCGAAGACGACACTTGGTATGAAGCTCACCCCCTGTGCGCTGGCCGTGGTGGTGTTGACGGTCATCGCGATGAACTGCTGGGCCGGGGCGTTGGATGGCGCGCGGGCCCAGGTAAAAGTGGCTCGCGCGGACGCGTCCACGGATCAGGACAAGAAAGGGTTCGACGACACGCTGAGCTTTGCCGACGGAAAATTCTCCTCGGCGGCCTTTCAGGCGAAGGGGTTTCAACCCGCGCTGTACAATGGCGAAAGAGAAAAAAACGAAGCCGAGTTTGAAGTCGAACAGACCAACGGCGTCGGCGAGGTGGTCAACTGGCTCGGCAATATCCAGGGCAACCATGTCGGCGGTCGTCTGCATTGGGTGAAGAAGGATGGCACGAGGACGTCTTACTATTTCAATGGGACAACAGACTCGAACGCCGGTAGCTCCACGAACGCTGCCGCCGTCCCGGCCGCGCACAAGTGATTCACCACACGGAAAAAAGTCGGTCTAGCCCAAGTTTTCCTTGCTATGTCGGCCCATCTGTGAGATGCTTTACAGATGGTGACGAGAAAGTTGGTGGTCGTTGGGGTCGCTATGGCTATGTGCGCCGGGGAAACACGCGCGCAAACCGTTGAGACCAATAGCTTTGCTGACATCAATCTGATGGCGACTTTGTGGGAGGTCGACAGTCTTCAGGTTTCTCCTTTGGCCAACGGGCAATATCCATCGATCGGTGCCGGGACCAACCTGTGGCAGTTCACCTTCCCCAGTGGCTCCATCAACTCCGATGGCGATGAAGACATCGAGATGGGTATCAATTCGTCGGGGACCGGTGATAACGGCGGAAACGAAGGCTATTCACCGATCCACACCGAGATTATCAACATAACGTCCGCCCAGGTCTCGCATCTGAACTCGCTGAGCGAGAAACAAGCCAGGACGCACGGCATCTTCCGGTTCTACACCGAGCACTTGGGCGAACGGCAGTTCGAGATTCACCCGATCACCGAGGTGGACACGAACAACGGCGGCACATTTGTGTTCGACAGCGACTACCACAGCAACATCATTGCTGACCCGAACGCGACGACGCACGCCAGCAGTACACTGGTTGATGCGGTCAACGGTTCGGAAACCTTGACGGCCCAAGTGATGGCCGACGGTACGAACATCATCTTCACCTATCCCAGCCCGAACGTTAACTACGTTCAATATGGCGGCACGGCATTGTCCCCCCTGCTGGTTGATTCGGTCAGTCCCTATTTTTACTTCAATCCCACCAGTCCCAGTGTGCCGGGCGTGTCGGTGCGCTGTCGCGTCATCACCAACACGGCAGCGGCAATGAATGCCACGGGGTTGTCGTCAAATCAGGCGCTCAGTGTCGTCAATGGGCTGCTTCGCACGGATATGCTGGTGGTGTCCAACGCCATCGCATCGTTGTCGACCAACCAGAGCAAGACCTTCGCATACCCCAACGAGTTGATCCTGCTGGGTCTGACCGGGCCATCACCGGTGCCGTATCTCTACGTGACGCCGACGGCAGGCAACTTCTCAGTAGCTGGCGGCAAGGGCGGGCCGTTCAATCCATCCAGCACCACATACAATCTGGTGAACATCGGCTCCGGGTCGGTTGCCTGGAGCGCCACCAACACCACCAGTTGGCTGACGATTTCGCCCGCCAGCGGCACTCTGGCAGCCGGCGCCAACACGAATGTCACGGTGTCCTTCAACGCGAACGCGAACAACCTTTTTCCGGGAGGATATTCCGATACGGTGACGTTCACCAACACGACCAATGGCGGCGGCGGCACCAAGAGTTCCGTCAGCCTGACCGTTCAGGAAAGCCCGTTCCTGAATGTCCAGACAGTGTTCATCATTTTGGAGGAAAACCAGAACTGGGCTTCGATCAGCGGCAATGCGGCGTGCCCGTACATTAACAACAGTCTGTTGCCGATGGCCTCGTATGCCACCCAGTATTACAACCCCCCTGGCAATCATCCCAGCCTGCCGAACTATTTGTGGCTGGAGGCGGGCACGAACTTTGGCGTCACGGCGGATGGTGATCCCTCGCAGTACTCCCAGACCAGCACCAACCACCTGGTCACGTTGCTCAACAACGCCAGTATCTCCTGGACGTCGTATCAGGAAGCCATGCCTACTGGCGTCTGCCCGCTCACGGACGTCGGCCAGTACGCGCCGAAGCACAACCCGATGGTGTTTTTCGATGACGTGACGAACACGAACAATGCCAACTCCGCCTACTGCATCGCCAATGTGCGACCGTTTACCGAGCTGGCGGGCGATCTGCAAAGCAATGTGGTTACGCGCTACAATTTCATCACACCGGACCTCTGCGACGACATGCACGGGAACACGGGATGCCTGACTGGCAACGCACTGCTCACGGCCGGTGACACGTGGCTGTCCAACACGGTGGCTGAGATCGTGAGTTCCCAGGCTTACAGCAACAACGGCGTCATCTTCGTCACGTGGGATGAAGGCGAGGGTGGCGACGGTCCGATTGGCATGATCGTGATCTCGCCATTGGCCAAGGGAGGGGGCTATTCCAATAGCGTTTACTACACGCACAGTTCCACGCTGTTGACGATGCAGGAGATCTTCAATGTTGGGCCGTTGCTTGGCGATGCGGTCAACGCCACGGATCTGAGCGATCTGTTTGCCTTCGGCCCAGCGGCATTGTCGGTAACGCCGGCATTAGGTCTGAATTCCAGCGGGCAGATAGGCGGGCCATTCAGTCCTGGTAGTCAAACGTACGTTATGCAGAATACCGGCGGAGCCCCTCTGAGTTGGATCGCCACGAACTCTTCCAGTTGGCTAACCTTGTCGGCCACGAATGGCATACTGGCCGCAGCCGCGAGCACCAATATCACCGCCTCGTTTAATGCCACCGCCAACAGTCTGGCCATGGGCAGCTATTCTGACACGGTTTCCTTCGTGAATCTGACGGACGGTTCAGGCACGACGACTCGGTTTGTGAGCCTGAGCGTTAGCAATCCAGCCGCGCAACTCTCGGTGAGTCCATCGTCCGGACTCGTCTCGGCGGGCCCGCCGGGGGGGCCGTTCAGCCCGATCACCCAGACCTACACGTTGACGAATGTTGGGAACGCCTTAATGAACTGGACAGCGAACAAGTCCACCACATGGCTGACGCTCTCCGCCACGAGCGGGTCGCTGGGCGTGGGTGCCAGTACGAGCGTCACTGCCAGCATTAACGCCAATGCCAACAGCCTGTCGGCCGGTACCTACTCGGATACGATTGGGTTTACCAACACCTCAAGTGGTGCCGGTAATACGACCCGTGCCGTCAGCCTTACTGTCGGCGTCGGCAACTTCGGATTCTTCAGCGACTTCAGCCAGTTTGCCTCCGGCAATCTTGTCGGCCAGCAGGGCTGGACCCAGGTCAGTTCATACACCGGTTCGCCGCTGCAGATCAGCGGGGGCCATGTGGGATTTACCGGCGG
>Ga0326727_10008371_pt1 | contig 26318 bp, 26 predicted proteins | sample MB2enrmetagenome_FD_207643 | JGI IMG/M metagenome (GOLD analysis project Ga0326727, IMG submission 207643) | Lab enriched peat soil microbial communities from McLean, Ithaca, NY, United States - MB29MY | ecosystem: Environmental > Terrestrial > Soil > Wetlands > Peat | place: USA: New York...
GTTTTTTACTTAAACATTGTTCCTGTGACATTTTATTGCAAAAAAGCACATATCCATCATACATACTTAGTGAAACCTACCTTCCACTAATTTGAAGCCCCACGGCGCTTATTTCCTTTTCTTTTTTTAAATTTAGAGCGCAAGATTCTACATGTGATGAAGCCAAATATTGGGCGTATAGCTAGTAAAATTTTCGTTTCATTCGTAAACGCTAAATAAAAAATGAAGTCCGAGCAATATTAAATCTTTTAAACAATTACAAACAGCTGGTGTCTATTTTTCTTTATTTCCCACTTAAAATTAAAAAAAAATAAATATGCACACGGGAATATAGAAGCCATCCAAAAAAAGGAGAATGAAAATAAATGAGATTTGCTAAAAACAAAACTGCAGCAATTGCGATTGCTATATTCTTAATGCTTTCAATGACAGCTTCAATGATGCTAATCCCCAACGCTAACGCACACACGCCCGCATGGAAAATCCCAACATACGCCTACATCAATGCGGCACCTAATCCAGTCGGTGTCGGTCAAAGAGTTGAAGTCATCATGTGGCTTAACTTGGTGATAGATAGTGCAGCCATTGGCAATGATATTCGATTCCACGGTTACCAGCTGACCATAACTGGACCTGAAGGCACAAATACAGTGACGTTCCCCGTTGTAAACGACACAACATCAGCACAAGACTACTACTTCACTCCCACCAAGGTTGGCACATATAGTCTTAACTTCACCTTCCCAGGACAAAAATACACTTATACTGAGCTAATACCCTCCTATTATGGGCCTCCTGCGCAAAGCCAATACTTAAACGATACTTACCTGGCAAGCTCTGCGTCAACAAACCTCACGGTTCAGCAAACACCGATTGCAAGTTACCCAACAACTCCGCTTCCAACGATGTACTGGACACGGCCAATATACGGTTTAAACACTAACTGGTACACGATATCATCAAACTGGCTAGGCAACGGAGCACCCGGATACTTTGGCTTTTTGAGCAGCTATAACTTAGGTGGCAACGGTGAACAATTAGCGGGTGCAGGAGACCTTGTTGGATCTCTTACCAGCCATATTATGTGGACTAAGCCGTTGCAGCAGGGAGGAGTAGTTGGTGGAAACCAAACCGCAATTGAAGGTGATACGTATTTTGAAGGCTCTGCTTACTGCCAAAGATACGACAACCCAATCATAGTCGACGGATTACTCTACTACAATGAACCCATATCCTTTTCAGGGGTATACGAGGAATCGCCCCCGAATCCTATCGGTCCAACTGACTGCGTTAACCTCCAAACGGGCCAACTTGTCTGGTCACAACAGATGCCTGAATTGTCCTTTGCATACATATACGACGTTCAAGATCCCAATCAACACGGAGTTTACCCACCATTACTAATTGCAACTAGCGGAGGCTTCGGCTACCCGCTCGTTTGGGAAGCATTCGACGCATTTACAGGAGACGCACTGTTTAACCTAACAAATGTCCCATCAGGAACAACAATACTAGGTCCTTCGGGAGAACAGTTAATTATTAGCAGCGTAAACTACGGCACTCCCTCGGCACCGAACTACTATCTACAAGAATGGAACTCATCCAAACTATGGTTCAACTCACAAACCGCGGCAATCAGTTACTACACGCCAAACAATGTTCCGTCAATTCTTGACGGAAGCAATCCGTTGATGTTAGATTGGAACTTTTCAGTACCATACCTCAACACAGCAGGAATCGTGACTCAAGTTGGAGCTATATACAACGACAGATTGCTATGTTACAGTGGTAATCTGCCTTCGATGGGTGCTGATTTCATGGGACCCCAAAGCGACACCCCATACACATACTTCACAATCGGAATAAACCCAAGCACGAATTTGGGTACTATACTATGGCATCAGACCTATAATCCGCCACCAAGTAACATAACTGTCTTAGAAGCCGGAATTGACCCAGTAAATCGTGTATTCGTCGAAGATTATAGGGAAACTGGGCAATATGTAGGATACAGCTTAGATACCGGCCAAAGAATATGGGGTCCAACCCCACCTCAAGTAAGCCTTGATTACTACGGCAGCCCAGCATCCGGCAGTTTAGCCAATGCATTCGCTTACGGAAACATGTACAGCAGTGCCTACGGTGGAGTACTCTATTGCTATGACACAAAGAATGGCAATATATTGTGGACTTATGGTAACGGCGGTCCAGGCAACAGCACTAATGCAGGCCTCGAAACACCGTTCGGTGACTACCCAACATTCGTTAACGCTATCGGTAATGGAGTCGTATACACAGTAACCGCAGAGCACACTATTGAAACACCCTTGTTCAAAGGTGCTTTAGCGCGCGCTATCAACGCTACCACAGGCAAGGAAATCTGGACTCTTTCAGACTACACCGGAGAGTTCGCGAGCTTCAGCTATGCCATGGCAGACGGCTATAACACGTGGTTCAACGGTTACGACAACTCAATTTACGTCGTAGGCAGAGGACCCAGCGCGACCACGGTTACCGCCCCTGACATTGGAGTCACAACCGCCACGCCCATAACCATAACGGGTACAGTCATGGACTTTTCCGCTGGCACGAAGCAGCCCGAGCAGGCAGCAGACTTTCCGTATGGCGTTCCATGCGCCTCGGACGCGAGTATGAGCGCTTGGATGAGCTACGTTTACCAGCAGCAACCAGAACCAACCAACTTCACTGGAGTTCCAGTCACGCTGACTGAAACCGACGTCAACCACAACACGTACGTCATCGGCACAACCACAACTAACGCTATGGGCGTATACGGCTTTGTCTGGACACCTCCAATACTGGGCAACTACACGATAGTTGCAACTTTTGCAGGCTCACTTGGATACTACGGATCCTCCGCTTCAACGTACATCTACGCAAGCAGTCCAGCACCAACAGCGGCACCAACGGCTTCACCACCAACAGGCCTAGCAACCACATCGACGGTAGAGTTAGGCATAGTTGCAATAGCGATCATAATCATCATAATCGGCGCTGTAATCGTGTTGCTATTGCTCAGAAAACGACCATAAGCTAAAGAAGCAAAACAAAAACTACTTTCCCCTTTTTTAGTCTTAAAAAGCCATGGAGAAGAGAATATGGGCTGAGAAGGCTCCGGTTAAAATTCACGAAAACTAATTGCCTTTAGCAAGCATTTGTATTTTTTTCTTCTTTAGGTTGTCAGGAGCCTCAGCAAACCCTTAAACTAAATTAGTAAAACCCTTTTTATAAGCAACTTAAGTAGAATTTTAACATTGAAAGCGACGACACTTGAGAATTGAATGATTTTTTTTATCCCACAAAACCTTAATAATCCTGTTAGACTTTTGAAAGTTGAATTTCAACTAATATGGTAAATGGTGAAAAAATAAATCTATGTTTGAAAAATGTGTTTGGGCAAAGTCGGTTTTAAGTTTTTTTTACCTTTATAGAATAATTAGTAATAGAAAAATTCGTGTTTACTCGTATTAGGTGGAATGCGCTTTTAAGGCTCTTTCAGTAGCAAAATTCGGCGGTAGCCTATTAGACGTAGAAGGCAAAAGAATCCCTAAAATCATTAAACAAATAAAACAGATCCGCAAAAAAGATGGCTTTGGCCCAGTCGCCGTTTTTTCCGCGCCTATGGGCTGCACTAACACACTTATCCGGATAGGTGAATCTTACGCGCAAGCGTGCCCGCTTCCTCTTGAACCTGTTTTTGACGTTTATGAAGGGCTAGTGAAGGCTCATGTTAAGGGAAAATGGATTAAACAGGCAGAAAATGCGTTGGCTGATTACAGGGCGTTAACGCAGGCTACTCTTGACTCTGTTAATAAACGTTTCAGCGGCAACATTAGGGCAAGAATCCTAACTTTAGGTGGAGAACTCGCCATGTCAACGTTGGCAGATTACATTTTGAAAAGCAACGGTTTAGACTCCTGCTGTGTCTCGCTTGAAGATTGGCCCATCGTAACGGACGACAACTTTGAGGATGCCATTCCGAATTACGAGTTGAGCAAAAAAAGAATCCACACCTTAATCGAACCGCTGGAAGACGGCAAAATAATTTCTTTAGCAGGCTTCTTAGGCGTTACAGCCGACGGTCTCGAAACGATATTGGGCAGAGGTGGTTCAGATTTGACGGCAGTTTTCACTTCTTGCCTCTTGAAAGACCTGTACGGTACTGAAACATTATTGTACAAAGATGTATCAGTTCAAAGCGCTGACCCGAAAGTGGTGCGTGGACAGAAGACTGAGCATGTTAAGGCGTTTACTTACAATGAGGCTCATAAAGCTTCAATGATGGGGATGAAAATAGTGCAGAGCCCAGCAATTGCCATGGCTAGGCGTTTTTCACAGCCTTTAATGGTGGTGCCGATTGATGAGCCTGAAATGTTCACCGTAATTGAAGCAGAAACAAGCGGCGGAGAGATAGTGAAGTGTTTAACGGGCAAATCGGGCTGCGCAATCCTATCGATGAATGATGAGAAAAGCAGGTCGCTGGAAGATTCCCTGAGAATATGGGAAAAAAGAAATGACTTCATGGATTTAGGCGCCGAAACCATGGAGACAGGGGAGCGGATTCGCGATTTCCTCTTCTTAGACTTAAATTTCCTAAAGAAAAATGAGGAAAAACTTAAGGGCTTTGACGAAAACATGAAAATAGAATACGGCTTAGGCGTAGTCACTCTCATCGGCGACAGAATGAAGGATTCTCCAGGCGTTGCTTCATTGGCTATTAGCGCTATCTCAGGAATTAACATTAAACGCGGCATCTTTGCACCGCACACATCACAAATAATAATAGTTGTCGAGGAAAAGAACGTTAACGCCACCGTTGCAGCTATCCACCTAAAAAAACAAGAAATGAACAAACAATCACATTAACAGCCAAGAATCCATAATTCTTTTCTAATTTATTAACAAAAAATTAGCTTAGTCCAAGAATTTTGAGGACCACAAAATTTTCGCTGCATCAGCACATTTTAAACATTATTATTGAAATAACAAAACACACATTTTGAACATTCTGCAGCTGGATTTTTTCTGCCTAAACTTCAAACTCATTCTTAAAATAAGATGGCATTAACAAACTTCAATTAATGTTGTTTTGTGACGACGAAACGCAGATGATTCTATCGCATGTTTGGACTCTAACCAAGTAAAGCCTCTGCCAGAAAAAGAATATAACGTTCTTGTGACACTAGAAACGGAATTTCAGATGTAACTAGGAGTGACCATATCTGTCTTTAGCAAGATACATTTCAATCAAAAAGTCAGTTCTAGTTATGATTGTAGGTTTGATAGTTTTTGGCGTGTACCTGTATTTCTTCATCGGCATCCACCAGATTCTATTAGTTCTAAAAAGCATTAACTCCCTGCAATACGCATTTTTCTACTCCCTTGCACTCATTACGGTGCTTGGCTCAGTGTTTTTTTGGTCAGCAGCCTGGAATAGCATCCTAAAAGCTCTTTCAATCAACATTTCCTATAGACGGGCTTACCTGTATTACTGGGTCAGCTACTTTACGGATTTAGTTGTTCCTTGTGCAACAGTGTGTGGTGAATTAACTAGATTATACCTTGTTCAAAAGGAGACAAAAGAAAATTATGGCGCACTTGGAGCTGTTGCTGTAACTAACCGCATAGTTGCCTACACGGTAGTAACCGTCGGATTATACACGGGAGCAGCACTTATATTATTCAAACCTGGTGTCCCACCAATCATAACAAATGTTTTCATTTTATTTTTGGTGGGGGTAACAATTTACATGGGGGTTCTTCTTTATCTGGCGTCTGCTAAACAAGCGGCAAGAAACATCGCTGGACTATACCTTAAATTACTCAAAATATTCAGCCCAAAGCGTTACCGCTTAATCAACATAGAAAAAACTCAAGAATCTCTGGCAAATTTCTATAACGGATTTCAAGCTTTCCGCAAAAACCCGAAACTGCTTGTAAAACCCTTTATCTTCCACTCGATTTCGTATCTTCTAGGTCTATCTGTTTTCGTGCTAATTTTCTATGCTCTAGGAATACCCGCGTCAACCCCAGAATTTTACATTGTTGTTTTCTTCATAACAACTGCATTTCAAGATGCAACAGCAAGTTTCTCAGTTGGTTCACTTGAAATTATTTTGGCAACTATCTTGGTGCTCTATGGAATAAGCCCGGGCTTCAGCGGGATTGCAGCGGTAATATTGAGGAGTGCTATTTTCTGGTTTCCGTTATTCGTAGGCTTTCTCTGCGTACAAATTGTTGGAACCAAAAACTTGCTTGCACCTAGACCTAAAAACGAGATAAAAACGTAGTAAGAGAAAAATTGAACACTTTCTTTGTTCGTTCTCCTCTGACATAAAAGCCAAAGAGCTCGATAGTTTCAACTGAAAAACTGCTCTTTAAATCGACTTTAAAGGTGCGGTGACGGGTTTAAGGCTGCCCTATCATGAACAGAGAAGTGGGGATTTTGTTTTTGCGATGCAGGACAAAGATTATCAGAAAGCTTCCTAATACGGCAAGAATTACCGTTATTATCAGGTAGCTTTGGGATACTCCTGCTGGATTGTTGCTGCCTGGGATCACTGGGTTTGTCACATACGAGAATGTCACCTGAATCGAGTTGGGCATGTCGTTCTCGAAATTCAGCGTGTAGGTTCCGTTTTGCGTCGCGACGAAACTGAATGTCGTGGTTTTATCAATTATGCCTAGGTTAACGATCTCAGCGTAGTTGGGAGCGCTTACCCAAAAGCGAACATCGCCGGTAGTCGAGATTGTGCCGTTAAATATGGTTCCGGCGGGTAGCACGTACTGTAATTGGTTTGATGAGGAGGAAAGAGTGAAGGTTGGAACTGTAGTAGCAAACACTGGAACAACCGTCAATGAAGCTAACAGCAGAAGTGCCAATGCGGTAGACATTAGCAATTTGGTTTTTTTCATTTCCCCAACCCGACAGATGCTTTAGAGAAGTTAAGATGGGTCTTAATAAAAATCGCGTTGAAAAAGAGAAAAACTGGCTGAACTATAGATGTGAGCTGGAAACTTTGAAAGTGGACCAGGCGGGATTAGTACTCACGTTCTTGGGTGAGGACATGAAAAGTCTTCCGTAAACTGTTTTCGATGTGAAAGCTATTATATTTGTTATAGCTATTATAATCTTTATGACAACTATATCAGTTACAGAAGATGTTAAGCAGAAGCTACTGAAGGTGGCTTCAGAACTTCAGATTAAGCTAGGGCGCAGAGTTGATCTTAACGAGGCTTTACGCTTCTTGGTTGATCAGCGAGAGAAGAACCCCCAGCTACTTGAAGAAGCATGCAAACCAGTATCCGGAGCTAAAGAAGCGATTGGAGAGTTGCAAGAGGAGCGAAAACTTGATGAAACCAGAGTTGAAAGGAAAATTAGCCGTAGACACCAGCGCATTGATTGAGCTAATATATTGTGATGAGCCTGGACAGGAACTCAAAAAAGCTTTAGAAAGTGACCTTGTCGAAGCTTGGACCACCGAAGTGGCAGTTGCTGAGCTAAAGTACGTTCTCTGCAGAAAACTTGGATGGCATCAATCAACTGAAAGAGTAAACAAGCTGCTTGCATCAGGATACATCAAAGTTGAGGATACACTAAAGTTAATCAACCAAGCTTCCAAAACTAAATGCAGACGAGCCATTTCTCTACCTGACTGCTTCACCTTAGCCCTCGCCCATCAAATTGCAGGCAACGCACTTTTCGCCAGAAAAGAACAGGATCTAACAGCAGAAATGCAGAAAGAACCGTTTGAAGTCAACATACTCTTCCTAGAAGAGGAAAAGTAAAATTAACAAAAAGATAGCGACGTTTGGTGGACCAGGCAGGATTTGAACCCTTCAGAGTTCAGACCTAATTATGGACCGGGCGGGATTTGAACCCGCGGCTTCCGCGTTGCGAACGCGGCGATCATACCGAGCTGATCTACCGGCCCGTTCAGGTGCTTTTCTGAAAAAATACCTTAATGAGTACATTTAGGGCTTTCGGTTAGTAGTCTGGGCTGAACAAGAATAGGGCTACGGGTAGGTTAAGGCTTACTCTTCGCCGTACCCGTGTTCCAGTCTGCCATGTGTTTTGCGGTAAGAAAACTCGTGTTCTTCCTTGACATTGCCGAAGCAGTTTATGTGTTTTTGCAGGTCTGCTTTTGTTAAGAATATGCAAGCGCAGTGAGGACACTTGTAGGATACATTTTTGTTTGATTCTTCCGCCATTTTTTAACCTTCATTTTACGGTTTTTAAGCTAAGTTTTTTAGTGAATGTTAAGGTATATTTTTTTGCCGTCTAACTCTGATTCGTGCCATTCTGCTTCGACTTCGCTGTGGCTGCCATGCAGATACACTTTCCTAGCCCTTACTAGTCCAGCCATTTCCTCCAGATACGACTCTAGGAGCATCATGCTTTCAGCATCTAACTCGGCAATGTGAACTGACTCTAAAACATCCGTTGGCACAAACCCCATTTCTTTGCGGAGTGCTTGAACGCGGCGTGCCAAATCACGCATTATACCTTCGCCCAGCAGGGTTTCGTCCCGTTGTCCACTCACAAAAACAGTTATGTCGCCTTCTTGACTGGAAACCCAGTTTTCGCCTCCAATGTACTCCGGAACCTGCACCATGTATTCTGCGGCTTTCACGTTTGTAAGTTCCAGGAACAATGCCTCAAGATGCTTTAGGGCATGCAATGTTTTTTCGGGCGCAACCACGATTGCTTTGCTGAGTGGCCACCTTCGCTTCAGCTTCCCCTGTTGCCTCGCAGCGTAAGCTATTGACACCGTTTTAAGCAGAACTTCAAATTGCTCTTCAAGGGCTTTGTCACGCATCTTCTGGTTTGACACTGGCCAAGAGGCAAGATTAACTGATTCGGGTAGTTCTGGTTCAAGTTGCCTGTAAACTTTCTGGTATAATGCCTCGCTCAGATAAGGCGTGACTGGGTTGAAGAGCAACGTTACCGTCTTCAACGTATGATGCAGCAGCGTATAGATGGTTTGGCGTCTCTGTAGCGTTTCAGGCTCATCAGTCCAAAGTTCCTTTCGAATCATAGGCACGTAAAGGCGGCTTAATGTTTCAATTACGAAATCATCCAAAACAGCTACGGCAACGTTGAATTCGCATCTTTCAAGTCTGTTGGTGTAGTCTTCTATCTTCTCCTGCAGTTTAGAAAGCAGCCACAGGTCAGCTGCCTCAAGTTTATCTGCCTCAAAAGCCCAATCTAACGTGTATTTGTATGGATCGAACTCGTCGAAAGTTGCGTTTTGCATAAAGAACCTGCTTAAATGGTAAAGCGTTGACAAGACTTGGTATGGGCGACGGGTTAGTTCTTGCATGTCAAAATTCATAAAATCAATCGGCGAGCATTTACGCGTCATGTAAAAGCGGCACAGGTCAGCTGAGTTCTTCTCCAATAGCTTGTTGGTTTCAACGATGTTGCCTAAGCTTTTGCTCATTTTTCTGCCTTTCGCATCCTGCGTTAAACCTTGAAACAGAAATGACTTGTAGGGCGCAACTGGTTCTCCAGTTAAAACAACCCATTCAAGCAACAACGAGTTCGCCCAACCTCTTGTTTGGTCGATGCCTTCAGTTAAGAAATCTGTCGGCACAAACTTCTTCACTTCTTCGTCGGTAAAACGTGCGTATGGTGAAGCACCACTATTATGCCAAGTGTCTAACACGAAGTCTTCTCGGTGCATGCTTCCCCCGCATTTTTCGCATTTAAAGGTAATTCTGTCAACCCATGGCTTGTGCAACTCAAAGTTTTCAGGAATTGTTTCTTGCGAGTTTTTGATTAGTTCTTTTTTGCTTCCGACTATGCGCTTGTTGCCGCATTTTTCGCACGCCCAAATTGGCAGTGGTGTGCCCCAGATGCGTTCTCGGCTTATGCACCATGGTTTTCCTTCTTTCAGAAAGCCTAAAAACCGGTTTTTCGGTTCTTCAAAGTAGTATTCAACTTTCTCAGCAGCTTCCAACACTTTGCTGTTTAACTTGTCTGTGCGCAAAAAATATTCTTTTCTTGCAAGCCAAACGAGCTTGTGATGAGAACGCCAGCAAGTTGGGTACTCATGCTTCACTTTTGCAACTTTGACGAAAGCGTTCTGGTTGCGGAGCTCTTCAACAACGAGGTAATCGGCGTCGCGAGCAAAAACACCGACGAAGATTCCTGCGTCTTTGGTGAATTTTACTTCATCGTCGAATGGAGCGAAGATGGGGACGCCTCTGCGTTGGGCTGCCCAAAAATCGTCTTCACCGTTTCCAGGCGAGAGATGTACTACTCCTGTGGCAGTGTTGACGTCAACGAAGTCTTCGCCTATAACCTTGTGCACCAAGGGATGCTTAGTTTCAAGCTCTGCCTGTTTAGGAATTAAGTCTTTTAATGGGTAGTCGTAGGCTGTGCCTTCCAAGCTTTTACCCAACATTTGTTCGGTGACTTGATACTTTATTATATCGAGTTCCTGCATAACTGGCTCGACACGTTGCTTCACCATTATCCAGATTTCTTCGCCGACCTTTACCTTCACGTATTCAGCGTTTGGCTGAACCGCAAGCATAGTGTCGGTTATTATTGTGAAGGGCATCGTTGTCCAAATAAGGAAAAACTCGTTTTCGCTGCCTGAAACTTTGAATTTAAAGTATAATGATGGGTCCTCCACTTCTTTGTAGCTGCCTTCATAACCAACTTCAGCGCTGCTCAGCGAGGTTTGGCAGCCGGGGCAGTAAGCGACAACGTAGTGTCCTTCTTCGAGGAGGTTTTGTTCCCATGCCCGTTTTAGGATTTGCCATTCACGTTCGATGTAGCTGTCTTTGTAGGTCCAGTAAGCCTTCTCCTGATTTATAAAAACGGCGAGGTTTTTGTCGGCTTCAAGCCACATCGCATGATAACGCATGATTGCTTTCTTACATTCCTCAATGAAGCGTTCTTGACCAACATATTCGAGGAGTTCACGCTTGTTTTTGACGCCGAGGAGTTTTTCAACTTCCAGCTCCACGGGCAAGCCTTGACAGTCCCATCCAGCCCAAAAAGGCATATAGTAGCCCTGCATGGTTTTCCATCGGTAACGAATATCCTTCATCACCCGACCACGCGCATGCCCAATATGCGGGATACCGTTTAATGTAGGTGGACCCTCCACGTAACCTAAGATGCCCTTAGCATCTTTCTCAATAAGCTCAAGTTTGTCTCGAATCTGGTTTTTCATCCAGAATTCGCGGATTTCCTTTTCCAGTTCAAGCGGAGCGTAGTTTGTCGGCAAACTTTGATTTGAGTCAGCTTCTTTTGATTGGGCAGTCACTTTGCATTCCCGTACCGCAAAATACGCTAAGAGACTATATAAAAGTATTAAGCCACAGCGATTGGGTACACTTCTGAACATTGACCCTGCTCACGGCTTTTTGCTTCTTCTTTAGTCTAAGCAACAGGTCTGTTGTGACAACAGCTGCGAAGACTATGATTGCGGCTGCGAAGGCGAAGAAGCTGGAATAATTAGTTGATTCGCTGATTGGGACGGAGGATTTTTCTGCTGATATTGTAGAAGTTGGAGAAGGCACTGGAAGCCACGCGTATTCAATGCTAACGTTTGAAGTTGCACCGTTAACGATTATTCCTGCACCGTTAATAATCATACCTTCATTGTCGCCTGTAAAAGTCCAACTATTGTTATATGGGGCGTTTTTGCCGTCGATGAAAACGGCGTAAACATTTACAGGCCAGGTTTGCGTTCCGACTCCAATAGCGGTCTCATTGATTGATCCGAATTGTATTTTGATGGTTTGGTTTCCTTCTCCGTTGACAGTGTAGTTTAGCCAGCCTGGAGTTAGCCACTCTCCAGTGTTGTTGATGTCGCTTGGATCAGGAATTAACAATCGGTCAAAGCTGGTTATGGTTATGTTGGAGTTTTGTGCAGTTATGCTTAGGTTCCCGTTGTTTGGGCTGTCTGAGAGCGGGTCATCGTTGCTTGTCAAGTTTGATGGGGTTAATTGAAGGTTGGTGAAAACCCAAGTGCTGTTCACTAAGGTGGCAGTTTCATAAGAGCCGTTGTACGCAAAAGCTATGGTGCTGTTGTTCTCTGGAATTGCGAACGTGTCTGTCGGCAAAAAGTTTGTAATGCTAGCTGCATGCACGGAAAGATAAGTCCAAGGTGAAAGCAGAACAACTGTGCAGATTATTGCCATACATGTCAGGATGATTTTCCTCTTCATTTTTCGTTCAGTACTCCGTTTACTACATGAAACTCAAACATGCAACCAATACTTAATGCGATGCTTTAGAACGATCGTTCTTGCGTTTAGAACGGCACGTTGCTTTTTCTTAGCAGCTTTCGAATGAGCGGCAAGCAGCCAAAAGAAGATGGATTTTTTCCGTTTTTTACCGTTCCAATTTATGGTCTCTTTCTGAAAATAACAACATGACGGCGATGACTGCGATAACAATTGCAGAGACAACGGATAATAATGGTATAAGATTACTCGATTCACCTGTTACTGAAGCAGGCACTGCCGTAGAAGTTGGGGCTGGCACAGCTGCAAACCCCGGCGAGGAGGCAGTGGGTGGTAAGGGCGAGGGAATTGGCGTGGCTTGGGGAATAGTTGAAGATTGTGATGCTTGTCCAGTTTGCGGGAAATAGTAGGTGGCTCCAAACAGCGAAAGCGCTAATGCAATAGCAAGAATTGGCGCCAACAACATTTTCTTGTTCAGCAAATCCACTTCCTCAGGCCAGTTTCAATAGGCTCTGAAATGTAAGGTCATGGCGTATTATTTAATGCTATATTTTCTTACAGCTGTTCTAATCTTTCGAACGGTCACCACGTTGATTTTTTAGGATAGCTCTTAAATTGTTGATGCGCTTTATTGGCGGATGTGAAAGCCTTTGTCTGCCGATGAGTCGAAGAATGTGTTGAGAGGAACTACCCTTGAAGTCTACCGCTTCTTACTTAAAAGCAATAAGCCTGTTGGCATTCGAGAACTTCAAAGAGCCCTCAACTTAAGCAGTCCTTCAGTGGCGACATATCATCTCTCCAAACTGGAAGATGCGGGTCTTCTGAAACGGCAAGACGGTGGTTACACTGTTGACAGGTTTCTTTTGGAAAACAGCATAAAGATCAGCCGCTTCCTAATACCAAGATTCCTCTTCTACACTATTTTCGCGTTTGCAGTCCTGCTTATTGAATTGACGCTGCTAAACCCGCATGTTCTAACACGTGAATACGTCTTCTTCGTGGCTGCAACAGCCATATTTACCCTTGCTTTCTGCTACGAAACCATCAAAACCTATCAAAGAGGCAGCTTGTAGCACAAGTAATTTCTTCTATTTCGGCTCATCTTGCAGTTGGGAAAAATTTACTTGCTAAATTGATACCCTACCCCGCCTTTCCGGTGCCAAATTCGGTTTTAAAAAGCTCCGTCTTTGCAATTTTCAGGCAAAAGCAATCTAACTTATATGTAAAAGGAAGTTAACATTAGCTAAGTTCAATCTAAGCGTAAAAGAAGTGTAATGAATGGGAAAGTTTCGGTTAGCTGTCTTCAACACTCAACCGCCTCAATTGTACTTCGGAGGAGTAGAAAAGAGGATAATCGAAACTACCAAGCGACTGCAAAACCAAGCGGACATCACCGTTTACAGCGGCACCAAGGCAGGCTTCAAACAACCCGCAACCATTGACGGCGTAAGTTTTGTTCCGTGCTACTCAACAGACAGAATCTTTCCACTGGACAACTGGTTCTTCAACAGAAGCATCGCAAAAAAAGCAGGCGCTATTAGCGCTGATGTTTATGAAGCCCATGCAGTAAGCGGCTATGGACTCTTAAATGCACTAAATAACCATGGCATCAAAAAACCGTTTGTACACACGATTCACGGCGTCCTTGCTGACGAGTACGAGCAAGCAAGAGAAAACAGGTACCAGTCATTTAGAGACAGAATTGCCAATTATTTCATGCATAGACTTGCCAAGTTGGAAGAGGAAACAGCGAAAAACGCAACATCGGTGGTCACGATAAGCAAGTATTCGCTCGAAAAAATACAGAAATACTATGCCGTTGACGAGGCAAAAGTTCGGATTGTTCCAAACGGCGTTGATCCAGAGAAATTTAAGCCCTTTGAAGATCAAGCGGCAGTAAAGAGGCAATTCGGATTAGGAAATGAGCCTTGTGTGCTTTTTGTCGGCAGTTTGATCCCTCGGAAGGGGTTGCCCTTTCTTGTTGAAGCAGCCAAAAAAATTGTAAAAGAATACAGGGAAACCAAGTTTATAATCGTTGGAGAAGGACCATTAAGAAACCAACTGCTAAGAAAACTTGAGGCTGCGAATCTTTCAGGCAACTTTTCGTTTCTGGGTAATGTTAAAGAGGATATGCTTCCAGCGGTGTATAACTGCGCTGAAGTGTTTGCTTTGCCGTCTATTCAGGAGGGCCAAGGCATAGTGCTGCTTGAAGCGCAAGCCTCAGCTAAACCGGTTGTTGCTTTTGACGTGGGCGGAGTCAACGAAGCCTTACTCAACGGTAAAACTGGTTTGCTTGTGAAGCGGGGCAGCACCGATAGGTTGGCAGATGCCATAATGAAGCTGCTTTCAGATAAGGCGCTGCGAGAAAAAATGGGCGCTGACGGCAGAAGGTTTGTTGCTGAGAACTTTACATGGGATATTTGTGCTCAAAAAATGCTCAATGTTTATCATGAAGCATTAGCAGCATGAGACGTTAACTGATTTTGCTAACCGTTTAAAGTCGTCTTCACTCATCCACTCAGTCTTCAAATACAAGCAGATTCTCTCCTCACTGAGTCCAAGCCGTCTTGCTTCTTTTACAGCGTAACGGTAAGCTTCAATTTCAGTGGGTCGATCAACGTAGTCATAGCGAGGGTCGAAAAGTTCTCTTCCCTCCATATACTGCTTGACATGGCACAATTCATGAATTAAATCCAAGTAAATATCAGTTCTATTGCCGTTTTCCAGGTATCTTGTGCTTATCACAAGGTGCCCGTCTGAGCTGTCCACGTACATGTAGCCCATGATCCAGCTGAGTTCCACTGTAAGGTGATGGAGGATTTCTTCGGTTTTTTCGCCAAAAATGCCTTTCACTGCATCAACCTCGTCAAAATTCTTAAAATAATCTGTGAAAATTACCTTACGGTTTCCAATGCTAAGTGGGTTAACGGGAAGTCTCCTAAACAAACGAAGTATCCTGTATAGCGAATGCTCTATTGACGACAAAGCAAACAGCCGCTCCTATTTGAAAGCCGAAAGGTACTCAATCTTCATTCCTCTATGCGCTAAATCTGGAAGGTCATCTACGGTTCCAATGCTGGCGTCAATGTTACGGTGCACTGGGTGGCTCCATATGCCTTCTGGAGCAAGGTTAAATTGCAATGGCAGTTCTGCTTTAATGTTATATTTTTGGTTTAAATTTTTAATTAGCTTTCCTTCTCGACAAGCTTTGCGGGCAGATGAATAACTTTGCAGGAGTTGTGGAGAAGCGAAGGCGCCGACTCCATGCCAAACCGCTGCGTCTTCAGGTGAACCTATGGAGTAAAGGAAGAATTGGGGCGATGAGGGGGTCTCCGAAAAACTGTAATCACTAAGTTTTTCTCCTGCCACAGTGAAACTGTCATCTCCTTTGGCAATCGAAACATCGTCCGTGTCAATTGCGTTTGGGTAAAGTTTAGTGGTTTTGTATTTGACGGCAACATCCAGCAGTTTACCATCTTCAAAGTGTATTTTGCCGCGGGCTGCCCGTTTTGAGCCGTAGCCTTTTTTTGAATGCGGCACCGTCAGCAGCGTAGTCCGCTTTGTCATGCTTCTGCCCATGCACGAGTAAGCTTCGTTAATAGCTTCATAATCGCGGTGGCTTTCACTGATAATGTAGTGCAGTAAACCATCTTTTCCTTCCGCTTGCAGGGTTGAAAGAGGCATGCGTAGGGCGTAAAGTGACAGGTTCATGCCGAAAAACTTGGACAGCTGCTCAAGCTGCTTGTACTTTACTGAATCAACAAAATCCAAGTAAGAACCATCAGCGTTCTTTAGGGAGTCAGCTAATAACTCTGCTTCGCCTTTAGAGATTAAGGTTCCATCATACTTTTTCACGAATGCCTCGTCTACTTTCAATTGGTCAGTTTTAACGTACGCCGCTGGAAAAGCGCTTTGCCCACTCTCCACAATGGAATGTTTCAGCGGGTTCATAGAGTACCGATCTGCCTCCACATCATCAGTGTTCAACAAAAAAGGGACAACGCAGTCTTCAGGCGGCTTTTTCAATATCTCCACGAGCTGAGCAATGTCGCTGCTTTCTGGTTTGTGCAAGCTGTATTTTGCAAAGTAGTTTCCGCAAGCCTCAAGCAGGCGTGTGCCAATAATTCCCTGAACTTCCTCAACAGTTGGCTGGGGATTTGTGTACTCGACTGAGCCTCGTAAAAAAAACCGGTCGCCTCCAAATTGAACGTTTACTTTTTTGCCGTTAACATAATGAAATAATGTTACCTGTCTGGTGCGTTTCTCTTCTTTAAAACTGCTTAATTTTTCAGCTAAGACTTTTACGCTTAACCAAGAATTCTTGAGAAAATCTTCAAGCAAAACCTTACAGTAATCTTCACTCATAAATTATCCTCTTTCTAAAGATTCAGCCATATATAAACAATTTTTTGAGACAGCTTGACCTAGAAACATTCTTGACACACAAAAATCTTCCTTAAAACCAACACTAAAAAGCATGTCCGCAAACGCAGTTTCTTTTTTTGGCAGCACCGCGTAAACGCTCAAACCCGTCAATTTTGCAAGAACCGCTTTAAGAAGCGAAACAGCATCATCAATGTGACCAGCCTGACATATTAACGGTCCAACCTCAGCCATTTTCTCGTAAACCTTCGCGGCTACATATCCAACAACCGCGTCACCTTCAAACATATAATAGCTTAAATTGCCCTTTTCAAGAATGATGGATTCCAACAGTTTTTTCCTGTTTCCGCCAAAATATCCGCTATCAAACTCGGCTATTACCTGAATTTGCGGCGTTCCAATTTTGGGCAGAGTTTCAGCCGTCAAAGAACCTAATGTTTCTGCATGCAATACCGAAAAATCCTCGTCACGTTCGAAGCCTAAGTTGCTGTAGAAGCCAATCAGGTGTTGGTAAGCATAAAGCCCAATGGTTTTGACGCCTTTGCTTTGCAAATAGTTAACGGCGTGCTTCACGAGAAGGCTTCCAGCACCTTTGTTCCGAGTGTTTTCTTTAACTATTAAGTTGCCGAACCAGCCTACTTTGCCGAAACTGATGCTTGTAGCTATACCTAAACGTTCAGAACCCTGAAAAACAACAAAACAACCATCTGGTTCAAGCGAAGCCATAAACTCAAAATCTTCCTTTGCCATGTTCCAGTCCATAATGTTGGCTAATTTAGCTGCAAACAGAAAATCATCAGCCCGCATCGATTTCACTTGGAACATAAAAAATACTCTGTAATCTCTGGATATTAAGCATTTGAATAGGTACCAAAATGTAAATGCAAGTTTTTTTCCAAGATCTATAATAAATTAGAAGCAGTTTTTAGGGAGAATGATTAATTTTTACTGACGATAATCGAGGAAAATTGCTTTTGCAGGAAAAAAGAAAGGTTAGAACCAGAGACGTTTTGCTTATTCTCATTTGGGTTCTTTTGTTAGTGTTATCTTTATTTTCGCTCTCGGTTTTGGCGTCATTTTTTGCTAGTTATCCTCAAACTGTTTCAAGCTTAAGCTGGGCTGGATACACTATTGAAAGAAATTCTAATCCTCAGTTTGAAGTCATTGCTGTAAACGCTTCATGGATAATGCCGAAAGTTAACGCTTCAGCAGGGAACGGCTATTCTGCCACTTGGATTGGAATTGGCGGTGAATTGGAAAAAAGCTTGATTCAAGTGGGAACTGAGCAAGATGCGGTAAATGGGCAGGTCACTTACGCTGCTTGGTATGAGTTACTGCCAAGTTTTGCTGTACGATTAACCGGCATAGCCGTCTCTCCAGGAGACACGATTATTGCCTCTATAAATCTAGTTAACTCAGACATAAATCAGTGGAACATACAAATAAGCGATGCAACAACTGGACAAGCCTTCAGCCAAAATGTCGTTTACAACTCTACTCGTTCTTCAGGCGAATGGATAGTTGAAAGACCAACCGTAAATAACAAGATCAGTGCGCTAGCCGACTTCGGAAACATCACGTTTACCGATTGTCATGTAAACGTAGATAATGCTACTGGGTCCATAGCCAATTTTTCATTTTATAAAATACAAATGGCAAACACCCAATATGCTAAATTAACGTCAGTTTCAGCTCTTACCGCTGGCGGATCAAGCTTTACGGTTAGTTACCTAGCAAGCAAGTAAAAAAAAGGTAGCTATTTGCCAGCAGACATAGCAGCTGAAAGAGCATCAGAACTCTTCTGAATTTCCTTTGTTATACTTGAGACTAGTTTTATGCGGTTCTCTAGCTTGCGTTTTTGCTGGCTTGTTAAGTTTTTGAATTTCGGCATGACATCTCCGATAATTTCTGTCATGAGGTCGCGATTTTTTTCTTCGCTTAAATCTTTGAGTTCAAGGTGGCCGTCTCCATACTGTAATATCAAATGTCCTGTTGGATCAATATGCGCTTGGACTACATCGCCCAGTTGAGCTGGAAGTGCTAATTGATTTACAGCTATTGATGAAGCTAGAGGCTGCATGAGTTTAAAGAGAGACGAGAAAAATTGAGCTACCAATATTTTTTCTTCTGAACATAATTCACTTATTTGACCAATATCGTCGGCTGTGCTTTTCAGAGATTCAACAAGCTCTTGAATTGACACCTGCTTTTTCTTCTCAGGCTGATTGAGTCCCTGCGAAGCCAAGATTTCTGGAGGTGCTTCCTTAACTACTACTTCTTGAGTCAATGTTCATCAAATGGGTGATAGTGGTTTCTAAGAAGAAAAGTGCTTGTATGTCTCAAAATGTATTTACAGATATTTTAGTTCCTTAAATCCTAAAAAATTTAGGCAATGTGTAGACCGATAAAAAATTAAAAAGAAATAAAGAGAATTAGTTGCTTGCGTTCTTTTCAAGGAAATCGTTTAGAAGCTTTGTATGGTGCTCGATGAGTTTTCCAAGATCATTCTTAATTGTCTCTGTTACTTCAGCCAACGCTGTAGCTTCTGCCACTACAGTGTTTGAATTCTTTCCCACATTTTCTGCTTCCGACCATATTTCCTTAGTTGAATGCTCAACCTTCGATGCATCATCAACTACCCCCCAAGCAAGCTTAGCCATTTCTTTAGCTTCGCCAACCACACTCTGAGTCACCTGCACCACTTGTTCTGCAGTCCCAGAAACGTCTTTAGCTATCGCCGCCATTTCCTGTGAAGCGGCTGTTTGTTCTTCAATTGCTGAAGAGGCTTCTTCTGAGGCTGATGAGCTTTCTTCTGCGATGCTGGCTACTTCTTCAATTGTTTTAACGACTGTACTTAATGCATCAAGTCCTCGGTCAACACCGTTCGTGAGATTGCTTACTTTGCCATCATCTCGCCCATTATTTTTGCTATTCCCTCAGATTCTTTTATTACACCTGAAACTACGCTTGCACCTTCAGCTGCAACTACCTGTGACTGCTGGGTTATATTGCTTGTTTGAACACCTGCTTCTTTAATGCCTTTTACTAGGCTAATAGCTCGCATGTTTGTTCAGAAAATGGTTAAAAATGGCTAAAACTGCACTTTTTACTTTTACGCCTTATGCCAAAGCATGAATACTGAATGGGAAGCACAAGCAGCCTGCAGGACCAAAAGGCAAATTATGACCAATTTTGACCAATTTAGGAACATCCACGCGTGCTTAGAGCCACCAAGCTCAGATAGAAGTTCAGAAATGAGAAAATTGTAATAATGAGCTATACTGTACTCGAGGGGCAGTAGCGAACTCGGAAGCTATTTTTGTAAATATCGTTAGTGTAGCCTTGATAAGTAAAGCTAAAGCCTAAAGAAAAACAACAAAATTGCAACAAATAATAAAGACTAATGGTTAATCTTTAATTAGAATAAACAAATTCTAAATACTTTTGTAACACCTTTAGAAAGTAAGGCCTCAGTCATGCAGCCATTAGACAAAAGCAAAAACAATAAAGTACATCGATTTTGCTGTTCCAATCCCAATTGCAAAAAGGTCTTCTCCAAACCTAAAATAATCAAATATTATGTGTGCCCTGCATGTCAAACAATAGTCGACGTGACTTTCGAGAATTCTCAGTTAATCGCTCAAAAAAAACCTGTATTGGAAAAAAAGCAGGTAACACTGAGAAAGCAAAAAGAAATCAAACAAGATGAAAACCAAGAGTCGAAAGCAATAACGAGCCAACAGGCAACAACCGATAATGAATTAAAATCACAGGAAAAAGCTGAAGTAAAAGAGATTGTGGAAACAGTGGAGCCGACTCAAATGGACGAGCCCAATATAGTAGAAATCACAGTAAATAAAAAGTCTGACGAAATGGGCTCTCATTATGCCCTTCCTTTCAGTCTGAGTACTAGCGGTGAGCAACTAGAAACAGTTAAAGAAAAAACATCTAAGTCCTCGGACTTTCAATGTCAATACTATTTTGGGTACCTCAGTCAAAAAAATAAAGAAGAAGCAATACCTGAAATATGCTTCGGATGTCTCAAATCTATAGAATGCATGATGTCCGAATACAATAAATCCAAAGAGGCCGTGCAAGAAATTAAGAAGTGGTATTCTTTCAAATTATAGCTTAATATTCTCACAATTATTCACTCTTCTGTTTGTTAATTTGCGTTGATTTTCTTGTTCTCGCCGATTTAAATTGTACTTTTTCTGGTTCCTTAGAATATCGGACCAGGTCAATGAAGAAGAACATTTTAAGCATACTACACTTTCTTTGAAAGAACCAACTTTTGGTTATACTGATGTTTAATCTGTATTAGCAATTCGTAAGAGTTAAGTTACTCCAGTGAGTAACACAAATAAAGAAAAACCGGAGGTAAAAATATGCCCGAATATTTAGTCTTGCTGAAGCTGAACCCAACCAAATTAATGGAAACCTTAGGTGCAATAAGAAATATGGATGCTCAACCTGTTTCAGGAGTAGACCTTCTGTACAGCATGAACATTTTTGGTTCATGGGACGTAGGCATGTGGATAAGCGCTGAAGAAAGTGGCCAAGCCGTCGATTTTGTCCAGAAAAAAATGAAGGGACTTAACGGTGTGACCGAAGTATATACTTTGCCAACATTTCCACATGGAAACGGAATTAAAAATGGAAAAACTTCTGAAGAGCAAAAGCACCCTTTAGAAACCTAAAGAAAAAAACTAGAAAGTAAAAAAAGGTTACGCAGCTTTCATCAAACTCAAAATTTCCCAGCATTTTTTAGTTTCCATTATCTTAAAAGAAACTTTGCCTAAATCACAGCCCCTGCACCTCCATTTTTAGTTTCCATTATCTTAAAAGAAACTTTGCCTAAATCACAGCCCCTGCACCTCCATTCAGCGATTAAGCAGTAACAAGAAGTTTAAGCAGCGATTTGGAGTTCCAATTCATAAAAGTTAAATTTAATTTGCCGAAAAATAAGACGAAGAACAAATGAACGCAATGGAAAATATCGAAGTCATACCTCAGACAGTAGTTGATAGAAAGACCTCTATTCTGAAATCTCGCTTAGACCCTGAAAAAGCAAGACTTATTGGTGAAGAACAAAAAACCAATCTTTTTCTTAAGTTTGGCTTTCTGAAGCCCAAATCTGATGATATTTCACTTATAGGTTTCACTAAATACTATGAACCATTCATTTTTATCGGCGGAAAATACTCAATTGATTATTGTAAGAAGCATGTGTTTGAGATTAAAGCGAACAATCAAATGGAAAAAGTTTTCATTGGTGGCACAGAGTTCAAATTCGAACCCTTAAGCGCGACAGATCCTTCCAGAGTGCTGAAGCTTGTAGCTGAGGAGCATTCTCATTACGAAAATAAAACATATTTCATATTAGATAGGTTAATGAGAGAAATTGCACCTGAAAAAATACCCTTAGCGCCTTTTGAAAATGAAATGGAAAATCTTGATAATTTTGATATAGATTTTAGAAAAGATAGAATCTCTTTGGAAGAAGAAATAAATTTTATTAGGTCCAAAATAGTGAAACGACCTTCAGATGCGGACACTATTGTTAAAGAAATGTTTGAAATTACCGAGCGCTTAACAGTTTACAACCCGATTTATGAACTCTCTTTTCAAAATGTTAAGAACGCCAAAGAAGTTACTATTCTAATTGACGGCATCACTGGCAAACTAACAATAGCTAAATTTACTAAAGTCACAGAAAAAGTTGGACCATCCGAAAAAGTGGACCAAAAAAAATTGAATATAAAAACGCGATTTTTTCGAGAAAACCCTAAAAAAGAAACTTTAATTGACACAACAATTTCAAATGAACATTTAAACAGTTTGGATCAAAATAGAACCCTAGAAAAAGAAATAAGTGCACCTCCTATTTCTGAAGCAGACTCAAAGTTTGAAGTGAATAATGCAATCACTTTGGCGACCGATTTATTGAAGCGTTTAGGTTTTAAAAATAAGATAGAACCGTTAAAAGTGTCCCAAGATGGCGAATTGCATGTGGTGGATCTAAGTGTTGAAAACAAAGTAGCCAAAGTAGTGATCAACACTAAAACGAAGGAAGTTAAAGAATATGAAATTCAAGAATTAAATTCTAGTTACTAATCTTCATGATTTAGCTATTTGTGAATGGAAAAGTTTAGGATTGCAACAACCTCATTTACGATGCTCGCAATGTTTCCAATTAGCACAAACACTACACAATTTTTCAGAGACGCCAAAAAAGGTTAAAAAAGTTCAGTTATTATGTAGCGGAACGGACCGGATTCGGACGGCGACCTTCTGCCCTAAACTTCGTTTAGGTTTCGCTGCGCTCAACACAACTTTGGTCCTTTCTTGCGAGCTGAAGGCAAAAAATTCACCCATCTAAAATTCTGTTGCATGAAAAAAGTTAAAAAAACTCAAAAACGTGTAATTGCTTTGAAATTCATAAGCGTTATTAGTTTTGTCGAATATTCTCATTATCAGCCTGAGGAGTTATTGTGGGCTATCAAAACGATTGTCCAGAACGTAAACAGTATACGCGAAAAGAAGCTCTGAGCATTTTTAGGGAATTATGGTCTACAGGAAATTCCCCTTTACATCGAATGTATTCTTCATGGGAAGAGCTTGAAAGAAATATTGAGGTGAAATCGGATACGGCAACCGCCATGAAGAAAAAGATTCGGTCATGCCCCTATTGTGGTGCTAAGCAAGCCATAACCATGCCGTTAGACGGAATTTTTCCGTATCTGAATTGTGAATCATGTAAGCATCCTTTTTTCATTCAGAATAATTTGTTTGTCAGGAAACTCACAGAAGAAGAGGAAAGAGAAATTCCCGAAGCATGGATTCGAATAGTTGAAGACCTAACCAAAAGGAAAGTTGCAGTAGTCTTAAGGTTCGAATAGCACAAAGTATGGTGTGGCGGTTTTGCTGAAGTCTGTCAAATATATTAAAGATTTTGACTCCATATCTTTAGCAAATAAATGTTATATATTTAGGAAAAGCTTCTGAAATGTACGATGCCCAGTGAGAAAATGTGCAAGAATCAAAGGCATAGGCATAACCAAAGCACTGTACCTAGATTGCGCGAAGAGTCATTTAGTGTTGAAATTGCTGTTGGCACCGAACATTTCTTTTACAAAGTGCTGTTTGAAGCCGTTGAAGAAACATTTTCTTCTTTAGGTGAATTTGTAGAAGAGAAAATTTTCTGTACTTTGGAAAAGAGTTTTGGGATTAGACGGAGTGAGATTCCATACAGGATCGAGGATTTTTCAGATGCGCTTGAAAAAATTTTTGGCCTAGGCGCTAGGCGCTTGGAGATTTCGGTAATAAAATGCCTCCACAAAAAGATTGCGACTGAATACAAGTGGAATGCCCCCGAATGGATTGTCCCCGCATTAACCTTTAGTGAATACGTCAACATGGTGAAACAAGACTTTGAACAACCAAACAGAAAACTTGGAGAGTTATCAAAGAGGGAAATCAAAGAACAAACAACCCGAAAATAAGATCGTTATTTCTCCGCCTCGCTGATAGCTATGAAGCGATATGCGGGTTCCTAAATTGTAATAGGTTAAGTCTAATAACTCTTATTGTGGTGAGCAATGAAGAGATGCGAGACTGCAGAAACCCTGTTTAGCAAAGTCGATTTATTCTTTGCCCAAAAAATCCTGAACGACCTAAATCATACATTTGCTCAAGGGGAAGAGACAAAGAAACCCCTTTGAACTTTTCAAAGCATCAGCGTTCAAGAAACGGGTGGCTGTGGAGCGAGTTTTCAGCAGACCCAAGAACTTGGCAGGCTTAAAAGACTACAATCCGCGAGGTTTGGCCAATTTAAGGTTTCAGTCTCAACTTTGCATTCTAATCATGCTGATTACGTCTCAAGCCGCCGTTATCACAAACAAAATTGTCAAAACAAGAAGCATTAGATATTTCGCTAACTAATTTCGGAACAAACATGCGCGCTATTATTTAATCCCCCACGTTCCTGTTCTGACCCATTCATCTGAATTTTTAGCAATTTGACTTCGTCCCGCATTGCGTTAACTTCACTTTCTAAAGCAGTAGCTTTCGCGTCAGCTGTTTTTTTGAGTTCTTCAATTTCAAGTAAAAGGTTTTTCTCTTCAGCTTTTAAATTTTTTAGCCTTTCAATTGTGTTTTTGAGGCTGCACATTTCCTGTTGCCACATGGCGGTTAAATTAAAATTTAATTCCATATTATCTTTCTCTAAACTTGCAAGTGAAAAAGACCTATAGTATCTCTCTTCCTCTACTCGCTGTTGCAGGAAAGTTCTAACATGTTCCAAGAATTCAGTTTTTTGAGAATCAGAAAACGCGCGCAAATCAACTGTTGTTTTATCCATTTCTGTTTTACCTTGTTTAAGAAATATTTTTTCTTAATAAATCGCTTATTTCAACAGCAAACATGTATCCAAATTTGATGCATCCTAAAACACGATAGCCAGATACTTTGCAAACTAATTCAGGAATAGCGATGCGCGCTGGTCGCGCACTGGCTTGCCCTAAATTAAGTTAACGATTATTTTTGAGTTGGGCCTCGTTTCAAATGTTACGTCCAAGCTTAGGAGGTGACCCCAAGCGGGACAAGATGAACACGAAACCCTAGAAACCCTCTTCAGAAACATCGACTTAAGTTTTGCTAAAACAGCCTTACTCGGCTGCTTCCACAACCATGGACCCGGCAGACACCCAAGAAATCCCTTAGACCTTTTCAGAACCTTCACCGCTATGCGCATGAAAGGAGATCGCAGCCTAAGAGAAAAGACCAGGCTACTAGACTCTGATTTGCGACTTAGAAAATTGTGCCTGATAAAGAAAAGGGAAGCAGCCTATCCTAGAAGTGTACTAAGTAGGTTCAGCCGAAAGGTTGGAGAAGACAAACTTACCCGCATAATAGAGGAGAAAGTTATTAAACTCTTGAAACAAAACGACGCAAAAGAAGTTGACGTCGTGCTAGACGCTTCCTTCATAAAAGCGTAGAGCACACGAGACCCATTGGATAATCAGAGAGGCTACTCTGATCTGGAAGCCAGAGTTGGAAGAGCAGGCAGAACCTTCGGACCCGGCTACAAGCTACACCTATCCATTGACTCCAAGACCCTGCTTCCTTTGACGCTTGCGCGCCTAATAAAAACCATTTTTTACCAAATTTTGGAACAGCCACGCGCGCGATCCAGCTGCCACTTTTGACTGCCCCGCAAGTTGGAAGAAGCGGAGACTATAAAATTCTAAAACAAAACGTAAGCAAATAAAAAGAGCATCTTGAGGGAAAATAAGGAATTTGCTGTTTCTTGGGAGTTTACTAAATGTTCTCGGTTGACACGCCGTAAAATATTTATCGCAGCGCAACACGTAAGGTGTGTGTATATGAAGTAGTAATACGCACTATTTATTTATCGGATATTAAACCAATATTACCAGTAGGCTGCGCCGAATGAGTTATGGACACCAAGGCTTAAGAGAAAAAGCAGATGCAAGCAGAATCCGCGAGGTTTCATCTCTTACAGAAGACAAATTCAAGGTAACCGTATCCCTCGATAAAGAGCGACCCATGTCCAAAAGCCCCTTATACGAAAAATACAACATACAAAGATATGACCTTCACCCAAACTTCAGCTTCTCCCACTTAGACGAAATGATACCAAAAGGCACACCCGAATACTTAGACCATGGATTTAACTATGTTGA
>Ga0326727_10008372_pt1 | contig 26309 bp, 26 predicted proteins | sample MB2enrmetagenome_FD_207643 | JGI IMG/M metagenome (GOLD analysis project Ga0326727, IMG submission 207643) | Lab enriched peat soil microbial communities from McLean, Ithaca, NY, United States - MB29MY | ecosystem: Environmental > Terrestrial > Soil > Wetlands > Peat | place: USA: New York...
TGAGTATCACGATTTTCGAAAAAAGCCCAATTTCACTGGCCTTTTCGCAGTACAACGACCGAATTCCAGAACCAGATCCTTGCATCCAACTGGATCTGTTCAACTTATGATGGGACAGTACTGATTCTGGATTCAGAATTCAAGATTTGAAATCCAAGATTTGAAACTCAAGATTCAAGATTCAAGATTGCCCTTGACCCCGGCCTGGTTTTCAGTATTCCAATGAATCAATCATCAATCCAATTGCCTCATTGCCGAATCATCCTATTGTTTCACTCAGTCACTGATTCGCCTCCGAAACCCAGTTCTTCAATGACTCAATGACTCAATGACCCGATGACCCGATGACCCAATGCTCTTCCTCAGCCCTCCCACTTTCCGACTACCGTGAACGCGAACGGAAGATCCCCATTTGACCCATGAATCTTCACCTGGAGGTTCCAGTGGCCTTGATCATCTTTGAACACCGCGGGATAAGTATCGCCATTCACCGGCGCTCCTAGAAGGAAACCAGGGTGGGGCGTCCCCGACGCTTGGCGGCCCAGCTTGACCAAGTCATCAAACTTCAACGCCGTGCTGAGATCGTTGTCCACAGCCGCGGGGCAGAGAACCAGTACATCTCGCGTGGGGTTCACCCCCATATGATTCCCGTCTTGAGGAATCAACCCGTAGCGCAGAGTATAAAATCCCGGCTTGATAGCTTGCCCACGGAAATCTGCTGCCGGAGCAGGGAAGTGCAGCACGCCAAGAAATACTCCTTCGCTCAGAGAGCCATAGAGAAAGTCTGAGGAAGGGCTGGGGCTGGCGAGGGTAGGCACGCTCTTCCTCAGCCACACTTCCAGCAATGTGCCACCCTGGGCGTTTACCACTCGCGTTCCCTGGGGTTCCAACGCATCCTGCAAGGGTTTCGGGAGGTCGGCGGAAGGCGCTGCGGCGTTTTCAACTTTATAAGTCTGTCCATACAGCAGGCCTGTCAACACAAGTTGCGAGGCGAGAATCATCACCTGTGCGCGATGCAGTTTCATAGAATAGCCCTCATTATTTGGATGCTCTGAACTCAGCAGCGGGAACGCCGGAATAACCGGTTTCCCGTTTCTATTGTGCAGCATGCGACCGGGAAAAATCCAGCAGCGCGTACTAGAGCGCAAAGCTTCCCACAAAAGCGCTGCGTTTACCGATGTGGTTCCAGACAACATCCAAACCCTTGCCTTGGAATGAGTCCTCGAGTGTGAACGCAGGCATGGCGTGAGCCAGTTGAATGAGCGGTGGATAGTACACAAACTCGTTCCCGCAGATGTCGTCGCCATGGCACAAGCTGCGCGTTTCAATGCGCGCCAGGTTTCCGGCCACAAGACGGGCAACGCCGTCGTGTTCTCCCTGAGCGAAGGTCAATTGAATGGGTGCAGTGTCAACGCGAACCACGTGGCTCAATAGCTTCCCGGCCATTGCAGCAGCGAAATCCTGAAGGGCCAAGCGCTGCCGGGCGGTGGCCCGTTGGTCAACAATCAGCACAGATTCGGCCGGGTAAGGATTGTGGTAGGGGTCGCCCAATGTCGCATGGGCCTTCACCACCGCCACAACGCCCAGGCCGTTCAGACCGGTTCCCTTCCAGTCGCCTTCTTTGATCTTCCATGCCAGGATCGCCTCGTTTCCAACCAGGCCGACTTCGCCGTTGGCGAAGCAAGGGCCGGTATAAACGTCGGCGCTTCGAGCTTCGATATAATCTCCCTTAATCGCCGCGCTGCCGGGAATGGCCAGCACCACTAGCAGAGCTAAGCCCACAAGCGTGGAAAGATAAAGCTTCCTCATGACGCACCCTCCTTCGGGCAAACTGTCTAGATAGTCCCTACCAGTTCGATGTCTTAGGAAACCAAAAGTTACTCCGCCCGCAAGTGGGGGTGTCGTTTGGAATGGCGTCCCTATCGAAACACGGGTCATTCCCGCGAAGGCGGGAATCCAGTGCGCGGATTGTGAAATTCAGAAGGTTTGCGGAGTGGATTCCCGCCCTTCGGCAAACTCAGGGCAAGCTCTTCGCGGGAATGAGTGGGGCCTGCAATGCCCGTGTCGCAAATGGCACCAGGACCCGCTGGCGCGAGTGGCGAGTTAAGAGTGGTTAACGTTATGACAGCTATAAATTTTTTAACGTTGCCTGACTTTCAGATCGTAAGTTAATCTTTGGTTCCGTACGACTTGTCAATACTTCTAAACTAATTCAGCTCGCGCCGGGTCACAACGGAACGTCATCGCCCTGATGTCAGGTGCGGCGGTGGCAATTGTGGCGAATCTTACCGGAGCATCGAGGCCGGCGTTGGTTCGGGCGAAGGACTCGACTCCGGGGCAAGTGATTCTCTGAAGGGAGAAACTCGATGCATAACATGCGTAGGCTCTTTGGCTTAGCGGCGGCATTGTTCCTGCTGTCAGTGACGGCGGGGCAAGCTCAGACTAACCGCGGTTCCATCTCCGGAAACGTGTACGACGCGAGCGGGGCAGCAGTTCCGGGCGCCAGCGTTCAGGTGGTGTCTGTGGCCACAGGCGCGACGAGTACATTGACGACGGAGAATTCCGGAGAGTTCGTTTTCCCCGATCTCTTGCCCGGCACCTACACGCTCACGGTGAGTCACGCGGGTTTTCAGACGCAGAAGATCGAAAACGTGGAAGTGCAGGTGGCAAGAGTAACCAGTCTTCCGGTTACCCTCAGCGTTGCCCAGACAACGAGCACCGTGGAGGTTTCAGCAGCGGTGGCAACGCTGGAGACCCAGCAGACGGCCCTCAATTCGGTCGTGGGCAACCAAGCGGTGCAGGACGTCCCCCTCAATGGCCGCGACTACCGGCAATTGCTCGTGCTCACACCCGGATACGTCTCCGGCACGGGCATGCAGCACGAGTCCACCAACGGCAATCGCGACAACCAGAACAACTGGCAGATTGACGGCGTCGATAACAACGACTTCTGGCAAAACACGGAAGCTTTCAACCAAGGCAGTATCTCCGGGATCGCCGGCGTGCTGCTGCCCATCGACGCCATCCAGGAGTTTAACCAGCAAAGCACCGGTGGCGCGGACTATGGGCGCAATCCGGGCTCCATGGTCAATGTGGTAATCAAGGGCGGTTCGAACCAGATCCACGGCAGCGCTTATGCATTCAATCGCAACGCGGCGCTGGCAGAGCTCTCGCCGTTCTACGAGCCCGGTTCGCCAACCAAGTTGATTAACAACAATTTCGGCGCCTCGCTGGGCGGCCCGCTCAAGAAAGATAAGGTTTTCGGGTTCTTCAGTTACGAAGGGCAACGCTTCCTTGCGGGCAACGCGATTGCGGCTACGGCCCCCTCCCCGGCCTGGGTGGACAACGTCGAGGCCAACGTGCTGGCCCCCTACAACGTCCCGGTCAATCCGACGATGCTCGCCACCTTGAGCGGCCTTTTCCCCACCCAGCAATTCACGAATGCGCCCGCCACGGGCGGCAACTTTATCAGCTCCACCCCCAACAATTATGCCAGCGACAATTACGTGGGCCGGCTTGACTACAACATTAATGACAAGAACCGGATCTATTTTCGAGCGCTCGTGGGAAACGGCAACGCCACCGCCTACGTCGGCTCCGTATTCGGGGAGTACTACCAATCCGTTCCCAGCCGCCAGTCGAACTGGGTGCTCGACTGGACCAGCACGATCTCTCCCCACCTGCTGAACCATGTTTTGGCAGGTTACAACTATTTCTTGCAGAACTTTGATGACGCTAACCACAGCCAAAACCCACCGTCCTGGGGCTTCAACACCGGTGTCTCCAACCAGAACTACGGCGCCCCTAACATCGTCATTACTGGCTTTCCATACGCGGCCACGGGCGAAACGGCGGACCTGGGCCGCACCGATCCCACCTGGCATATCACGGACGATCTCGAATACAGCCGCGGCAACCACTCCTTCAAGTTCGGTGGAGAGTATCGGCACGCCGGGCTGTGGGTCCACTACCTTTGGGGCGCTCGCGGCGTCTTCAACTTCTACGGTACGGCGGGCCCCTGGGCGGATGCCCCCGCCGGCACCTTCAGTCTACCGCAAATGGGGCTGGCGGACTTTCTGGCCGGCTATCTGCTGTCGGGAGCCGAATACAACAATAACATAACCCTCGGCAATCCCACTCGCAATTGGTACGTTGAATCGGGTTCAGGCTATATGCACGACAACTGGCAAGTTTCGCCGCGGCTCAATATCAACTACGGCGTGCGCTATGACTACTACACTCCCTACCACGATCCCACCCACAGCATCTCCTCGTTCTGGCCCACCTTCACTTCTACGAATCCGCCGGGACTGGGTTTCCCGGGTCAGAGCGGTAGCCCGATCAGCTCGCTCTATCCGCCCGACCACCACGAGTTCGCCCCTCGGTTTGGCTTTGCCTTCACGCCTACCCGAGGCGGGAAAACCGTGATTCGGGGCGCTTGGGGTCTCTACTACGACATTGCCAACGGGAACGTCTTTATCGATAACATTGCGGACTCAGGCGCCCGCGGGGTATCGCGCAATCCGGGCGGGCCTAATCCCGTCTTCACGGTCTTTGTCCCTGGCACCACTTACGAGGTGGTGCAGAAGGGCGTCTACCTGTTCGGAGGTACGACGCCGGCGCCCCCCTTTGGCGCTTTTGCGGTGGACCAGCAACTTACCGCACCCTACGTCCAAAACTTCAATTTGAACGTGCAGCGCGAGCTGACCTCCCACACCATATTGCAGGTGGGCTACGTGGGAAACGCGGGTCGCAAGCTGATGCTGACCCGTAACATGAATCAGCCCCCAGCCAGCGCGACCGCCTATGCGAACTTCCAGGCCGCGCGGCCCTACGATTACATCGATCCGGGCTATTATGGCGACATCACTGAGCTGATGAGCGCCGCCAATTCCCACTACAATTCCCTTCAGGTCTCGCTCCGGAACACTTCCTGGCGGGGGCTCACGGGCCAGATCTCTTATACCTATAGCCACGCCATGGACGACCAGTCGGCGCCGCGTGGCGCTGCCCCGGCCGATAACAACAACTTCAAGGGCGATTATGGCAGCTCGGACTTCGACGTCCGCAACAATTTCAGCGGCTATATGCTCTATACTTTGCCTCAACTCGGCCACTCGCTGCCTCGCCTGACTAAAGGCTGGGAGATTAGTGCTTTCGGCACCTTCCTTTCCGGGTTCCCCTTCTCCGTTACATCCTGTTGCGCGGGCCCCAGTAATACCGGGTCATTCCACGAGCGCGCCGATCAGGTTGGACCCCTGTTCACAGGTGTCACCCAGGTTGGACCTCGTTCGAGTGGCATACAATTCTTCAACCCGGCAGCCTTCACCGCGCCCGCCGCGGGGACTTTCGGCACCACCCGCAGGAACCAGTTCTATGGCCCACCGTTCCGGACCGTCGACTTTGCGCTGATTAAAAACACGCCGATTTCGGAGAGGGTTAAATTGCAAGTGCGTATCGAAGCATTCAACCTTTTCAACATTCTGAATCTGGCGCCGCCAGACAGCAACGTGGGCGACCTCTCGTTCGGCCAAAGCAGCACCACGAATGCCACCTCTACGGGTGCCCCGGGCATCGGATCGGGGGAGCCTTTGAACGCCCAAATCGCGCTCAAGCTGATTTGGTGACCGCTTGTACAATCGGGGAGGGGAACTGGGATAAGGAGATTTAGGCGAGTCTTCGCTTGCCCGCGGGGTGGCGGCGACATTGCTTTCCCATGTCGCCGCTTCGTGGGCTGCTAAGAGATAATAGGAGATATAAGAGTAGTGTTGGGGCGGTCCGGAAACGGAAGGCCTTTCCGCAAGTCAGGCGGTAGAGCCGTGCCTCACAAACGGTCTCCAAGCGAAAATGCAGAAACTCCGGGGGCGACCATCCGTCAGCCGACGGAATCGCCCCTACTCGCTAGAGGGGTCCGTAGCAGGCGCGGCCCGGCTTGCGTGGATCACATTCTCGGCTTCAGAAGCGCCTGATAGACGGCGGGTTGGCTCAACGCATGCACATTGGGCCACCCAGGACCAAGCATTCGCTGGGTCATCCCAACAAAAATCAGATCGTTAGTGGGATCGACCCAGAACCAGGTGTCCGCCGCCCCGCTCCAGAAGAAAGTGCCTTTGCCCACCACTTGGTCGGCTTCGAGCGGGTCCGAGTAAACTCCGCAATCGTAGCCCCACCCCAGGCCGGGCCGGATGATCGTTGAACCAGCTGAGAACTCGGCGGTCATGAGACTCGCGGCGAGATGGTTTGAGGTCATGAGCTGTACCGTTGCCGGCGCCAAGATGCGCACCCCGTCCAGTTCGCCGCCATTCAGGAGCATTTGAGCGAAGCGCAGATAGTCCTGCGCGGTCGAGACCATACCGCCGCCGCCCGAGGGTTTCGATGGCTGCTTCGCATAGTCAGTGGGCACTCCCCCAACTGTCGCATCCTCGGCCAGTTGGCCTTTTTGGTCTTCTCTGTAGAGCGTAGCTAACCGGTTCCGCTTTTCTTGGGGAACGAAGAAGCCGCTGTCCTTCATGCCGAGGGGCACGAAAATGTGCTGCTGCATGAAATCGGGTAGGGACTGGCCCGACAATTTTTCAACGATATAGCCCTGGATGTCCGTCGAAACGCTATAGACCCAGCGAGTTCCCGGCTGGTAGAGCAACGGGATCTTCGCCAGCTTGTCGATCATCTCCTGCAGGGTTTGCGATTTCAGCACCTGCTGGTCCGTGTACATCTTGTCGACCACAGTCGTTCCGAAAGACCCGTACGTGAAGCCCGCGGTATGGGTCATCAGCTCGCGCATGGTCGGGGGATGGACAGGGTCTTCCAAGATCATGTTGCCGCTCTGGTCCAAGCCCTTGAAGACTTTCAGATGGGCGAATTCGGGGATGTACTTCGAGACCGGATCCGAAGGATGCCATTTGCCCTCTTCGTAGAGGATCATCATGGCGACTCCGGTGACCGGCTTGGTCATGGAGAAAATTCGGAAGATCGTGTCCCTCGTCATCGGAGCGCCGCTCGCGATGTCTTTCTTGCCATAGGTCCTCTCCTCGACCACTTTGCCGTGGCGCGCCAGAATGGTTACGATCCCGGCAAGCTGCTTCTGGTCCACTTCCCCCTGCATCACAGCATGGAGCCGCTCGAGTCGCTCGGATGAGAAGCCGAGCGTCTCAGGCTTATTCTCGGCAGGATCAGGGGTCTTGTTGTTCGCATGCTGTGCCAGGGTCTGAGGCGCGCCGGCGATAAAGAGCAGTCCGGCGAACAGCGATAGCGCGAAGCACGAGAGTCGTGTGTTTTTCATTTGCCTTAATCCTGTTTGATTTGCGGACCTACTATGGATGGTCGGACAGCGTGCTCCCGCCTAAACCTGATGGAGCAATGCTGGCCGGGGGTTCCAAGCACCGTAGGCGAGTCTTCGCACGCCCCAGGGGTAGCGGCGACATTGCCTTCCCGTGTCGCCGCCTCGTGGGCAGATCCGCCAAGCGACGGGCTTGGGGCGATCAAAAGGGTGGGGGCGACCACAAGGGTCGCCCCTACAGGGGCTCGTAGCAGGCGCGGCCCGGTTTGCAATTCTCCATACTGGCTACCTCACCATCCGGCCCCAGGCAGTTCTGGGTGTGGACGCACCAACAGATGCCGCTGTCGGAGCGGGGGACGGTCGGGTCAGGCTCAGCTTCGATGAACATCCACTTCGAGCGCAGCAACCGGCAGCGCTCGGGGGAAGTTTCAGGCTGAGGAGTGGGTTCAGGCATAATCAGACCTCTCCTTTCACAGCGCGCAACAAGGCTCGCTTCACCGCCACTCGGGTCAGTTGGACTTTGTAGGCATTCTTCGAAAGCGGCGTGGCTTTGCTCACCGCGGCTTTTCCGGCTTCGTCCGCCAGGTCGTCAAGAAAGGTTTTTCCCACCAAGGCTTGTTCTGCCTCCGGCGACGGCCAGGGCACGGGGGCCACATGACCGAGCACCACGCGCGCCTTGCTGACCGAATCACCCTCGAGGCTGAGCGCCACTGCGGCGGCAGCCAAGGGCCAATCCAGCGCCTCTTTTTGGCGAACTTCGTACACGGCCATCTTGATTCCGCCGGCAGCCGGCACCACGATCTCCGTGAGGATTTCGTGCGGTTGGAGGGCGTGCTCGCTTTCACCTTCGCGTCCCGGGGTAACGAAGAACTTCTCGATTTCAAGCTCCCGCGCTCCCTCGGGACCGTGCAGCCGAACCTTCGCTCCCAGGGCTAACAGAGCGGGCCCTAAACTCGAGGGGCTCACGAAATAAGCGGGTCCGGAATTGCCCAGGATGGCATGGTAGCGGTTGTCGCCGTCCGGCACCAAGGGCTTTCCCTCATAAGTCGCCAGCAGCCCATATCCCGCACGGTAGTACCAGCAGCGCGGCCGTTGGCAAAGGTCGCCACCCACTGTCCCCACGCTGCGAATCTGTGGGCTGGTCACGCCCTCGGCAGCCTGGACCAGGGCCGGATAATGCTGCTGCACCTCCGTGTTCTCAATCAATTCTTCGAGCGTCACCAAAGCGCCCAGGCGCAAGCCGGAGCCTGATCTGAATTCGATGCGTCCTAGTTCCTTGAGTTTTTGCAGATCGACTACTCGCGCGGGACTGACAATGCGGTCCTTCATCAAGCTGAGCAGGTCAGTTCCCCCTGCCAGGACCGCCGCTTCGCCTTTTGCTTCGGCCAACAAATGGACGGCTGCCTGTAAGGTTGTGGGGCTTGCATATTCGAAGTTTTGCATCAGGCTATCCCTCCTTTCTCGAGTGCGGCGAGAACCTTTTCCGGAGTGATCGGCAACGTAGGCACGCGCACTCCGAGGGCGTTGGCCACGGCGTTGGAGATGGCGGCGCCGGGCGAAATCACAGGGGGTTCGCCCAGGCCGATGGTGCCGCGTTCATCGTATCCCGGGCCCGTCATCATGTGCACCACCAATTCGCCGATGTCGCCAATGCCCGCCAGCTTGTAAAACTCCATATTGGGATTGAGCATCCGGCCGGTGGCCTCGTCCATGATTTTTTGCTCGAACAGCGCGTAAGAGATGCCCATGATCAGAGCGCCGTAGCACTGGCTTTCCGCCGTTTTCATATCGATGATGAGCCCGCAGTCCTGCGCGCACACCATCTTGTTGATCTTCACGATGCCTGTCTCGGTGTCCACCGAGACATCCGCCATTTCCACGCCGCCCACGCCGCTGGAGCCCAACGAGCAGGGGCCGGGATTCTTGCCCGTCACCTGAATCGTCTTCACACCCAGCTTGGCGCAGGCTTGCTTCCAGGTAAGGCTCTTGGAAGAGTCTCCCTTGGCCTGAATCTTTCCATCAGCCGCTACGAGTTGGTCAGCGGGAACCCCCAGGCTGGGGGACACTGCCGCGAAGAGTTGATCGAGGGCGTCCACACATCCGCGGCGAGTGGAAGCGCTCACTCCGCCTACCGTGGTACTGCCGCCGGAGGCGCCGTCAACCGGATACTTACTATCTCCGATATTCAGCTTAATCGCCTCGAGCGGAAGGCCCAGGGTCTCTGCCGCCACGATGATGATCACGGTCCGCGTCCCCGTGCCCAGGTCCTGGCTCCCCAGACTTACCTCGACGGAGCCATCAGCATGAATGTTCACATTGCAATTGCTGTTGTGTCCCCGGCCACCCCAGGTGTGGAGGCTGATTCCCAGACCACGCTTGAGGGAACTGGGAGTTGGGTGCCCGCGCGGGTGCCAGTTCTTCTCCCAATCGATCAGCTCAGCCGCCTTGCGAAGTTCCTGCCGGTACACCTCCGCGCGCTCGCCCGCCAGGTCGGCGTTCTTCGAGAAGAACTCCAGCGGGTCCATGTTCAATTTGGCGGCAAGATCCTCGAGAGCGGACATCGTAAGCAGTGCTGCCTGGGGGTGGTTCGGGGCCCGCCAGGCGCGCGCGGGACCCGTGTTCGTACTGACCGAGGTATGGTGAGTAACCTTGTTGGGTATGCCGGTGAAGACGTAAGGAATGGGAGGCATGGTGGTGCCCGCCGGACCTCCAGTGCCCCAGGAGTCCGATTGCCAGGCCACGATACTCCCGTCTTTCTTTGCCGCCACTTTGATCTTGGCGTAGCTGGAAGGTCTCGCCCCCGCCACTTCCAAATCTATGTCGCGCTCGAGCAGGAACTTGACGGGCTTGCCGGCCAGCTTCGCCAGCCGGGCGTTCTCGATGCCCCAACGGTCGGCGCCGAACTTGCTTCCAAACCCTCCACCGATGTATTCGCAGATGGTCTCAATGTTATTGTTCTTGATATCGATGCCTGCTTGTCTCAGGGCCTCGCCGACTTCACCCGGTATTCCGGATACGTTTTGTGTGGAGAAATACGTCTTCAAGGTGTCCGGCCCCGTCCACTCCGCCACGCTCCCATGCGTTTCAAGGCAACAGTGCGTGATCGTTGAGATGCCGTAGTAACCTTCGGAAATGACCACCTCAGGGTCGCTGAAAGCCTTGTCAGGGTCACCGGCTTTCTCGCCACCTGCCGCTTTCCCGTGGTCACCCGCCTTGGTTAAGTCTTCCTCAAGAACCAGGTGGGGTAGTTGTTCAAATTCGATTTTGATCTTATCCAAAGCGTCGCGAGCAATATCTTCGCTCTCTGCTGCCACGGCCACGATTTCATCGCCTGCCCATTGAATTTCCGTGCCCACGTCCTGAATCTTGCGCACGGCCTTCACGCCCGGCATGCTCTCGGCGGCGGAAGTGTCCAAGGCAGTGATTTTGGCATGAGCATAAGGTGAGCCGAGAATCTTGGCATAGAGCATGCCCGGAAGCTTGACGTCGTAAGTGTACTTGGCCTTGCCGCTCGTCTTGGCGGCCCCATCGACGCGGCTGATCCGCTGGCCAATGAGTTTCCGTTCTCCTGCTTCCGGCCAATCGTATTTGCACTTAGGCATTGGCTTTCCCTCCCTTCATTGACTTGGCGGCCTCCAGCACGGCTTGCCGCACGCCCACGTACGTCCCACACCGGCAGAGATTCCCCCCCAGTCCTTCCTCGATCTCATCAAACGTGGGGTTCGGATGTTTATCCAGGAAGGCCTTGCACGCCACCACAAAACCGGGCGTACAAAAGCCGCATTGCTGCGCGTCGTGTTCGACAAAGGCGGCCATGACGGGATGCAGTTGGCCATCGTGCGAAAGTCCTTCCACCGTCACGATGTCATGTCCCTCCGCCTGTATGGCGAGCAGGTTGCACGCATAGACCGGTTTGCCATCCAGAATGACCGTGCAAGCGCCACAGACCCCGCGATCGCATACCTTCTTGGCCCCCGTTATGTCCAAGTAGTCCCGGAGAGCATCGAGCAGTGTGACGCGTGGCTCGAGATTCAGCTTGTGAGGTTTACCGTTAACCTTCAAACTAATGGAGACAGGCCCTGGCCCGGCGACAGCCTCCGGCCCTGGTGAAGAGGATGCCGTTTGTGCTTCCGTAATCAGCAGCCCGCTGGATACGGCAACGCTGGCCCCCTTCAAAAAGTCGCGCCGGGTCAAGCTTTCTTTCCTTGACCCCACCTCTTTCGGCTTCTGCTTTTTCCGTCTCATGCTTTGCTCCTTCGATTCCTGAAATCGACATGCTGCGCGGATATGAATCGCCCCGCTTGTGAGCTAAATTGTTGACGAAGCCCAACCCTCTTAGTTGATTATTCGCAAAGCGGCATTATAGCACTTTTCTCTATGCCCGCGCTCCTCTATCCCCTGAGCGCTCCCCGGAGCACCTTGCGATACTGGTCGAATGCCTTGCGGCCTGCCGGTGTGAGTCGCAGGAACGTTTGTGGGATTTTCCCGCGAAACGTCTTGGTGATCTCGACGTAACCCGCTTCCTCCAACCGGGCCAAGTGACTTGAAAGAGTGCCCTTATTCAGCCCGGTCTCGTGCAGCAAATAGAGGAAGTCGGCTTGCTCGATGCCCGAAAGCAAGGCGACGATCATCAGGCGCGCGGGCTCATGAATAACCCGATCGAGCGTGGAGATATTCTTTGCCTGCTCGTTCATTCCGCCTCCCGCTCGGGGGGCGGAGTGCGACGAAGGTAAAGATAGAACGCAATCCCGCCGGACACGAGTAGAGTCAGCCCCAAGAATCCAATCGACAGCGTCTCCAGCCATTCCCGGTCCAGCGGGAGCGTGCAAATCGCTACCGGGCCTCCGACCATCACCACCAGGACAACCCATCTCCAGGCCTCTTCCAGCCTGGTCGCGAAAGCGTAGAAGAGCCCCCACGCTGCTGATCCCAGCGCCACGGGGACCGGAAACTTGGAGTGGCGCAGCAGCAAGCCAGAGAGTAAGCCCAAAGGCACTGCAATAGCACCGGAGATCAAGACTATAAGCCAGGGCTTGCCCGCCAAGCCCCGATACTTCACAACCCCAGTGCGGCGATACGTAATGCGCTCCTTGGGCGCTCTTACGCCGCCCAAGAGCACGAACAACAGCAACGCGAGGCTAAGAAGAAATGTGCCGCGCCAGTGCCAAACCGTGCTTGGCGGCGCACCCCTAAAGGACTTTTCGAGGAACGGCATCGTCAAAAACATAAACCCGGCGGCCATCTCCCAGGTGCCATCGATATTCTGGTAACGCATGGGCCGGCGTGCGTAATCATCGATTTGATCAAACATGATTTCATCCCCTCGCCTACTAGTATGCGAAGCCAACCAGTTGGTGTCAACAACTTTTTGCACCAAAACCAATTCCCCAGATAGCCTTCACACTGCTTTGAAAATGGCCGCCTGACAGATCGTAGGGCCGAGGCGTCGCCTCGGCCCTACAACCGCAACGGCAGCCATTTTCATGGTTTCTGGGTGCCCGTCAGCCGACGGGCATGAGCGACTGCCATGAAAATCGTTGTGCCGAAGGCACCTTGGAGTGCGGTAGCGTCAGCTACCGCCTTGCCGTCTGGAATCAAGGCGGCCCGCCGCGGCGGGCCGCACTCCAAGGCGCTTCGCGCATTTCCATGCACAGGGGTGAGCCAAAGGATCATGAAACCTTCGCTGTCGAACGCACCCAGTCCTTTGTTCTCTGGCGTAACGCTGCCACATCGTTTATAGTTCGGTTTCTGCCGAGTGGAGATTCTGTGACGAACCTAACTGAACGGGTCCGAAGCCGCATCAAGCTGTTTAAGGGAACTGGGGGCCGTCTCCTTCCGAGTATGCGTTATTTGTCGGCCACGGAGGTACACGCTTACGCCTTCTCCATAGCTGCCAATGTGTATCTCTCTTTCTTTCCCTTCACACTCCTGCTGCTCACGGTTTGTCGCAGATGGCTGCACTGGGATAGCGCCTACCGTGTGATTCTGGAGCTTTTGCGGATTCACTTGCCGGCAGGAGCGGATTCCATCATTCGGAACCTTTCACAGCTCGCTCAAGCGCGTTCCAGGCTCCAACTCATCTCCGTGGTTGTGCTCTTTTTCACCAGCTCGGGGGTCTTTCTGCCGTTGGAAGTGGCGCTGAACCGGGTGTGGGGCATTCCCCGGAACCGCAGTTTCCTGAAGAACCAGGCCATGTCGTTCTTCTTGGCTGTGACCACGGGTCTTCTGGCTTTTCTTTCGATTCTCCTTTCCACCGCAACGCAATGGGTGCTCACCTTCACCCTCGGATGGATCCCCTCCCGAGCGCTGGTGGCGGCGGTCACGCGAGGTGCGATGGAAACGCTCTCGGTCCCGTTCGCCGTCGCGACCTGCTTCGTGATTTATTTCTTCTTGCCGAATGGCCCGGTTCCGGTCATCCGGGTCCTTCCCGCGGCTATAATCGCCGGTGTTTTAACCGAGGTGGGGAAATTCATTTACATTCTCACATTGCCGCTCTTTCGCTTCCGGGAGGTCTACGGGCCATTCGCTGTTTCTGCGACCTTGTTGTTTTGGGCTTATGTGGCAGCTTTGATCCTGCTTTTTGGCGCCCACCTCTGTGCGCGTGGTTCTGTCATTCCCGCTGAAGCAGGGAGGCCCGGCGAGGAGGGAGTGTAGCCTAAAATCCTCTCAAGGTGGTCCCGCATGGAAACAAGAGCCAAGATCCTGGAAATCCCCCGGTTTCTCCGTGAGACATTGGAGAAGGGCGTCCGCGAATACGAAACGCTTATCCGCCACGTGCGATGGGGAGAAGCGCCCATCTACATTTGCGGCTGCGGCGCGTCCATGCCGGTGGCCACGGCGGGACCTTATTTGTTCGAGTGGCTGTTCGGCTGGCCGGCGCTGGCGCGCTCCGCAAAGGTCTTTGAAGCATACACGGTTTCCACGGTGCGCCCCCGATCGGTCCTGCTAGTGATTTCGGCATCGGGTGAGGACTCCGACGCGCTCGAGACCGTTCGCATCGCGCGCTCCCGAGGCGCCATACCCCTGGCCTTGACGCGCCAAGCCGATAGCCCGCTGGCCGGGGCGTGTGAGGGCGTTTTTCTCACGCGGGATGAAGGGGCGGAGGATTCGGCAGCGGCTGCCGTCTGCCAACTCGCCGCCCTTTCCAGCATTGCCCTGATTGCGGCGCGCCTCCTCAAGCACTCCAGCGCCGGGCTCGAGCCGATCGAAGACGAACTGAAGCAATTGCCGGGACAACTGGAGTGGTGCTTCACCCAGCTCTCTGACGCGCTCCGTTCCTTGGCGCAGGAACTCCGCGCTGCGGACCGCTTCTGGCTGGTGGGAGGCGGTCTTTATCATCCCGTGGTGGTTCGCGGCGCGCGCCGTTTAAGCGCGTCCGGGGAGATTCACGGTGAGGGAGTTGAGGTGTCCCAATTCTCGACCGATCTCTTGCCTCATTTGCGCCGGGGTGAAGTCGCCATGTTTGTTTCCGGGTCGCGTCTGCGGATCCGGAGGGTGGTCCATCAGGCCGGCGCGCAAATCAAGGCTAAAGGGGCCAGACTCATTTCGCTTACCGACGGTAACGATCGTGAGATCGTCGATCGTTCGGAGATGGCGATTCTCACCCCTCCTCTCAGCGAGGTGGGGGGCTCGATGCTGGCTTTGGCGCTCCTGGAGTTGCTGGCAACGCAATTCTCGAGGAGGTAGTGTCTCAGTTTGGAGCTGTAGCGGCGAGTTTACCTCGTCCGCCGCGGCGGACGGCGTAAAGCCGCCTCTACATCAAACTCAGATACTATCCGCGAGGAATGTCAAGAAATAACCTTACTGACTTTAATAAGCCGGAGACTATATTAACTGCGCGTGATTGACACTTGTGCTCAATTCTGATTTAATAACCACATGGAACTTGGAAAAAGATTAAGAGCGTTGCGTGAAGCCAAAGGCTTGTCGCAAGGTGACATCGAAAGACGGTCCGGTCTCTTGCGTTCCTACATATCTCGCGTAGAAGGCGGGTATACCGCCCCCTCTCTTTCGACCATGGAGAAGTTTGCGAAGGCTCTGGAGGTCGAACCCTATCAGCTCCTGTTTCATGGAGAGGGAAAGCCTGGTGCGCCCAAAGTGGCTGAGCAAGCCGGTGCGGGGAAGCCTGTCAAGCGGTTGGTGAAGATGTTCGAAGGGATGTCGAGCGCCAATCGCAAGCTGCTCCTGAGCATGGCAGCCAAGCTCAGCAAGCACTAAGTCAGGGCGAGTTCACGCAAAGCAGTCATGGAGTCTCCCTCGGCAGGGAAGCGGGGGTGGATGTGTGCCCCGGCAGCAAGCGGACAGTGGCCAGTGATTAGTGGCTAGTGGCTACTTTGTTCAGCGGTTACGTCCGTTGGCCGCTAACCATTGAAATCAAAACAGTAACACCACTGACCACCACCCACTAACCACTAGCCACTTCTCAGTGGATGTGCTTGACCTTCTTTTGCAGGTAATCCATCAGCAGGTACTGGCCGAGGGTATACGGTGTGGTGAAGTAGGCTTTGCCCCGGCAGATTTCGGTGACTTTCTGGACGAAGTTGATCAGACTGTAGTCCGAAGCCAGCATAAAGGTGTTGATGAGAATTCCGTTGCGGCGGCACCGGGCGACTTCCAGCAGAGTTTCCGAAACCACCAGCGGGTCCAGGCCCATCGAGTTCTTGTAAATCCTGCCATCTTCCAGCGTGAGTGCGGAAGGCTTGCCATCGGTGATCATGACGATCTGGCGCATGTCCTTCCTCTGGCGGGAGAGAATCTTCTGCGCCAGGCGCAACCCTTCGCGGGTGTTTGTGTAGTAGGGCCCGACGCGGATTCGGGCCAGGTCGGTGAGCGGTACCTCCTCTGCCGAGTCATGAAACAGTACCAGGTGCAAGGTGTCGCCCGGGTATTGGGTCCGAATCAGGTGGGTAAGCGCAAGCGCAACTTTCTTGGCCGGAGTGAAGCGGTCCTCTCCGTAGAGGATCATGCTGTGGCTGCAATCGAGCATAAGCACAGTGGCGCAGGAACTCTGGTACTCGCATTGGCGGACCTGAAGGTCCTGATAATTCAACTCGAGGGGAATCTTGAGCCCTTGGCGCTGAATGGCGGAAAGAAGCGTGGCATTGACATCCAGATTCAGTGTGTCGCCGAACTCGTAGCGCCGGCTCGATCCGTCTGATTCGACCCCGGTGGCCAGTTCCCGCGTGTCGTGCCGGCCAAAACTCGATTTGCCCAGCGAGCCTAAGAGATCCTTCAGGGTTTTGAAGCCGAGGAAATCCAAGGCCTTGTCCGTGACTTCGAACTTGGCCTTCCCTTCGCGCTGCGTCACCTGCCCCTGGCTTGGCTCCTCCGATTGGCGCTGTCCGGGATTGGGCTGCTCGATCGTGATATAGCCTTGTTCCGCGAGCTGTTCCAATAACTGATTGATGCGTTGGGCCAGCTCGGATTTCTGGTATTCCTCCCAATTCTCGAGCATCTGCCGCAGCAGATCCTCAGGGATTTTCCCCTGCTCCTGAAGAGCCTCGAGCAGCGCCTGGTGCAGTTGTTCCATGGTGCGCTCCGGATCCATTTCATAAAAGTTGGAGTACTGGTTGTGGAAGCCGCTGTCGAGAAGGAAGTCCTGAAGGAGTTGCAGCAGGTCTTCCGCGCTCAGCTCGTCGAAGGGAGTGGGAACGTATTTCCCATATTTGACGAATTTCATAGGATCCAGCCTGCTGAAAAAGTGCCTAGTGCTTAGTGCCTAGTGCTTAGTGGCTAGTCGAAACCATTCCTGGAGCGCCTAGTGGCCGCTGAAAACCCCTCCTCTACTCCTATCCATTCACCACTGGCCCAAAACGCAAAACACTGACCACTAACCGCTAGCCCCTAATTACTGGCCAACCACCAGGCACTGAGCACTAGGCACTAAGCACTAGGCACTAACCACTGCCTTAATTCAGAGATCTCCTCCGATGCCCCGCCGGGCTGGGTTCCTCGGTTTGGCTCTCGGCATGTTGTTTTTCGACGTGGTAACCCAATTCCTCGTTTCGGCTGATCCTCTTGAGCGCGGCAAGCCCCTCCAGGATGAACTCCGCCCCCGAGGCCAACAGCGTGGGATCATCTTTTGCTTTGATCCCGAGATGCTGGGTCTGTTCGAGCAAACCTTGGATCTTCTTGAACTGTCCGTAGAGTTCTTCGGCGGAAGCATTGGGGGGGTACTTGAGCGTTCCTCCCAATTCGAACCATTGAACGATGGAATGGAGCGGGACTCCGTCGAAGTACTTTTTGAAGACGCGAGCGGTAGCCTGGCGGATGATGTCGCGCACCACATTGTCTGCCCCGCGCATTTCCCCCTCGTACTCCAATTCAACCTTGCCGGTCAGGGAGGGCATGGCGGAGTAAATATCGGAGGGGCGGGGGACGGTCTTATCTTCATGGTTTTTCACGGCGCGATACTCGGCGCTGCTGACCACGTTTTCCAGGCAGGTGATGGGCACGCGCTGGCTGACGCCGCTGCGTTTATCAACCCTTTTTTCCTGGCGGGCCACGAAGGCAATGCTCTCTACAACCTCCCTCAGGAACTCGGGAATCACCAACTTGGCGCGGCCGTTGCGATTGGTCCATGCTTCCTGCGCGGTGATCGCCATAGCCTGCTCGAGGGAAGCGGGATAATGGGTGCGGATTTCGGACCCGATGCGGTCCTTCAAGGGGGTAATGATCTTGCCCCGCGCCGTATAATCCTCCGGATTGGCGGTGAAGACGAGCGCCACGTCCAGAGGAAGACGCACAGGGTAGCCCTTAACCTGCACATCGCCCTCCTGCATGATGTTGAACAAGCCAACCTGAATTTTGCCCGCCAAGTCGGGGAGTTCGTTGATGGCAAAGATGCCGCGGTTGGCGCGGGGCAAAAGGCCGTAATGAATGGTCAATTCGCTGGATAGGGCGTGCCCGCCCCTGGCAGCCTTGATGGGATCAAGATCACCAATGATGTCGGCGATGGTCACATCGGGGGTGGCCAGCTTTTCCACGAAACGATCTTGGGGGTGCAGGTATTCAACGGGTGTGTCGTCGCCCATTTCCCCCAGGCCCTGGTGGCAGGCCCGGCAGATCGGCTTCAGGGGATCGTCATTGATCTCGCAGCCGGCGATGAAGGGGATCGAGTCGTCGAGAAGCGTTACCAGCGAGCGAAGGATGCGGCTCTTGGCTTGGCCACGCAGACCCAGCAGGATGAAGTTGTGCCGGGAGAGAATGGCGTTAGCGATCTGGGGGATCACCGAATCCTCGAAGCCGATGATACCCGGGAAGAGCGCCTCGCCCGCGGCCAGCTTGCGCAGCAGGTTGGCGCGCATCTCATCCCTGACACTTACGCTCCTGTAGAGAGACTTCTTCAGCTCGCCTAGCGTTTTTGGTTTTTGCATATGCCCTTAGCCCCAAAACCATTATAAGCCTGCACGGGCGTTAACTCAACGAAGAGTCGCGTGGTAGGGGCGCCCCTTGTGGGCGCCCTCGAATGGGCAGGCACGACGCGGCACGAAGATATGGCCTTGGCGCGGAAGTGCAAACTCGTCACTGTCCTATTGTTTCTTTGGACGACCACAAACCCGGAAGGTGAATCGAGGCTGGTGATTCACAGTGGGCTGAAATGGGCCGACCGGAGTTCGCCCGTCACTTTTCACTCGTCAGTGTCTTGCCGAAGAAGACCGACGGCGAAACATGGAAACGCCGGCTCAGCCGCGCGATGTGGTCGCGGTTCAACCGACGCTTGCCGGAAAGAACGAGTGAAACAGTGCTCTCGCTACCAAGTTCGGCTGCGATGTCCCGTTGCGAGAGCCCATTTTGACGAAGAAGGAAGCGCAGGACGTCGATCGGTTCCGCATCCGGCACCGGGTAGCGCTCCGTCTCGTAGCGCTCGATGAGAAGCGTTAGAAGCTCGATGGCCTCTTCCTCTTCCGGTGTTGGGTTAGACTTCGCCGTCAGCTTAAAGAGCGCCTCCGTGTACTCCGCGAGTTCCTCATCCGAGTGGATGAGGTGAGGTGCCCCCTGCCGGATCATCTCGGTTGGATTCGCCAGTGCGGTGCTCATCGCGTAACCCCTTTATCCCAGTTGGCGGGATTGTCATAAATACTTTGCAAAATGAGAAGGGTCAAGAGAAACTTTGCATTTGCGAAGGACTTCGTCGATGTAATTGAGCCGATTCCTTCAGATTCTTGGATGGCTCTTGACATCATATAGTGATATCACTATATTCAGGGTTGGGAATGACCGAGGAACCTTTCTTAAAGCCGGTGGTTTGGGTCGGATCGAGCCGCAAGGGTATGAGCAAAAAGGCATATGAAACTGGCGGCCGCAACGTGTTCAAGGATCTCGGCCTGCGCAATGCGGACGAGCACTTCGTTAAGGCGCATCTTGTCTTCAAGATCGACACGCTCATGAAAGAGCGCGGCCTGAAGCAGGTCGAGGCGGCCAATCTCTTCGGCATACGCCAGCCCGATGTTTCCAAGATGCTGCGGGGCGAGTTCCGGCAGTTTTCCGTCGAGCGCCTTCTGCGCTTTCTCGTGGCGCTAGATCAGGATGTTGAAATCGTGGTAAGACCGCATCGGGACGGGAATAATGCGGCGGCACTTCATGTCTCCTGAGACTTAAGCTACGGCTAAACGACTGCAAGTCATCCTAACGGTTATCGATAATGTCTGCGACCTCGGCGGCGAAGTCTGGGTCAAGAGTGGGTTCGTAGCCCAGTTCTTTCGCGTGCGCCTCGGCGAGCGCGATGCACTCCGAGATGGTGCGGCGTGGCGGTTCGACCGCGCGCACCACGGCCACGGGCCGCTCCTCGTGCTCGATCACCACTTCAGCGCCCGAGCGCACCTCATCCAGCAGCGACCCAAAATTGCCCACTGCCTCGGTATCGGAGACGCGGATCACACGGTTTCCCATACGCTTATTGTCGATCAATGCGAGGCTTCGCGCCTCAGCGGCCACAAGGAGCTCTTTGACTTGTCACGCGCCACCCCTCTTAAGGCGCAGGACGCTCTTTCTAGCCACTCGCGACTCTTCCTTGAGCACCACACCGGAGGTGCACCCGACCGCTCCGGAATGGAAGGTCCAGTCGAGTTTGCAACTGCGCTCGCCCCCAGGCTGCTGTGGCTGGTGACGGCATAGCCGTACTCGGACATGAAGGCCCTTTGTCGTACTGTTCCGGGATTGACATGGAGCTGCGGCGAAATTAAAGTGAAGAGAGGAGGCTAAGCAGAACACCACCTATGACCGGAATCCAGTTCGTAACTGATGAGAATGGCCGCAAGGTGGCCGTTCAAATTAACCTGAAAAGATACGGCGCGGTGTTAGAGGATTTCTGGGACGGGCTGATCTCGGAATCGCGCCGCAAGGAAAAGGGCATACCGCTTGAAAAGGTGAAAGCGGACCTCATAAAAAGCGGACGGCTGCGTGAGTGATTATTCCGTTTATGTCAAGCCTTCGGCGCGGAAGGAACTGGAAGCGTTGCCGGATATCGTGCTGACCCGTGTCCTCCAGAAAATGGACGCACTGCGCACTGCGCCACGGCCCGCAGGATGCAAAAAGCTGAAAGGTTACAAAGACCAGTGGCGCGTCCGGGTTGGTAACTGGCGGGTGGTATACATCGTTGACGACGCGGCGAAGCTAATCAGTATCACGCGCATTGCGCACCGGCGCCAGATATACGAACGATGACTGCCGTACGCGGCATCAGTCCCATTTATAGTGACACCGCCAGAGCTCTTCCCCCCCCAGTTTGAGGGGCAGGGCATCCCCAGTCTCGCCGAAGTCGTTTCGCCGAAACTTCAGGCTTTGGTCCGACATCGAATCTCGGGGGCCGCGTCACGCGCGGGTGAGGACTGAGAATATTCCGGGGGGCTGCCTGCTGGAAACACGGCGGGGGGGCGCTCCTCATTTGACTCTTCGACCCAATCTCTCGATAAACGCCACAAGACTGGACCTTCTGCCATAGGTCAGCTTTAGTGGAAGTCAACGTCTATCAACTGCCTCTGAAGCTGCAAGGCGGCAGCTCCGCGAGCTCCGCTGCCGCACTCCAAGGATGTCGAACAGGTATATAATCTGTCCCCCAGTTGGTAGAAAGCAGACTGCGGAAAGGGGTGCGGACGTGTATTCCAGCGATTACTCCAGCCACAAAACGAGATTCCTGGTATTGCTCCCTGTACTTTTGGGCGTATCCCTGGCTCGTGGGCAGAGCACGCCACAAGAACTCGAGGCGATTCTCAAGGATGAGATTGTGTCACCGGCGGTGGCGGATTTTCAAATTCGACAGTACGTGGTCGATCGAATCGCGGCGCCTCCCCGAGTTCGTTCAAGCCCCCAGGAATGGACCGCAGAAGCGGCACGCCTCCGCCGTCACTTGCTGGATGACATTGCCTTCCACGGTTGGCCGAAAGAATGGGTGGAGGCGGGGCCGAAGTTCGAAGAAGTGGGCGTTATCGAAACCGGTTCAGGCTATCGCATACGCAAACTGCGGTACGAGATTGTTCCCGGTTTCGATTCTGTCGCGCTCCTTTACGAGCCTGAACACCTGAGCGGCATGGTTCCGGCTATCTTGAATGTGAACGGGCACGATTACCCGCGGGGAAAGGCCGCTGAGTACAAACAGAAGCGGTGCATCAATTATGCGAAGCACGGCATCCTGGCCTTGAACCTGGAGTGGTTTATGTGTGGAGAGCTTGCCAGGAAGGGTAACGAGCATTGGTTCGGCCCGCACCTGGATCTGGTGGGCGCGAATGAACTGGGGCTCTTCATCCTCGAGATGCGGAAAGGTCTCGACTATCTTTACGCCCATCCCCATGTCGACCGTAACCGCATTGGCATGACCGGATTGTCCGGAGGCGGGTGGCAGACCATCACCTTGAGCTCGCTGGACGAACGGGTGAAGGCGACCAATCCGGTGGCCGGCTTTTCTTCGCTTCGCGCCCGTGTGGAAGCGAAGCGCTACGGCGATTTGGGCGACGTCGAGCAGTCAGCTACTGATTCTCTGGCCGGCTCGGACTTCTCGCATTTGGTGGCCCTAGTGGCCCCGCGCCCCATCCTGCTGACCTACAACGCCGAGGATGACTGCTGCTTCCGGGCCGGTCTTGTCAAGCCCCTGGTTTACGATGCGATTCAACCCTTTTTCAAACTCTACGGAAAAGAGGATGCCTTGGACTGGCACGAGAACCGCGATCCCGCCACACACAACTACCAACTCGACAATCGTCTCGCGGCCTATCGTTTCTTTAGCAAGCAATTCGGCCTGCCGCTGATTGACACCGAGGATCATGTGGCCCCGGAAATCAGGAGCTACGACGAGTTGCGGGTCGGCTTGCCGGAAGACAATCTGACAATTCTTGGTCTGGCGCAGAAACTGGGCGGTGAGATTGCCAGGCCGCCGGTCCCTTCTGACGCCTCCGCCAAGGCAGCCTGGAGCGACGCGGAAAGGGCCAAGCTGAAGGACGTGGTGCGCTACAAGCCGGTCGACATTGAACACCTGTGGTCGGTGGCTACCACCAAGAGCAAAGATGTGGAGTCAACGTCATACTTGTTTCAGATGAGCAACGGGCTGAGCGCCAGCGGGGTGTGGCTGAGATCGATTTTGCAGAGCTCCGATTCGGCCCCGGTCACCATCGTGCTCGATGACAACGGCAGGGAAGCGGCTGCCGAGGTAGTCTCCGACCGCGTGAATCGGGGAGAGCAAGTGCTTGCCATAGACCTGATGTTTACAGGGAGTTCCTGGAAAGACACCCAACCCTACCAGTTCGCGCAACTTCTCGATGGCCTCGGCGACCGTCCCCTCGGCATGGAGGCGGCGCAGCTCATCAGGATCACCCGCTGGGCCAGGGAGCGCGCCGGGGTCTCGAGCGTGCGGCTCGAGCCGGGAGGCATTCGGACCCAGGCAATCAGTTTGGTGGCAGCGGCGCTCGACCCGGCGCTTTTTTCTGCCATCGTAGTTCGAAACGGGGTGCACAGCCTGAGCTACGCGCTCGAATTGCCCGTGCGCTTCGAGCAGGCCCCGGAACTTTTCTGCCTCGACCTTTATAAGAACTTCGACATCGACAGGTTGGAGGAGCTGGCCGCGCCAGCGAACGTGAAGGTGACCAAGTACCTCGAGAACTCCAAAAAGTGAGTCTTGAGGCGGTGCGGGTCGCCTGCTCCTTAGCTCTGTGGCTCTTTGCTCCTCGCAGGCCAAGCCCGATCACCATGCGTGACGTTCCGTCTCGTCAGAGCCCTGGCACAAGAATTTTTGTCACAGCAACGAGGAATCCAATAAGAAAGAAGGCCGCCCCGATATACCTTGCCGGATTATTGAATTCGAAAACGGTCAGAACCCCCAATGCAGCGGAGAGGATAGCAAAGCAGACGAGGATTTTCCGGCTGTACAATACGCCTCCTCCTGAGATCCGCTGCAGCCTCTCGTGGCCAATGACCATTAATGCCCACGCCGTGCAGCCCATTGCGAAACCCGACCTCATCAGCCACGGCGGGACCCTTACAAAGGCCGAGGATGCCAGAAGGCAGAGAAGGGCCGCAGCCGCAACGCAGCCCACAGCGTATGCCACCGTCATGAGTATCATATAGAAGACCCCCTGGTACCCAGGCCCGCGCCCGCTATCAGTAATCTGTGCTACCCAATGTGCCCGTTCAATGACTCAACGACTCAATGACTCAATGAATCAATGACCCGATGCTCCGGTGCATCCCGTCTCCTGGCCTGGGGTTAACGCCGTATGTCTCCGTTCCCCCCAGCCTTTCTGTGGGCTTCTTGCACAACATCCATCTGGTGGATCACTTGGCGCATCGCGTGCACCACCTGCTGGAGTCGCTCCGGCTCATTCCGCAGAGAAAGGAGTCGATGCTTGAATTCGGGCGCCAGAGGAAGCGACCCCGCGAGACGGAAGGACAGGTAGCGGCAAGGCTGGGTCAGGTGGATCGGCATGTCGGATGCTTGGTGCAACCTTCGCATGACTTCCTGAAAGAGTTGGAGGGCGTTTTCAGCTTCTGTCGCTCCCGGCGTGTCTGAACCTTCGTCGTCGAAGAACTCGACGGAGGCGCGCAGGTAGGATTTCTCCTCGTTGGTGAGCAGTATCTCGAACCGTCGCTTGCCTACCGTCAGGATATCCATGCGGCCGTCATCATATTTCCGCGTCACATTCACGATCTGTGCGGTGCAACCGACATTTGAAATCTCTTCGCCCTTGGCTAAAACCACCCCGAAATCCTGACTGCCGAAGCCGGAGGTCTTTGCCTTCAGGCACTCGCCGATCATTTCACGGTAGCGTTCTTCAAAGATGTGGAGGGGCAATGGCTCCTCAGGAAGGAGCACGAGTTCGAGGGGAAATAATGGTAGGAGCATCTCTTCCATGCAGCACCTTCAGATGAGCAGGCGGCGCCAACTACCGGAGCGGCTCGAACTCGGAACCATTCCAGGCACACGCCTTGGTGACTTTTACGGAATCAATGGGTTTGTCTTGCCCCACAGCGCGGAACTCCACTGTAGCTTTCCAGACAGGTATGTAAATCTTTCCGCGCCTTTGAAACTCCACTTCAGCTTTGGTCACCGTGCCGGGAGCGCCGGCATTCTTCTCGAGCGGTTGGAGTATTTGCGCTTTCGGAGGGAAGAAGCCGAGGTTCTGCGACTCGAGGGGAGCCGCCCAGAGCGATGAGAAATTGCCGCGCTCGAGGCGGCGAATCACGATGTTTATTCCCGAAGTCGCCGGGCCTTCGCGGAACGGCTCGTGCGTGATGAGGCACTCGATTCCGTCTCCGAGCAGGTCGCGCACCTCCCCGGACAGGATTCCGGGCTTCATATCGAAGAATGGGAATTCAAGCCACGGGCCGAGTGTGAATTTTCCCTGGACGGGGAGGAAAGCTACCAGCCGCGAAGCCGGCAGCCCAAACGGCGCCACGAAGCAAACCAGCGCCGCGCCGGAATTCCCTTGCTTGACCATCCAGCGCGCCACCGCTACCTTGGAGGCTGTGAAGTCGTCCAGGTTTTCGAAGCCTACCTGGTGCACGAGCTCTTTGTCACTGGGGAAGCGATCGGCTGCGATAATCTCCGCCTGGCTGGAATCCACCCAGCCCTCGACAGCATTGAGCGTCGCGAGGTCTGTAACGCGAAGCAGGGCCAGCTTCCTGCCATTCTTGGACTCCATTTTCAGCACGGGCGCCAGCACACCCCGGCTCAAACTCAGCGAACCTGTTCTTCGGCCGACCACCTTTCGCACCAGCTCGAGCGGGCCCTCTCGCACGTAGCACCATGCGATAGGCTGGCGATTGCCGCTCTCTTTGGCAGGCAGAACCCCAACGGCTATGACACCGGTGATGATGAGGAAGCCGAAACCTGCCCGTAACGATCTCATGTTGTCCACAATCGCACTCTAGACGGCGCTGACCGCTTTCAGCGCCTTCTCATATACTGGCGTCGCCTCCGCGATGGGGCAGGCTGGGGCAGTCTTGGTTAGCTTGAAGAAGCCTGCTCCGGCCATGCGCCAGGAATCAAGCGTGATGGCCACGTCCATGGCGTTGTCGGCCTCCATCAGCAGGATTCCCCACGCGTCCGGGGTTTGGTCCCAGCGCAGGATCTTAACCCCTTTCGCCGGGAACAGCCCCGATGAGGTCAGTTTTTGGGCGATGCCCATGCGTTCCTGCGCGGGCATGTTCTCGTTGAGTTCCCAGTAGGTGAGAAAGAGCATTATCCAGTCCGGCCCCACCGACAACATACACCTGACCGTTACTGAATGCAATTGCCCAGACGGCTTGGAATGATTAACGGCGGCAAAAGCCGCAGACTCCGATGCATCGAGGTCTGCCGTCGCCCCAGGGCCGAACGCCGTTCGGCCCTACGTGCTGGTTGCCGCTCCGCCACGCTGTGTTAGGGCTCTTCCCATCACCGGGGCCAGAGAGCCTGCCCTTGGCTCACCCCCAATTTTCCAGGACTTTCCTCATTTTTTGGTCCGTGTTTCCGCTAACTAAAAGAATTGGCAGGAGATATTTCGAATGGAAAGTGGAGGGGGACAAGCTCTAAAGTAGAAGTGGTTTTTGCCAGAAAATCTCAACT